>Ga0210394_10000911_pt1 | contig 52762 bp, 41 predicted proteins | sample IncBWC12MmetaG_FD_160121 | JGI IMG/M metagenome (GOLD analysis project Ga0210394, IMG submission 160121) | Forest soil microbial communities from Barre Woods Harvard Forest LTER site, Petersham, Massachusetts, United States - Inc-BW-C-12-M | ecosystem: Environmental > Terrestrial > Soil >...
CGCTTGTCCTGGTGCAGGATTATCACTTTGCGTTGCTGCCACGCATGATTAAGGAAGCGCGCCCCGACGCGCGCGTGGCGATTTTCTGGCATATCCCGTGGCCCAATCCGGAGGCGTTTGGAATTTGCCCCTGGCAGCGTGAAGTTCTCGATGGCCTGCTTGGCGCGGATCTCATCGGCTTTCACATCCAAGCCCACTGCAACAATTTCCTGGAAACGGTGAATCGTGCTCTGGAGTCGCGCATCGAGTGGGAGCGGTTTGCTGTGAAGCGGCACGGCCAGACGACGCTGGTTCGCCCATTCCCAATCAGCGTGGATTTCCGCGAAGGCCAGGCGGAGGGTGGCGAGCCGGTTTCTCCGTACGTCCGGCGTACGACACTTTTGAAAAATCTGGGGATCGAAGCGAGTTTCATGGGCATTGGTGTGGACCGCATCGACTACACCAAAGGAATTATCGAACGGTTCCGCGGCGTCGAGCGGTTCCTGGAACGCTGGCCCTCTTATGTTGGGCAATTCACATTCGTTCAAATTGGCGCGCCCAGCCGCACACACATTCCGCGCTATCATGATTTCGTGACGGAAGTGGAAGCCGAAGCCTTGCGCATCAATACGCGATTCCAAACCTCGAAATGGAAGCCGATTGTTCTGCTCGCCCGCCATCACGAGCACAGTGAAATCCTGCCATACTATCAGGCAGCGGACCTCTGCATGGTGACTTCGCTTCACGACGGTATGAACCTGGTGGCCAAAGAATTTGTTGCCGCTCGGGAAGACGAGCAGGGGGCGCTAATCCTAAGCCGCTTCACGGGAGCGAGCCGCGAGTTGCGCGACGCGATCATCGTGAATCCATACGACATCGAACAGCTTAGCGACGCGATCCGCATGGCTCTCGAGATGGACGCCACCGAGCGCCACCGGCGCATGCAGCGAATGCGGCGCAACGTGAAAGAGCACAATGTGTATCGCTGGGCGGGAAATTTGATTACAGATTTGTCCGAAATTCGAATCGACGATCCGCGGCCCGAAGACGGCCACGACCGCGAAGAAAAAGAACCGAGTAACCCCGCGTCGCGATTGGCCATCGTTTCGAGAAAGGCAGGCGCGGCCAGTGGCGACTAGCGCGCAGGAGAAAAGTGCCGACCCTTCCTCCCCGGCCTTACAGTTAGTGCCGCGCAAGCGGCGGTCCACTCAGGATTCGCGCCAGTTGGCCGGTGCTTGGCCTGAAGTAATCGCTCGCAGTCGCGATGCGGACCAGAGGCTTTTGTTGCTTGATTTCGACGGAACGCTGGTGGGTTTGCGACGACATCCCGATGACGTGCGGTTTTCGGAACGCGGAAGAAAAATTCTTCGGCAGCTTGTTGGCCACAAAAATCTTACAGTGGCGGTTGTGAGCGGCCGCGAGTTGGAGAAAATCCAGGCGCTGGTCGGCGTGGAAGGCATACGCTATGTCGGCTTGCACGGCGCCGAGCGCGCGGGAGAAGCCACGGTTCCGAGCATAGCGGCCAGGCAGATGGTGGAAGCTGCGTTGAAAGCCGCTCAAACTGGATTAGCTGGCCTTCGCGGAATCGAAATTGAAAACAAGCGCCTCAGCTTTGCCGTCCATTATCGCGGCGCGCGTCCGCCAGCCATTGAAACAGCCAGCCGCGTGGTAGCCGATATAGTTGCGACCTCCAAAGACAAGCTGCGCATTCTTTGCGGTAAGAAGGTATGGGAATTGCTACCGCGCGAATTTCCGGGCAAGGGTGCCGCGGTTCTTGAGCTTTTCGCGCGACTGCCCGAGACGAAAGTCGCAATCTATTTTGGCGACGATGAAACGGATGAAGAAGCCTTCTCCGTCTTGCCGGGCCAGATCACGGTGAGCGTGGGAGGCGTAGGCAATACGCACGCCTCGTTTTATGTGCGAAGCCCTGCGGACGTCTTGCATTTTTTGTCGCGGCTGGAAAAGGAGCTGTAGCAACTCGCTAAGGGTTTCGCTGGATTGTCCCCTGTCTCCGCCGGTTGGTACGCTCGCGTTTCACTTCGATAATGGTCATGTCGGAGGCCGAGAGAATGCCCACACCCAAAGATCCGGTGGCTGACCCTCCTGACGCAGCAGAAATCGAAAAAGCGGCCGGCACGCGCGGTGTCACGCGGCGTTCATTTTTAACAAACGTGGCGACCGCCGGAATCGCTGCGACAGCCGGCCCCTTGCTGCGCGCCAATGCGCACGTCATCGAGTCACCGCAAGCTCCCGCCTCGAATCCCGCCGGCACGGTTCCAGTCGAGCTGAAAATCAACGGGCAGCTCCACCAACTGCAAATCGAAACGCGCGTGACTCTTCTCGACGCCCTGCGCGAGAATCTCGGCCTCTTCGGAACGAAAAAGGGATGCGATCAGGGGCAGTGTGGCGCTTGCACCGTGCATGTGAATGGCCGGCGCGTCAATTCCTGCCTCACTTTCGCGGTGATGCATCAGCAGGATGAGATCACCACCATCGAAGGGCTCGCAAAAGATGGCCAGCTTCATCCGATGCAAGCCGCTTTCCTCGAGCACGACGGCTTTCAGTGCGGTTACTGCACGTCAGGGCAGATCATGTCGGCGGTGGCGCTGCTGAAAGAACCGTGCGAGGCGGACGACAAAGCCATCCGCGAATGCATGAGCGGAAATATCTGCCGCTGCGGAGCATACGAAAATATCGTGGCGGCGGTGCGCTCTGTGCGAGGCCGCGCTTAGCGCGAGGATTGTCAGTCGGCAAGGATCACGATGGACACCTTCCAATACACAAAGCCGGCAACCGTAAACGATGCGACGACGAGCGTCGCCGCCAGCGGTGCGAAATTTGTCGCAGGCGGCACCACGCTGATCGATCTGATGAAGTTGAACGTGGAGCGTCCCACCGCGCTCGTCGACATCAATATTCTGCCGCTCGATCGCATCGAGCCCGAGTCCGGCGGTGGCCTGAAAATCGGAGCCATGGTTCGCAATAGCGACCTCGCGCACGATTCGCGCGTGCAGCAAATGTATCCGGTGCTCTCGGAAGCTTTGCTTTCGGGCGCTTCGCCGCAACTGCGCAACATGGCAACGACCGGCGGGAACCTGCTGCAGAGAACGCGCTGCTACTATTTTCGCGACACGAATTACGCCTGCAACAAGCGCGAGCCTGGGTCGGGATGTCCCGCGATCGATGGCTTCAACCGCATCCACGCGATTCTAGGAACCAGCGAACACTGCATCGCCACGCATCCTTCGGACATGGCGGTGGCGATGATGGCGCTGGGTGCCACGATTCACTTGAATGGTTCTGCCGGAGAGAGAAGCGTGCCCATCACGGAATTCTATCTTCTGCCTGGGAATACTCCGGACAAGGAAAACGTGGTGCGCAAAGGCGAAATCATTACGCACGTCACGCTGCCGGCTCTGCCTGCCAATGCGAAATCGCATTACCTGAAGCGCCGTGACCGCGCTTCGTATGAATTCGCGCTCGCCTCCGCGGCCGTTATCGTCGAAATGAACGGCAACAAGATCGGGAAAGCGCAGATTGCTCTGGGTGGGGTAGGCACCAGGCCGTGGCGTTCACCGGAAGCGGAGCGAGAATTGGCGGGAGGTGATGTAAGCGAGCGCACATTCCGCAAAGCAGCCGAAGTTGCGCTTCATGGCGCAAAACCCTATCGCAATAACGGATTCAAGGTCGAATTAGCCAAGCGCACGCTGGTGCGCGCGCTACAAACAGTTACTGCTTCCGCCTGAAACAGGATCGAGCTAAAAGAGGTTCGCGTGCCGCAAGAATCGTCAGTCATCGGAAAAGACATCACGCGCGTCGATGGCGTCATGAAAGTCGCCGGCGCGGCGAAATATGGCGTCGAGTATTCGCTCGAGAATATGGCATGGGGTGTCGGCGTCGGAAGCACAATCGGCTCTGGGAAAATCGTCAGCATTGATTCGAGCGAAGCCGAGAAAATGCCCGGCGTTCTCGCGATTCTGCATCACGGAAATACGCAAAAACTCTATCGTCCTGCGAACAGTTTTGAAGACAATAGCCGGCCTGGGGAAAGCAGACCGCCCTTCGAGGACGATCAGGTTTATTACTACGGACAATTTGTTGCTCTTGTGGTGGCGGACACGTTCGAGCGCGCGCAGGAGGCAGCTTTTCGCGTGGTCGTGAAATATGACGCGCGCAAGCCAGACGTTTCGACGAATGAATTAACGCCGAAGGATCCTCCTTCCATTAAGAATGAGCGCGGCGATGTGGACTCTGCTCTGGGTAGCGGTGCAGTGAAATTGGACGTCACCTATACCACGCCGGTGGAAACGCACAACCCGATGGAAATGCACGCCACGATCGCGTCGTGGACAAAAGACAAGCTCACTCTCTACGAAACGTCGCAGGGCGTCGTGAATCACCGGAATTGTGCTGCGGAAGTACTTGCCATTCCGCTCGAGTCCATCGAAGTGATCTCCAGATTTATCGGCTCCGGTTTCGGATCGAAGCTGTTTCCCTGGCCGCATTCGTGGATGGCCGCCCTGGCATCCAAGCAACTCGGCCGGCCCGTAAAAATTTCCGTACCCCGGAGCATGATGTTTACGACTGTGGGTCATCGTCCGTTTACGCGGCAGCGCATCCAGCACGAAATATTCCAGCCCACTTCGATGATCGCTGATTACGTTGAAAACTGTGCTGAAGTCACGTCGATGCTTTATAGCTGTCCGAACCTGCGCGCCATCCAGTATCTGATACACAAAAATATCGGCACTCCCACTCCGATGCGCGGCCCTGGTCGCACACCATCGCTTTTCGCGATCGAATCGTCGATGGATGAGCTGGCAGTGAAACTAAATCTCGATCCAATCGAAGTGCGCCTGCGCAACTACGCCGAGACCGACGAGGGGTCGAAGCGGCCTTTTTCGAGCAAGCATCTGCGCGAGGCTTACCAGACAGGCGCTGAAAAGTTCGGTTGGAGTCAGCGCAATCCAAAAGTGGGCTCGATGACGAAGGGCAACGAAATCCTCGGCTGGGGCATGGCGACATGTACGTGGCCCGCGGGGCGTCACAATGCCGAGGTGCGTGTCTCGCTGCTCGCGGATGGGACGGCTCGAGCCGTCTGCGCCACACAGGACATCGGCACGGGCACTTACACAATTTTTGCCGCGGTAGTCTGCGATCGAACGGGAATCCCGCTCGACAAAATCCGCGTGCAATTGGGCGACACGGCGCTTCCACCCGGACCCACGTCCGGCGGATCGTCAGCAACCTCTACCGTGCTACCAGCGATTGTCAAAGCCACCGATCAAGCCGTTAGTGAGGTGCTCAGATTGGCCGCATTGACCGCCGGCTCGCCGTTCGAAAAGGCTGATCCGAAATCGCTGAAGATGACCGGCGGACGAGTTCACCGGCAAGATCAATCGCCCGAGAGTGGCGTGCCTTTTCCCGACATTTTGAACCTGCGACGACTCAGCGGCCTCGACGGACAAGCCAAAACGGAAGCGCCGCCGGAGGCAAAACAATATTCGATGCACTCATTTGGCGCGCATTTCTGCGAAGTGGCTTACGATCCCGGAATCGCGCGGCTGCGCGTATCGCGCTGGCTCACCGTGATTGACGGCGGCCGGATGATCAATCTTAAGACTTCTCGCAATCAGATTCTGGGCGCGGTGGTGATGGGAATCGGAATGGCGCTTTTCGAGGAAACGATTTACGACCCTCGGAACGGCAAGCCGGTGAACAACAATTTTGCGGACTATATCGTCACCGTGAATGCGGACGCTCCCGAGATGGATTGCATCTTTCTCGATTACCCAGACACGAAGCTCAACGAGTATGGCGCGCGAGGAATTGGCGAAATCGGATTGACCGGTTGCGCGTCTGCAATCGCGAACGCTACCTATCACGCTACGGGTGTGCGGGTCCGCGAACTGCCAATCCGAATTGAAAATCTGCTCTGAGCGATTTTTGCATTAGTTGAAAATCCTCGATACACCAACCCCTGCCGCGTGAACCCATCCGGCGCCGGCGAAAAATGAGCCGGTTCCTCGGGTTCCGGCTACAATCCTGAGCCGATGGATTGGTCTCCGTTTTGGATTTCGCTGGCTACGAGCGTGACGGCAACCGTCATCACGCTTTTCCTGGGGCTCGCGGCCGCTGCTTGGCGCGAAGGCCGCAAAGGCGCCGGCATGGCCCTTGTCGACGGCATCTTCATCCTGCCTCTTGTGCTGCCTCCCACCGTGGTTGGTTTTCTTTTGCTTTTGCTTTTCGGAAGAAACGGACCGCTCCGAAAATTGCTTCTCGAATTCGGCGCGACCATCGTGTTTTCCTGGCCGGCTACGGTGATTGCCGCCACGGTGGTGGCTTTTCCGCTGATGTACTTGACGGCTCGGGCGGCGCTCGAGCAAGTGGAGCCCAGCTTGTTGCAAGCCGCCCGCACGCTGGGCGCTTCGGAGTGGCGCGTGTTTCGCGAAGTGGCGCTGCCGCTTGCTTGGCCGGGCGTACTCGCTGGGACGATTCTTTCTTTCGCGCGGGCGCTCGGCGAATTCGGCGCGACGCTAATGCTCGCCGGCAATATTCCCGGCAGAACCGAAACGATTCCGATCGCGATTTATTTCGCCGTGGAAGCAAACGAGATGACGCAAGCCTTCACCTGGTGCCTGATCGATATCGGAATTTCGCTCGTTCTTCTCGCCGGACTTTACTACTGGACGCACCTGCAATCGCCGGAACGGTTGCGGTGGGCTCGGCGCTGATGGCGCTCGAAGTCCAAATCGAGAAAAAGCTCCCCGATTTCGCGCTCGAGGTTTCATTTCGTGCGGAGGCTGAGCCGCTGAGTATTCTGGGCGCGTCCGGTGCGGGAAAGACAATGCTTCTGCGATGCATCGCGGGACTCGATCGGCCCGATCGCGGAAAAATCAAGCTGAACGATCGCGTGTTCTTCGATTCCGAATCGCACCTGAATATTCCCGCAAGGCAGCGCCGCGTCGGTCTGTTATTTCAGAACTACGCGCTCTTTCCCCATCGCACCGTGGCGGAGAATATCGGATTTGGTCTGGAGGGGTTGCCACGAGATGAGAGATCGAAGAGGGTTTCGGCAATAATTGAACGGACGCATCTCCCCGGCCTCGAAAGCCGCTATTCGCGCACTCTATCCGGCGGCGAACAGCAGCGAGTAGCGTTGGCCCGCGCGCTCGCGATCGAGCCTGAGGCGTTGCTTCTCGATGAACCGTTATCGGCTCTCGACACACATTTGCGAAGCCAGATGGAAATACAGCTTCAGGAAACGTTCGCGGTATATCGGCGGCCCACGCTGCTCGTCACGCACAACATGGAAGAAGCGTACCGCCTTGGAGCAAGGCTGCTGGTTTTATCGCGAGGAAAGGTGGCGGCTTCAGGCGCTAAAGAAAGAATATTCCAGCGGCCACCGTCGGTGGAGGTTGCGCGGCTGACGGGATGCAAAAACATTTCCCGCGCCCGCGCGATTTCAGATCACAGCGTAGAAGCCCTGGATTGGGGCTGCGCGCTGCGCTTGACGCAACCCACTACGCAGTCCACCTCTCAGTCCACAGCGCAGCCCGCCGGTTTCGTCGGAATTCGCGCCCATCACATCGAATTCGTGGAGGCGAACGGTGCTTCCAGCGAAGAAAATGTTTTTCCCTGTTGGTTGGTCCAATCGTCCGAGACGCCCTTCCGCGTCACGCTGTTTTTGACGATGCAGCAACATTCCTCACAATCGCCGCAGCCAGGCGCAGCACAATTACAAGCCGAGGTTTACAAAGAGAAGTGGCGGCGATTTCACGACAAGCCGTTGCCCTGGCACGTACGCCTGCCGTCCGATTCGCTATTTTGGATGAAGGAATAATTGCGGCGCGCCAACGCTATTTGAAATGCCGCACGAAGCGCACTTCAAACGCATAAGTACCGTTGATATCGCGCAAGAAAATCACGGAAATATCCCGCCGGATTGCATATTCCACCTGGATCAGCTGATACTGGTTTGTCGTAGCGGCGTTCGTCGAGTAAGTCACCGTCAAATTCCGCGAAAACTGCTGCTGAATCGTCACGCGCGCGGCCGCATTTGATTCCGTCGCCGTGCCCGCCAGGAACGGATCAACGCGGAAATGGCTGATACCAAAAAGCTTTTCGATTCGCCCGCCCAGCCCGCTCGAAATTGCCTCTGAAAGCAGGGCTGTAGCGCCATAGTTTTGAGAGCTTGAAGTGGATGAGCGCAAGCCGCTCTCCTGCCCAGGGCTGCCGATCGCCAGAAGCGCAATGATGTCCGAATCCGGTAGCGGCGGATCGGAACGATAGCTGAGCGTAGGATGGCTCGCTTCTCCAGAAAAATTGATCGTCACCTGATACTGTCCAATTGTGGAAGTTGCTTCCACGTTTAACACCGGATCGAGGCGGAACGGATTCGCAAAATTTACGTCGCCGCGCGTAAGCGTGTAGTTGTTGCCGCGAAACGCCATTTCGCCGCCGAGCAAATGGATATGGCCGAGCAGCACAGGACGATCCCAGGTGCCGCGCAGCCGCACGTTGCCATCCACCTCGAGTTGCGCGCCGGTCCACTGGATGCGCGCCCCAGGTGTTGTTTGGCCTTCGATGTCGAACGTGAGATTGCGCATCAAGGTCGAACTGGACGCCGGAGTGGCGCTTGTCTCTGAAGCAGTGGTGAACAGAGCTCCCAAATCCACGCCCTCCGCCAGCAGCAGCCGCTGAATCTGAATTTTTCCGGATAATATCGCAGCGGTGCTCGAGCCGGAAAGCTGCAGCGCTCCACTGGCCAGCCAGCTCATACCCGCGGGATAGCGGATACGAACCACGGTGGTAGACACGTTCAATTCGTAGCGCAGAGGCCCTTCGCCGTAGTTCACAGCGCCGTTGAGTTGCAATTGCCCGCCGCCCGCTTGCGCCGAGATGCGATCAAACAGCATCCGGCTGCGGTCGAACACAAGGTCACCGCTCACATGGCTTAACCCCATAGGAAAATCCGAATAGGTTGCCGAAGCGTCTTTCAGGCTCGCGCGGCCCGTGATTCGCGGGCGCGACATCGTTCCTTCCACCGACACGTTCACGTCCGCGCGCCCCAGCGCGAAAAGTTCCGGAATCATGCGATCGAGGAATCGAAGATTCAAACTACCTGCCAGCGACAAATGCAGCGGACGATCGCGATCGAAGCGCGCCGACCCGCTGAATTGCAGATCAGTATTAGGCCCATGAAGCCGCGCCTGATCGATCCGCACCTCATTACGTCGATAGGTGAGCCGAATCGGCCCGTCATTCTTCAGTTCCACCAGATCGTAGTTGAACGAAATCTCTTCAATGTTCGCGCTCATCTCGATTGTTTCAGGATGCCGAAGGCTTCCCGAAAGTGTGAACTGGCCATCCACGCTACTGTGTCCCGTCAATTGTTTTAAATGCAGGCCCGTCATGATGAACGCATCCATCTGGAATTGCTTCACCGTCAGCTGTCCCGCCACTTGATTATCGCCGTGCAGCCCCACGGAAAATTCGCCCTGCAGGCGGCCCGCATTGATTTCCGACACGAGCGATATTTTCGCGCTTTCACCATCCGACTTGATCCGGCCGCGGAAGTTTCCCTGCAGATCCGCGCCAACTTGAAGGCCCACAAGCCGCACGTTACCTTCCGCGATGGGCGATCGTATCGGCCCCCTGCCTCGAATATCGAAATCGAGCCGGCCGGAAACTGGGATCGACTGCGTCTGCAGCGCGGCGATTTTTTCAAGAGGAATGTTCGTACCGGTAAGATTGAATTCGGTCTCCTGCTCCACGGGCCGGTACAAAATATTTCCGGTCACCAGCCCTTGTCCGCTGCGCACTTCGCCATTCGTTATCTGGTACAGGTTATGGGTCAAATGCAGCAGGCCGGCAAACCGGTCCAGATGAATTCCCTTGGCGTCCACATCATCGAGCGCGAAATTTGCGTCGAACAAAGGCGCAACACGCGTTCCCGCACCATGAAAAGTACCGCTCAGAATTCCTTTCACGGGATAGTTCAGGCCAAAAACCTCTTGCACATCGCTCGTCGGCGTGTGCGCCAGCTTCGCGTCAAATGTCCACTTGCTCGCCGGAGAAAATCCCCAGCCGCCGTCCAGTTCCAGAAAGACGTCTACATTGGCGCTGGCCTGCCCGCGGCGCACCGTGGTTTTTGTGAGGCGGAAATCGTCCGGTGAATATTCCAGGTCGCCTCCGAGATAGTCGAAATAAAAATTATCGAACCTCGCGTCCGTGGCCTGTAAATGCCCGCTGAAAGTCGGCCCGCCCAGCGGCCCTTCGATCTTTCCGCGAAACGTCAACGCGCCCCCAATCCGGCTCGGAGTGGAATTCGCTCCGCGGATCACGTTGATAAAATCATCCCACCCGTACACATCATCCGTGCGCAGATTCAGATTGAGCGCCGAAGCTTTTGCCGCTAGGTAGCCGTCCATTTGAATATCGGTCTTCGGTGTCGAGATTTCGCTCGCGCCAAACGAAACTCCCCGGCTGTCTTCCGACGTGTCGTATGCGATCCGCGCTGTTAGCGGAATCAACCCGGCCTCGAGTGTCTCAAGCGGCGACCAGAGGCACTCGCCCTTGGAGCGAAAATGCTGGAAATTTGCGGTCCACGTGTTTACCGAATCGATGTCTACCCTCGCGTCCCAGTGCAGCGGCACCACGGGAAAGCTCGGATTTTGCACTGCGGCAAATGCGGTCCTGAGGCTCACGCCACGAACCTGCGTCTCCGTCTTGAACGCGAGAGTTTCGGTGTCCATCTGCAGGTGCCCGGTAATCGTGCCGCCCAGCGCGCGAATGTTGATTTTCTGCACCACCAGGCGATCCTTCGCCATTTCGTAATCGCCCCACGTCTCCATTCCGCCCGCATGGAACCACTTGTACGTCATCAGAAAATCGTGCCCCTGATAGTGCCCGTTCGCGGTCCACTGGCCCGATGCATAGCGCGCCTGCCCTGAAAAATCCGCAATTCCATCCGGCGTCAGCGGCGAACGAAAAATCGTCCGCACATCCGCGAGCGTCAGCCGCCCGCGATAGTGCAGGTCCCAGTCCGATTGCGCGAAGCTCGGAAGCTCGGCGCGTAGATTCAAATCCGAATGAGGCAGCTTCAAGGCCAGGTCATCGAGCTCGAACGAATTGGGATGCAGAGTGAATTTCGCGGAAATATCGAAGCGGAACGGCAAGTCGCGGCGCGCCGCCAGCTCAATCTGCTTCCACTGCAGATTGCCAACGTACGATTCCTTTCCAGGCGATGATGCTCCGTCCAAATGCAACTGGAACTGTAAGTTTTCCCCGAGCATGCCGAGCGGTTCTTCGCGGTCGTTGAAAGTCACGCTACCGCCGCGCAACTCGAGATGGCCAATGCGCAAGCTGAAAAGAGTCTCGCGCCATGGCCGCTTGCTTCCCGCCACCCGCGGTGTGGGCACATTGCTCTTGCCATTTTTGTCCACCCGCACCGCCACTTGCGGCTGGTCGAACACCAGTTCATCGACGGCGATTTCCTTGCCGGTTAGCGACAGAATGCGGATCGCCACGTTCACATGCGCCGCGTGAAAGAGCGGAGGAGTTCCCGCCGCTTCAAGCCCGTGCAACGTCAAGTCATCGAGTTCAGCGCGAAGTTGCCAGATGTGCAGATGGAAGCCGCCGAGTTCCACGCGCGCTCCCGTGCGCTGTTCGATCTGGCTCACCACAATGTGCCGCGCCCATCGCTCCACGATTCCCGTTTCAATCAGAAGGAAAACGGCCACGCACAGCCCCGCCACCGAAAGCGCTGCAAGCCCCAGCCAGTGCCGCCAGCGCAGCCTCACGATTGCGCGCCTTGAGCGACGATATCAATCTTCAGGTGCTCGCGCGTGTCATCGAGCCATTTCGCCGCTCGCTCGCTGATGGCTCGTTGGATCAGAACTTCACGAATCGTGTCTTCCACCTCGTCCAGCGGTGGAACGGGCTGTTTCTTTGCCTCCAGCTGCGGCGCGAACTCACGGTGGTAATACGCTTCAATTTGCGCTTCGTCTATTTGCGCCGCAGGACGAAACCGGTAATCGATGAATCGCGAGAGAAATAGTTGTTGCTTGAGGATGCGCCGCACCGCGGCTTCCGTGAGCCCCAGCGCGGCACAGCGGTCCCGGAGTTCCTTCTCAGAAGCAAACTGCTTCACGAACTGCTGATAAGCCCGATCCACATCCGCGTTCGATGGCGACGGAAACGCCGCCAGCGCCGCCTCGCCCCGCACGATCCATTGGTCGGCGAGCTCTTTGATGATTTCGTCGCGCGGCTTCGGCTTGCCCTCCACCAGCTCCTGAAACGCGCTCAGCTCGTTCACTTCGCTGTCCGTGATGATGTCGTCTTCGATCCGCGCAGCAATACCATCCACCGTCTGCTCCCCGGAAGTATTACCGGCGGACGAACCCGCAGAGCCCTCGAACGATGGTGGCGAAGCTTCCGACGCGGAATGAGTTTGCGCAAAAGCGTGATTTGGTTCGAGGCCAGCCCCCCCTGCTGCCAATACGAAGAAGAAGAGTAGTCGCCGCATTAGAAAACAGGTCCAATGTTGAAAAAGAATTGGAAATGCGGCAGAGCGAACTCCTTCGGAATCGGCGGCGCTGGCGGTGGCGGGAAATCTTCTCCCGCATAATGCGGAGGATTCAATTGATATCCGAAGTCTACGCGAACCGGCCCCACCGGCGTCGGATAGCGCACGCCGAAACCGATCGTATGCGAGAAGTAAGGCAAATTATTGTTGTTGGCCGGAGGTTTCCACGCGAACGAGATGTGATTCACATCGGTGTACACGTTCCCAGCGTCATAAAACACCGTGCCGCCCAATCGATTTCCGACAAATGGCAGCCTCATCGGAAAGCGCAGCTCCTGATTGAACGCGAGCAGCGCAAGCCCTCCAATTGGAAATCCGGTCACCGGATCGCGAGGTCCGGCTTGGTTGAGCGAGAAGCCTCGAATGGATGTTCCGCCTCCGGCGAAGAAGCGTTCCGGCAGCGGGATGTCCACCTCTGCCGTGCCGGGAAGCGTTTGCTCCACGCCGAAGCGCACCGATCGCGCAAAGACGAAAGCGCGTCCAAAAGTCGTGAATGTGGAGTTCTGGAACGAACCGCGGAAAAAGCTCGCCGCTGAACCGAGCGGCTTCAAGGCAATGCTGACGTCGATGGTGTTGAAACTGCCGTGCTTCGCGTCGGCCGCGTTGTCGCGATGGTCGCGCGCATACGTCACCCCAAAGCCGGAAACCAGCGTCGGCTGGCTGAGTAGCGGGATTTCCTCTTCCTCGATTTTCAGATTTGAAGCGACCACGCGCCGGAAAAAATACCGGTACGCAATGTTAGTGCGCTGTGAAACCGTTTCCACCAGGTTCACCGCTCCTTCGTAACGCACCGATGTAAACGTATTGATGTCCTGCGTCTTGTCGGCGAACCCGGTGAGCTGCAGGCTCAGCTTTCGATTGGAAAGAAAATTATCGGCCGTATAGCTGATAACCGCGCGGTACTGCAGGGTGCTGACCCGCACTTTAAACGAGAGGGTCTCCGCCCTGCCGAACATATTAGCGCGCGAAAGCTCCATGATTCCGCGAGGACTCGCGCCAATGATCGTTCCATTGGGGCTCGAAGTGCTGGCAAGCCGCTGCACTTCGAATCCCCCGCCGTACGCGAACGTGTATCGTTTTCCTTCCTCGGCATCTACCACCACCACTTTCTCGGGGTCCGTGCCGTTCGGATTCTGCGGCGCGATCGTCACCCGGCTGAACACACCCAGGTTGTAAAGCCGCCGCTGCGTCTCCACCACCTCGCCCTCGCGCAGCGGTCCCGGCACGATTTTCACCTGGCGCGCAACAATTCCGGGGCGGGTGTACTGATAACCTGTGAGCAGAACCCTCGATATTTCGATCTGCGTTCCCTCGCTGATGTGGTAGACGAGCTGAAGGTGTTGTGGATCCTTCCCTGGCAATACCTGATCCTCGAAATGCGCCTCCGGATATCCTTCGTTGTAGTACATCGCCAGAATATTATTGCGGTCGCTCGCCACGCCGGCTTCTGAAAACGGCTGTCCCGGAGTAGAGCCCGCCACGGCGAGGAGCTTTTCCGTGTTCAGCGCATGGTTGCCCACCACCTCCAGGCTGCTCACCAGCGTCTGCGGACCTTCGTCGATATGGAATGCGACGAAAAGGTTCCCCTTCTTCCCGTGGTAGTTGTCGTCAACGGAAGTAGTCACTTGCGCGTCGCGAAAGCCGTTCGAAATATATAGACCTTTGATCGAATCGATGTCCGCGCGCACCAGCGATTGGCTGAAACGTCCACTCGACGCGAATGACGCCGTCTGCAACTGCAGGCGTCCCGAAAGCAGGTCCCTGCCGAAGTACTTGTTTCCGTCGAACGAGACGGCGGCGAGGCGAAACTTGTCGCCCCTCGTAATTTCATAGCTGATCACGCGATCCGCGGTTTTCGGGTCCTCCCGGGAAGCCACTTTCACGTCGGCATCGAAATATCCTTCCCGCTGGAAGAAATCGCGGATATTGCGGCGCCCCTCTTGCAGTAAGTCCTCATCCACCGCGCCCTCAGCGTAGATGGGAAGCAACTTCTGAAGGCGGCCTTTGCTCAGGCGCGCTCCCATCAGCTCCACCCGCACGTGTGGGCCTGCGGTCACATCCAGGCTTAGCGGCACGCGATTCGTCGCCGCGTCGTAAGCTCCCGGCGTCATAACCACTCCCGCGCCCAGATATCCCTGGTTTACAAGATATTTCTTGATTCGCTGCGAGCCGCGAGTGAGCCGCGCGGATGTCAGCGCGTTTTTGCTCGTGATCTTCGATCGCTTGATCAGTTCCGCATCCGGGTAGTGTGTTTCGTTCTTGACGGTGATATCGCCGACAAGCGCCCGAATGCCCGGATCCACGTGCACCGTGATATCCATCTGCCGGGTATCGTCACGCGGACCCAGATCCCAGGTAATTTTGGCGAGGTAGAGTCCGTCCGTCCGAAGCAGCTCCTGCAAGCGGCTGATTGCCTCGCGCAATGCGCTCTCGCGGAATGGCTCTCCGAGGTTTAGCCGCAAGGCAGCCAGAGCCGCTGGATCGGTGGGAGGCTCTTTCAGTCCGTCGATACGCACCACATTGTTGTAGAAGTTGCGACGAACGATGAAATCGACTCGCACGCCGCCGCCCTCCGCAGACGCGGCCACGCGAATATCGGCAAAATCTCCTGTGCGATACAGGGTACGCAGGCTTTCGCGCTCCTCTCCGAAATCGAATGGCTTTCCGACGGCAACCTTGAGCGCCAGCGATTTCACGGTGACGTTCGCGCCATGCTCATCCACGATACGGATATCCGTGATGCGCCGGCCTTCAAACGTTGTTTCCTCGAAAGTCGCTGCGAAACTGATGTCTGCATATAGGAAAATTGCCAGCAGGCACGCGAAACCGAACCAGATTCGCGCCCTCACCCCTGAATTCGGCATTTTCCATGGGAATCTCATGCGCCGGAGAGTAAGAAGTCAGGTTAGCACAGCCCCGTTGCCTCCCGGACTCGAAAAGGCGCTATCATCACGCTTTAGGCACCTAAGGACGCGATGAATCGCGAAGAGCGCGAACGATATTCCCGGCAGATTCTTTTCAGCGCAATCGGCGAGCAGGGTCAGGAGAAGCTGCTGGGCTCCAGCGCCGTCCTGGTCGGCTGCGGAGCCCTGGGCACCGTGACAGCGAACCTGATGGTGCGCGCCGGGCTTGGGCGCCTGGCAATTATCGATCGCGACTTCGTGGAAACCTCCAACCTGCAGCGCCAGACGCTTTTCGACGAAGCTGACGCGCGCGACGCCATTCCGAAAGCGATTGCCGCCGAGCGTCACCTGCGCTCCGTCAATTCCGGCGTGCGAGTGGAAGGGATCGTCGCTGACCTGACGCCTGAGAGTGCCCTCGATCTGCTCGGCGGATTTCCGCTCATCCTCGATGGAACCGACAATTTCGAGACGCGCCTGCTCGTGAACGATGCCGCCGTCTCGCTCGGCGTTCCGTGGATTTACGCCGCCGCTGTCGGCAGCTACGGTGTCACGATGACGATTCGTCCCGGCGAAACCGCATGCCTCGCCTGCATGGTCGAAAGTGGAAGCAATCATTCGCCGCTTGGTCCGGAGGATACATGCGACACGGTCGGAGTTCTAAACGCCGCTGCAGGGATGATCGCTTCGATTGAATCCGCCGAAGCTACAAAATTTCTTGCCAGCCGCCCGGAAGCGCTGCATGGCAAGCTCGTTTCCTGTGACGTCTGGAGCGGCAGGTTTCAATCCATTCGCGTGGCGCGCAATCCGGATTGCCGCGCTTGCGTGCGCCGCGAATTTGTTCACCTCGAAGGGCGCGCTCGCCCGCACGTAAGCATGTGCGGCCGCGATTCGGTGCAGATCCATGAACGCAGCCGCGCGCTCGATCTCGCTGAGTTGGGCCGCCGCGTAGCCCGCGCTTCCGCTTCCGAAGTCCGCAACAATCAGTTTCTTCTGCGCTTCCGCGTGGCGCCTTACGAAATGACGGTCTTTCCCGACGGTCGCGCCATCATCAAAGGGACGCAGGATCCCGCCGTCGCCCGCTCGCTCTACGCGCGCTATATCGGTTCGTGATTCGCGACAGAAACTTCCGTCACCCGTCACGCATGTGTCAGTAGGGGCGGCTCTCAGGCCCGCCCGCGTCCCCTACGCCTCCGATTGCACCATTCCGCGCCGCATTCGTTTTCTTTCAGAGTGAAGGAGCAAGCTCCGCGATGGCTCGAGGGAAAAACCCATAAAGGCGCGATGATTTCGTTGAGACCGTGCTGAATGTGTACGCGGGCGGGTCTGAGACCCGCCCCTACTGCGTCGACCAAGATTCTTCGAGGAGTGACTTCGCAAAGAGAACTTCGTAAACGAACTTCGTGAGAAAGAGGGTCGTAAAAAATGCTTAGCCTACGAAACGCCGCTGCGCTGATTGCCGCATCACTGCTCGATCCAGATTCTCGCGTGTATTCATCAGCGTCAGAAGCGTGCTCAAGATTCGCGCCTTCAGCTCATCAGACATCGGGAAGCCGCTGGTCGCTACGCGCACGAGCGCCTCACCTCGGTCCGCAATCTTGCCCATGAGTTCGTTCTGCCGCTCGTGACTATTTTTGCCCAGCGCCGATTCCCGCCGCATCTCCGCGCATTCCTGCTCGACGAAAAGCGTGTAGTGAAGGACGCACAGGCGGTCACCGGCAAACCCGCCGGGGACAGTCATTTTGCATCCTTTTGACGTGCAGATTTCAGCCATAGCACACCCAGATAAAGTCCATACTTTTTGTAGCATCTCCGGAGGCCGATTTCCACAGGGTGGAAGCGGATTGATACCAATCAGATAGCGGCATGGGAAGCCAACTTGCCAGGCCGATTTACTAAGCAGGAGTGGTTTCTGAGGATTCCACCGCGACCGGCGCTGGCGCGACTTGCAGCATGAGATCCTTGGCTCGAATCGCAGCGAGAAGTACGAGCACGTTCGTCAGCAAGATGATTGCAAATGCCAGTGGCGTGAGGAAATCAAGCTGCGGCTTCATGGCGCGGACAGCGTCAAGAGCCAGCACGGCTGTAATTAAACCCCTTGGTATCAATAACGTAGCGACTTGCCGCTCGCAGAGCGTCGTCCCGCGCCAGACCACTCGGCTGACCTGCACCGCGATCAATCGGGCGATGAACAGCACAGCCACAATTCCGAGCGAGGCCAGAAACTCCCTCTGCAAGCCGCTGAAATCCACCAGCACGCCCAGCAACACGAAGAAAAAGCTGCGCACCAAAAATGCCAGTTCGGCGTGGAACGAATGGATCGCACGGCTTGGATCGGGGGGAAGAATCCGGAAGACGAATGAGTCCGCCGAGTGCCGCGGGTCGGGCAGGTTCGCCAGGGCCGCGCCGAATGCCATCACCGCGAAAAGGGCAGTGCCACCAACCGCGTGCGTGAACGCATACAGCAGCAGCACAGCAGCAAAAGTCAGCACTTGCCAGAATTGCTTATCGGAAACGAGCGGCAACAGGCGCAACCAAAGATAACCGGCAACGATAGCGACAGCGAGCGCGAGTAGAAACTTGAATAGCAGGATCGCCGTGATGGCGCTTGCCATCGAGCCGTGGCTTCCGGGCGCGAGTCCTGCGCGGGCAAGTAAATCCGGGAGCGGGCCGCTTTTTATTTCACTGCCGCCGAGCGCGAGATCAATCAGCACGCCGACGCCGAGTGCGCCAAGCCCATCGCCGAACGATGCTTCGATCACGAGCGTGGTTTTCACCGTGTCGCGCATCTCGAGCTGCTCGAGAACAGGCAGAATCACCGAGCCGCTCATGCAAGCGAGCGTCGCGCCGACGAGAAGCGACGGCATCAGCGCGAGATGCAGCGCGTAGATGCAAAAGTATGCGACGCCGACGAAGGAAAGCGAATAGCTGAGCAGCGCGAGAACTGTCCCGGCACCGAATTGTTTGAGCGCGCTGCGAAGATCCAGCTCAAGGCCCGCCGCGAAGAGAATCAAAATCAGCGCGAGCGTTCCGAATCCGCGCGTCACCTCGCTGAACTTCGAGCCGTCTACCCAATGCAGCACCGGCCCGAGGACAATTCCTGTGAACAGCAGAACGATCACGTCCGGCACGCGCGTCCATTTCGACAGCCGGTTGGCGACGAATGCCAGGACCAGCAGCGCGCCCAGCAGGCCGAAGAAAGTTGTGAGGCTGGCGGTCACAATTAGCTCGCGCTGTTTAGTTTGCGGTGCCTATTGATTTCGGATCGGTTTGGCCGATGCGGAATTGCGTCCAGGGGCCGGCTTCCATGTCGCGCATCACCGGCGCTTGCCAATTGAATTCCGGATGCTCGCGCAGAAATTGCGCGGCATCAAATTTCGCGCCGCAGGGATGGCCGATACGCGCGACGAAGCTCATGTTCCCGGCCATCTTGCTGTCCATCACTTTGCCTTGTACGGCGCCCATAGGCTCGTAGGGCGGCATGTCCCATGTCTTATCGCCGTCCACGGACGAGTCGCCATGGCCGCAGAGCGTTCGATGATCCGGCATGGCCTTCTTTGTGAAGGTATCGTAGTGATCGGAGAGAAAGGCCTGGGCCATGGCGATGTCGATTTTTCCTTTGTTCTCGTTCATGAGCTCATCCCAGCGAGCGTGCCGCGCGTTGGGAGAACTGGACATATTTTTTGGATCGAACGTCGTATCGTCGCGCATCACACCTGGGTCGCTCACGAAATTCGAGCCGACGAAAACTCCGTCCATCGTGCGATAAAGTTTCGTGTGTTGCAGACCCTGCTCGAACTGCGCGATTTCGCCGGTTTTACGATCGCCGAGCAGCCAGTCGTTCGCGTAACCGCCGTTGTTGCCGTCCATGATGATTTTCACGTAGTCGTCAATCGACCCGGCGTACTGCATCGCTTTCCGAGCGCGCGCGAATTCCGGTTTGCCGTTGTAATCCCAGCCGTGAAAATTCGAGATGGTGGTTTCGGTGATCATCATTCCGTCGGAATTGATTCCGAAATCATCGTCGCTCGCGATCACGCCGGGAAAGCCGTCCATCAACATGCGGTAGCCCTGCTGCGGAACGATGTCGAAAATAATGCGCCAGCGCTCGCCGTTAAGGTAGCTGGTCCAGTTGTTGTGCGCCATCACGATCTGGTGATCTTTCGTCCAGCTTCCGTTGGCGACGAATGCGCTGCAATTTTCCGGGCTGTTAATTTTTGGCGCGTTCTGCGCGTGAGTCTGCTCGTTGACCCAGGGAACGTAGTAGCCGGGCAGCTCTTCGAAAGCATTCAGGGCGACGATGTCGTAGAGATCGAGGTTCACTTTACGTGCTGCGAGTCCATCCACGATGCCTTTCAGCTCGGCTTGATATTCGGGATCGATCTTGGGCCAGAGCATTTGGCGCGCGGCGGCGCGGAAAAATTCCCAGTCGCGCTGCGTCACGTGAGTCATCTGCAGGCTGACGGCAGCGAAAGCGTCGCCAATTTCCGGCGCGAGCAGGTAGCCATGCTGGTAGCCGATATCGTGAGGCGAGCCTTCGAGGTGAACGTAAATCCAGCCGCCGCTTTCGAAGCGGTAGGCTTTCGCGAGGAGGGCGTCGTCAGCAGGCGCGGGCTTTGAATTTTTCTGCGAGCTTGTGGCGCCAGCGAGAGGTTGCGCCGCAGCTTTGATGATCGGCAGGCGGCCCACAGCTAGAAGCTGAACCGCGAAAACGATGAGTCCCAGCAACATCGGGATAAATGGCAAACGATTGCGATTGGCTCGCATCAGCAGAACTCCTTGGTGGAAGGGTTGCGAGACGCCATGTTAGGCGCGGTGGGGGCGCGATGCAAGAGGGGGGAGGCGATGCCACTGACTCGTGATTCGTAAAGGCCTCGACCAATTCCGGTCCGCGGGAGTGACGGGCAGGCAGAGACGGCTTGCCGCTAACACATCCGGGACGCGTAAAGCGCGATTTGTAACGATTAGAATCTCGATTTGGTGTTTGTTTTGTGCGGGTTGCGAGCAATTCTAATCGCGGTGTAACGATTAGACTCTGGGGGCCGAAGAACGGGGCGCGTGGTTCGCCCTGGGTACTGAATTTCGCTGCAAAAATCGCTAAAAATTTGCGATTAGAAAATTTCAGGTTGCTGATTCTTATGGGGCTTAGGTGGAATTCTAATTCCAGATTTGCGATTAGAAATGCGGGGATGCGGGTTCTTCCACATCCTGCCTTCCTCTGTCCGCCTTGGCCGTCGTTTATCATAACTCAAGTGTCACGGTAGCATGTTCGTACCGCCAGTTCAATGGATTTTTGCCAGCGGGCAGTGGGAGCCGAGCCTACCTTGAACCTGTAAATCGGAGTAAAATCCTAGCCAAGGAGACGCGATGTTTCGTTACCTCTTCGCTGTTATGGCCTTGCTGGTCGTGTTGCCAGTGTTTACTTCAGCCCAATGTCGCACGACCCTTCCACCTAATCCGCAATTCGTTCCGCCCAAACCGTATCCCCAAGACCCGCCGTCCGGTGCGTTCTGGTATGGGACTGAATCACTATGGACAAGCCTTTCGGCTGAAGGCCAGTGGCGTGGGCTGCACAATGATAAAGGGTATCGACAGAAGGTTTTCTTCTGGGCGAAAGGCTACGATGCGCGGAAGGAGTTGAAGCCGAAACTTGTCGTCACTGGTAGACGCCTCGATGGAGATTCGCCATCGCTAGAAGTAGCGGATGCAAATAATGCCTTTGTGGGGAGCAACTCCAAATTGCCACCGGCGATGGTAATGGCGTTTGAAATCCCTACGGCGGGTTGTTGGGAACTCACGGCGCACTACGGCGGTCACACCTTAACGTTCGTCACATCAGTAAAGCCTTAGTCCGCTTTTTCAGGACAGCCCGCTACCGTCAACGAGCGAGTGCCAAGCTTTCCGCCGAGACTGCGGTAAGGATTCGTTGACAGGGTTTCGCTTCGTCGTATAGATTGGAATTGCGTGCCCGCCCCTGCGGGGAAACGTAGCATGATCAATCGTTTAGGGATGGGTATGCGTTAGGATTTCGATTGGGGCTTCGGGGACCAAGGGCCGCTCGCAATTCGTTGCGAGTGCGTCGTGGTTGAAACCGCGACCTACAAAACAGCTTAGACCAATCACCCCTTCAGGAGCAGGTGCAGCTTGACTTTGTTGTACATGGTTGCGAATTGGTTCGCGCCTGTCGCGAATCCTGTGTCGGATTATTGGCGGCGGAATAATCCGCTATTGAACCCGTTCAGGGGGCTCTACCAGGTGAATTCGTTTGACCTGGTGGTGATGACGCCGTACTTCGTGGTGATGATTATTCTGGCGATGTACGGGATCCATCGCTACGTGCTGGTCTACAACTTTTTCAAGAACCGCAAGCGAATCGCGCCGCCTCCGCCGGAAATCAGCGAATGGCCGCGCGTCACCGTGCAGCTGCCAATTTACAACGAGCGCTACGTGATCGAACGGCTGGTGGACACAGTGGCGCAGTTCGATTACCCGCGCGAGTTACTGGATATTCAGGTGCTCGACGACTCAACCGACGAGACGCAGGAAGTGGCGCGCAATTGCGTGGAGCGTTATCAACAGCTGGGCCTGCCGATTTCCTACATTCATCGCAATAACCGCGAGGGATTCAAGGCCGGCGCATTGCAAGAAGGGTTGAAGGTGGCGCGGGGCGAGCATATCGCCATCTTCGATGCCGATTTTATTCCGCCAGCGGATTTCCTGCGTAACACCGTGCCGTATTTTGCCGATACAAACCTGGCGATGGTGCAGACGCGCTGGAGCTATATCAACCGGAATTATTCGAAGCTGACGGAAGTGGAAGCGGTGCTGCTCGACGGGCATTTCGTGATCGAGCATTCGGCGCGTTATCGCAGCGGGCTGTTCTTTAATTTCAACGGCACGGCGGGCATCTGGCGGCGCGCTGCGATTGAAGATGCGGGCGGCTGGCAGCATGACACGTTGACGGAAGACACTGACCTTTCCTATCGCGCGCAGCTTCGCGGCTGGCAGTTCATTTATTTGCCGGACATCGAGTGCCCATCGGAATTGCCGGTGGAGATGAACGCGTTCAAGTCGCAGCAAGCACGCTGGGCGAAGGGCTTGATGCAGACGGCGAAGAAAATCATGCCGCGCGTGCTGCGATCGAATGTTTCGGGGGCAGTGAAGGCGGAGGCTTTCTTTCACCTGACTGCGAATATCAGCTATCCGCTGATGGTGCTGCTCTCGATGATTCTGCTTCCGGCCATGATTGTGCGGTTTTATCAGGGGTGGTTTCAGGTGCTGGTGATTGATCTACCCCTGTTTATCGCGTCGACGTGCTCGATTTCGTCATTTTATCTGGCGGCGGAGCGAGCAATTTTCCCGAAGACGTGGAAGCGGACGTTTCTGTACCTGCCATTTATTATGGCCGTGGGAATCGGGCTTTCGGTGCGCAATGCGGTGGCTGTGATGGAAGCGATTTTCGGAGTGAAATCGGAATTCGTGCGCACGCCAAAGTATCGAGTGGAAGCGGGCGCGAATGGGTCAAATGGCGCGGGCGGCTGGGCCACGAAAGAATACCGGAAGAAGGCGGGATGGATGCCGTGGGCCGAAGTGGGCCTGGGAATCTATTTTGCGGCAGCGGTGGTGTACGCGATCGAGATGGAAAATTACGCTACCGTTCCGTTTCTGGTGCTGTTCGTCTGGGGGTACTTGTATACCGGGTTGATGTCGCTCGGGCAGACGTATATTGACCGGCTGCGGTTTGGCGTCGAGTCTGGCGAGGTGCGGCCGGCTTCGACGGGGGCGCCGGGGTTTTAGCGTCTAGTATTTTCCTACCTACCCTTTTATCATCGCGGTTCGTCTACTAGCAGCGGAGGAACTCGTATGAAATTTTGGACGCTCGTGCTTCGCGGAACGATCGCGGCGCTGGCATTGCTATTTGTGGCGGTGCTGGTGCAGGCGCGATTTCCGCAACCGGCCGCGGAGTATCAGGGGCGGCGCACAAAATTGCGCGCGGAAGTGGATGGGCCGGTGGTGCTTTTTGGTTATACGAGCCGGAATGATGCAGGTGAGGTTGCGGTGTTTTTTCAGGATGAGGATTTTTACTACCTCACCGGCTATAGCGAACCGGATGCGGCGCTCGTTCTGATTCCGGATTCCGCGGCTGCGAAATCTTCCGGGGCGCCGACGGAAATTCTATATCTGCCGCCACGCGATCCGCGCGAAGCGATTTGGGGCGGCGCGCACCTGGGGCCGAACGATCCGGGCGTGGCGGAGAAGACGGGCTTTCAGACCGTGCGGCCGTTTGCGGAATTGCGTAGCGATCTGGCAGCGCTGGCGAAGACGAATCCGAAATTTTACGCGCTGCTGCCAAGCGGGCCGGAGAACGGCTATCCGCAGCTTCAAACCTGGCACGATTGGCTGAAGGACGCGCTGCCACCGCAGTCGGCGATCGTGGATCTACAGCCCACCTTGACCCAAATGCGAATGGTGAAATCGCCGGGAGAAATCGAATTGCTGCAAAAAGCGGTGGATGCGTCCGTCGATGCGCAACTCGCGGCTATGAAAATGATGAAGCCGGGGCTGATGGAATATCAAGTAGCCGCGAAGATGGAAGAAGTGCACAAATGGGAAGGCTGCTCGCGCGAAGCATATTCGCCGATCGTGGGCGCGGGATTTTTCTCCACGGTGTTGCACTATGATGCGCTCGATAATCAGATAAAGGATGGAGACGTGGTGGTGCTGGATGTGGCTGGTGAATATGGCGGCTACGATGCGGATATCACGCGAACTCTTCCCGCCAACGGGAAATTCACGGCGAGGCAGCGCGAAATTTACGACATCGTTCTGGGAGCGCAGAATGCGGCGATTGCGGCGGTGAAGCCGGGCGTGTATCTGTACGGCGGGCCTGGCAGCTTGCAATCGATCGCGGCTGATTACATCAACACGCACGGCAAGGATAAGGATGGCAAGCCGCTCGGGAAATACTTCGTGCATGGGTTGGGGCATGGCATCGGGTTGAACGTTCACGACCCCACGGAGTATCGCGAGCCGCTGAAGGCGGGAATGACGATCACGATCGAGCCGGGGATTTATATTCGCGATGAAAATCTTGGCGTGCGAATTGAGGATGATGTGCTGGTGACGGCCGACGGGCAGAGGCTGATGACGGAAAAGCTGCCACGCAATGCGGACGAAGTGGAAAAGGTGATGGCGGAGGGCCGGGCGCATCCGGAGCCGCAGCCATAATTGTCGCCGTCGCGAGTTAGTTGCCGGGCTTCGTGAAGATCACGCAGTAGTCGTTGCCTGCCCAGTGATTGATCGTTTTCTCGGCGTGGAATCCTGCCGCGGTTAATTCCTCGACCATGATTTTTTGCGGGATGCCGTGGCCGCCGCGATTGGCGGGGACGCCTTCGACCGGCGGCAGGCTGTTGTCCGGCGCGAAGTCGATGATGGCGAGATGCGCGCCGGGCTTCAGCGAGCGCAGCAGATTTTTGTCGAAGGCTTCGGGCGCGGTGATGTGGTGGTAGACGCGGCGCAGGAAAATCGCGTCGCAGCAGCCGGTGGGTAGCTTGGTGTCGTCGGCTGCGCTTTCCACGATCGTGACATTAGCAAGTTTTTGCTTGGCCACTTCGTCGCGAAGCGCGGCCAGCTTGGTGGCGTCAATTTCGGTGGCGTAGACGTGACCTGACGCTCCTACAATTTTCTCGGCGGCGAAACTGTAGCTTCCGTCTCCGGCGCCGATGTCCGCGATGGTCATGCCCGGCTTCCATTGCATCTCCTCGGCGAGGCGCGAGATTTCGCTGTGGGCGTTCGGATTCGCGGAAGCAGCGGCGCGATGAACTGCATCTTTCAGGAGTCCGTAGGACGCCAGTGCGACCGCGATTGCCAGGATTGCATTGAGCTGGTTTTTGCGAGTCATATTTAGTTGATGCCTCTTTGAAGTCGAGCGAGATTGCCGCGCGGTGATCCCGCCCACGCGATGCCGCTATTTGGTTTGACGCGAACCGCAAGCGTTGGATTCCTGCGATTTTCATCGCCTAAAACGTTTCTAGATGTTTGACCCCATGCGCGAAGGGCCGCTATAATTGGTGTTTCGTCATAGCGTGAATTTCTTGCTTGGCAGGCGCCTCTGCTTGCGACTCTGCAGGAAACACCCAGCGAAATTCAGGAGCATCCGATGAGCGCCTTGAAAGCTACCCAACTGCGCGCAGGCATGATCATTCAGCACGAGGGCGACCTGTATCACGTATACAGCGTGGATCACCGCACGCCCGGCAACAAGCGCGCCGCCATGCAGACCAAGATGCGCAACCTGCGCACGGGGTCGATGACCGACTACCGCTTCCGCGCCGAGGAATTCGTGGAAAAAGTGATCGTCGATGAGATCGAATTCCAGTATCTCTATAGCGACGGCGATGGCCACCACTTCATGAACACGGAAAACTACGAGCAACTGGCGCTGCAAAATGACATCGTGGGCGACACGAAGGATTACCTGATCGCGAATATGCCCGTGAAAATCGAGTATTACGACGAGAAGCCGATCGGCGTGCTGATTCCCGACACCGTTGATCTCACTGTAGTGGATACCGAGCCCAGCATTCAGAAGGCGACCGCCAGTTCCGTGATGAAGCCTGCCAAGCTCGAAACCGGCCTCGTGATCAACGTGCCTCCGTTCGTCGGAACCGGCGACAAAGTGAAAGTGGATACCTCCGAGGCCCGCTACATCCAGCGGGTACAGTAGGCTGAAGAAAGATCCTTCGTCGCGTCGCTCCTCAGGATGACAATCCTCAACGGATTGTCACTTCAAGCCTTCCACGACGTACAAGTCGGAAAGCGCTCTCGGGTACGAGACTACATAGGATTTTTCATCGGGTGTGACGGCTACCCCCCCGATTGAATCCACGCCGGCCGGATCGGGCGGAACGAGTTCCTTCCATACCGTACGCTTGCCAGTGGCGAGGTCGATTCGGGTGATCTTGCAGGGCAGTCCAGCCCGGTTGTAGGCAAACGCGGATTTTCCGTCAGATGAAAATCCCGCGATGCGCTCATAGGGTTGAATCCCGGGAATGGGATACGGCTCCCCTCCGCGGAGCGGAAAAAACCAGCGATTTCCGTCCGGCCCAGTTCCGACGGCCAGCTTTCCATCTGGCGAGACTAGAATGAACGATGCGACGGCTCCTTCCGGACTAATCGCGCGGGGCGTTCCCTTTTCTACGTCCTGCACGTAAAGGCGGGGACTCTTACCGGGTTCCACGCCATAAAATACGATCTGCTTGCCATCGGGCGTCCACGTTGCGGTGAAATGGTCGATCGCGTCGTTCGTAATCGTCCGAGGCTCTCCCGCTTTCGTCGGCAACAACATGAGCTGTTCGGGACTGGCATGGGTAATCGCGAGCACCCAGTTGCCATCCGGGGAGAGCCCTTGCGGATTCCCGTCGCCCAACCGCACGGCGGGCGAACCGTCGGTTCCACGGATGTAGATTCCGTAGCTGTCTCCGCCGGCTTCTCCCACCTCGCCGAACAAGAGTGTCTTGCCGTCGCGCGAGAGGTCGGCGGGCAAGGAATAATCGAACCAGGAAAGTTCCCGGCCCTTCGTATCTCCCGCGATAAATCCCTTGATCTCCTGGCGATTCGCGTCGTGGCGGAGCAGCACTCGCCCATCGCGCGTGATGTCCAGCAGCGTGAGTGCGCCGGGAACACGCGCGAGCAGCCGCTGCTTCCCCGACAAATTGACCGCATGAAGAGCGCGGCCCAATCCCGTATGAGTCGCCGTAAACCACACTTCTTCGCCGTTTGGCGACCATGCCAGGCCGTCTTCGCTGATCCAGCCGCCGGACAGCGACTTTCGAACGCCGGAGAGATCGACCATAGCAACGTTTCCGCCGTCATCGGAATTGATGGGATGGTCGAGGAAGGCAATGCGGTCGCCCTTCGGCGAAATGCGAGGATCGCCGATCCAGCCGGCAGTCTTATAAAGCACCTTTCCCATCGGGAACTCCAGCTGGCTGAAACCGCCCTGCACGCGCACGATGGCCAGCGCGGAGCCGTCGGGCGACCAATCCGCCCAGTTGACGTCGTTCAAGAGTTCGCGCGGAGCCCCACCGGCCACGGGCGCGCGCGCCAGCGTGCCGTACTGCTGGAACGCCCCCACGCGGCTCCGTAACAGAAGCGCCATCTCGCCTGTTGACGACATTCCCAGAAGCTGCGTTCCGGCATGATCGAGGGACGCGGACTCGGGACTTCCTGCGCGTGTCGAAAAAATTTCCGCCGGATTTCCGTCCCACGCCGCCGAGTAATACACGGTCTGGCCGTCGGGCCCGAAACGTCCGGCATAGACAGTGCCGCGGCGGAAAGTAACCTCATGATAGATCGGCTCGGTCGTGGTTTGCCGGCGAGCGCCGATAAATATGCCGGCTGCAAGCCCCGCCACAAGCATCGCGGCAGCGGCCGCTGCTGCGATTGTCCACGGACGCCGCGCTAGCGCGGCCTGCGCCGGCTGCGTTCTTGCGGGCGCTGCGAAGCCGGAACCGGTCCCCGAACGGCTCGATTCTGATTGCCGTTTCAGGCGCTTCAAGTCGGCGCGCAGTTCTGCGGCCGTCTGGCAGCGCATTTCGCGATCCTTTTCCAATGCCTTCGCGAGAATGATTTCGAATTCTCCCGGCAGATCGGGATTCACGCGCGTGGGAGGCGCAGGTGAGCGGTTCAGGATGGCTTCGGTGATCACGCCTGCTGTATTGCCCGTGAAAGCCTGCCGCCCGGTAGCCATTTCGTATAGCACCGTGCCAAAGCTGAAGAGATCGGAGCGCGCGTCGAGTTCTTCGCCGCGTACTTGCTCGGGCGACATGTATGCAACCGTGCCCACCGCCGTTCCCGGGCTGGTGAGGAGCGCTTCGGCTGCGATCGTGGGCATTGCCGAAGAGCTGGCACCGATGCCCACGCGCTCGGGGGCGAGTTTCGCCAGGCCGAAATCGAGGACCTTGGCCTGGCCGCGCCTAGTGACAAAAATATTGGCGGGTTTGATGTCGCGATGAACGATGCCTTTGGCATGGGCCGCATCGAGCGCGTCGGAAATCTGAATCCCCAAATCGAGCACCTGGTCGAATGCGAGCGGCTTCTCGCCGATCCGATGCTTCAGCGTTTGGCCTTCGAGCAGCTCCATCGCGATGAAGGGAATTGTTTCGCCGCCTTCATTCACCACATCAATTTCATAAATCGTACAGATGTTGGGGTGATTCAGTGCCGAGGCAGCGCGCGCTTCGCGCTGAAATCGTTCGAGTGTCGCACGATCTTTCGAGAAGCCTTCGGGCAGAAATTTCAGCGCTACCTGACGCCCCAGCTTCGTGTCCTCGGCTTTGTAGACCACACCCATGCCGCCGCCGCCGAGCTTTTCGAGAATCACGTAGTGCGAAAGGGTTTTCCCGATCATTTTCCGGAGATGCAGTCAGTTGAGCGCGCGCGATGTTAGGCTGCGCTCGCGGTGCAAGTCAAGCCGCGAGCTGTCAGTCGGGAAGTTGTTCGCACGCCGGCTCGCCCAGCCAAGCACTCCCGACCAAAGCCAGTGCGCACGCCAGTAAGGCGACTGTTCCAGCTGAGTAGGACAGTTGCACTGAGGGACCCGAGCCCGGCATCACATTGGCGAGTTCAGTTGTAGCGAGCGCAGCAGAGGCCCCGATCGTTCTGCCTCCAAGATTCATCGCGAAACTCCCGCCGGTCCCTCTCAGGTGGGTCGGATAAACGCGAGGCATGTAGTTGCCCCAAAAGCTGTGCAATCCGTTAAACAACAGCGTCGCAAGAAACACGCCGAAGCCCAGTTGAGCCAGTGTGCGCGTTGCGGCGAAGAAATAGAGCCACGCGAAGGCAATGAGCGCGGGTACCAGAAACACCCGCATCCGACGCCGTTCCGATACGATGCGGACAACCAGTAGCGCAAATATCAAGCGCCCAGTTACGCCGCCCAGTTCTTGAAGCACTTGTACGTGGCTTACGGTCTGCTCGATTTGCCTTGGAGACAGATTTCGAACGTCGGAGAGCCCGGGAACGATCCGGGCCGTCTGCTGAATGGCTCCAAACGCGAGTGCACTCGTAGCGCCCATCAACAGCGATGTGACCAGTGTCGTCCGTCGTAAACCGGGCTGAAACAGCTCACGAAAGCTGGGACGTTCCAATCTCCCGAGCAATCTCTTCTCACGCCATACGGGCGACTCCGGCAAGAACGGGCGAACCACAATAAGCGGAATCGCAGGAATCAGCCCCGCAAGCAAGGTGTACCGCCAGGCTTCGTGGACTCCATGGATTGGAGGAAGCCGCGCCGCCCAAGTCACAGCTGCATAATAGGCGCCGGCCGCCACGAAGCCGCCTACGGGATAACACGCTTGGGCATAGCCCAGCACGGATTCTCTCTGCTTCGGGTTCGAGAAAAGCTCTGCCAGCCACGTGATGGCTGCCACATACTCCACACAGACTCCAGCTACCGTGACGCAGCGAAAAAACATGATCTGATGCAGCGAAGTAGCGTAACTTGCTGCCAACGCAGAGAAAGTGTAAAGAAGTATGCTCCAGACGAGCACGCGGCGGCGCCCGAGAAGATCAATCAAATAGCCGCCGAGAAGGCCGAACACGCCGCCGATCGCCGTGGGAATGAAAAACAGCAAGCCCACCCAAAGATTGAACGCCGGAGTGCCGGGCTTCAAGTGGCCCAGATCTGCGAGCAGCGGCCGCACGATCAGCGGCATCACCAGAAATTCGTAGAGATCAAACAAGAAACCGAGGGATGCGACAGCACAGACAAGCCATTGAATCGGGGTCAGACTGGCGGCGTCAGTAGATGGCAACGCCTCAACTGCTTCGCGTGGCATTTTAAATAGTGCTCAACGGCCGGCCGGCGTTACATCGGGATTGTCGGGAACGTCGGAATGGCTGCCGTGTCTGAACGTTGGGCGATGTTAGGCCCCGGTCGTCGCGCAAGTCAATCCGCCTCACGTCGTACTAGTAGGCTACGGCAACGTGCTACGCTCGTCTGGTGAAAATCGCAATCATTCAGGAGCGTCTACTCGCTCTTTGTTTTGTTCTCTTAAGTGCCGGCGGCAGTCCGTGCTCCGCGCAGTCCGCGCAGAAGATTGTGGACGAATACGTTCACGCCGAAGGCGGCGCGAAAGCTCTCGCAAGAATTCAAACTGCCAGCATCACCGGAAGCTTGACTGACGATGCCACCGGACAGTCGGGCACTTATTCGCTTATCACCAAAGCGCCCAACAAGTTTTATTCCGAAATCATCGTCGAACCGCGTCGCCTGATTGAGGCTTACAACGGAAAGTCGGCTTGGGGTCAGGATACTTCACATCAGGATAGTTCGGGCCAGGACACAGGTGCCAATTCGTCATCCGGAGCAGTAGACGCACCGCACACGCTTACGGGAGCTGTCGCTTCGGAGTGGGAAGCAGCCGGGCGTTATCTGAACGGCAGGCTGGCCGACGCGAAGAAGTCCAAATTCGGCTTGCAGCTGATTGATTCGGAGGATGTGGACGGGCGCAAGGCGTATCACGTTCGCATCGTGCTTTCTCCTCGCGTCTCCCGCGAACTATTCTTCGACGCGCAGACCCACTTGCTGATCCGCGAAATCATTCCAGCCGCGGCACAACAGCCGGGATCGAAGAATGCTGCCGCAGAAGAGCTGGACTACGCTGACTATCGGCGCTTTGAGGGCATCGAGATGCCCTATCGAATCACGCTACGCCGCGCCGGCCGCGCTTACACTGTCGCCGTTTCGCGAATCGAGTGGAACGCGCCTGTAAACGATTCCGTGTTCGACTTTCCAAATAGCAAAGGCCGGCCGCTTCCCGATATCAAAGCGCTTCTTCTCGACGTGGCCAGGAACCAGAAAGCGATCGAGGAGCTGCAGAAGCAATACACCTGTCATGTAGTCGCGGAAGAGGAGAAGTTCGATTCCCGGGGAGACGTCACGTCGCGCGAGGTAAAGGAATACGATGTGTTTAACTGCGGCGGCGATGAAATTCGCCACCTCGTGAAAAACGATTCGAAACCGCTTAGCGCCGAACAGCAGCGCAAGGAGGATGAGCGGTTCAACAAGGAGTTCAGCGAGCTCCAGAAGAAGCAGGCCGAGCTTGCGAACGATCCCAAGAAACAGGAAAAGGAAGACGAACGCCAGCAAGCGCAGATTTCCGATTTTCTTCGCGCCGAAAGCTTCACAAACCCGCGCCGCGAGCGATTTCGTGGGCAGGATGTGATCGTCTTCGATTTCGGCCCGAATCCCGACTACAAGCCGCGCAAGCTGGTCGAGTCCATCGTTCAAAAACTGGTTGGCGTGGTGTGGATTGACGAGCAGGCGCGCGACGTGGCCCGGCTCGAGGCTCGTTTCAGCGACAAAGTAAAAATCGGCGCTGGGCTGCTGGCTTCGCTCGACAAGGGCACGAACCTCGTTTTCGAGCAAACGAAAATCAATGGCGAAGTCTGGCTGCCGTCTTACGCCGAAATTCACGCCGGCGCCCGCGTGGTCTTCGTTAGGGTGCGACAAAATGAAATCGACCGCTACAGCGACTACAAAAAATTCCGCGTCCAAACCAAAATCGGCCCATCCACTCCGGTAGAAGAGGTCCCGCAGCAACCGAACCCGATATCGCCTCCGAAGCCCTAACCCGTTTCGACGGCATCAATACCCCACGCATTGACACGACAGCAAGCCCACTCTAGAGTGGCAACTCTTTCGCGGATTCTCGGAGGCGGATTGCTCGAGCGCTATTTCAAGCTGGCGGAACATCAGACCACCATTCGCCAGGAAATGCTCGGCGGGCTCACCACATTCATGACGATGGCGTACGTGATCGTGGTGAATCCGCAGATTCTCGCGCAGGCCGGGATGCCTCCGGAAGGCGTTCTTTTCGCAACGTGTATTGCTTCGGCTGCCGCCACGCTGGTGATGGGGCTTTACGCGAATTATCCCATCGCGCTGGCGCCCGGCATGTCGCTCAACGCCTACTTCACCTACTCCGTTTGCCTCGGCATGCACATTCCATGGCAGACGGCGCTCGGCGTCGTGTTTTTCTCCGGCGTGTTGTTCGTGCTTCTCACTGTTTCGCGCGTTCGCGAGCAGATCGTCAACGGCATCCCTGATTCGCTGAAGCATTCGACGGCCGCGGGCATCGGCATGTTCATCGCCTTTGTTGGCTTGAAGAACGCGAAACTCGTCGTCGCCAATCCGGCCACGCTGGTGAGTATCGGGAGCTTTTCCGACCGCGAAGTGCAGGCTGCCTGCTTCGGTTTGGTGCTGATGCTGATTTTGATCGTGCGAAAAGTGAAAGGAGCGATGCTCATCGGAATTCTGGGCACCACGCTTCTGGGAATCCTGCGCGGAATGTCACGCTGGCCCACTGCGCTGGTTTCCATTCCGCATCCGTCACTCACATTTCTGAAGTTCGACCTGCACGGCGCACTCCACCTCGGGCTTTTCGAGATCATGTTCATATTTCTCTTCGTCGATCTGCTGGACAACGTCGGCACCCTCGTCGCCGTCTGCGAGCAGGCAGGCTTCGTCAAGGATGGAAAGATTCCACGTGTCGGCCGCGCTCTGCTTGCTGATGCCGTGGGAACGGTTTTCGGTTCGATGACCGGCACATCCACGGTCACCAGCTACATCGAAAGCGCCGCGGGAGTCTCCGCAGGCGCGCGTACAGGCTTAAGCAACATTCTCGTCGCCGCGCTGTTCCTGGCAGCCGTATTTTTCTCGCCGGTCGCGACCGCGATTCCAGGTTTCGCCACAGCTCCGGCGCTGATTTTAGTAGGTGCGCTGATGATTCAGTCGGTGGCGCGCGTCAACTGGGACGATTTCAGTGACGCTTTTCCAGCGTTCGTCACGGTGCTGGCCACGCCGCTCACCTTTAGCATCGCCACCGGACTAAGCCTTGGCGTTATTTCCTACACAGTGGTGAAAATCGGCGCGGGAAAATTTCGCGAGATCAGCTTGCTGCTCTGGATCCTCACCGCCCTCTTCATCCTGCGCTACATCTACCTCGCTGTAGCTTAACGCATCTCTCGCGGGCGGGTTGCGCGCCCCGCGGACGGTTACATTGCGACGGAAGCTTTTGTGCCAAACACGCGCCGGAAAATCGCATCCACAGCACGCAACTGCCGCTGTAGATCGAAAGTGTGCGCGAGCGCTTTCCCATCAAGATACTTGCGAATATTCGCGTCCGACGCGATGCGATCCCGGAAGCTCGTCTCCGACTCCCACGCCGCCATCGCATGGCTCTGCACCCATTTGTAAGCGTCTTCGCGCGGCGCGCCGTGCTCCACAAGATCCTGCAGCAGCTGCCCCGAAAACACGAGCCCCTTCGTCGCATCCAGATTCCGGCGCATCCGCTCGGGAAACACTTTCATGTTCGCCACAATTTCCGTCGTGCGGTGCAGCATGTAGTCAGTGAGAATCGTCGAATCCGGCAGAATCACTCGCTCCACCGAACTGTGCGAAATGTCGCGCTCGTGCCACAGCGCGATATTTTCGAGCGCCGCCAAAGAATTCGCCCGCACCACCCGCGCCAGCCCGCACACCTGCTCGCTCGACACCGGATTGCGCTTGTGCGGCATCGCCGAACTCCCCCGCTGCTCCCCGCCAAACGGCTCCTCCACCTCGCGCACCTCGGTCCGTTGCAGATGACGCACTTCCTGCGCGATTCGTTCCAGCCCGCCCGCCACAATCGCCAGCGTCGAAAGATATTGCGCGTGCCGGTCGCGTTCGATCACTTGCGACGTAATCGGCGCTGTCGTCAGCCCCAGCCGCGCGCAAATCTTCTCTTCGATCTCCGGGCCCAGGTGCGTGCACGTTCCCACCGCGCCTGAAATCTTCCCCACCGCCATCTGCCGCGCGGCCACTTGAAACCGCGCCAGGTCGCGCCGATTCTCAGAAAACCAGTTCGCAATTTTTAGTCCGAATGTAATCGGCTCCGCATGCACGCCATGCGTCCGGCCAATTTGCGCCGTATCCTTGAATTCCCACGCGCGCTGCTCCAGCACTTCGCCCATCCGCTCCAGCGCTTTCTCAATCTGCTGCGAAGCTTCGCGCACCAGCAGCGCCTGCGCCGTGTCCACCACATCATTCGACGTCAGCCCGTGATGCAGCCAGCGCGCCGCCTCGGGATCGCCCACCGATTCCTGCACCGCCATCGTGAACGCAATCACGTCGTGGCGCACCTTCGCTTCCAGCTCATTGATCCGCGTCACGTCGACACGGCCGCGTTCGCGCAGCTTCACCGCCGCTTCGCGCGGCACGATGCCCGCTTCCGCCAGCGTCTCGGCGGCGGCCAGCTCCACCTCGAGCCATTTCTGAAATTTATTTTCGTCGCTCCAGACGCGGCCCATTTCCGCGCGTGTGTATCGCGGGATCAAATTGGAAGCTCCTTTTTGGCGCAGCTCTTCTTAGCGCCAGCCTTTTTAGCGCAACTCGTCAAGCTGGCTTGCAAACGGCGGGGAATTTCCCTGCTCCATCATACCCGTAAACGATGCCTGAAGACGATGCCTACCGCTTCGCAGGCCTGTAACTGAAAAGCTTCTGGCACTCGCGCCGCAAAAATCCGCCAAAAACAGGAATGCGGTGATTGCCTTTCTCGAAAATCAGCCGGCACGAGATCAAACAGGCTCGCCATTTGTAATACTCGGTGCCGTGCTTGCGCCCATACGCGGCAATGTCTTCCTGTGACACGCCGTACACCACTGCGCCAATGCGTGACCACACGCCGGCTCCTGCGCACATTGCGCACGGCTCGTGCGTCGAATAGAGAACAAACTCTGGCAGGTAGCGCCCATAACCGCTCGACACATATTTCAGCGTTTCGAGTTCCACATGCTTGATGCTCGACCCAGAAGTTTTCACCCGGTTGCCCGCGCTCGCAATCACCACTTCGCGCTTCCCCACCAGTCGCGTAATCACCGCGCCAATCGGATAGTCGCCGCGGTCGCCCGCGCGTTTCGCCTCGGCGATAGCCAGCTCCATGAATTTCTTTTTTGGTTTGTAGGTAGGCGGAATCATCGCAAAGGATTATATCCGCTTATTGCGAGTGTTTCTCAGAAGCTGCATACCTCCGGCTAGTTGCGGCGTAGGATACACCTGAACTTTGTGCCAGGTCCCTTCCTTCCTTGTCGCCCTTAAACTCAGAATTCGCGGCGATCTTGACCCAAGGCTAGCGAAGCGCATGTCTAAGCGGAACCGGATACTTATCTCTCTAGGAAGCGTAGTCATCGTCGGTGGGGTGTATTTGTGGCTCTTCGGAGTCCAGACCTTCTTTGCTATATACAGCAGAAAGATCGGCCGTGACGTACCCATTGTGAAGAGTGCCCCTGTCGAGCTACGCGATCTCGGGGTCTCACAGGCACGAGGGGAAACACTGGGTTTTAGCGGAGTCGAATTCGAAGTTCCCTGGAGCGACGTCGACGAGAAGAAGTCTCGAGTTGTCGGGGGCTGGGCGTTGATTACTTTTCGGTCCGGCAGTTCCATTATTCTTTGCGTAACCTCGCCAAAGGATTTCATGAACGATATGTTTCGGAATAAAATAGCCAGGCCAGAGCTGTTCACGGGACTTTACGGTCCGGCAGTGCTCCAATCAGATTACGCATTGACGAAAGCCATTTTTGAAACGACCCCCAGCAAAATAAATTTGCTTACACCCGCGAACGAAGCCGCGGGATTGTCCTCGGTTCTTACTATGAAGGCTGTGATGCCGCCTACCACGGATTGGGCTATCTATAGCATTCAGAGCAAGAACTTTAAGGGTTTCCAGCTAGGCGATCCATGGCGGCGCCCAAAGAAGATGTCAATAGAGTTGTATGGAGACGACGTTGAAATCGAAATCAACGTCGAACAGATTACGACCGGACCCACGCCAGCTATCACCCAAGCTGAGATGAACCGAATTATCCAGAGTGCCCATACAACTGCGAATGCTCGGCCAGTCCTTACATTTACTCCCGGGTAGATATCGTCCACAATGATTTAGAGCCCTCGTCCTCCTGAAAGCCTTCATCTCTTCCCTTATCTACGAGTTGGCGGAAATCTCGCCGCCAGACGACATAGCTTCCAGCAGCACAAATTCAACCGAACAGGAGACTCACAATGAAGCTATCAGTCGCATGGTTCAACGTAAACGATTTCGAGCAGGCCAAGAAATTTTACGGCAGCGTCCTCGGCCTCAAGAAATCATTCGAAATGGATGGTTGGGCGGAATTCAATGGTGGCGGCCAGGATGAAGCAGCCGTCGGCATCTCCACCGGCCAATACACGCCCAAAGAACATGGCGCGACGATCGTCCTGCGCGTTGACGATATCGAACGCGAACGCAAGCGCCTCGAAGCGAGTGGCGTGAAATTCGAAGGCAAAACGGAAGAAATTCCCGGCATGGTGAAGCTCGCCATTTTCCGCGATCCTTCCGGCAATCGCCTCCAGCTTTGCCAGGTGCTGATGAAATCCTAGCGCGCGTTCCAATCAGCAGCGTGATCGCGCGTAGAAAGTCACGCGGGCCGCGGCAGTTCATCGGCTCTCGCTGGGAACCGAGGTAAACTGTCGCGGCCCGAACCTCAAGGCGAAATCGCCAAGCGAGAAAAGTAAGATGACAAGCTATTCGCAGCCCCCGCTTCCACACGACGACGAACTGAGACTTGTCGAGCGAGCACAACAAGGCGATCGCGATGCGTTCGGCTCGCTCGTCGAGCCTTGGCGCAAGCCGCTTTTCGGCTACATCTATCGCATGGTTACCTTGCGGCAGGATGCCGAAGATCTGCTGCAAGACGTTTTCATCCGCGTGCTCGAAGATATTCGCAGTTATCGCGGCGAAGCGCGCTTCAAGAGTTGGCTTTTTGGCATTGCCACCCACGCTTGTCTCGACCATTTGCGCAAACGCAAACGCTGGCGCGTGGAAGCGCAGCTGATTGGGGAAAAGGAAAGCACCGAGCATGCCGAACAACTCGAAGGCCTGCGCGATTTGATGAGTTCCTCCGGCTTCGTCTATGAAATCCGTGAGCACATCGCGTTCTGCTTTTCCTGTATCGCTCGGTCGCTCGAACCCGAGGAGCAAGCAGCTGTCATGCTGAAAGAAGTTCTCGAATTTACGAACCAGGAAGCAGCGGCGATCCTGCGCGTCTCCGAGCCCGTCTTTCGGCATCGCCTTTCAGACGCGCGCGCGAAAATGACGCGCGCTTTCGACGGACTCTGTGCCCTAATCAATAAAACCGGCGTTTGCTACCAGTGCCAGGGCCTCCGCGAAATCGCGGGAGAGAAAAATCGTGGCCCGAACCTGGTTCAAATTGAAGTAGCGCCGGGTATCGCAGTGAATCCAGAAACTCTGTTCGACGCCCGTACCGCCATCGTTCGCAACGCCAACCTCGAAAGCGGCACCACCCGCCAGATGCACGACATGTTCTACCAGAATCTCTCCCGCCGCGAAGAATCCCGGTAGCGTAGGCTTCAGCCTGCGCCTGCGCATAAACGCGGCAAAACTCACCGATTCTTGGCAAGCATCGCGACTTCGTTCTTTCGCCCTTCAGTAGCACAGGCATTCCTGCCTGTGCCAACGCCAAAACTCGCCACGCCTCACCGATTCTTGGCAAGCATCGCGACTTCGTTCTCGCCCTTCAGTAGCACAGGCATTCCTGCCTGTGCCAACACCGAAATTCGTCACGCCTCACCAATTCTTGGCAAGCATCGCGACTTCGTTCTTTTCACTTCGATCCATCACTCGCCACGCCCGACCCACTTCAGCCCCAACCCCACGCATCACCCTACAGACACTCCGCAAAAGGCTGTCATCCTGAAGGCATCCGTTCAGGATGCCCGCCTTGAAGGATCTCAGCTTCCAATTCCACCCCTCACCCTGTCATCCCGAGCGAAGCCGCGCGCGCTTGTTCATTCCCATCGCAAAGCGATGGCGCGCGGCCTAGAGAGGAATCTGCAGTTCGTTTTATCTGTAAGGGTTAGCTACAGCTCAAACGGACCAAGCGGAGAATGCTGCGAAGCAATATGCAAAGTGCCGCCAAATGCAAACAAAGGTGCCCGCCGCCCCAGCGCTTCCTCGGCGGAAATACGCGCCACAGAAGGATTATTATTCTGCTCCGAAAGATGCGCCAGAACCAGATGCCGCGCGAGCCCGTCAAACACTTCGCAATCCGCCAAAAAATCGCTCACGCTCGCATTCGACAAATGTCCCGTCCGGCTCATCACCCGCTGCTTGATGTGCCAGGGATAAGGCCCCACCTTCAGCATTTCAAGATCGTGATTCGATTCCAGAATCAAAAAATCGGCTTCACGCAAATGATGTTTCACAAGCTCCGGCAGATAGCCTAGGTCGGTAACAATCGCTACCTTGATTCCATTGGCCTTGAAGCAGTAGCCCACCGGGTCCGACGCGTCGTGCGGAATCGCAAACGGTGTGACTTCAATATCGCCAATTTCAAATTTCTCACCGGGACGCACGTACTGCACATGATCAATCGTCTTCTTGATGCCCTGATCTTTGAGCATCTGCTGGATTACGCGATGTGTTGGCTCGGTAAGAAATGCCAGGCACTTCCATTCGCGTTGCAATTGGCCTAAGCCGTTCGAATGATCGGAATGTTCGTGAGAAATCAGGATGCCGTCGAGGTGATCTGGCTTCTGCCGGCCCAGCGCTTCAAAGCGCCGCAGCATTTCTTTTTTGCCAAGGCCTGCATCGATAAGGAGAGCGGTGTGTTCGGTCTCAAGCAACGTGGAGTTGCCCGCACTGCCCGAAGCTAGTATCGAAATGCGGAACGCGATGCGCTCTCTCCGTCCGCTGGCCGTGCTCTCTCCGCACCAGCTTCGCAATGGATGATGGCAAACTGCCGCCTTCAGGTCAACATGAACCAATCCACCGGTCGTTTCCGTTACGCGTCACAGTCTGAACCACGGTTGCGCTCCGGCTCAGTAGGGGCGGGTCTCAGACCCGCCCGCGCAGCCCGCACCTCTGCCCTGCCATCGATGAAAGCTTCCTGTGATTTTCACAGTAGGGGCACGGCATGCCGTGCCCGGGCAGCCCACACCTAGCCCGTGCCATCAGTGAAGACCTACGGTTAGGGATCTTAGAAGGCCAACTGCTCGCGGGTAAGTTCAAAGCCGTCAAGGTTCCCCACAACACTCGCCGCAATCCGCTCCGGCTGAAAGAATTCCTGCGCAATTTTCTGAACGTCTTCAGGTGTCACTTTTTCAAGCAGCGCAATCAGCTCAACCGGCGAGAAATAGCGGTCGAAATACATGTGATAGCGCGCCAGGCTGTTCATTCGCTGCCCGGTGCCTTCCGACGCCAGCAGAGTCGCACCCTTCAAATGGTCCTTGGCGCGGCGCAACTCCTCTTCTGGAAGCGGCTCATCCTTGATCCGGCGGAATTCGTCGAGCACGGAGCGAACCACTTTCGAAACATTCTCGAGCGACGTTCCCGCATACACCGAAAAAGACCCGGAATCGCGGTACGAATTCATCTCGCTGAAAATCGCATAGGCAAGGCCTTGTTTCTCGCGAATATTTTGGAACAGGCGTGATGACATGCCGCCGCCCAGCACGTTGTTGAGCGCGGAAACTACGAAGCGGCGCTCGTCCGTCATCGGCAGCGCCGGCACGCCGATGCAGATATGCACTTGCTCGAGTTCGTGCTTCGTGCACTGCGTAATGTGCGGCGCAGCGACAGGAACAGAATCAGCGGCGCCATTCGATGACGGAACAAGCTTTGCGAACCGCTCGCTGACCAGGTCCACAAGCTGCTGATGCGTCAGCTGGCCGGCCGCGGTAATCACCAGATGATTCGGCGCGTACCAGTGGCGAAACCAGCTGTCGAGCGTCTCGCGCGTGAATGACGAAACTGTTTCAGGCGTGCCCAGGATCGGTTTTCCAAGGGCGTGCGGAGTCCAGAAATTTTGCGTGAAAAGCTCATGCACCAGGTCTTCGGGATTGTCCTGCGTCATCCGGATTTCTTCGAGGATCACGGATTTTTCTTTGTCGATATCTTCGTTCGCAAATTTCGGCTCGAGCACCATATCCGCAACCACGTCGAACGCTTTGGGAAGATGCTCGTCGAGCACGCGCGTATTGAAGCAGACCATTTCTTTCGCTGTGAACGCGTCGAGCATCCCGCCTACGCTGTCTACTTCCCGCGCGATATCTTCCGCCGTGCGCCGCGCGGTGCCCTTGAACACCATGTGCTCGATGAAATGCGAAATGCCGTTCAGCTCCGCCGGCTCGCGCCGCGATCCTGCGCGCAGCCAGATTCCCACCGAAACCGAGTGCATGTGCTCCATCGGCTCGGTGATAATCACGAGGCCGTTCGGCAACACTTCTTTTTGAACCGAGCTTTTCGCTTCAGCCATCAATTTTCCTGGAAGTTAGGAGCCAAATCTTCGCATGCGCACGCCGCGAAGTCACCTGCGGCCCGGCGCGGTGTTTCCATTCAGATCCTTGCTTCAAAAGCCTCCAAAACTGCTTTTTGCGGCAACCTCGTTGCTGCACTTGCGACGACAAAAACTGTCACTGTTCGGTCTTATGCACTACATCAATTTCTCGTCAGGCGACAACTTTCCATATTCGCTCGAATAATGCAGCGGTACATCCGCGTACGAGCCGCGCTCCATCGAATACACTTCGCAGCTCGCATAAGGATAGGAATAGATGTGAATGCTGGTCGCCGGCGCGCCGAATTCGGAAAGATTCAACACCTGATGCACAGGTTCTTCGGGCGAAACGGCGGCGGGATGACTGGCGTCCATGTCGTAGGAATCGGTGGGAACGAGTTTGCAGGCGCCATGCGCCGTATCGCGATTCTCCACGCGAAAATTTTGGACGCGCAGCCGGCCGATAGGCGTCACCATCCAGCAGTTCTGGTCGCGATGATTGTGAATCCGGCTGACTTGTCCCACATTCCAGCAGATCGCGAGCACTTCGAACAGTTCGCATTTGTAGATCAGGTTTCGGGTGTAGTGGCTTTTCGCATAGAAAAGATAGGGTGCCAGCGTCTCCGGACGTATCGCTTTTTCTTGCGTGAATTTCAACACGCGCGGTATCGTGAAATCCTGCTTGGGAATAGCGCAGAGCTGCTTCGTCCATTCGTCGATTGTCAGTTGCTGCATCGTCATTTGTTCCATCGCCTTCGCCTCCTGCGCGCACAAAGAACCATTCCAAACACTCCATTATATCTCTCCGCGTTTCCCGCCGGAGATAAAAATCGCGAATATACGGCGTGCTATCATCCAAAAGATGGCATCGCAAAATCCGCAATCCGCGTCCCCTCGTCCCCAGAATCTCCTGGGGAAATCCCCGCAAGAGCTGCGCGCATTTCTTGAAAGGCTTGGCGAGCCGGCCTATCGCGGCGCGCAAATTTATCATGCGCTCTACGCCGAGCGCCGCTTTGATTTTGCGGGCATGTCGAATCTCCCCGCGAAATTGCGCGAGCGCCTCGCCCGCGAAGCGCTGATTCAATTGCCGCGGATCGTGCGGAAACACTGCTCGGACGACGGCACGATTCGCTCCGTCCTCGGGCTGGGTGCGGTTGCTGAGGATTCGGCGGCCCAAAATTCACCGGCAAAAGATTCGCAGAACACCGGCCGCTTGCTGGGGCCTGCAACGATCGAAACGGTGTTCATGCCTGAAGAGAATCGCCAGACGATCTGCATTTCGACTCAGGCAGGGTGCGCCGTGGATTGCCATTTCTGCCTGACGGCAACGCTTGGATTGATTCGTAACCTGACTGCCGGCGAAATCATCGGCCAGGTGCTGATTGCGCTCGAAGAGAATCGCGCGGCACTCAAGCCGCAAACAAACGTCGTGCTGATGGGCCAGGGTGAGCCGCTCTTGAACTTCGAACCGGTGATGGCCGCGCTCGGCATAATGCTAGATCCCAACGCGATGGCGATTTCGGCGAAGCATGTGACGCTTTCGACGAGCGGAATCGTTCCGGGCATCGAGCGGCTTGCGCGAGAGAAAGTCCGGCCCAAGCTGGCCATTTCACTGAACGCTTCATCGAACGAGCAGCGCGATGAAATCATGCCGATTAATCGGAAATATCCGCTGGAGGCGCTGCTGGACGCGTGCCGGCGGTATCCGCTGCGGCCGTGGGAGCATCTGACGTTCGAATACGTGCTGCTGGGCGGATTCAACGATTCCCCCGATGATGCGCGCCGAGTGGTGAAGCTGCTTGCGAATCTGCGCGCAAAAGTAAATCTGATTCCGTGGAATCCCGGCGATTTGCCTTACGCTAAGCCTGATCCGGCGCGGATCGAAGCGTTCCGAAAAATTCTTGCGGACAAAGATGTGCGAGCGTTTGTGCGCTACTCGCGGGGGCAGGATGTGATGGCTGCCTGCGGGCAACTGGCGCTAATGGAAATGGGAGCGGCTGCTCCGAAACTGGCGCAGATTTCGCCGGGGTGATCAAGCACGGCGGAAAGCAAATACCCATGACGAGAGAGCGTCGTCGTGGCTACCGAGAGCGGGTGCTGGTTCTAGCGGATGCCGATGGCGGCGATCATGCGGCCTGTGGTGCGCTCTTTGCGGAAGCTGAAGAAGAGATCGCAGCGGCACGCTGTGCAAAATCCTGACGAAGAAATATTCCGCTGCGGGATGCCTGCCTCTTCGAGAATGGCGCGGTTGGCTGCAATCAAATCGAGGTGCACGCGAGGCGGCGGTGGCGCATGGCCGGGAGGCTTCATCGTGAGCCAGGGGAGCCAGTTGGGATCGTTATCGCTGTCCGCGAGTTGATCGAAGGGGCCTTCGAACCAATCGCGCGCGTTCGGAAATTGCGCGTGAAATTCCGCGGCCACTTCGGTGCCTACTTCGTAGCACGACTGGCCGATGCCGGGACCAAGCGCGGCAATGACGTCTTCCGGTTTCGTGCCGAACTCCAGTTGCATGCGCCCCAGGGCTTTTGCAGCGATGCGACGAACTGTGCCGCGCCAGCCGGAATGAATTGCAGCGATCGCATGGCGCTTCGGATCGGCGAGCAGGATGGGGACGCAGTCGGCGGTTTGAACTACAAGCAGGAGGCCCGGTTCGCGCGTGATGAGAGCATCGCCTTGCGGAGCTTCCTCCCGTAATTTAGTTTTTGGCGAACCCAAATCAACTACGTGGACGATGTCGGAATGAATCTGCCGGAGGGCGACCACCCGCATTTTGCCTGCAGCAATCGACCGGAAGAACTTCTCGCGATTGTCGCGAACACGCTCATGCGTGTCCCAGTCAGTGAATCCGAGATTCAGGACTGCTTCGGAAGTATTCCGACCATCGCGCGTCGCTTTCACTTCGCTTGTGCCACCCGGTCTTGTACTGAAACCGTGAACCAGCCAATTGAGCCGAGCGAGCGCAGGTGCTTCGAGAATTTGCAGGCCGCCGGCACGTCGCAAGTTCCATTGCGCACTCGCCGTCGCGCGCCGCGTTGTCGCAGGCCGTTTGCGCTCAACCGATTTCTTCGTACGTGTTCTCGCCGGCACTCGTAATCTCTCCAATCGTAAAAAGCGGTCATGCTGGTACCAATTGCGCCGTCTAATTATAGGTATAATCGCGGCGGGTTGTAGCGCCGCTCGCGTCGGATGTATCGAATGCGCATTTTTGAAACGGAGAGGCAAAGAGTGATCGTCGGGCTGGGGCTGGACATCGCGGAGATCGACCGCATGGAAGCAGCAATTACGCGGCACGGAGCAGCGATCATCGAACGGCTATTCACGGCGCGCGAAGCGGCTTACTGCGAAAGCCACCGGAATAAATTCGAGCGTTACGCCGCGCGGTTTGCCGCTAAAGAAGCAGCCATGAAAGCCCTGGGGACGGGCTGGCGCGCAGGAGTGCGCTGGCGCGATATCGAAGTGGTCCGTGAACCGAGCGGAAAGCCGACGCTGGTGCTTCAAGGTGCCGCACGGCAACGGGCGGATAAAATGGGCGTAAAGAATATTTCGCTGACGATCACGCACAGCGGGAATCTCGCCCTCGCAGAAGTGATCTTCGAAAACGGGGCGTAAAGATTCAGCGCGCCACGCCCAACGAAATTAAGGCCGCCTAGCTCGCAATCCGATCGGGGCGGGGATACACTTTCCCGATCTCAGGGGAAAGAAGAGCTCAGACTAGCCTCCTGTAGCTGCCGCCCTCTTGAACGAAGCGATGGCGGTGGCTTCATCGTTACTAATGTCGAAGATTGTGTCCAGCTTCGACATTTTCAAGAGATCGAGTACGCGAGTGGTGGGACGAAGCAACTTCAGAGTCGCTCCTTGCCTGTGTGCGCTGGTTAATGCGCCGGTGAGCTGACCAACGCCGGAGCTGTCGACATACGAGACTCCTGCGAGATTCAGTAGAATATTTTTTTGCCCTTTCTTGACCAAGTCTCGAACGGTCTCGCTGAGAACCACGCCACTACCCGGGCCGAAGGCGACTGCTTCACCGAGACTTAAGCGTCCTGCCAGATCAAGGATGGTAACGTCACCAGCCTGGCGAGTAATGCATTGCATCGTCATCGTTCATTCCTCCTTTGCCTTTGCTCAGGGTCCATTCTGTGCTTTCCGGGTCTGTGCTTTCCGGGCTTGGACCTCCAGCTCGTGGGCATCCTATGCTTCCCCCGCCCCGGACACAACGACTTTGCCATCAAAACCGTCCCAGGAGTGATGCGAAGTCGTTGACCTTTTGCTGACCCGGATTGCCGTCCGGAAATCCTCATACGACCAGCTATCTCGTTCTGAGATTGCGGTTATAAGCCCTGTTCTCGACACCTTTCTGGTTCAATCACAAAATCTAGTGGCCCAGAGCTATGACTTTCGCTAGCGTGGCCCCTTAGAAGGGCTCCGTGCAAATACTCAATACCGACCCAACGATTGACATATCAACGAGTTCGGGGATGTAGCGCGTGACGGTGCATCCCCGCAAAAAAAATCGTCACCCATGTCGATTCTGCACCTGCTGATTCGACATATCGGTAGGGCAGCAATTAAGCTCTGAACGTGAACGTCAGATCAACTCAACTCGAAAGGACAAACACAATGCGATTCATGGTCATCGTCAAAGTGACGGAAGACACCGAAAACGAAGGCGCACTCCCTGATCCCCAGCTCATGGCCGACTTGAACAAATTCAACGACGAGCTCTTAGAAGCCGGAGTCTTGATAGGCTACGACGGTCTTCACCCCTCGTCCAAAGGCGCCCGCGTCCACTTCTCAGGCAAGAAATGCACCGTCATTGACGGCCCTTTCGCCGAAAGCAAGGAAGTCATCGCCAGCTTCTGGTTCTGGCAGGTCAAGTCGCTCGAAGAGGCCATCGAGTGGGTCAAGCGCTGTCCCAACGAAGGCGAGACCGACATAGAGATCCGCCAGGTGTTTGAGCCCGAAGAATTCGCATCCGCCTTCAGCGACGAAGAAATTCAGCAGGAAAAAAACTTCCGCGCGCGAATGGCAGCTAACGCAGCTAAGAAATAGTCCCACTTGCACTGACGTATCCAAACTGGTGCGAATCAGTAGCCCACCAACACACTCAGCGCGCGACCCTAAGAACTGCACCGGCTTTGATGCGACGCCGATTACTGTTGAGAAATCCGCTTATCACCGGCTATCTCACAGTGAGATGGGTAGTGATAATCCCTGTTCACAACACTTATCTGGAAACCGCTCCGACTGTCAACCGTTGGTGATTCGAAGATGGTTGAACGTGCTAGGATGCGGGCTAACGAAAGTCCGCGTGTTTTGCGGCAGTGGGGTCAACGGAATGCAGGGCTTCTGGACATTCCTCGGTGCGGCGATGTTCTTCGCTGCAATCGCTAACATTTGCTACTTCGTAGCCGTCGGGAGGCTAATAAAGAATGGGATTCGTCTGAAGTTCTTAGCGATGCCCCAAGATACTTTTCGGGTACTCCGGCAGTATCGCGCACTGGCTCAAGAAAACGAGTGGCCGCTCTGGCCTCTGAACGGTTTCTGGATGTCCCTGATTCCATTCGCTGTGAGTGCGGTCGCGTCGATATGTCTAAATGCAGTATCTCCATCTACGACGTTTCCGCCTGCCGTACATCTGCCAAGCGCAAAAGCCGTCCTCCTCTGGGTCATAACCACGAGTCTTCTCGAAGCGTTTCTCTTCTCCTATCGAGTCGTGCGGTATGCTTCAGAACAAAGAGCTGGGGTTGGGGATTGGAGACGCTGGATTGCAGACGAATATGCCCGCAACGATTTCTACCTCGCGGTTCTGGGTTGGACAGGTTTTCTCGCAGCCTCGGTCTTGCTGATGCTGGGCCGAGTCTGAGGCCACGAAACAGTTTGACCGGACGTATGGATCGGGATAGATGTCGAGAAATCCGCTTCCCACTAGCAATCTCAGGATGAGATAGGTAGTGATAATCCCTGTTCTCGACGCCTATTCTTGAGCTGATCGCTCAGGAGGCGGGCACGGACGGAGGTCGATCGTTATGTCGACTGTGGCCTCACGCTCATTCTTACGCAGGTCAACGCGGTCCGCTGCTGAAGCTGGAAGCACGGATTTCAGTGCGGCATCCACTGTGGCGGGGTGAAAAATTCCCCCCTTGGGCAGCGCTACTTGCAGCTTTTCAGCGAGGGCAGCATCGATGCCGAGGGTTTCAACCTTCCCCACATGAAATTGCTCGCCTTTGTCCAGTTCCAGCGTGACGGACGCGCTGCGATCCTTATCGTCGTGCGCGATCGTTGGCGTCACTGAAAACTCGGCGTATCCCTCGGACTTATATAATTTCTCCAGAGCGTCAAAGCCCTCGTAAAGTTTAGTTGTGCTAAATACGTCTCCATCCTGGATCGGAATTAATCTGCGAAGCCGGTCCAACGGAAAGGCCGAAAGCCAACGCGGGTCAGGGCTTGCATTGTGTGACGTGCCAGGGTCGGATACTGTGCTGTCTTTTTCGCTGAAACGGATTTCTTTCAACCAACGCTTCGTGCCTTCGTTGACGTGGAACGTGAGGAAAACGTGCTCGCCTTCGGCGTCCACGCTGAAGGTTCGTGCTTCTGGCTCTATCATGACTTGAGAATATCCATGATCAAGCCACATGTTTTGGGCATCGATCGCGATCCCGTCGACCCAACCGGGGGTGGCAAACAGTCCTGGTTTTTTCAGATGGGAAACGAACTCCTCCCGGTCGGACTCGGGCAAAGTTATTACTCCATCGAATCTTACGTCGTGAACAACAATTGGAGGAGCGTCGATGTCATCTAGCAGCACGGGGCAGCCATAGGGCCGTGTGGCAACGCGCAAACGCTCGGAACTTCCGACTGGTGTCTGTGCGCGCACGGGCTGTTGCAGGATCGCAAGATACCCGGTGCAAATCAGGACGGCACGGAAGCTTACTAGAACGCGCACGAAAACAAATATAGACTTCCATGCTTAACGCGGCAAGCACTCAGGCAAGAACTCGCGGTAGGTGTCGATAAATCCGCTTCCCACCATCTATCTCAGACTGAGACAGGTAGTGATAATCCCGGTTCTCGACACCCATCCTGACAGGCGACATTGTCAGGGGCGCTTGCCTGGCAGACCTGTCCTACTAGACATTTCGAATGGCTGCATTACTATTCGGTGCTATGAAACGGAACTTACCTCATGTCGCGCTCAATGCCGTCTCAGTCCCAGCCGTTCTATTTCTCGCGCTCTTCCTTATTCCCGCTTCATTCGCGCAGGAGGAACCGGCCACCGAGAAAACATTTGCCGCGCTGGCTCACGACATGGCTACGAAGCTGGCGGCAACAGGCTTAAATCGAATTGTGATTTTGGATTTCGAAGACCCCAATCATCATGTGACGCTGTTCGGCGGTTGGCTCGCCGGTCAGTTCATATCCCCACCTGGAAACCCGTGGGGGTCGATCGAAGTGGTTGGTAGAGACAAGCTCGCGGAACAGCTAAAGCTCAAGGGCAACCAGGAAACAATTGAAATGGATTCTGACCAGGCAATCAAGACGGCGCGATCGTTGAACGCCACTGCAATCCGAGGTAGTTACAGCCCGGCAGAGAACGGCATTGGCGTGACTCTTACGCAGATCACTTCTCCTAGGGCGAGGCCTCTGGAATCGAGCGCAAAGATCGTGTTGACGGAAGAAATGAAATCTCATCTTCCCGGCCCGCTCGGATCGCTCATGCCGGCTGACGGCGCATTCATCGCCGGGAAAGGCGGCGTGGGCTTGCCCGTATGTACGCATTGTCCCAACCCCGACTACCCGTCTGAGGCAGCGCGACGCGGTATACAGGGAATCGTTTCGATGTCCGCGGTGATCACGGACCAAGGACGCGTCGCGAACCTCATCATCGAGAAGAAACTGGACCACGAATTGGACCAGGTGGCGGTGGCGACGGTGAAGAGCTGGAGATTCAACCCTGCCATGAATGTCGACGGAAAACCCGTTCCGGTGCACGTCCCGATTGAAGTGACGTTCCGTCTGTACCGTTAGGAGTTTGGTGCGCTCACTTCTACATCTCAAATCCAGTGGGTAAACGCGGCTGGCTGCGGGCCGCGCTGTCCGAATAGGTGTTGCGAAATCCGCTTATCACCGGCTATCTCAGCCTGAGATAGCTAGTGATAAGCCCTGTTCTCGAGATCTATCTCTCCAGGAAATCTAAACGTTGGCGTAAGTGCCAAACGGCTCAGGTGTCTGGCGGCGAAGTACGCACCAAAAACAGGCACGCCGGTACCTGTTACTTTTGACACTATCCGTTGAAGAATTCCGCACGTATGTTACGCCTCGAACCCGACCCGGAAAATTCCGATTTCAGCAGAGTCTAAGGACCATTGGGCGTAGTGGACGACACCGCCCACCCATCAGGTCTTTGATGCGACCAAACGCCGTGTGTTTCCAAAGGGTGGCAACATGAAACCAAGTCTAAATCTAATATGCCGAATCGTGCTGACGGCCCTCTCTTTGACTACGTTCGCGGCCGCGGGCGTATACGCGCAGCAACCCGCTGCCGATTCGTGTTCAGCGGCAGGCACAACGTCTCTTAAGTCCGAGAAGCAGTTGCCGCCAGAACCCAAGCCATTCGGCGGGGTCATCAAACGCGATGCCCGCGAATCAAAACCGTGCTGGGATCCGCGAATCGTGCCGCCGAAGGGCGCGCCAAACGTTTTGTTGATCATGACCGACGACGCAGGGTTCGGTGTCGCTAGCACGTTTGGCGGAGTGATCCCCACGCCCGCGCTTGACCGTATCGCCAACAATGGCCTGCGTTACACGAATTTCAATTCCACCGCGCTTTGCTCGCCCACGCGGGCCGCATTAATCACAGGGCGCAACCATCACTCTGTAGGATTTGGCGTCATTTCGGAACAAGCCACTGGTTATCCGGGCTATAACAGCATCATCCCCAAAGACAAAGTAACGATTGCGCGCATCCTGAAAGAGAACGGTTATTCCACGTCATGGTTTGGGAAGAACCACAACACTCCCGCTTTCGCGGCGAGCCAGGCTGGACCTTTTGATCAGTGGCCGGTTGGCATGGGCTTTGATTATTTCTATGGATTCGTCGGTGGCGATGCCAATCAGTGGGAGCCAAACCTTTTCAGCAACACCTCAGAGATTTATCCCTACGTCGGGCACCCCGGTTGGAACTTGACTACAGCAATGGCGGATGACGCGATCGACTACATGAAGCGTATCAACGCCGTCAGCCCGGAGCAGCCTTTCTTTCTGTACTACGTGCCGGGCGGCACACACGCGCCACATCATCCGACAGCCGAATGGACGAAAAAGATCAGCGACATGCATTTGTTCGATAAGGGCTGGGACGATTTGCGTGAACAGATTTTCGCCAACCAGAAAAAGCTCGGAGTGATTCCGCAGGATGCGAAGATGACTCCCTGGCCGTCGGATTTGCTGAAGCACTGGAATCAACTCACTCCCGATGAACAGAAAATGTTCATTCGACAGGTGGACGTGTTTGCCGCGTATGTGGCATACACAGACCACGAAATCGGTCGCGTTATCCAGGAAGTCGAGGACGAAGGCAAGCTCGATAACACGCTGATAATCTATATCGAAGGCGACAATGGCACGAGTTCCGAAGGCACTTTGAATGGCACCCCGAACGAAGTGGCAATGTTCAACCAGGTCATGGTTCCCGTCGATATTCAACTGAAATACTTCTACGAAGCGTGGGGCACTGATAAAACGTACAACCACATGGCCGTGCCGTGGGCATGGGCTTTTGACACGCCATTTTCCTGGACCAAACAGATTGCCTCGCACTTTGGCGGCGTTCGTCAGGGAGTGGCCATTTCCTGGCCCGGGCACGTTGACGATCCCGGCGGCATACGCAACCAGTTCCACCACGTAATTGATATCGTGCCGACCATCCTCGAAGCCACGAACATTCAGGCTCCCGACTACGTGGATGGCATCAAGCAGAAGCCCATCGAGGGCGTGAGTATGGTTTACACGTTCAAGAAAGCGAATGCGAACGCTCCCTCAACGCATCACACGCAGTACTTCGAGATGATGGGCGACCATGCGCTTTATCATGACGGATGGATCGCCAGCACCAAGGTGATACGCCCACCGTGGGATACAGGCGCAATCATCAAGGAAAATCCCGCCGACTACCCGTGGGAACTCTACGACGTCACGAAAGACTGGACGCAGTTCGACAATGTGGTGGACAAGTACCCCGCGAAGCTCAAAGAGCTTGAGGGTTTGTTCTGGCAGGAAGCCGAGAGATACCAGGTTCTTCCGCTGGACAATTCCGTGGTGGCGCGGCTGATCATACCGAAGCCGAGCCTTAGCGCGGGCCGCACGGTATTCACCTACACTGGCAAGGTTACCGGGACGCCCAACGGTGACGCCCCCAGCATTCTCAATTCTTCGTACAACTTCAAGGCGGAAGTCGAGGTACCCGACGGCGGCGGGGACGGCATGCTCGTCACGCAAGGTGGCCGCTTCGGCGGTTACGGCTTCTACATACTGAAGGGGAAACCCGTTTTTCTGTGGAACCTGGTGGATCTCAAGCGTATTCGCTGGGAAAGTCCAGCAGTGCTCACGCCGGGAGCGCACACTCTTGAATTCGATTTCAAATACGAAGGACTTGGCATGGGAACGCTCGCGTTCGGCAGTCCTAGCGGGATTGGTCGCGGTGGCGTCGGCGTTCTGAAGGTAGATGGTACAGCGGTGGCTACGGAGACCATGGACCACAGCATCCCGTTCATTCTGCAGTGGGACGAGAACTTCGATGTGGGCGCCGACACCGGCACGCCCGTGGACGATCAGGACTACCAGGTGCCGTTTGAATTCAACGGGACAATCAAGAAGCTGACACTGACGATCGATCGGCCGCAGTTGTCTCCGGCTGACATACAGAAACTACAGGCGGCGCAGCGCAACAATAAAACCAGCGAGTAAACACGTGCCAGGAGGTTACGAGAAAGCTTTCGTAGCACAGCAGATGACCGATCCTATTAACGATCGGCGCTCTCTGTACCTGCTGCTGTCGCTGCTTCTAATCATTCTGCTTTCTCCCTTCGTTGAAACTCATCGGGTCGGCGAATTCTTTCTCCTCATTTCGCTGTTTGCAACACTGACTATCGCCGTACTTGAACTTCACGGGAAGAGGACGCTTCGATGGCTGGCTACTGCCGTCGCTATTCCCGTTGTCGTGATTGAGCTGGCCGGCGTCTTCTATTCATCTCGTTGGCTGATGATCTTGGATTATGCGTTGTTGATGGCCTTCTTTGGATTTGCTTCGATTGGCCTTTTTGCGTATCTGGGCAAGCCGGGCGCGATTTCAAGTGGGCGCATCTACGGGTCCGTGAGTCTCTACCTGATGTTGGCCACCTTCTGGTTTGCTCTCTACAATTTGACGGAAGCGATTTATCCCGCCTCGTTTGTACAAGCCGGTGCACCTACAACCGCGCGGGTTCCTCGCGCGGCCTTACTCTATTTCAGCCTGATTACGCTGACCACGGTGGGATACGGAGACATCGTCCCTGTCACCCCCGTAGCGCGAGTCTTTGCAGCTCTGGAGGGAGCAGCCGGTGTACTGTACATCGCAATTACGGTGGCACGTCTCGTCGCTGCCTATCAGAGTGCCGCAAGAGAGTGACTATGGCCTTGACTTGTAGTGCGTCCGGTGGTGCGGAGGCACCTCGCACTTTTCGGCCAGAATAGATGTCGAGAAATCCGCTTCGCACCAGCTATCTCGTTCTGAGATTGGCGGTTATAAGCCCTGTTCTGGACACCTTTCTGGTTCAATCACAAAATCTAGTGGCCCAGAGCTATGACTTTCGCTAGCGTGGCCCCTTAGAAGGGCTCCGTGCAAATACTCAATACCGACCCAACGATTGACATATCAACGAGTTCG
>Ga0210394_10000912_pt1 | contig 52736 bp, 42 predicted proteins | sample IncBWC12MmetaG_FD_160121 | JGI IMG/M metagenome (GOLD analysis project Ga0210394, IMG submission 160121) | Forest soil microbial communities from Barre Woods Harvard Forest LTER site, Petersham, Massachusetts, United States - Inc-BW-C-12-M | ecosystem: Environmental > Terrestrial > Soil >...
TCATAGACGCGCTTTCCCAACTCACCGCTCCAGGGAATGCGGTCGAGCCCCGGCAATTCCTTGCCGAACTTCACACACATCACCATCCGTGTTCCTGGCTTGGCCGGTTCGCTCGGGGCCGGAGAAGGATCGCAAGACTCATTCGCCATTCGCATCACCTCATTAGGATTGCCAATTCTCAACATACTGCAACTTCCAGGAATTGCCTAGTGGTGCCGCTGTCCAGGAGCGTTCACGACGTGTTTAGTAACCACTCCTGCTTTTCATCGCAAAAACGTGATTTGCAGAGACGCCAAACCAGTGTGACAATATAATCATGCGAAAATCACTCACTCTAGCGGTAACTGCAGTTGCGGCCGGCATAATTGCGCTGGGCTATGCACAAGCTCAGCAGACTCCCCCTGCGAGCACACCCAAAACGACTCCCCCGGCGAGCGCGGCACAGACTCCCGGAACGACGACTCCCAAACCCCCGGCGGCGAAGCCAGGCACCACGGTGGCGAAAAAACCGGCCGTTCTGACCCTCACAACCCAAAAACAAAAAGCCAGCTACGCCATTGGTTTGAATATCGGCAAGAGCATGCACAAGGATTCCGTCGACGTTGACCCCAACATTCTCCTCCGCGGAATGAAGGACGGATTGGCTGGAGCCAAGCCGCTGCTGACAGACGATGAAGCTAAAGCCGCGATGGTTGCGCTACAGGCCGAACTGCGCAAAAAGGGCGAAGAGAAGATGCTGGTGCAGGGAGAGGCCAATAAGAAAGAAGGCGATACCTTTCTTGCGGAAAACAAAACGAAAGAGGGCGTTGTCGCGCTCCCCAGCGGCTTGCAATACAAAATTCTGAAAGAGGGCACAGGGCCGAAGCCCGCAGCCACCGACACCGTCGTCTGCCAGTACAAGGGCACACTCCTCGACAACACGGAGTTCGACAGCTCCTACAAGCGCGGCCAGGCCGCCACATTTCCTGTCAGCGGTGTGATCAAGGGCTGGACGGAAGCGCTGCAGCTTATGCCTGTCGGCTCGAAGTGGCAGCTTTTTATTCCTCCTGATCTTGCCTATGGCGCGCGCGGCGGTCCTGGCGGTGGCATCGGTCCGAACGCAACGCTGGTCTTCGAAGTCGAGCTCGTGTCCATTCAACCCAAGGCGGAGGTCCAGGCTCCCAAGCCAACCCCGGCCCCGAGCGAAAAGCCAAAGCAGTAAGAAGTTTCTTCGATTTGCCCGACGCCTCGCCAGCGGAAATTTGCCCTGGCGAGGTTTCCAATTTCAGGCATTTGGTTTTGTGGAGACTTGTCTCAGCTTGCGTCGTCCGCAGTGTTGAACCGTTTGAATACGGCATTAACGTGTTTTCTCACCCCGAAACGTTTATCATGGTTGTCCTTACCTCACGACCGGAGGCGCCCTTCTTTTGGCTAAGATCACCACGCTCTTCTGGGACATCGGCGGAGTCCTCCTTACCAACGGATGGGACCGTGGCTCGCGCCGAGAGGCTGCGACTGCTTTCAACTTCGATTACGAGGAATTTCAGGACCGCCACGATCTATCCTTTCCAGCGTTCGATTCCGGACAGATCACGTTGAATGAATATCTCGACCGCACCCTCTTTTACCGCGCGCGTGCATTTACTCGCGAAGAGTTCACCGCTTTCATGTTCGCGCAATCGAAAGAATATTCCGAGACCCGGGCAGTCCTCGCCGATGCCGCGCGCACCGGCAAATACTTCATCGGCTCCATCAACAACGAGCCGTTCGAACTCAACCAGTACCGCATCGAAGCTTTCCACTTGCGACGGGATATTCAGGTCTTCTTTAGTTCCTGCTATGTCCGATCGCGAAAACCCGAAGAGACCATCTTTCGCATCGCTCTCGAGGTCACGCAGCGCCCGCCGGAGCAATGTGTCTTCATCGACGACCGGCCGCTCAATCTGGAATCTCCGCGGCGCTTGGGGTTTAACGTCATCCATCATCAAAATGCAGAGCAATTGCGTTCCGAACTGCGAAATCGCGGTGTTGAGGTATAGTTTCGTGCACCCATTTTCGAGCGCGCCCGGCGCGCCAGCGAGCTGAGGGGACCAATGGCTGAGGATACCAAGCGAACGGGAAGTCTCTATGGCGGCACTGCAGAACCCTGCGCCGTCGTGTTGTTCGGCGCTTCAGGTGATTTGGCCAAGCGCAAAGTGATTCCGGCGATGTTCGACCTCGCGAATCACAATTCTCTCGGCTCCCGCTACGTCATCGTGGGTTTCGCGCGCACGCCCATGAACGACGAAAATTTTCGCGCCACCACCGGCGAAGCCGCAAAGACCATGTCGGAAATCGGCCCCGTCGACTCGAAGCAGTGGGATGAATTTGCTTCGTGCCTCTATTACCACTCAGGAGATTACTCGGATCCGCAGGCCTACGAGCAACTGGCGAAGCGCCTGATCCAACTCGAAGCCGATAAGAAACTAGGCGGCAACCGGCTCTTCTACCTTTCCACACCGCCTGAAGTCTATCCCCATATCGTCGAGCAGCTCGGCCGCGCCGGCCTCTCGCGCCCCGCATCGCCCAACTCGTGGGTGCGCATCATTATTGAGAAACCGTTTGGCCGCGATCTCGCTACGGCCAAGGAACTCAACAAGAAGGTTCTCAAAGTTTTTGAGGAAAAGCAGGTCTACCGTATTGATCACTATCTCGGTAAAGACACCGTTCAGAATTTGCTCGTCCTTCGCTTCAGCAATGGAATTTTCGAGCCCCTGTGGAACCGCAACTACGTCGACTGCGTCCAAATCACCGCAGCGGAAACACTCGGCGTGGAGCGGCGCGGCGGATTTTACGAAACGACTGGCGCGCTGCGCGACATGATCCAAAGCCACGTCCTTCAGCTGACTTCCCTCGTAGCCGTCGAACCGCCGGCATCCTTCGACGCCACCTCCGTTCAAAACGAAAAGCTGAAAGTGCTGCAATCCATTCGACCCTTCAATCTTGAGATGGTGGCGCAATCCGTTGTCCGCGGCCAGTACGCACCGGGGCAGCTGGATGGCAAGCACTTACCGGGGTATCGCGAGGAACCCGGCGTGAGCCAGACGTCTCGCACGGAAACGTTTGTTGCTGCTCGGTTGGTGATCGACAATTGGCGCTGGGCCGGCGTCCCCTTTTATTTGCGCACCGGCAAGCGTCTGGCCACGCGCAGCACGGAAATCATGATTCAATTCCGCTGCGCTCCGCACATCGTATTCCGCGATCGTGCCATCGAGCCGAACCGCCTGATTCTGAACATCCAGCCGGAAGAGGGCATCTCCGTTTCGTTTGGCGCCAAGCGTCCGGGAACCGAGATGCGCATCGGAAACGTCAACATGAACTTCAGTTACAAGGAAGGTTTTGGCGAAGCATCGCGCAGCGCGTATGCCACGCTCGTCAACGATTGCCTGCGCGGCGATGCCACGCTCTTTGATCGTGGCGATAACGTGGAAGCCGCATGGTCTCTCGTCGACCCCATTCTCGATGTATGGAGTGCCGCTAAGAGCGCCAAGGTCCCGGAGTATCCCACGGGAAGCTGGGGGCCACACGAATCCGATCAGCTGCTCGAACGCGACGGGAGAAAATGGCTCAATCCATGAGTTTGGGACTGGTTAGCGAAATAGCGCGGCAGCATGACGGGGGGAATAGGTGATTCTTGCGGGCGATGTTGGGGGTACGAAATGCAATCTTGCGCTCTTTTCGGAAAAGGACGGGAAGCTAAGCGCCGTCTACAAGCAGCGGTTTGCAAGTAAAGACTTTGCTCAGTTTGATCTGATCGTTCGCGAATTTTCGCGGCAAGCTGCGCCGCATCTCGCAAATGAAACGGTGCGCGCCGCGGGATTCGGAGTAGCTGGGCCGGTTATCAACAATCGTGTGCGGGCCACTAATCTTCCGTGGACGGTTGACGCCTCGATCCTTGCGAGCGAATTGAAACTTGCCGATGTCGTGCTGATGAACGATCTGGGCGCTACGGGCCACAGCATCGAGCATCTTACTCCCGAAGAATACTGCGTCCTGAATCCGGGCCAGCCGGAATATGGCGGGACTCGCGCACTGCTCGCTGCAGGCACCGGTTTGGGTCAATCCATCCTTGTGTGGGATGGTGCTCGCTATCGGGTTGTCCCTTCCGAAGGCGGGCATTCGGATTTCGCGCCGCACACCGAACAACAGATCGAGCTGCTCCGCTTCATGCGCCGCCGCCATCCGCAAGTCAGTTGGGAGCTCATTTTGAGCGGCCGCGGTTTCCGCACGATTCACGAATTTCTCAATACCAGCGTCATACACGAGTCCTTTGAAGACCCTGGCATGGATCCCGCGCCGGAAATTACCAGGCTTGGCCTATCCAAGCAGTGCCCCGTTTGCGTTGACACTCTGGATCTGTGGACCGCCATTTATGGCTCGGAAGCTGGTAATCTCGCGCTCAAAGTGCTCGCGCTTGGCGGCGTCTACGTTGCGGGCGGCATCGCCGTAAAAATTATCGAAAAAATCAAAGACGGCTCCTTCTTCGAAGCCTTCCGCGACAAATGGAAATTCGAGAGCGTCTTGGATAACATCCCCGTCTCCGTTGTGCTCAACGAGTCCGCGCCGCTGCTCGGCGCCGCCTACGAAGCACTGGCTTCGCTCCCGCCGCGCTAGGTTTCTTTTCGCCGCCTGAATCCTTGATCTTGTTACGCTTGACGTAACGCATAACGAATGGCACTCTTAAAGAGTGATCGTCAGCTATCGAGACAAGAGCACACGAGACTTCGCTGCCGGGAAATGGGTCAAGGCATTCTCTGGATTCGAACGCTCTGCACGCCTGAAGCTCGATCGCCTGGAATCCGCAACATCCTCGAAGGATCTTGCGGCATTGCCAGGTAATCGCTTTGAATCACTGCTCGGTGGCCGTAAAGGTCAGTACAGCATCCGCATCAACGGGCAATGGCGGATTTGTTTCGAGTGGCCTGACCAGTCACAAGGCCCAACAAACGTTGAGATTGTTGACTATCACTAGGAGAATCGCTATGCCACTCACCGCTATCCATCCAGGCGAGCACTTGGCCGAAGAACTGGAAGCACTCGACATGAGCGCTGCTGAATTGGCGCGAAAGCTTGATGTGCCGACCAATCGCGTCACTCAAATCCTGAATGGGACGCGCTCCATCACCGGTGACACCGCTCTTCGCCTCGCCCATTTCTTTGGCACAAGTGCGCAGTTTTGGCTGAATCTACAGAGTCTTTATGAACTGCGCCTCGCACAGCAGAAGGCCGGGAAATCCATCAAAGGCCTCCCCAAGCTGAAACGCAATGAACCAGTCCATGCTTAATGCGGCCACTTGCTGTTCGCCCCTCAACCCTACATTTCTTTGGTAAACTAGCCACACGCGACAACTCTCGAATCTTGTTGCCGTAAGCAGATGTTTTTCATCGTGAGCGCCAAGGAGCAAGTCATGAGTAGTGCCGTAACCACCCCAGTCGCTGAGCTGCAAAACTACATTAATGGCGCTTGGCGCCGTCCGTCTTCCACCGAATTCTTTGAGGTTACTAATCCCGCGACTACCGAATTGTTGGCGCGCACGCCGATGTCCTCTCCGGCTGACGTGGATGCGGCTGTCCAGGCCGCCGCCGATGCTTTTCCTGCGTGGCGCCGCACGCCTCCCGGCGAGCGCGTGCAATATCTCTTCAAGCTCAAGAATCTTCTCGAAGAACACATTGACGAACTCTCTCGCCTCATTACTCTCGAGAACGGTAAAACTTTCGGCGAGGCCAAGGCCGAACTACGGCGCGGCATCGAAAATGTCGAAGTTGCCTGCGGCATCCCGATGATGATGCAGGGCTACAACCTTGAGGACGTCACGCCCGGCGTTGATGAAATGCAAATCCGCCAGCCGCTCGGAGTTGTTGCCGCCATCGTCCCTTTCAATTTTCCCGCGATGATTTCCTATTGGTTCCTGCCGTACGCCATCGCTTGCGGAAACACGTTCGTGCTCAAGCCGTCTGAGCGCGTTCCACTCAGCATGATCCGGGCTTTCGAGTTGCTTGAAAAAACCGGTCTGCCCAAGGGCGTCGTTAATCTCGTGAACGGCGGCAAAGATGTTGTCAACGCGCTCTGCGATCATCCGCAAGTTCGCGCGATCAGCTTTGTCGGTTCCACTCCAGTCGCCAAGCATGTTTATATGCGTTCGGCCGCCAGCGGCAAGCGTATGCAATGCCAGGGCGGCGCGAAAAACCACGTCATCGTGCTGCCTGACGCCGACATGGAACTCGCCACGCAAATCATCAGTGACAGCGCGTTCGGTTGCGCCGGTCAACGCTGCCTTGCCGTGAGCGTCGCCGTCACGATTGGCGACGCGCAGAAATCGTTCCGCGATTCCATCGCGCATTCTGCCTCAACTCTTAAAGTGGGCTTCGGCCTTGAGCCCGGTGTTCAAATGGGACCGGTTATTTCGGGCGATAGCAAAAAGCGTATTGAATCTCTAATCGCCGCTGGCGTCGGCGAAGGCGCAAAGGCCATCCTCGACGGCCGCAACACGAAGATCCCCAATCACGAATCCGGCAGCTTTCTCACTCCTACAGTTCTCGATGGCCTCCCGTCGACAAGCCAACTTGCCAACACCGAAATTTTCGGCCCCGTCCTGAGCCTCGTCCACGCCAATTCCATGGACGAAGCCATGGACTTTCTCCGCCGCAGCCCTTACGGGAATCAAGCCTCTCTATTTACGACCAACGGTGGTGCTGCTCGTCGCTTCCGCTACGAAGCCCCCGCGGGAAATATCGGTATCAATATCGGGGTCGCGGCTCCCATGGCGTATTTTCCATTCAGCGGCTGGAAAGAAAGTTTCTTCGGCATCCTTCATGGCCAAGGCCGCGACGCCGTCGAGTTCTACACGGAATCGAAAATCGTAGTAGAACGCTGGTCGCGACAGGAAACGCGCAAGTTCTAAGCTGCACAGACTTCAGTCTGTGCTCTTGTCTCGTACATGACCACTCAGCCCATTAAGCTCGACGTTCACGAACAAATCGAATCCGCGCACACGCTCGCTTCGAAGTACTATACCGAGCCCGCGATTCTCTATGCGGAAAAAGCTCGCATCTTTCGCCGCACGTGGCAACTCGTTGGCACGCTCAACACGCCATGCGGAGAGCAAGACGGCGCAAAACGGACTATCGCCGATCCTGAGAGTTTTTTCACTGTCGATGTGAGCGGTGAGCCGGTAGTCGTCGTCCGCGACAAACAAGGCGCACTTCGCGCTTTCAGCAACGTTTGCCGCCACCGAGCCGGACCCATAGCGCAAGGCAGCGGCTGCAAAAATGTTTTCCGCTGCGGCTATCATGGATGGACCTACACGCTCGATGGCCGCTTGATCGGCACGCCGGATGTCGAAGGCGTCGAATTCTTCGACCGCAGCACCATGGGTATGTTTCCTCTCCGCCTCGAAACCTGGGAACAACTCATCTTCGTAAACTTCGATCAAAATGCAGAACCGCTCTCTGCCTATCTTGGCAAAATTCCTGAGCAAGCACGTGGATTCCGGTTCGAAGGGCTGCAATCCGTCGAACGACGCGACTACGTCATCGACTGCAACTGGAAGGTTTACGTCGACAACTATCTCGAGGGCTACCACATCCCGATCGCGCACCCCGGCCTAATGCGCGAAATTGATTACGCAAACTACCGTACGGACACTTATCGTTTTTATTCGCAGCAATTCGCGCCCATCCGCGCCATGAAGTCAGAAGAGGCGGGCGAACGATTTTATCCCCCGGGCGCGGGCCTCAAGGAAGCTCTCTACTTCTGGATTTTTCCCAATCTCATGCTCAACGTTTATCCTGATAACCTTTCCACTAATCTGATCGTCCCCCTATCGCACGATAAAACGCTCACTATCTTCGAATGGTTTTTCCACGACGTGCATTCCGAAGAGGTTCGCGAGCGCATTAAACGCGCTGTGGCTTTCAGCGATGAAGTCCAGCAGGAAGACATCGACCTTTGCAGAAATGTTCAGCGAGGATTAAATTCGTCGACTTACGACCGCGGCCGCTACTCCGTCAAACGCGAAAACGGCGTCCACCATTTCCACATGCTTCTCAGCGAATTTCTCTCCAAGCCGTAAAATCTGCGAGAACGAGAAGTGGACGGCAGGCGCGAACAGCCTTGTGCCGCGCTATGTTTTGGAACTCATTGCCAAAGGCCGCGCAGCCCGCCCAGTCGAATCGCGTACGACAAACTCCGGCTCTATCGCGATCTCGGGAACAAATTCTTCGCGCTCCTCGATCTGACTGACCAGCGTTTGCGCTGCGATCTCTCCCATTCGCAAAAGTGGCTGCCGCACGGTCGTCAATCCAGGATTCGCAAAAGCGGCGCCGGGGATATCGTCGAACCCCACGACCGACACATCCTGCGGCACGCGTAACCCCGCTTCGCGCAGCGCCCAAATTGCCCCGATCGCCGAAATGTCGTTATACGCAAAGAGCGCCGTGAACGGTTCTCGTCTCGCGAGCAACTCTTTCGTCACAGGAAATCCCACTTCGGGGGTGGATACTTTGCTATCGATTCGTATCGTCAGCTCCGGCCGGATACGAATCCCCAACTCCGCGGCTACCTCGCAAATCGCATTCCATCGCGCTTCGGAGTCCGAGCTGAAAACTTGTCCCTGCAAAAACGCAATTTCTTTGTGTCCCAAATCTTTCAGATGTTCGAGCGCAAAGCGCGCGGCGCGCTTATGATCCAGCACGATATTCGTCACGCCCGCGATCTGCCGGTGCCCGGCGACGGCGACGGTCGGCAGCGAGGGTGCCGCTGAAATCGACGTGTCCACGGTAATAAAACCTTCGACACCGCGTTCTACCAACATCTGCGAATACGTTTCCAGCAACTTCGGATCGTGCCGGTGCACTACCGTCAGGAAAAAATAGTTTTGCCCGGCGAGGTATCTCTCAATCCCGCTGATCACTTGCGAGCCGTACGCGTCGCCAATCTCTTCGGCGATGACGCCGATTGTGAACGTGCGCCGCATCCGCAGCGTCCGCGCAAAAAAGTCCGGCCGGTAATTCAGCTCCTGCGCCGCGGCAAGAATGCGTTGTTTGGTATGTTCGGGGATGGACCGCGCCGCCGGAGAATTGTTCAGCGTCGCGGAAACTGTTCCTGCGGCGAGGCCAAGATGCTTCGCCACCGTCTTCAAAGTAACTTTCTTGTTTTCTCTGCGCGGACCGGCGTTCTTCTGCGTCGGTGTCATGGACACGCCCTCGACTATTTCCAGCAGCGCTCGAGTCGCACTGCCGCACCAGCTGGACCGTGACCTGTTTCGGCCCCAGCCAAATATCATCCCGCGAGTATAACAGGGACCGCTCCCAATTCACTCTAATGCCAGCCGATCCAACAGGCCCTCCTCAAAGCGCACATTCGCTGGAGTCCGTGGAGGCGGCCTCTCACAAAACGATCTCCGCCTCCATTTCGGCATCAGCAGATTCACATAAACCGACTCGGTAGAAAGTCGCTGGCCCAGCGGCAAAATCGAAACCCTCGAAAACGTTGCGGCCGATTCTAATTATGCGGTTGTGCAACGTGGAGAAATTCGCGAGGTTAAACCACTGGCGGCGGTGCTGAGGCCCTTGAGAGCGTGGCAACGTTTGCATCTGCGCAGGAGGGTACCCCTGCCTGCTTAATAGGTATGGCTAGTTCTGGTGAAGCAGCAGGAATCCATGAATCACGTTGTTCGCATCAACAAAGTCTCCAACGATGTCGCCTGCATCGTTGATGCCTACGGGGAACGTGCCTTGACCGGGCGCAGAGCCAGCTGCAGGGACGTCAAAGGTCACGATTGTGCCATCTTTTTTTCTTACGAATCCGTGGTCAACGCTATTTGCGTCCACCCAGAATCCTGCTATATCTCCGCCGGAGTTGATGACATAGGGAGAAGTGCCTTCAAACGCAGCCGTGCCGGCACCCGGGACATCAAAGGTTATCAGCGTGCCGTCCCGCTTTCGCAGAAAGCCGTGAAAGGCGCTGTTTGAATCCATATAGAAGCCCGATATTTCGCGATTGTTATTGACGGAAAATGGATACGCCAGAATGGACCCATCCGCAGCCGGGACCTGAAACTCCATCAGCGCGCCGCCTTTATCTCGCAGAAAGCCGTGTTGTAAATTCGCGGAGTCTATATAAACTCCGATGATTTCGTTTTCTGCGTTAACGCCAGTCGCGAAAGTACCTTGATATCGAAGTGCTGTTCCACCGACGCCGGCGTCCGGGGCGTCGAATACAGTGAAGACCCCTATTTCGTTCCGTACGAAGGCGTGATAAACAAAGTTCGCGCCGTTGGCACCGCCGACTGCGGCGCCGCAATTACTGATACCGTCGGCGAAAGAGCCCGCAACCGACTCAGGAGCGTCGAACGTTGTAATGGCCCCGTCTTTAGCTCGGATAAAAGAATGGGTGATATTGTTCGCGTCGACGTACTGACCCGCCACATCGCCGCGATCGTTGAATCCGTCCGGCAAAATGCCTGGCGCAAAAGTGCCTTGAAAAGCGCCTGCCCCGGCACCCTGGGCATCGAAGGTGAGAAATGTTCCATCCGCTCTCCGAAGGAATGCGTGAAACGCATTGTTGGAATCCTGCAAATAACCCAGAAGTTCGCCACTGTTGTTAATGTAGGTGGCGTAAGTTCCCTGAAAGAATCCTGTGCCGGCTCCAGGAGCGTCAAATACGATGAACTGCTTCGAGTCGGAAGCGGCCTCCTGTGGAAACGCCAATACGGGGGCGGAGAGTGCAAAGCAAAGAGCCAACCCAAAGAACAAACCGACCACAATTCTGCGGGTAGTGGAGAAAAGCGAAAGGCATTTCATTCAGGCGTACCTCCTTCAGGATTCCGGCCTTCAAGACTCCATAGCTCGATATACGTAGTCGAGTAGGATCACCACCGGCGATTGTTTTTGGTGCAAGCCCTTCACGCGGCAGTTACAACGAAATGTTAAAACACGCTCGTTGTCGCGGGCAGTTTCGTATGGGGACAGTGCGGAAACTACTAAACAATAGAAATTCTGTCAATACCGGGCGCAGTAGATACCGAGTTTGTATTTGGGGTCATCGCTAGTGGCTTATGCAAGTCTGGCGGAAACACGAATCCGGCGAAGTTGATTGCTTGGCGAGTAGGCCAAGCATGTGTCCTAGGTTGCGCACCTTTTTGGAGAGTGGTTTTTCTAAGGCTGCCGGTCTTGACCTTCTTAATCCGGTTCGATTTTCATGCACCGCCTGGCCATCGCCGCATTGCTTTCTGCAGACCGGTCGGAGCTGGTGAGCTAGCGACGGAGGGTTTATGTATCGTCGCAGCGCTTTCAAACATCTTAGGAAGGTCACATAGCAGGAACAACGGAGAATACTCATGTCCAGGAAACTCGAAGGGAAAGTTGCGCTTGTGACCGGCGGGTCGCGCGGGATTGGCGCGGCTGTTGCCAAGCGTTTGGCAGCGGATGGAGCGAGCGTAGCAATTACTTATGCGAAAGAAGCGGGTGCGGCCGCCGCGGTGACCAAAGCGATTGAGCAGAGCGGCGGAAAGGCGCTGGCGATTCAGGCGGATGCCGCCAATCCCGATGCAGTGAAGGCCGCGGTTGCGAAGACGGTGGCCACATTGGGCAGCATCGACGTGCTTGTGAACAATGCCGGCACAGCAATTCCGAAACCATTCGTGGACACCTCGCTCGAGGACATCGACCGCATGATGAACATCAATGTCCGCGGGATACTGGTGGCGACGCAGGCCGCTCTGAAGGACATGAAGAATGGCGGACGCATCATCAACATTGGCTCGTGCGTCGGGGAGCGCAATATGACGCCCGGCTTGACGGCCTACGCGGCCACGAAGGGAGCCGTGAAGATGTTCACACAGAGTTTGTCCAGAGAGGTGGGCAGCCGGAGGATCACCGTCAACAACGTGCAGCCGGGTCCGATCGACACCGATCTGAATCCTGCCGCGGGCGATTGGGCGGCACCGCAGAAGGCCAATACAGTGCTGGGGCGCTATGGAACTGTGGACGAAGTTGCCGCGCTGGTCGCGTTCGTCGCCAGCCCTGAGGCGGCATACATTACCGGAGCGAACCTTACCGTCGACGGGGGGACGAACGCCTGACATGAGCGCATACCTGATTTTCACACGCGAAAAAACACTCGATCCGCAAGAAATGGCGACCTATTCGAAAGATGTCCGAGCGACTCTTGCGGGGCACGAGGCTAAGCTCCTCGTTGTTTACGGTTCGCATAAAGACCTTGAGGGAGCTGCCACGGAGGGTACGGTAATCCTTGAGTTCCCAAGTATGGATGCAGCGAAGGCTTGGTATGACGGTCCTGCCTATCGCAAAGTGCGCGAGCATCGTTTCAAGGGGGCGACTTACCACGTGATATTGATCGAAGGAGTCTGAGGGAATCGAGCTCGACCGGGGAGAATTTTTAATTCATGAAGAAGCCGGGGCCCACGCTGACGAAGTGGTTTTCTCGTGAATGCACACTTGCTGGTCAGCATCCTCCGTCAATTTGAGTTTGGCTTGATCTTAGCACTAGCCGTTAGGCGCTCCAGCCAACGTCTCGCGGTGGCTGCTTCGCGACGATCGCCGTGATCCTTTAGAAATTCGCGGAGCGTCTGTGCAGCATCCTCATAACGCCCGACTGCGGCCAGCGATTGCGCTAGCAATAGCTCAATTTCCGGCGCCTTCCCGCTCGACGCCGTGAGCGCGTCTTGCGACATTTTCAGCGCCTCGTCATATTTTTCGCTCTGGTAATACGCTTTCGCCAGCGTCCAGCGTGTCTCCCACGCCCCGGCAGCATCCAATTCCAGCGACTTCTTGAGCGGAGCGATGGCTGCGTCAAATTTTCCCTGATCGCAGAGCGCCATTCCCAGCGCCGCAAATGCTCGCGCATGATTCGGGTCGATCTGGGTGACCTTTTCCAGAGCATCCTGCGCCCCGGCCCAGTTGCGCTGCTTCAGATCCAGAACCCCTTGCGCGTAAAGCACGTCTGGATGGCTGGGCGCCAGCCGCATCGCTTCGCTCACATACTTTTCCGCATCGCCCACATTGTCCGTGCTTAGCGATCGCAATCCTTTGTCGAGCGCTTCCTTCGCTTTCGGCGCGAGAACCGGTCTTCCCGGAACCCCAACTCCTCTTCCAGCATCCGAAAGTCGCCGCATCAAAACATCTACTTGCGTTCGGCCAGTAACTTGAACGGATACTTGCTTCTGCGCGCTCTCGTAGCCAGCTGCCTCCACGATTACGGTAAACTCGCCCAAATAGTTCACCACCAGGACGGCGCTGCCGCGCGACGTCTCTCCCTGCCTGCTGAGAGTTGTTCCGTCCCGGTAGAGCTTTACCATCGCGGGTGTGGAAATCGGTTCGCCTGAACTGTCGCGTACGTTCACCGTGATTTCCGATCCCTTGCCGTGGAACTCGTTTACTTCGCTTCCGTTGTCCTGTGAGTGAGCGGGGAGGGAAAACAAAGCGGACGACACTATCAGCAGGAGAAAACGCGAGGGGCTTAGAAACGTTTGTGGGACAGAAAGGCGAGTTCGCACCCTGGCTCGCAACGGAGCCTGTACGTGCACCGACTTCCGGGCCCCTCCGTGGGAATAACGCATGAAGGCCCCCGACCAGTTGCTGCGAGCCTAGTCCTGGCCCCCAATCGCGTCAAGCAAAACATTTCGCTATGTCTACTGTCTTTAGAAATTTCTCATGCTTACTTCGTTGGACTAGTTGAAGACAAAAAATACGGGGCCGCAGAAGCGGCCCCGTGAGTCAAAGCGAACTCAGATCGACTGTTCGTCGCTTCAGAACGTGAGGTGCAACCCCAACTGCAGGAACCGCGGGCTCCCGATTGTGTGCTGAATCACGCCCAAGCTGCCTTGCGGCGGATTTGAAGGTGGACCGACGAAGTTGGGGAAGAAGGTCACATTGTTGTTCGGCGCGTCGAAATCAGGATGGTTGAACATATTGAACGCGTCGGCTTCAAAGCGAAGCTGGAAGCGCTCCTTGATGGGGAACTGCTTGGCCAGACTCATATCGAAGCGCACCTGGAAAGGACCTCGGAAGAGGTTCCGGCCCGAAATCCCGTAAAGGGATTCGAACTCATCGCATCCGGATGCATCGCAGGGAGGCACTCCGTTCGTGCCTGGCGCGAGAAACTGCGGTGCAAAATCGTTGGCGTTGAGGACTGGATTGCCAGCATTGACGCCAAGAGTACCCTGTAGCTTGGCTTGGCCGGGCGTCACACCCGGTTTAAGCGGCACTATGGGGTTCCCAATATAATCGCTCGTGCCGAAGTACATGCTGCCCACGGACCCCGAGAAGTCATACACGCTGTACGGCTGGCCGCTCTCGGCTACGGTTTGTCCTCCGATGACCCAGCCATTGACCACATAACCTAGAGCGTGACTTTTGACCAAATTCGGCATCGTGTAGCTGTAGTTCACGAGGAAAACGTGCGTTTGATCGAAGTCCGACGATGCATAGCTGGCTTTCGGAACCAGCGGATTGTTCCCCGTGAAGAACAGACCTAGTCCGCTCTGCTCGTCCAGAGCGTGTGACCAGGTATATGAGCCAGTGAGTTGGAAACCGTGGGAGAAGCGCTTGTGAACTTGAACCTGGAGAGCGTTGTAATTTGAGACTCCCTCAGCTTCGTAGAGCACCGAATTCATGTCGTAACCCGGGAAGGGTACGCGGATGGGCGCGTTGCCGGAAAACTGGTTCGTGAAGACGGGCTCGTTGTCGAGAAACAGTGGACTGGTCCCACCGTAGGAAGAAATCTGGCCATTCACGGGACTCGTGGGGGTGGCGATTTCCGGCTGGTTGAAGGGTATGGGCATCACGAGATGTGTACCGTGATTGCCCACATAGCCGACGTCCAATAACCAGTCTTTAGCGAACTGATACTGAAAGTCCAACGTCCAATTCTGCGTGTAGGGTAATTTGTTGTGGATGTCATACCCACCAAACAGGAAGGGACCGAATAGGTTGCCCGTTGGCCAGCATCCAGGAAAACCACATGCAGTTTGTTGTAGGTTGGGCAAAGATGCGAGGAAACCGGCGGCGCTGTCTGGCGGTGGCGGCGGCGCTACTGTACCAAACGGCGCGGAGAGGCTCGCGTTTTTCGCAGCGGCAATTGGCTGGACGAAGGGCGGAGCCAGCGTCACGCCGAACGGACCGTTAAAGCCCGAACCGGCACTCGGCGACAAATAAGTGAAAAGCTCGCCGCGATCAAAGTATATCCCGTAGCCCGCTCGCACCGTCAGTCTCGTAAACGGCGCCCAGGCAACGCCAATCCGCGGGGCAAAGCCCCACTGATGATTTTTCATCAAAGAATTGCTGGCTCCCGGCGTGGCCGCATTCTTGTTATTACCCGCGATTAATAGACCAGAGTTGGTAATGACATCTGTTCCCGGGTCACAAGTGCCTGTGCCTGGATCCCCAGGTTTTCCGTTGATTTCGCACTGCACGTAGCTATAGAGCGACGGGTCAAACGAAGTGAGCCTGCCATTCTTCTCCGAGAGTGGCCCGTCAAAGTCCCAGCGCAGGCCGCCGGTCACCGTCAAGTTGCTTCGAAGCTTAAAGTTGTCGTTAACGAAGAGTCCGGCGGTATCAGATCTGTAGTACCGGTTCGCGGAACCTGAGAATGCGGTTCCATTGCGCACCTGCCCTTCCACAAAGGTGACGAAACTCGTGAAGTCCAGCGTATCCGTGTTGGTGTTGTCGTTGATGATGTTCAGTTGCGTATGGTCCCATTGCCCGCCGAAGCTGATCGTGTGCCTTCCTTTCAGCCAGACAAGTGTGGAACCTGCTCCCCATTGATTCTGGAACATACCCGCATCGCCAAAACTGGTGCTAGGGCCGAACCCCAGGCCAGAACTGATGGTCGGATCCGAGGTGCTGATATCGAACTGGGGAAACGTTGCCGAACCGAGCAGGCTGATGCCCACAGAGCTCGGGCTGAATCCCTGTTCCGTGTTTGCGTAAGCCCGCAGCCGGGTGAAACCGGCGTGCTGCTCCCAAGTGAGATTCGGGGACAGAGCAATTGTGTTGGCTAGAGAAACCACCTGGCTGCCCGCAGAAAGTTGCTGGGAGAAGCCGAGAAGAGAACCTACCGCGCCAAACGGATTCGTGGTGGGATCGCTCTGGAAGTAGTACTTAATCGCCAAGCGATCTTTGGCGTTTAGCTGGTAGTCAATGCCGGCGATCGCCTGATCGACATTGGCCTTCGAGTTGGGGCCTTTCACCACAGCATCGTAGCCAAGCGTGGTGGCCGAGACGGGATCAGTAATTTGAGCGCTCGGAATTAGAAACTGCCCGCTTGGAAGTTTGGCATTCAACAGATTCATCGCTGCGGTGTTGATCTGGCTTGTCTGGAAGCAAGGATTGGGAGGAGTCTGGCCGGGGCCGCAACCAGGAAAAAAACTTGCATTGAGGGCATTCGCGATGCCCTGCGCGGTGCGGTCGTTCGTCAGCCCCAGCGGCACTGTCACGTCCTTCGTAGAAGACTCAGCATCGGCGATACGAACTCCCTGATAGGAACCGAAAAAAAACAACTTGTCCTTCTTGATTGGCCCACCGAGCGTTGCTCCAAAGGCGTTCCGATTAAGGAATGGTCGGGGCAGTAGTGGCGTACCAGTGATCGGGTTGTTCCCTGCGGCGTTGTAAAAAAATGGGGCGGCGTTCATGTCGCTGTTCTGGAATAGCTCCCAAACCGACCCATGCATGGCGTTCGTGCCCGATTTCGTGGTGACACTGATGTGCGCGCCGCTACTATTACCTTGCGTCGCATCGTACATCGACGCGTTCACGGCGATCTCCTGTATGGCGTCTGGAGGCGGTGTGGGAAGCGCTTGGCCAATTGCCGCGTAAACAGATGTGCTGGTCTGAATCGTGCCACCCGAGCCGAAGTTCTCGCCGGTGTTGAGGACGAAGCGGTTTTCTCCCACCTGACTAGTGGAGTTCCCGTTAAACAAGTTATTCGTGCTCGTCCCGTTCAACGAGAAGCTATTGCTGGTATCGCGGTTTCCGTTGGCGAAAATAGCCTGATTGCCAAGGCCGGAGTTCGAGCCGGCACCGCCCAGGAAATCCGCGTGAACACCGGGGCTCAGGATGGCTAGTTGCGTGAAGCTGCCAGTACCCAGCGGAGTTTCTTCGATAAGTTGCTGATCGACAACGTACCCATTTGTGGTGTCGGTTTGGTTCATCAGGGGAGTGCCATTGACCGTGACGGTGACATTTATTTCGCCAGGCTGCAGAGAGCCGTTCACCGTGGAAGTGCGATTTCCTTGGACGAGGATTTGTGAGTGGGCTTCGGTTTTGAAACCGTCGCGGGAGAAAGTGACGCTATAGGTGCCAATCGGAAGATCGGTGACATGGAACGAGCCGTCTGCGTTCGTAGTGACGGTTTGTTCCAAGCCAGTGGCCAGGTTGAGGATTTTCACCGTGGCGTTACGGATTGCACCACCACTGCTGTCCGTGACCGTACCATTGATGGAGCCGAGATTTTCCTGCGCGTCCGCAGGAAAGATGTTCAGGTAAAGAAGACCGAGACAGACCAGTACCAGCCGTGCAAGTTTTCTCATCTCCATACACCCCTCACGATAGATTTCGACTCACCTGGTATTTGCCACGGATGTATCACATCCGAGTGGCATAAATCGAGTGCCCCCCTGTGGATATCCCGCGGCACCCCTAGAATGTGACGAGAGTATGGCGAGCAGATGAACGAGAGTAAAATCGAAAATTACAATGCTGTGAATTTGAATTGAGCGGCCCGTTCTTGAGTGAGGGTTCAGTTTTTGTGAAGATTCCCGAAAAATTCAATTAATTGGAGACGGATGTTGAATGGCAGTCGCTGGCTTATGGCGCTACCGTGATTCGCTTTCCTGAGTATTCAGCGGCTTTGTCTGCGTTTTCAGTCAAGCCGCCGCCGGTTCCGTGATTTTCGGTGACAAAAACGACGCGGAAAGTGCGTTTTTCGAGCATGCCGGGGAATGTGCCGGTGCGATCGCCGATGGTGAGAGTGTGGGTGGTTTCGTCCCAGGAGAAGGGAATCGTTGCGTGGACGCCTTTTTCGTAATCGTAGGAGTCATTTTCGTCTTCGTAGAGAGTGAAGGAGCCGTTTGCGCCGCGATAGACGCGGAGCTCGATGGGATCAGCGGATTTTTCTGCGGCGTACTGCAGGTCTGGGCCTAGCGGGAGGATGGAGCCGGCGCGGATGTACAGAGGCATGCGATCGATGGGAGATGGCGCGTCTAACGTGCGGCCGCCCTGGAGCGCGGCGCCGGTCCAGAAGTCGTACCACTTTGCGTTTGGCAGATAGAGACGGCGAGTGGCGGCGCCTGGCTCGGTGGCGGGATTCACTAGGATTGCGGGGCCGAAGAGATATTGGTCGCCGATGTTTTGGGCGCGAGTGTCTTCGCGGAAGTCCATGACTAGCGGGCGCATGATGGTGTAGCCCTCACTGGTGGTTTTCCACGCGAGCGAGTAGATGTAAGGCATCAGGCGATAGCGGAGATTGTCGTAGGCGGTGAGAGTTTTTTGCGCGTCGGGGCCGTAAGACCAAATTTCGTTTTGGTTTGTGGTGCGCGTGCCATGGGCGCGGAAGATTGGGCAGAACGTACCGAACTGAAACCAGCGAATGTAAAGTTCGCGATAGGCAGGATCGTCCGGATTTGCGGAGACGAAGCCGCCGATGTCGGTGGTCCAGTAGGGGAGGCCGGAGACGGAGTAGTTCAAGCCGGCGGGAATTTGCCGGCGGAAGGTTTCCCAGTTGGGATCCACGTCGCCAGACCAGACAGCAGCGGCGTTGCGTTGAGAACCTGCGTAGGCGGAACGCGAGAGAATGAAAACGCGTTTCTTGTCGGAGGCTGCGCGCTGGCCTTCGTAGACGGCGGTGGTGGTCATGAGGGGAAATTCGTTAGCATAACGCGCGCCATTTTCGCCGTGACTAATTTTGTTGGTGACGAGAATGTTGGTTTCGCGGCCTTCGGTTTCGGCTTCGGTGGTGTCGAGCCACCAGGCGTCGGCGCCGATTTTGAAGAGCGCGTTATTCATAAGGTTCCAATAGTATTTGCGGGCTTCCGGATTGAATGGATCGTAGAGAGCCTGCGCTACGGGATGGAAACTTGGCGCGATGGTCTTGTCGATGAAGAAGCCACGCTTGTCCATCTCGTCGTAGACGGGTGAGCCGGGGCGGAAATAGGGCCAGACGGAAATCATCAGGTGGACGTTGTTTTTGTGGAGCGCGTCGATCAGGCCTTTGGGATCGGGATAGTTTTTGTTGAAGACGGGCTCGCCCATGGTGTTCCACCAGAACCAGTCCTGAACGATATTGTCTAGCGGGATGTGAAGGTCGCGATATTTTTGTGCGATGGCGAGAAGTTCTTGCTGCGAGTCGTAGCGGTTTTTGCATTGCCAGTAGCCGTAGGCCCATTTGCCAAAGAGGGGAGCGGCGCCGGTGAGTTCGCGATAGTCGGCGATTAGGCGGTCGAAGTCGGGGCCGTAGAAAAAGTAGTAGTCCATCGAATCGGATACTTCGGAGCTTAGGTAGAAGGCGTGGACGAAGCGGTTCGTGAACTTGCTGCGCGAGCCGTTGTTCCAGAAGATGCCGTAGCCGTTGCTTGAAAGAAGAAATGGAATAGAGATGTTTGTGTTGTCTTGCGAGATGTCGACGGATTCGCCGCGGTAGTTCCAGACGCCGGCTTGATGCTGACCGAGGCCGTAGAAGGCTTCTTGCGTGTCCCACATGTTGACGAAGCGTTCGGAGTGGTAGGTTCTTTCGCCGTTGACTTCGGTCGGCGTGAGCGTGTGTGTGTTTTCCTGGGTGAGTTTATGACCGGCGGAGTCATAGAAGATGACGGAACTGTCGGCGCGGGTGATTTCGATTTTCAGGCGAGACGTGGTGAGGGTGATGAGTTTGGGGTCGTCGGTGTGGAGAGAGAAGTCGGCCTTAGGCCAGGATTTTTTGATGATGAGATTGTCGGGGCGCTGAGGGACGTCACGCTCGATGGAGTAGACGACGTGGACGATCGAGTCCGAGCAGACCTGCAATCGCAGGAAACCGGTTTGAAGAACGAGTACGACGCCGTCGGGTTGAGTGTCCACCGAGTTTACGGGATTGAGAGGCACCCACTGGGCTTGGAGCGGGGAGGCTAGCGGCATGAAAACTAGGATGGCCAGGAGCGCGATGTACTTGTAAGCATGCAAAAAAGAAATTGGTCGCATGAAAATCATGGAACTCCGTGTACGATAACGCTAATTTGGGGCGAATGTTCGGGGGAACATTGGCACCGAGGCTCCGGGGTTGTCAATGGGCTTTGCAAACGGCTAGGAGTCGAGGGGCTGACAGGACAGGTTCGGCAAGTCTAAGAAAAATAAGGAGAAGATTCGCGATTGATGAATTTTTGTGATACAAGGCGTGGGGAAGAATCGATGCATTCTAAGGGTGTCGAGGGTACAGGAGGAGCGGAATGGTGCTCAGGGGGAGAATCTGCATGCTGGCGTTTCTAATGGCGTTCGGTCCGGAGTTTGCGGCGGCGTCGCCGGGGGGCGAGGGGCAGACGGCTGCTAAAAAGGGTGCGCATGTCGAGAAGGCAGAGTTTGGAAAGTTGCCGGACGGGACGGCGATTGAGTCCTTCACGCTGTACAACTCGAAGGGGGCTTCGGCAAAGGTCATCACCTATGGCGCCACGCTGACGGAACTTCACGTTCCGGACAAGAACGGCAAAATGGGTGATGTTGTTCTGGGCTTCGACAATCTCGAGGGATACCTGGGGCAGCATCCGTTTTTTGGCGGGACCATCGGGCGCTATGGCAACCGGATCGCGAAGGGCAAATTCACGCTGGATGGAAAAGAGTATCAACTGTTTCTTAACAACGGGCCGAATAGCTTGCACGGCGGACAGGTTGGGTTTAACCGGAAGGTGTGGAAAGCCGAAGAGGTAAAGGATAAAGACGGAGCGGCGGTTCGTTTCAGCTATTTGAGCAAAGATGGGGAAGAGAACTACCCTGGAAATCTGAGCGTAAGCGTGACGTACACGCTGACGAACACGGATGAGCTGAAGCTGCAATACTCCGCCGAGACCGACAAAGACACGGTTTTGAATATAACGAACCACAGCTATTTCAATTTGTCGGGCACGGACACGGGCAACATCCTCAAGTACATCCTTTATATAAACGCGGACAAGTACACGCCTGTGGATTCAACGCTGATCCCTACGGGCGAACTCGCGAGCGTGGTGGGCACACCGCTGGATTTCCTGAAGCCGACGGAGATTGGTGCGCGGATCGCAGAGATTAAGGAAATTGGTGGATACGACCACAATTACGTCTTGAACGGGAAGGCCGGGACGCTGCGGGTGGCTGCGAAGGTCACCGATCCGGAGTCGGGGATAGAGATGGAAGTTTTGACGACGGAGCCTGGAGTGCAATTCTATTCGTCGATTGGTCTGAACGGAAGCATTAAGGGCAAAGGCGGAGTCGGATACGAGAAATACGGGGCCATTTGTCTGGAGACGCAGCACTATCCGGATTCGCCGAACCGGCCTAATTTTCCGTCGACGGAGTTGAAGGCTGGGACGAAATTTCATTCGGAAACAATTTACAGGTTCTCGGCGAAGTGAGGCCGAGAGCGACGTCGCTCGTTAACAATCGTGACTAAGATCTTTGCCAGAAGCTGTAAGACGTTTGCAGAGGAGAAGCGATTCGGCACTTTATGACTATTCCTTACGCGCTTATCGTACCCACTCGTCTGGTTCATCTTTCGGCGGTTGACGTCGTCATCGTTGTTTTTTATTTCGCGCTGGTGCTGGCCATTGGTTTCTACCTGCGCGGCCGCGCGAACACCGGCGAAGATTTCTTTATGGCCGGGCGCGAAATGACGGCGTGGGTGGCGGGACTTAGTTTTCTTTCGGCGAACCTCGGCGCTTTGGAACTGATGGGCTGGGCTGGGTCGGCGTATCAGTACGGCATTCTGGCGACGCATTGGTATTGGATTGGGGCGATTCCGGCAATGCTGTTCCTCGCGCTAGTGATGATGCCGTTTTATTACATTTCCAAGACACACTCCGTTCCTGGTTATTTGAAATTGCGTTTCGGAGAACCGGCGCGGGCAGTGTCCGCGGTTTCATTTGCGTTCATGACCGTGCTGATGAGCGGCGTCAATATGTTTGCTATGGCTAAGGTCATGCAAATTGTTTTGGGATGGGACATCAATTTCAGTATTTGGGTGTCGTCGCTGACGGTGGCTGTTTATGTGACGTTGGGCGGCTTGCGGTCGGCCATTTTTAATGAAGTGCTACAGTTCTTTTTGATTTGGGCTGGCGCGCTGCTGATTCCGATTCTTGGGCTTTATGAAGCCGGCGGCTGGACTAATCTGAAATTGCAAATTGCTCAGCGGGCGTCGGAACAGTACGTTCACATGTGGTCCAACTTGGGTTCGTTCACGGACAACCCGATGGGAATCAACTGGGTCGGGATTGTGTTTGGGTTGGCTGCGGTGATTTCGATGGGCTACTGGACGACGGATTTTCTTGTTGTGCAGCGCATCCTTGCCGCTAAGGATATTCGCAGCGCGGAGATGGCGCCAATTATCGGGGCGGGATTCAAAATGTTTGTTCCGCTCATCGTGATTTTGCCGGGACTTTTGGGCTTGGCAGTGCTTCCGATGAAGCTCGTACCTGAGTCGGTGGCGGTCGCTACTGGAATGCATAGCTACAACGATGTGCTTCCGCTCATGCTGGCGCGCTACTGCGGACCTGGTTTGCTTGGACTAGGGATTACCGCGCTAATCGCAGGATTCATGTCTGGCATGGCGGGGAATGTGAGCGCGTTCACAACCGTGTGGACGTATGACATCTACCGGCCTCTGATCAATAACAAGGGTACTGACCATCACTACGTGAATATGGGCCGATGGACGACCGTGATCGGCGTGCTGATCAGTGTCGGCACCGCGTACTTGGTCATGCAATTTGCGAGCATCATGGATTATGTACAGGCGCTGTTCAGTTTCTTTATTGCTCCGCTTTTCGGTACCGTGATTCTGGGGATGTTATGGAAGCGAGCGACAGGGCCGGGCGGATTTTTGGGGTTGCTCTGCGGCACGTTATCTTCTATCGGCATGTGGGCTTGGGTGAAAGCGGATCCGTCGGCGCTGCGTTATGTGGCGCTGTCGCCGCACGCTAAGGCTTTGGCGCAAGATATGTTTCAGGCGCTGTGGTCTTTTCTCGTATGCGTGATTGTGACTGTCGTGGTTAGTCTGGCGACGAAACCTAAAACGGACGCCGAATTGACTGGTCTGGTCTACGGGTTGACCACAGTTCCGTCCGTCGGAAATATTCCCGTTTATCAGAAGCCGATTTTCTGGGCCGGTGTGGTTGCTGTCGTGTTTCTTACGCTGAACATCATATTCTGGTAGTTCTTGCAGCCGGAGGTAGGAAGCATGGTTTCCATTTGGTTTTTTATCGGGATTTCGTTGCTTGTGAACGGGCTGCTCATTTTTGGCGCTGGCCTGTATGAGTATTGGCATCCACCAGTTCTTGACGGGCGCGTGCAGCTGTTCGAATTGCATGCGGGTATATGGTGGGGCGCACTGATGGCAGTGATCGGAGCTTGGTACTGCTATCACTTCAAGCCGGGGCAGAAAAAAACTTCTTGATGGCGGGTTGACACGTCTGTTTTGGTTGAGGTCGAGATTGTTTGGGTTCGCCGTTTAGTTGGCGGAACTCGATTGATTCTCCGCAAAGATAGAATGTAGTGCTGGATAAATCCGGCGATAAGTTTGGTAGCCGCGCTGCATGGCGGCGCTGTTTTCTTTGTTTGTGCTAATGCGCTTAGCGACACGCACCGTGGCGTCGCAAGCTTCATCGACACTCTTCCAGCATCCTGAACCTACGCCTGCAAGAATTGCCGCGCCATAGGCCGCGCCTTCTTCCGCCTTCAAGATTTCGACCTCGTCCGCGTAGACGTCCGCTTGAATTTGTTGCCAGAGCGGCGAGCGAGCCCCTCCACCGCCGAGGCGGATGCGTTCGACGGGAACCTGAATTTCATTAAAGATGCTGAATGTATCTTTCAGGCTGTAAGTTACGCCTTCGAGGACTGCGCGAATCAGGTGGGCGCGGGTGTGTGAAGCGCTGACGCCGACGAAGGCAGCGCGGGCGAATGGGTCGAGATGCGGCGTGCGTTCACCCATCAGGTACGGCGCCCAGAAGGCGCCTTCGGAGCCGGCTGGAACCGTGGCGGCTTCGGCGGTCATGCGTTGATAGGGATCGCGGCCGTCATCGGGTCCGGCGCCAAAGCGATCTCGGAACCAGCGTAGAGAGAGCCCGGCGGCTTGCGTTACGCCCATGACGTGCCAGCGGCCAGGGATAGCGTGACAGAAAGTATGCAAGCGGCCTTTGGGATCGAGCGAAGGGCGATCCGTGGCAGCAAAAACTACGCCGGAGGTTCCGATGGTGGCGCTGACCACTCCAGAGCGCGTGATGCCCATGCCGACGGCTCCAGCAGCTTGATCTCCGGCTCCGGCGACCACCGGAGTTCCTGCGCGGAGACCGGTTGCGTCCGCGCCAGCTTGCGAAAGTTTTCCGCAAATATCCTGCGATTCGAAAAGTTTCGGCAGGAGCTTCACATCAATGCCGGTTTTGGAGAGGACTTCGCTCGACCACGTGCGGTGGGCGACGTCGAGCATTAATGTTCCGGAAGCGTCGGCTACGTCGATGGCAGTTTCGCCGGCTAGGCGGAGGCGGACGTAATCTTTCGGAAGCATGATTTTGCGGACGCGTTGCCAGTTTTGCGGCTCGTGCTCGCGGACCCAGAGTAGTTTGGTGAGGGTGAAGTTTGTCAGCGGGGGATTGCACGTCAACTGGATGAGACGATCGAGGCCGATGGAGCGCTCGAGCTCTTTGGATTGCGCTTCGGTGCGCTGGTCGCACCAGATCAACGCGGGGCGGATGACTTCGTTGTTTTCGTCGAGAAGGACGGCACCGTGCATTTGGCCGGAAAATCCGACGGCGGCGATGGATTCTGCAGAAAGGCCTGAGGCTTGGAGCGCTTTGCGAACAGCAATCGCTGCGGCGCGCCACCAGTCACGCGGATCTTGTTCCGCCCAGCCGGGTTGCGGGCTGGCGAAATTGGCGTGCTCTTCGGTGCCCGAGGCGAGAACCGTTCCATGTTCGTCGAGAATGAGGGCGCGGGTTCCACTGGTTCCGACATCGATGCCGAGGATTGGAATACGGCCTCCATCTGAAGCGAGAGTTGCGAGAAATCTGCCTGGCGAAACAAGACAAAAGCGGCCGACTAATCAGTTCCGTGAACGTTCACGGTGGACATTTAAGACTAGCGGCGTGGGCTTGTCAACGCGGGCGTCGCGTCCCGAGAGTAACTAGCTGCCTGATTGACAAGCTGCAATGCGAACCACACAATGCCTCCGCTGAAATTCAATTGGAGTGAGTAGGGCCAGGGTGTTTGGGAGGTCGAACAATGAGCGATTCAGACGAAACAATTGATCGAAGGGAGTTTTTGGGCAAGTCGGCGGCGCTGATTGCCGGGAGCGCGGCGCTGCCGGCTACCGCGCTTTCGTATGGAAGGATACTTGGCGCGAATGATCGTATTTCGCTGGCGCATATTGGAACGGGCAGCCGCGGAAGCGATTTGGCGTGGATCGCGGCGCAATTGAAGACGAGCGAAAACGCGGAAATCACTGTGGTCTGCGATTTGTGGAAGCTGAACCGAGAAAAGGCCGCGGCCACGAATGCGAAATATTATGGCCGAGCGCCGCGGACGATTCAGTTTATGGAGGAAGTGTTTGAGCTGAAAGACGTGGATGGCGTGATTATTTCGACGCCGGAACATGCGCACTCGCTCATTCTCAAGATGGCAGTCGAGGCGGGCAAGGACGCTTATGTTGAAAAGCCGATGGGTAACGTGCTGGCGGAGGTGAAGGCGGCGCGAGACACGGTTGCGAAGAGTGACCGGATTGTGCAGGTTGGCACGCAGCATCGCAGCGAGCCGTACCAAATAGCTGCTCACGATCTGGTGCAGACGGGCGCGCTCGGCGACGTGAGCAAGATCGAAATCGTATGGAATTATCACGGGCCGCGATGGCGTGGGCGTGAAGAAACGAAGCTGATCCGCGAAGAAGATACGGATTGGCGCAAGTGGCTTCTGACAAAGCCTTACCGGCCGTTTGACCCGAAGGTGTATTGCGAGTTTCGGCTGCACAAAGAATTTTCCGGAGGCATTCCTGATCAATGGATGAGCCACGCGATCGATCTGGTGCACTGGTTCATGAAGGACAGTTTTCCCCGATCGGCGATGGCGCATGGTGGGGTTTTTGCGTGGCACGACGGCCGGGAGAATGCGGATACGTTTCAGGCGTTGTTCGAATACCCGAAGGGATTTCTGGTGAGTTACGCGACGAGCTTTGGAAACGACGCACCATCCTCGACGCGCTACATGGGGAAGAAGGCGACGCTTACGAATATTGGGGGAGAGGGAAGCCCGCGGTATCAATTGGTCGAAGAGAAGGGGAATCACGAGGACGATGCGGACATCGACAAGAAGCGGCCGGCAAAATACATTCTTCCACGAGGCGAAACCAAACTTCCGCCTTTGGGCATCGATGACAGAACGCTGGAGCACATGACGAATTGGTTCGAGTGCATGAGGTCGCGAAAGCAGCCACATTGCACAGTGCAGGATGGGTTTGCGCACTCGGTGGCGGACATGATGGCAACTGAGTCTTATTGGTCTGGCAAGAAGCAATACTGGGACACGGCTACCGAGACATTCAGCGATCGCGCGCCGGGGAGTTGAACGGGGGACACTATTGAGAGACCCGCACAGGTGCGCGGTTGAGTATGCCGCCGGCTTGCGATCAGGAAAGATATTTGATGGTTTCCTCGATCAGCTTCGAAGTTGCGGCGTAAGAATCGCCAGGAGCATCGAACTCCATCGAACAGTAGCCGCGAAAATTGCTGGCCTTCAGAATATCGAACGATTGCTTCAGATCGACTTTGAATAGCTTGTCGTCATCATTGGCCTCGCTATCTTTCACATGACAAATGTTGTAGGCGTGTTGGAACATGGCTTGCAGAGCACGGTAATTGAAATCGGCATCGCCGCTCATCATGGAATTTGCAAAATCGGGGAGAGCGCGAAGATACGGATTGTTTACGGCCTCGATCACCTTGACGAGGAAGAAAGCGTCTTCGCTGACCAAATCGTCGTTCTCTAGGGTGACGACAATACTCTTGTTCGCGGCATATTCCGTTACTTCACGCAGGCTCCCCGCAGTGAGCTCGACATTCGGGGAAGAATTCCTTGCCGCCGCAATGTGTGCGCGGATACCGGGAGAACCGATACGCGAAGCGACATCCACCCACTTCTTTGCGTAGTCGACGGCCTTTCCTCGGAAGGAGGCATCGGGGTCGTAGAAACTGTTTACCGTGCTGACGGCGATATTTACGACGCGGACTTTTGTCTTCAACAAGATCTGCCGGAAATCATCGAGATAGTCTGGTTGCAGGGAAGTGAAATGGCGGCTGTGAGGCTCAATGTTGTGAATATTGAATTTCGCGACGACGTGGGCGGGGAATTCGAGGAGATTCATCCCAGGAAGAGTTGTATCGCGATCGCGATTGTCGGGGCTCAGGATGTACGCACGAAACGGATACGACGCGATGGAGATGCGCTCGCGAGGGTGCGTGGGGAAAACAATGTGAGGTTCGAGCTCGGTATCCGGCAGGGCACCAACGGCGCTGGCTGCCGCGAGGCCGCCAGCCGTCAGGACAGAGACTTTTTCCAGAAAGGCGCGTCGAGATAGTGAGTCTATTTTCTGCATTTATTCCGCATGGCAGTTACCTACGCTGAGCAGCATATCACCTTGAGAAGGACGCTTGGCGCTTCGCTGGCGTTACCAAAATTCCAGCTCGGCGTAATGAGAAGAGCATGGGCGCAAAACATGTTTTCGCTGCTGGCTCGGTTGACGCAAGCCACGAAGGTGAATAGCCAGTCGCTGGGCAGCGCAATGGTATCGGGCTTGACCGACGGAAGAACAAATCGCGTGGCGAATATCGAACAAGGCTCAGTTGGAGTGCGCGAAGGCGAACTATTGTGGACGCCGAGTGCGGCGCAAGTGGAAGACACAAACCTGACGCGGTTCGCGAAGTGGCTCGTGCGTGAAGGGGGATTGCAATTCGACAGTTATGACGCGTCGTGGCGGTGGTCTGTTACCGAACTGGAAGAATTTTGGCAAGCGATTTGGGATTACTTTGGCATTCAGTCGTCCGCGCGGCACACACGAGTGCTCGGCAAACGCACGATGCCAGGCGCGGAATGGTTTCCTGGCGCACGGCTTAATTACGCGGAGCACGTTTTGAGGAACGAACAAGCCGGAACCGATGCGCTCATGTTTATGAACGAGTCTATGCCGCTGGCCGGCATGCGGTGGGAAATTCTTGCCGGCGACGTGCGCATTCTTGCGACGGGTCTTCGGAAGCTGGGCGTGCGCGAGGTGCGCCGACTTCTTGCCCACCACGGCGTCAAAGGTTTTAAGTTTCACCCCACGTGCCAGGGATTTTTTCCGAATGACCGGATGGCCTATCCAATGTACGAAATCATTGCGGAACACGGCTTGCCAGCAATTTTCCATAGTGGGCATTCGGGCATGGGGATGGGCATGCCCGGCGGGGGCCTGCGGCTGAAGTATTCGGACCCGATGTACTTGGATGATGTCGCCGCGGATTTTCCAAACATGAAAATCATCATTGCGCATCCGTCTTGGCCGTGGCAGGACGAAGCGCTTTCTGTTTGCCTGCATAAGCCCAACGTCTTTATCGATCTTTCCGGTTGGTCGCCAAATACTTTTCGCCGCAGCTGGTGCAGTACGCCAACACCTTGGTGAAGCACAAGATGCTCTTCGGCACGGATTTTCCGTTGATTACACCGGACCGATGGATGGAGGATTTTAAGCAGGCAGGTTTCCGTCCTGAAGTGACCAGCTAATTTTGAAAGACAACGCGGTCGGCCTGCTCGGCCTCAGCGCACCCGCCGTCTCCGCTTAGAGCCAGTTCTCCCGCTCAGGGAACGGTGACGATCACTTTCCCGATTTGCTGGTTGCTTTCCAAGTAGCGATGCGCCTCAACCATCTGGTCGAAGGGAAATGTCTTCGCGATGACCGGCTTCAACCAGCCTTCGTGCAAACCATCCTCGACAATAGCCGAGCTCGCTCGAATCGCTGCGCGTCGCTAAGGATTTCAAACACAACGTAGGCGCGCATGCTGAATCTTCGGGTCATGGAAAGTCCGAACGGAAAAATCGTATTTTGTGCCTCACCGCTGAGATTTCCGTACAAAATCAACATGCCTTCATGCGCCATCGCTGCGGCGAGCGACGCGACAATCGGGCCTGCAATCGGGTCGAAAGCCACCTTTGCGCCTTTGCCTCCGGTGATGCGCAGCACTTCCGTTTCTAGTTTCTGCTTGTCCGTAACGATGACGTGCGCCGCGCCAAGTTTTCGTAGTTCCGCGTCCTTCGCTGCCGTCCGTGTCACCGCGATCGAGACTGCACCAGCATGGTTTGCGATTTGGATGGCCCCGAGCCCCACGCTGCTGGAAGCGGCGGTAATAATGACTGCGTCGCCTGCGCCAATCTTGGAAATGTCGACGAGCGCGCCGTATGCAGTCATATACTGCATCAAAATCGAGGCGCAGACATTTGTTCCTAATCCTCCAGAGCGCTTTAGCAGAGCAGAAGCAGGCACGATGGCGCGCTCCGCATAGACGCCGAATTTGTTCATCGAAAACGACGGCAACACGCAAATCGGCTCGCCGACCGATAATCCTCTCACTCTTTCACCATGCGCCTCGACGACTCCGGCGGCCTCGTTGCCGATGCGCGCCGGCAAGATTGCCCGCTCGATGTATCGGTCAGACCGAAAGCCAGCCTCCGCGCGATTCAATCCTATCGCTTCGATGCGCACACGCACTTCGCCTGCTGCCGGCTCGCCAACCTCAAGAGACTCGAATCGCAGAACTTCCGGTCCGCCGAATTCGTGGAATCTCACGACTTCCGTTTGCATTTTTGGCTATCTTCCGCTTCTAAGCGTTCCGGCGATTCGCGCATTCACGGATTGTTTCTCTCTGGATTATCGGCGGGTGGGCTCAAAGCTATTACAGACCCCTTAGAGGAGCAAGCCCCTCAGAGAATCGCATCAAGCGAGTAGTTTGTCTTGCTTGGAGAGATGACGTGAAAGATATAGATGTAGCCCCTGAGTTCAGCGTCTGTGCAGATAGGATTCTCAGACCCTTGTCGATCATCGCGAGTTGGGCGGATATCAGTTCTGCGGTGTGGCAGCACAAGTTCGCACTATTGGCACCTCACCGTGTAAAGCAATCAAGTGTTGCGTCCTTTTGCAGAAAGTGAGAACGGGCGTACTATCCTTTATTCACAAGTGAAGCCGCGAGGATGCGGATCTTTGCAGAGCCGCATCCGAGCCGAAGCAAGAAGGAGATTTCGGGAATGCCTGCGTCCTATCGAGCCGACCATATCGGCAGTCTATTGAGGCCGTCCGATTTGCTGGAGGCGCGCAACAGCAAGGGAGGCGCGGAGAAGCTGCACGCGCTCGAAGACCAGCACATCCTCCGCGTGCTCGCGAAACAAAAGGAGCTCGGCTTTGAAGTTTTTACGGATGGCGAATTGCGTCGCCGCAACTTCATGAGTGATTTTACGGACGCGGTCGAAGGATTCGACTTCAGCGATGCCGTCGCGAGAAACTGGAGCGCCGGAGATAAAGGTGCGGCGCCAGTTAGCAACGTGAACGGCATTGTCACGAAGAAGTTACAACAGGTCAGGCCGCTCACTGGGCACGAACTGCCTTTCACGAAAAAGCACAGCCCCGGTGACATCAAGATGACCTTGCCGAGCGCTACGCAATTTCCTGCGATCTCATTCAAGCGCGGCGTTACTGATCCCATCTACAAGGACCATTCGGCGCTGTTGTGGGCCGTGGTCGACATCATGAAGAGCGACATGGCGACGCTCGCCGACGCAGGCGTAAAATACATTCAGATTGACGCGCCTCGCTACAGCTATTACATGGATCCGAAGTGGCGCGAATGGATTCGCGCAGAGATTGGAATGGATCCGCACGCCGCTCTCGATGAAGCCGTCAAGGCAGACAACGCATGTTTCCGGGCTGCGCGCCGCCCCGGCTTGACGCTTGCCATTCATCTTTGTCGTGGAAACAACCGCAGCCACTGGTACGCGGAGGGTGGCTATGACGCCATCGCGGAGAAATTGTTCGGCACTCTCGAAGTGGATCGTTTTCTCCTCGAATACGATGACGAGCGTTCTGGAACATTTGAGCCGCTGCGTTTTATCCCTAAAGGCAAAACCGTCGTGCTCGGGCTAGTTAGCTCAAAGGTTCCGCAAATGGAAGATCCCAAACAACTCACCAAGCGCATCGAGGAAGCATCGCGCTATGTACCCATGGAGAATCTGGCGCTTAGCCCGCAATGCGGTTTTGCTTCGACCGCAGAAGGAAATCTGATCACCGAAGACAGACAGTGGGCAAAGCTGAAACTCGTAGCGGATACAGCTCGCCGGGTTTGGGGCTGAGCCTTGATGCGATTCGTTGACGCGATTTCGTTTCTGTGTGTTGCCGCGCTTGCGCCTACGGAAACTTCAAGCGCGCAAAGATGGCGCCTTACTTCGAGGCCAGATTGAACCCAAATCCCCAAGGCATGAGTACTTCGCAGAGCACCAAATCCGGCGGCGACCTGACCGAGGTTGATCTCCGTTATTACGGCTGGCGCGTGGTGCTCGCGGCATGCCTCGGGGTGATGGCAGGCTTCGGCTCGCTGTTCGTTTATACGTTCACGGTTTTTGTGAAACCGCTGAGCGCGCAATTTGGCTGGAACCGCGAAAGCGTCTCGCTCGGCTTCGGACTTGCCGCAGTCACCTTGGGCGTAGTTTCTCCGCTGTTGGGGCGGTGGATCGATCGCTTTGGTCCTCGCCGAATCATTCTTCCCTGCATGACGGTGTATTGCGTTGCGATTTTGTCGTTGGCATTTTTGCGTTCCCAGTTGTGGCAGTTTTACGTGACATGCATTGTGCTCGGCCTGGTTGGCAACGGTGCTGCTCATCTGGCTTATTCGCGATCTATTTCTACATGGTTTCAGAAACGCTTAGGCACGGCGCTGGCTTTCGTAATGGTGGGCGCCGGCTTGGGCGCCCTGATCTTACCCGTCGTTGCGCAAGCTATCATCAGCAGATCTGGCTGGAAGGCAGCCTACTTTTCTCTTGGCTGCCTTGCTTTGGGGCTCGGCCTGCCACTGAGTTGGCGTTATATCTTTGAACGTGGCGAAACTCAGCGCGAGACTGCTCCCGTTTCACATTCTGGACAGACTTGGCAGCAAGGCCTCCGCTCTTTCGCTTTCTGGATTATCGTTGCCATCCTTTTCGTGAGCTCGATCAGCATGAATGGAGCGATCACGCAAGTCTCCGCGTTGCTGACGGATCGAGGGATCACGCCTAGTGATGCGGCGTTATGTGTGTCCATAATTGGTGGTTCGAGCGTGCTCGGTAGACTCGGCGCTGGCTGGCTGTTGGATCGTTTTTTCGGCGCCCGAGTCGCTCTTGTAGTGAACTTGATCACGGCTGCAGGCATTTTTCTGCTCGCGTATGCAAGTAGCTTTCCCACTGGCTGCCTTGCAGCTGCGCTCATCGGCCTTGGGGCCGGCGGCGAAGCCGCCATCACACCCTACTTGCTCACTCGTTATTTTGGGCTGCGCTCTTTTTCCACGCTTTACGGCCTTACCTGGACGTTCTACGCCGCCGCGGGAGCTATCGGTCCCGTGATCTTAGGCCGTGCCTTTGATTTGACTGGTTCCTACACTTCTTTGCTGGTGGTGCTCGCTGCGGCATTGGCGCTTGCCGCCGCAATGAACCTCTTGCTTCCAAAATATTCAGGTTCAGCGGTCACGGAGTAATCTGAGCGGACATTCTACGTCGCAATATACTTATCCGATGGAAAGCGGTGGGCCCAGAAGCTCCATACCATAAGCGCGGTAAATCTCCGCCTCATTGGCATAGTTGTCCCCGCTGAAATGCTTCGCGTTGTCGCGAAAGAATGCCTCCATCTTGTTGGCGGGGGCAAAGGCGATCAGCGCTTTGCCCGGCGTGTCACCAGTGAACGCCCAGGCGTGAGGCAGCTCGCGCGGGGCGAGAATGGAATCACCGGCTTTTAGATGGAACCGCTCGGACCCGACCTCCACGATGTACGCGCCTTCGAGCACGTAGAACCACTCATCTTCATTGTGATGCAAATGGCGCGGCGGGCCACCCTTCTTATGATTGGTGTGCTCGAAAATAAAAAGAGCGCCACTGCTGTCCTGCGTCAAAACCTTGAAATCTGTTGTGCTGATGCCGATGCTGTGGTGTTCGCCTTGCCGGTCCTCACCTGCTGGAACGAGAGCAGCTTTACCCGGCGTTGCTTCCGGAACTGACGGTTTGTTGGATTGCCCCAGCACCGCCAAAGGAAAAGCGGCCAGAGCTGTCCCAACAAACGTGCGACGGTTCACATCTCGCATACTATGAGTCTCCTATTCTTCGTTAGTCCCTCAGGTGATCTCGATCCTGAGCCTCGAAGGGCCCCGCCTGCTCGAGCCAGTCCGAACACCTCGAATCAGACATCAAAAAAAACAGTTTCGCCAGGCCCCTGTAGAATGACATTCCATTCCAATGCACCGGCTTGTCCATCGATCTTTCTTGCAATAAGCGTTCCACGCCTGCCCGCTTCCGCAAGATTGAGCGCGAAATCTTCCGCGTTACTGGGTTCGTCAGGGAAATAAATCCGCGTAATCAGACGTCGCAGCAACCCGCGCGTAAAAACCGACACTGCAAGATGCGGCGCTTGCAATTTTCCATCCGGTCCGGGCACTCGCCCTGGCTTGATCGTCGTAAATCGAAAGCGCCCCGAGTCATCGGTGGGAACTCTTCCGTAGCCGGTAAAGCCTGGTTCGTCCTGTTTTTTCTGCGGATCTTCCGGATGAGCATATTTGCCCTGTGAATTCGCCTGCCAGATTTCAACGATCCCGTCCGGCACTGGTTTGCCGTCGCCATCGAGAATGCGCCCCACAATTTCCACGCGCTCACCGGAAACGCCCGGTCCCGCTAAATTGTCCCGATAAAGCCAGGAGAAACCGATGCTGAAAAATGGGCCGACGGTCTGCCAGGTTGTAGCCTGAAGGCTCATGACTTTTCTCCGTGCGCATGAGTTTCCATCGGAGTGCTTTCGCGTCCGCTAAGCACGATGTCGAACCGGTGGCCTAACGCTTGCGACGGAATCGTGGTTTCCCAATCGAACTGCGAGATAAGACGGTTCCGGGCAGCTTCATCATCGGTGCAGTTGAAAATCGGATCGAAGGGAATCAGAGGATCGCCCTGGAAATACATTTGCGTCACAAGCCGCGTTGCGAACGCCGGACCGAATACCGAAAAGTGAATGTGCGCCGGACGCCAGGCATTGTGATGATTTCCCCAGGGATACTCGCCCGGCCGAATTGTGACAAATCGGTAGCGCCCTTCGGAATCCGTTACGGCATGCCCGCAACCAGTGAAGTTCGGATCAAGGGGAGCGTTGTGTTGATCGATGCCGTGGAGATAGCGCCCAGCGGCATTTGCTTGCCAGATTTCCACGAGCGTGTACGGCACCGGCCGGGAGTTTTCATCAAGCACGCGCCCACTCACGATTATGCGTTCGCCGAGCGGTTCGCCGGAATGTTGCCGCGTCAGATCGCAGGCTTTCACATCGGCAATCTCCGGCCCGAAGACTGGCCCGGTAATTTCAGAAAGCGTGTGGGGGAGCACCACAAGAGGTTGCAGGGGAGCACGCTTGATGGACGAGACGTAAGCAGGATGCAGATGAGGTGGTTGCGTGCCGGGAACATATCGCCGGTATCCCTGAATCTTATTCATGCAACGAGCCTCCTGATAAGAATATCCACCGCGCCCGGCATTCTATGGCACGCGAAAAGCACTCGCAATGCCGATTATCGAAGTATTGGGCGCATATCGGCCAAATTCGTGTATTCTCTTTCGCGCATCAGTTTTTTCGATGCCGGTTTTGAGGGAGATTCGAATGGCTGCCGTCTTTTCTAGTACAAATACCCGCCCACAGGTTCAAGCTGCATCCGCTTCGAAGCAACCAATCGTAGTCAGGCCTAGCTCGAGAACTGAGGCTGCCGGCAAACTTGCTGCGAACGCCCCGCATCCCGCTTCACAGACAGTTTCGGCGCAAATTGACGAGTATCGCGGCGATCCCAACTTTATGACTTCACTGGCGCGGGGACTGGCCGTCATTCAAGCCTTTTCGCAACGCCAGCGCGAACTCACCGTCTCTCAAATCAGCGCGAAGACGGGCTTCTCACGCGCAGCCGTACGGCGTTGCCTTTATACGCTTGCGAAACTCGGCTTCGCGGCTACCGATGATAGCCGGCATTTTCATCTGCGGCCCCGCGTACTCGCGCTCGGCCATTCCTACATTTCTTCGATGCCGCTGGCGGCGACGGCGCAGCCGATTCTGGAAAACGTCAGCCGCATCTTGCACGAGTCCTGTTCGATCGCAACCCTGGACCGGACGGACATCGTATACATCGCTCGCGCCAACGTAACGCGGATCATGTCCATTGATCTCGTTGTCGGGAGCCGGCTGCCTGCGTTTTGCACGTCGATGGGACGCGTATTGATGGCTGAACTCCCCCCGGAAAAGCTGGACGAATTTCTGGCTCGAGTCGAGTTCAATCGCTATACCGAACGAACCGTAGCGACCGCCGAAAAGCTTCGCCAGATTTTGCGATTGGTGCAGCGAAATGGCTACTCGATCGTGGATCAGGAGCTGGAGTCCGGCTTGCGCTCCATGGCAGTTCCGATTCATGATGCAGCCGGAAGAGTGGTTGCAGCGCTAAACGTCGGCGCACATGCGCAACGCATTTCGATACAAGACTTGCAGGTACGATTTCTTCCACAACTCAAAGCCGCAGCGCAGGAACTTTGTTTAGCTGTCCGGTAACGCAGCGGCGATTGCCATTCAGATCGAGCAAATCGGCGGTAGTCGTCCCGTCGATGGTCCCCGGGTTCCGAATTTGCTCTTTGTATCTTTTATATCTATAGAGACTCCTCCCTGACTTCCGGAGCAGGTACGACATCGCAGAGTAATGTGGCGAATGGGCTTATACTGAGCTGCGTTTAGCAGAATCTCTGGCTTCTCTTTGAGGCCGTTTGCGTTAAGCGGGCTCAGGCGGGGAAGGATCACGGGTGGCGGTTACGTTTAAGGATGTCCGGAGGCTCGTCTCGTCGCTCAAGGGCGTGGAAGAAGGCACTTCGTACGGAACGCTGGCATTTAAAATTGGCGGCAAGTTGATTGCACGTCTTAAGGAGGATGGAGAATCGCTGGTTGTGGGCACGACTTTTGAAGAGCGCGAAGAGATGATGGCCGCGGAACCAGAGGCGTACTACATCACCGACCACTATCTAAAATATCCCTGGGTTTTGGTTCGACTCTCGCGCGTGAGCCCCGACGCCTTGCGGGATTTGCTCAATCGCGCCTTGCGATTGGCTTCCGCGAAGCCTCGGCGTGCGCCGGTGCGGCGAAGGGTCAACCGTTCGCGGCGAGAATCGGAGCAGGAGTGATGCTGCAGTCAAGACGTTTCTAGACGTCCGAGGAGGTATTCGAATGGATGAACGCCAGCGCCACGAGCAAGGGATGAAGACACGCCGCGCCGTGTTGGGAGATGCGCATGTTGATGTCACGCTGAAAAATCGCAATGAATTCACGGACGCGTTTCAGGATTTCATAACCCGTTACGCGTGGGGAGAAATCTGGAGCAGGCCCGGCCTGCCAAAAGAAACGCGAAGCATGTTGACGCTGGCCATGATGGTCGCCCTCAATCGTCCCGACGAACTCCGCATGCATTTGCGGGCGGCGGCAAACGTCGGCGTAACGCGCGAACAGATTCAGGAAGTGCTGTTGCAGAGCGCGATCTACTGCGGTCTTCCGGCTGCGAATTCGGCGTTCCATATCGCGATGGAAGTATTCTCCGAGCACCAGAAGTGAATCATTCCAACAGCATCGCAGCGCGCTAGAGGCGACTCCTCGTGAGAACTCAAGTCGGAATTGTCGGCGCAGGACCGGCGGGGCTGTTGCTCTCCCACCTTTTACATTTGCAGGGAATCGAGTCGGTCGTGCTGGAGGCGCGAAGCAGGCAGCGCGTCGAGGAGCGCGTGCGCGCGGGAGTTCTCGAACGGGGCACTGCCGATCTGCTCAACGAAACGGGCGTCGGCGCGCGCATGATGCGGCAAGGCCTTCTGCATCACGGAATCGCATTGCAATTCTGGCAGAAGAGGCACCGCATCGATTTCCAAGAACTCACCGGAGGGAAGTCGGTGATGGTCTATGCGCAGCACGAGGTGCTGAAAGACCTCATCGAGGCGCGCATCGCCGCGAAGGGGCAGCTTTTGTTTGATGTGGAAGACGTCAGCGTGAGTGGATTTGACGGTGCGGCGCCGAAAATTCAGTTTCGCAAAGACGGATCGCTGCAAGAGCTGAGCTGCGACTTTATTGCGGGGTGCGACGGTTTTCATGGCGTGTGCCGGCCTTCGATTCCGGCTGGAGTGTTGAAGGCGTTCGAACGGATTTATCCGTTCGCATGGCTGGGAATCCTCGCGCAAGCTCCACCTTCGTCGAAAGAACTTATCTACGCCTACCACGAGCGCGGTTTCGCGCTGCTCAGCATGCGTTCCCCGGAGATTTCGCGGCTTTATCTTCAGTGCGCTCCTGACGAAGACATCGCAAATTGGCCGGACGCACGAATTTGGCAGGAGCTTCATGCGCGGCTCGAGTGCATTGAGGGCTGGAAGCTAGCAGAGGGGCCCGTGATTCAAAAGGGCATCACAGGAATGCGGAGTTTCGTGGTTGAGCCGATGCAGTATGGCAGACTTTTTCTTGCGGGGGATTCGGCGCACATTGTTCCTCCTACCGGAGCGAAGGGGCTCAATCTTGCCGTGGCGGATATTCGCGTACTTTCACGCGCGCTGGGGGAATATTACACTTCCGGAAAAACACAGCACCTGGATGCGTATTCGGCGACATGTTTGCGGCGCGTGTGGAAGGTGCAGCGTTTTTCCTGGTGGATGACCTCGATGCTGCATCGCTTTTCTCACGACAATGAGTTTGACCAGCGCCGCCAGCTTGCAGAACTGGATTATGTGACCAGCTCCCGGGCTGCCTCCGTGACCCTTGCCGAAAATTACGTCGGTTTACCGATGGACTGAAGCGCTCGTTCGCTGCCCCGAAGGGAAGGTAGAGTGCCAACTACGAAGCGATATCAAACCGCCTTGGTGGTTCTTTTCTTCTTCACTTGGGGCAGCGTTTTTCTCGCGCGCATGAGCGTTTTGTATTTGGCACCCTTCATCGCGCCAGATCTGCATTTGAGTCATGCGCAAGTGGGTTACCTGGCTTCGGCCCTGGCGCTTGCTTGGGCAGCGTCGGGATTGATCTTCGGAGCGGTCTCCGATCGCATCGGCCGGCGCCCCGTTCTGATCCCAACTGTTTTCCTGTTCTCCATTCTTTCCTGGCTTTCGGGCGTCGCGCGATCTTTCGGCGACCTGCTTTTTATTCGAACACTGATGGGAGTTGCTGAGGGACCGACTTGGCCAACGATGACTTCGATGATCGAAGCATCCTCCGAGCCGAAAAACCGTGGACGCAACATGGGTATCGTCGTCAGCGCCAGCGCACTCGCGGGGCTAGCTCTTGCGCCTGTATTGACGACACAAATTGCGGCACGATTCGGATGGCGCACCGCCTTTTTCGTCGCGGGGATTCCCGGAATTATTCTTGGCATTCTGATTTGGAGATTCGTAAAAGAGCCAGAAGAGGCCGAATCTGATCCGCATCATCACGCCAAACCTTCGCTCAGGGATTATTTGTCGCTCCTTCGATACCGCAACATGCTGCTCTGCTGCGTCGGAGCGGCGGGCTTCATGACCTGGCTCTTCGTGATGCATTCTTTCGCGCCGTTGTACATCACCGAAGTCTCGAAGCGATCCGCCACAACTGCCGGGTTCATCATTGGCGCCGGCGGATTAGGAGCTTTTATGTGGGGCTGGATTTTTCCATGGGTATCTGACCGCACGGGTCGAAAACCAACGCTGATGTTTGTCGCGCTGATCTCCTCAATGGCCCCGCTGATTTACGAAGTGCCGTTTCTGATCGCGCACCCCTGGCTGATGGCGGCTGCGGGATTTCTCGTCAACGGCGGGCAGGGCATTGCCCCTCTCGTTTTGGTACTGGTTCCCACGGAAAGCGTCCCCGCAAGGTTTGCCGCCACCGCGATTGGGCTGGCGACACTCGTCGGAGAAATTGTTGGCGGCGCGATGGCCCCCGCGCTGGCGGGCGCTGCCGCAAACCGTTACGGCCTCGGTGCGCCCCTTTGGATAGCCAGCGCCGGTGCAGTCTTAGTTTTGTTGGCGTCCCTGTTTATGAGCGAGACCGCTCCATCCAAGACCGGCCAGCCAAGAATCGTCTGAGGTATCCGTTCCTTCGGATCACCCGCAGCACCCAGAGGTCAGAGAGGTTTAAATGGCGCGCCCGGCCAGACTCGAACTGGCGACATTCTGCTTAGAAGGCAGATGCTCTATCCAACTGAGCTACGGGCGCGTCGCTGTCTTTGATTCTAAATCAGGTGCGGCCTCCCAAAACACTTTTTTGGACCAAATGCGCTGCCGCACAATCCTGCGGCTGGCGAACCGCTCCGCCCGCAGCGGGCTCCGCTCCAGCGCCCCTGCGGCAACCTCCATGCCCGTCAACGATATTTCCGTCGCCGAGGGGACATTTTAATCGAGGCAAGAAAGGGGACATTTTAAAGGAGGTTTGACATCTCCGAAATTCTCCCTTGAGCGCCATCGTTTTTTTGCTATAATTCCGTTTGGGATAATCTTGGCATTGGACTGCGGCAACCCTGTTGCCGCTTTTTTCTTTTTGATATGTGAATATTGGGCCCGCAATCCGCCAAGCCTAGCTCCGAAATGGATCGAACCACGTCTCCCTGTAAACAATTTACAATCAACGGTTTGCATGCATGCTCGTAACTGTTGATTCTAAATAGCTTACAGAAGACGCTAAACCCTTTAGCTGCAACGTTTACGACAAACAGGGGAGGGGGGGCAGTTATGGTTAACCAAAATTCCAGCTCGAACCCCGCTCGCGGCTCGCTCGAGCTAGGCCGCCAGCCCGACATCCGCCCCTATCGCGGCAAGCACCCCCAAATCGCCGCCTCCGCCTACATTGACCCCGCCGCCGTCATCATCGGCGACGTGATCATCGGCGATGACTCCAGCGTCTGGCCCTGCACCGTGATTCGCGGCGACGTCCACCACATCCGCATCGGCGCCCGCACCAACATTCAGGATGGCTGCGTCCTCCACGTCATGCGCGACGAGCACCCGCTCGTCCTCGGCGACGACGTTACCATCGGCCACTCCGTCACCCTCCACGGCTGCACCATCGAGTCGCGCTGCCTGGTCGGCATGGGCGCCATCATCCTCAACGGAGTGCACGTCGGCGCCGGCAGCGTCATCGCCGCCGGCACGCTCCTCCTCGAAGGCTCCAAAATTCCTCCCGGCAGCCTGGTAGTAGGCCACCCGGGCAAGGTGAAGCGCGTCCTAACCGGCATCGACCAAGCCAGCATCGACGCCTACGCCCAGCGCTACGTCGAGTACAAAAATATTTATCGCCAGGAACGGCACGAGTGAGCGATCAGGATAAAGCTGCCAAGCGCGCCCAGTGGGAAGAAATCAACCGCGCCAAAGCCGCCGCAAAGCAAAAGGAGCAAGACGCTCCGGAGAATGCAGAGCCACGCGCCAGCGCAACTCACAAGCAATTCCAAACCGTTCGTGGCACACGTGACTTGCTGCCTCTAGACACCGCGCTCTGGAACCATGTAGAACAAACCGCCCACGAAGTCTTCGGCACATTCGGATTCGGCGAAATCCGCCCACCCATTTTCGAGGCCACCGAACTCTTCGCCCGCGGTGTCGGTGGCGATACCGACATCGTTGGCAAGGAGATGTACACATTCGTAGATAGACTTGAAAAACTTCCGAATCCTTCCTCGCTGGAAGCTTATGGAGCTTTTATTGAGCAGGCCGAAGAGCTTATCGCCACGGAAGAATTGCCGGCGACGACTGCCAATAGACTCGCTCTCGACCGAATGAAAGAAATATGGGACCAAGGGAATGTCTTCAAGGGCCAAGACGAAGCGCCTATTGAGAAGGTTGACCAGGAGGTTCTAGAAGAGCTACACACAATCGTCGTCCTGAAAGATTCGATGGAACTCGGACAAAGCATCTCGCTCCGCCCCGAAGCGACCGCGAGCGTGTGTCGAGCTTACATTGAGCACAACATGCAGCAGTTGCCGCAGCCGGTGAAGCTGTACTACATGGGGCCGATGTTTCGGCGGGAGCGGCCGCAGAAGGGGCGCTACCGGCAGTTCTATCAGATTGGTGCGGAAATCCTCGGCGGGCCGGATGCTCCCGCGATTGATGCGGAACTCATCGAAATGTTGATGACGTTCTTCGACAAGTGCGGGCTCCAAGGAACCGAGTTGAGCATCAACTCCATCGGGCATGCCGCCGACAACTGTCGTCGCGGCTATGTTGCGAAGCTTCGTGAAGAACTCCTCAAAGTGAAAGACAAACTCGGCACCGACTCCCAGCGCCGCATCGAAACGAATCCGTTGCGCGTCCTCGACTCAAAACTCGAACACGAGCAGCCCATCATCGCCACGCTGCCGCGCATCGCCGATCATCTTTGCGACGAGTGCAAAACGCACTACGCCGCGGTGAAGCGCGACCTCGATCTTCGCGGCGTGAAATACCACGAAAACTGGCGACTCGTTCGCGGCCTCGACTATTACATGCGCACCACGTTTGAAATCACCGCGCAGGGCCTCGGCTCGCAAAACGCCGTCTGCGGCGGCGGCCGCTATGACGGCCTCGTCGAACTTCTCGGCGGCCCTCCCACAAAAGGCATCGGCTTCGCCATTGGCGAAGACCGGCTCATCTTGTCGCTGCAGGAAGGCGGCAAAGCGCCTGCCGAGCAAGGGCCTGATGTCTTCATCGCATGGATGGGGCAGAACGCTTACGCCACCGCCATCCGCGCCGCCAAAACTCTGCGCAGCGCCGGCTTCCGCGTCGAGCTGCCCGCCACCGAACTGAAATTCGGCAAGGCCCTCGAGCGCGCCAGCAAGCTCGGCTCGCGCTTCGCCCTAATCCTCGGCGACAACGAAATCCAGAGCGGCGAGTGGACCCTCAAGAATCTCGCAAATGCTGAGCAACAGAAACTCACCGAACAAGCTCTGCTAGAATATCTGCAGAAGTTGTAGGTGCCGGGCTTTAGCCCGGCCTTTGTGGCACAGGCTTCAGCCTGTGCTCACTATCTGAGCTTGGCAACTTTGACTAGACATGCACAGACTGAAGTCTGTGCCACCGGAGAAGCCCTTGTTGGATTTTCTAGGCAATCTGCAACGCACACACTACTGCGGCGCACTGCGCGCCTCCGACGAAGGCCGCGACGCTATCGTCATGGGCTGGGTCTCCGGCCGCCGCGACCTCGGCAATTTGCTCTTCCTCGACATTCGCGACCGGACTGGCATCGTCCAGGTAGTTTTCAACAAAGAGTCGCAGCCCGCCGCGCACGCCAAAGCCGAGCAGGCGCGCAGCGAATTTGTGGTTGCGGTCGAAGGCAAAGTCATCAAACGGCAAAAAGCGAATCCTGAACTCGCCACCGGCGAGGTCGAGTTGATCGCCTCAAAGCTCCACATTTTAAACAACGCCAAAACGCCGCCGTTTCCCATCGAAGACGAAATCAACGCCGCCGAAGAAACGCGCCTGCGCTACCGCTATCTCGACCTACGCCGGCCCAAGCCGCACCGCAACCTCGCGCTGCGCCACAAAATCGTCCTCGAAATTCGCAAGACGATGGACGAAATGGGCTTTATCGAAATCGAGACGCCCATGCTCACGCGTTCGACGCCCGAAGGCGCGCGCGATTATCTCGTTCCCAGCCGCGTGCATCACGGCCAGTTCTACGCGCTGCCACAGTCTCCGCAAATCTTCAAGCAAATTTTGATGATTGGCGGGCTCGACCGTTACTTCCAGATCGTGAAATGTTTTCGCGACGAGGATTTGCGCGCCGACCGCCAGCCCGAATTCACGCAGCTCGACGTCGAAATGTCCTTCCCGCGCCAGGAAGATATTTTCAACGTCATCGAAACGGTGATGGTGCGCGCGTGCGCCGTCGCAGGCATAAAAACGCAAGGCCCGTTTCCGCACATGCTCTATAAGGACGCGATTCGCAAGTACGGCAGCGACAAGCCCGACCTGCGTTTTGGCATGGAGCTGCACGAAGTAACAGACTGCTTTCCGGGAGAAGCAAAAACCAAGTTGGGGATCGAAGGCAGCGTGTTTGCGCTCGCCGCTCCGGGCGCGGCAGGATATTCGCGCAAGCAACTCGACGAGCTGACGGAAAAGGCAAAATCCAACGGCGCGCGCGGAGCGTATTTCGTAAAGCTCGCGGCCGAAGGCACGACCTCGACCGTCGAAAAACTTATCGGCGCGGAAAATGTAAAGAAACTCGCCGACGCTTGCGCCGCGAAAACTGGCGACCTTGTCGTCGCCGTGAGCGCGAAGCAGCAAATTGCAGGCACGCACGCCGCCGCGCTCGTCGCCGGGCAAGTGCGCTTGCAACTCGGCGAAGCGCTCGGCCTAATTGACCGCACGCAATGGAAATTTCTCTGGATCACCGGCTTCCCGCTCTTTGAATGGAGCGAGAACGACAAAACCTGGGTCAGTGCCCAACACCCCTTCACCGGCATCGTCGACGAAGATTTGGAAAAGCTCGAGACCGCGCCGTGGGAAGTGCGCTCGAAAGGCTACGACCTCGTTCTCAACGGCAACGAGCTCGGCTCCGGCAGCATCCGTATTCACCGGCAGGACATTCAGGAGCGCCTCTTCCGCGCGCTCGGCCTGAGCGAAGAACAACTCCGCCGCCGCTTCGGCTTTTTCCTCGACGCGCTAACCTACGGCACGCCGCCCCACGGCGGCATCGCCCTTGGCATCGACCGCATCGCCATGCTCCTGGCCGGCGAAAAATCCCTGCGCGAAGTCATCGCCTTCGCCAAAACCACCGCCGCGGTAGATTTAATGGCCGAGTCGCCGTCGGACGTGGACACCGTTCAGCTCGATCAACTCGGCATCGCGATAAAGCCGGAATGAGCCGGACTGGCGTGCTCCCGGTGGAGTGGACAGAGGATTGCAGTGTTGAGAGCAGTTCGGGGGTCGGAGCTTTAGCTCCGACATTAAGTGGAAGTAAAAAAGGGCTTTAGACCCTGAGGAATTGTCTTTATGGGCCGACTGACACATCGAACGGCGCCGGGATGGACTTACTTCGTGACCACGAAAGCTTGGCAGAGTGTGGCAGTGTTTCAGGTCCAAGAGACGGCCGGAGTAGTCATTAGCAAGATCCTGGAATATCGGGACCGAGGCAGTTATTTACTGCATGAATTTGTGCCGATGCTCAACCACTTGCACTTGATCCTCACTCCAACAGTGCCCGTGAGTTTGGAAAAAGCCATTCAGTTGATTAAAGGCGGCAGTTCTCACGAGATTCACCGAGTTCGCGGGAACAAGATGCCGATTTGGCAGTCCGGGTTCCATGAGTCTAGGGTGGTGGATTGGGCTGACTTCAAAAAGAAGGCAGACTATATTCATTTCAATCCAGTTGCGGCGAAACTCGTTGAGTCGCCGGAAAATTGGCAATACAGCTCGGCAAGCGGCAAGTATCAGCTCGACCCAATTCCTCAGGGGCTGAAGCCCGCCGTGCTCCAAGCTGATAATGTCGGACCTGAAGGTCCGACCCCCTCAAGGCCTCACGCATGAGCCGAATTCGTATTTTGCCGGAGGCGGTAGCAAATAAAATCGCTGCGGGCGAAGTTGTCGAACGCCCCGCTTCGGTAGTGAAAGAGCTTTTGGAAAACGCGCTCGACGCCGGTGCGAAGACAATTCGTATCGAAACTGAAGTCGGCGGCAAGCGGATGATCCGCGTCATCGACGACGGCCACGGCATGATCCATGACGATGCGCTTCTGGCCTTCGAGCGCCACGCCACGAGCAAACTGAAATCCGCTGACGATTTGCTTTCCATCTCGACGCTCGGCTTTCGCGGGGAAGCGCTCCCAACGATTGCCGCCGTCTCTCGGCTGCTCCTGGAAACGCGCGACGAATCGGAAACCGAAGGCACGCGCCTGGAATTTGCCGGCGGAAAACTCATAAACGTGAAGCCCGCGGGATTGCCTTCGGGAACGACCATCAGCGTCGCTGACCTTTTCTACTGCGTTCCTGCGCGCAAGAAGTTTCTTAAATCAGACAGCACCGAACTCGGCCACATCGCCTCGCTTGTCACACACTACGCGCTGGCCAATCCGGATAAACAGTTCATCCTGACCACGCCGACGCAAGAAATTATCAACTGCCCGCCTGCTGAAAAACTTGCTGACCGCATCTATCAACTCTTCGGCCGCCAGTCGATGGAAGAGCTAGTCGAGATTCCGCCGACATCGGCGCCATTTCGCGCCGCCATCACCGAGCCGGAACTTGAGACCGGCGAAGAAAGCGCCACGCTGACGGTGCGAGGTTTCACATCGCGCCCCGACGTGCAGCGGCCCAACCGCAACGGCATCTACATTTTTGTGAATCGCCGCCTCGTGCGCGACCGCCTGATTCTGCACGCGATTCACGAAGCCTATCGCAACATTCTCCCGCCAACGGTTTTTCCCGCCACCCTGCTGTTCCTCGAAATGCCCTACGACGAAGTTGACGTCAACGTGCATCCCGCAAAAATCGAAGTACGCTTCCGCCGCTCGCAATTCGTTCACGATTTCGCGCGCGACTCGATCCGCCAAGCGCTCATGAGCGTTCGTCCTGTTCCGAGTTTTGCCGCCGCAGCGGCAAGCGCCTCGTCGCAGGGACTGTCCGCATCCCATGCAAACGCGCTCGACAGTGGCTCAGCTGCTGCCCTAGCTACGGGCGTTCCGCGGGCCATCATTCCGACGATGGAAGAAATCGGCGTTGGCTCTGGCGTCGGCTCCGACGGCGGCTTTGATTTGACGTCCGATGCGTTGCGGCCCGTCGAGCAACGTTTTGTTTTTCCTGCTGGCCTCGAATCTCCCGTTGAGTCCGGTATGGCTTCCGCAGCAGCCGCTGCTGCTCAGGCGCTCGGGGCATCGAGTTGGGCCGGAAATCTCGTGGCGCCTAACGCCAGCGCGCCGGCGACCCTACCTCGTCCCGACCAAATCGCCGATCTGAAGCCGCTTGGGCAAGTGAGTTCCAGTTTTATCGTCGCGGTGAACGGCGAAGGCTTGTGGCTTGTCGATCAGCACGTGGCGCACGAGCGCGTGCTTTTCGAGCAGCACCTCGACGCGCGGCGCGCTGGAAAAGTGGAAGCGCAGCGTATGCTCATGCCGCTGGTGATCGAACTTTCGCCGCGCCAAATTGTGATCTACGAGAAAATTGCGGAGGAGTTGGCCGCGAACGGCTTCGAGGTGGAGCCGATGGGACCGCGCAGCGTTGCGATTCAAGCAGTACCTGCCGGCGTGGCCGCGCCGGACGCGGAGAAACTGTTGACGGAAATCCTCGACGGCATCGAGCGGGAAAACGCGGCGATTTCCATTGATACGCTGCAAGCGAAAATTGCGGCTTCGACCGCTTGTCACGCAGCGATCAAAGTGAATATGCCGCTCGATCAAACCAAAATGGAATGGCTGCTCGGCGCGCTGGCGAAAACCGATTGCCCGATGAGCTGCCCACATGGACGGCCGGTGGTGCTGCGTTATTCCGTAAAGGAAATCGAGAAGGCCTTCCATAGAATTTAATTTGTAGCGCCGGCTTTTAGCCGGCATCTTGTAGGCGCCGGGCTTTAGCCCGGCCACATGGAGACGGAGCGAATGAGTGAATCGCAAAAATCAGCGGTGATCTTTGGCCTCGCGAACAAACGCAGCATCGCATGGGCAATCGCGCAGAAACTCGCGGCGGCGGGCTGGCGACTGGCCATCTGTTATCAAAATGAACGCCTCGAACTCGAAGCCAAAGATTTGATCGGTGAGTTGCCCGGCGCCTCCGGATTCATGTGCGATGTTACGCAAGATGACCAGACCGCGCGGCTGTTCGAGGAACTCAAAGAAAAATATGGAGTCCTGCACGGGCTCGTGCACAGCGTGGGATTCGCTCCGCCTGATGAGCTGAAAAAACCTTTCCTGGAAACGTCTCGCGAAGGCTTTCGGATCGCGCACGATATCAGCGTCTATTCGCTGATTGCCGTGGCGCGGGGCGCGGCGCCGCTTATGGCCGCTGGCGGAGGAATCGTCACACTCACCTACTACGGCTCCGAAAAAGTTGTGCCGAATTACAACGTCATGGGCGTGGCCAAGGCGGCGCTCGAAGCGACTGTGAGGTATTTGGCATACGATCTGGGGCCGAAGGCTATTCGCGTCAATGCCATCTCGGCCGGGCCGATCAAGACGCTTGCAGCGCGAGGCATCGCGAATTTTGGAGATATGCTGAAGACGCAAGTTGAGCGCGCGCCGCTGAAGCGAACCGTTGACCCGAGCGAGGTGGGCTCGACTGCGGCGTTTCTTCTCTCCGATGCAGGCTCGGGAATTACTGGCGAAACTATTTTCGTCGATTGCGGCTACAACATAATGGGTTTCTAAGTAGCACAGGCACTCCTGCCTCTGCGGTTTTTTGCGCGCAATCCCGGTAAATTCACACAGCCAAGAGTGGCTGTGCTACCAAAATGCCAAACCTCACTATCGCGATCGACGGACCAGCAGGCTCGGGGAAGAGCAGCCTGGCGAAGAGCGTCGCGCAAATTCTTGGATATTTGTACCTCGACAGCGGCGCGATGTATCGGGCGCTTGCGCTCAAGGCGCTGAGAAACAGAATTGCGCTGGAAGATTTCTCCGCGCTCGAAGCGCTCGCACGCGGCACGCACATCGAACTCAAACCTCCCACTTCGGAGCAGGAAGCAGCAGGCTCGAAAAACTGCGTTTTTCTCGATGGGGAAGAAGTGACCCAAGCGATTCGCACCGCGGAAGTGGCGCAAGCGGCGTCGCGGCTTGCCACGATCGCCGGAGTCCGCGAAATTCTTGTCGCCGAGCAACAGCGGGCTGGCGCGGGTGGCGGCGTAGTGATGGAAGGGCGCGACATCGGCACCGTGGTTTTCCCTCGCGCGGAGCTAAAGATTTTCTTGGAGGCCTCGCCGGAAGTGCGCGCCGAGCGCCGGTGGAAAGAACACCAGGAAAAGGGTGACGCGATGACGCTCGCGCAAGTCCTCGAAGAAGTTCGCGAGCGCGATCGCCGCGACCGCGAACGTAAGGTTTCGCCGCTGGTGCGCGCGACTGACGCGGTGTTGGTGGATAATACGGCGATGGATATCGAAGAAACCGCGCGGCTGGTGGTAATGCTCGCGCGTGAACGCGAAAAGGAATTGTCGAAAGCGGCGGGCAGAGAAGCTTGAGTCGAGTGACGTTGAAGGATGCCGCGCAGTCGCAATTTGGCCGTCGCGCCAGCAAGGCGATGCGTTGCGCGCAGCTAAGTACTTGAAAATTAACAAGTAACGCGAAAAACAGGCCAAAAATGATGTTTTTTGAAAATTAGGGCTTGACAGAATTTCGATGTGCGGTTACTTTCGGATTAACTCAGTTGTTCGCTGCTGCAATTTAGTGCAGGTCCTCACTGAGCGTGAAGAGCAAATATGACACACGATGACAACAGCCAAGTCGGAACGGCACCAAGGCGATTGGGTCTCGTGGACTGCTTATTCACGCGACCGTAGTCAATTCCATTCATTGACCGCCTAAGTCGTTTCGATACAACACCATTCGTCGCCAAAGTGTTTTTTCATGGCGGAGAAACTGTAGCGAGTTCCTTGCATTTTCAGCTACAGGGACAGCGTAAGCCTTTTTGTTTTTGCGATTTTCTATCGAAAAAATGCACCTGGGATGGTGTAGTTCACGGGTACTTCTTGGACAGAAAGGCCGAAAGGCCTTCGGGTTCGAAACCCGAAAGACCGTGAACGCTGGTTCCTCCCCGGATTTTTGAAAAGAGCTGATCTGGCAAATGAATGTGAGTCTTTCAGCGCGATGCTAGAGGTGTGCGCGGAAGCGAAGTAAAGACGTAACGAAGCAAGGACGAAAAGAAAATCGCGCGCAGCCAGGATTCAGCGCGCAAAAAACGCGCGATGGAAAAAAGTTGGCTGTGCCACTGAGATGACACAGCAAAGAGCTGCTGTGCGACGAGATGCCGGGATGGTGGAGAGCAGGGATACTTCTCGACAAGAAGCGGGGATGAGACCTCGCAGCCCTGAGCGATGATTCCTCCCGGCTAGTTTGCCGGCGCGAATCGCTGATCGGTGGGCGATTCGCGCCGCAGGAGAGGGCACAGACTGAAGTCTGTGCCACTGGAGACGAAGTTGGACGTGGCGTAGGACAGGGTTACTTCGCCTGACACGCGGGAGGATGTGGGTTTGAATCCCACCTGGCTGATGTGAGTCAGTAGCTCAATAGACAGAGCGCCTAATGTCCCTGGCCGGATGTTCCCGTCCAGCAGTTTTTGGAAAGAGAGGAGGTGCCGTGATGGAAGACGTGCTGTCGTTGGAAGGGCCGGTGTTGAAGGTCAATGGGGAGTTGGTCTTGTTCATTCCCCTTAGCGCGGGGGGCGATGAGTTGATCGAGCTTTCGCGTGGCACCTCGGAGGTGGAGGGCGAGTTTCTCAAGATCAACATCCCTGTTTGGCTCGCAGCGGTCTTGCGAATTGAAGAAGGAGATTTGGTGTGCGTGCCCAAGGCCGGCGGAATGTTTCGCAGTGGTCTGTCGGAGCCGCGGCAGGTGCATTGATCGGTGCGGATGAGAGTTCGCGGAAAGGAGGAGAACAGCGATGGTGAAGATGAATGTGTGGAAGCGGATGTTCCCGGTGCGGACGCACGAAGGAGCGGTGGCGCAGCGCGTGGATGTGAAACGCGAGCTGCGGCGCACCGTAATGACGTGCCTGCTCTGGGAAGATGCGTTCTACGAAAAAGGGAACGACATTGCGAAGCGAATCGCGGAGCTTGTGGCGAAGAGTAAGCCGGAAGATGTGGCGGCTCTTGCGCGCGAGGCACGCGACAAGATGCAGCTTCGTCATGCGCCGCTCTTTGTGACGCGTGAACTTGCGCGACGCAAAGGCGCGGGGCCGCTCGTGGCCGAAACGCTCGAGCACGTGATCCAGAGGGCGGACGAACTCGGCGAGTTTGTGGCGCTCTACTGGAAGGAGATGAAGCAGCCGCTGTCGGCGGGAGTAAAGCGCGGGCTGGCGCAGGCGTTCACGAAGTTTGATGCCTACCAGCTTGCGAAGTACAACCGCGATTCGGTCGTGACGCTGCGCGACGTGCTGTTTCTCTGCCACGCGAAGCCGAAAGATGCCGAGCAGGAAGCTGTTTGGAAGAAGCTCGTTGAGAACACGCTCGAGCCTCCCGACACTTGGGAGGCTGCCTTGTCCGCAGGGAAGGACAAGCGCGAGAATTTCGAACGGCTCCTGCGTGAGGGGAAGCTGGGCGGCCTGGCCGTCCTGCGAAACCTCCGCCTGATGCTTGCATCGGGTGTGGATCCGAAGCTCATTCGCGAGCGGCTCGAGAAGGGAGTTGCGCGGGCGCTGCCGTTTCGTTTCGTGACGGCGGCACGGCACGCTCCGAAGCTCGAGGAAAGCATCGAGAACGCCATGCTCAAGGGCATCGCTGGACTCGAAAAGCTGCCGGGATCGACGGGACTCGTCGTGGACGTGTCCGGGTCGATGGACGGTGTGCTTTCGAAGAAAGGCGAGACCACGCGCATGGATGCAGCGGCGGGACTTGCCATTCTGCTTCGTGAGAAGGCCGAGGAGTTTTCGATCGCGACCTTTTCCGATGCTTGCGTGGAGATTCCTCCGCGGCGTGGTTTCGCGTTGCGTGATGCGATCACGGCGTCGCAGGCGCACTCGGGGACGTACCTCAAGCGCGCCCTGACGCAGCTTCACGAGAAGCGGGATTGGCGTGAGCTTGACCGCGTGATCGTGATTACCGACGAGCAGACGCACGACGGAATCCTGCCGGCGTGGACGCCGCGCGCGTACATGGTGAACGTGGCCCCGTACAAGCATGGCGTGAGCTACGGCAATGGATGGACGCACGTTGACGGATGGTCCGAGAGGATCGTGGACTACATTGCGGCGGCGGAGTCAGAAGCTGCGGCTTGACGTGGACTGCGACAACTAGAACAACAGCCTCAGGCTGAAAGCCTGAGCTATATGAAAACGGCGCAGCTGGGAAACTGGCTGCGCCGTTTTTTATATGCTTTTTTTGTTTAAGGAACATGCAGAGGGGCGTTCTATTGAGCCTCGGCAAGTGGAGACTCGTGCGAGGCGCTGAGAAAAGCGGCAGCAGAGCTGCCGCACTCCATAGGTCCGTTTATTTACGTGGGTGCGGACATCGAGCCGAGAAATTCCGCGTTGGACTTCGACTTCGTGAGGCGGCTGAGCAAAAGCTCCATCGCTTCGACAGTTGAAAGAGGGCTCAAGACTTTGCGCAGAACCCAAACGCGGGCCAGTTCGTCCGGCGGGAGCAGCAGCTCGTCTTTACGCGTGCCGGAGCGCTGGATGTCGATGGCTGGGAAAACGCGCTTATCCGCGAGGCGGCGGTCGAGATAGATTTCCATGTTGCCGGTGCCCTTGAACTCTTCGAAGATGACGTCATCCATGCGGCTGCCGGTATCGATCAGCGCGGTAGCAATGATGGTGAGCGAGCCACCTTCTTCGACGTTACGCGCGGCGGCGAAGAAGCGGCGCGGACGCTGCAGAGCGTTGGCATCAATACCGCCGGAGAGAACTTTGCCGGAAGGCGGCGTGACGGCGTTGTAGGCGCGCGCGAGACGCGTGACGGAATCGAGAAGGACCACGACGTCGCGCTTGTGCTCGACGAGGCGCTTGGCCTTTTCGAGAACCATTTCCGCAACTTGAATATGGCGCTGAGGCGGCTCGTCGAAAGTCGAGCTGATGACTTCGCCCTTCACGGTGCGCTGCATGTCGGTGACTTCTTCCGGGCGTTCATCGATCAGTAGAACGATGAGCGCGACTTCCGGATGATTCATGGTGATGGAATTGGCCATGGACTGCAGGATCATGGTTTTGCCGGTGCGCGGCGGCGCGTTGACCAGACCACGCTGACCTTTGCCGACGGGGCAGAGAAGATCGAGCACGCGGCCCGTCATGTTCTCTTTGGTGGTTTCCATTTTGAGGCGGCCTTGCGGATAGAGCGGCGTCAGGTTGTCGAAGAAAATTTTATTGCGCGCGACTTCCGGATCTTCGAAATTGACGGCTTCGACCTTGATCAACGCAAAATAACGCTCGCCATCTTTCGGCGGTCGCACCTGGCCGGAGACAGTGTCACCGGTGCGGAGATCGAATTTGCGGATTTGCGACGGCGAAACGTAAATGTCGTCGGGGCCGGGGAGGTAGTTGTACTCCGGCGCGCGGAGAAAACCGAATCCGTCGGGGAGACATTCGAGGACGCCTTCGGAAAAGATCAGACCGTTTTTCTCCGTTTGGGCGCGGAGAATCTGGAAAAT
>Ga0210394_10000914_pt1 | contig 52631 bp, 43 predicted proteins | sample IncBWC12MmetaG_FD_160121 | JGI IMG/M metagenome (GOLD analysis project Ga0210394, IMG submission 160121) | Forest soil microbial communities from Barre Woods Harvard Forest LTER site, Petersham, Massachusetts, United States - Inc-BW-C-12-M | ecosystem: Environmental > Terrestrial > Soil >...
AAATGCGCTCCGAATCGGGCAGGCCGGCGTGCGTCCAGGTCTCGCCGCCGTCGGTGGACTTGTAGATGCCATCACCGACCGAAACGCTGTTGCGGGTCCAGGCCTCGCCGGTACCCACCCACATGTTCGCCGGATGTGACGGGTCGATGGCGATCGCGCCGATCGACTGCACCGGCTGCTTGTCGAACACCGGCTTGAAGATCGTCCCGCCGTCGGTCGACTTCCACACCCCGCCGCTCGCCGCACCCACGAACACGTTGAGCTTGCCGGAGGCGTCGTTGAAGCCGGCGAGGGCGGATATCCGGCCGCTCATGGCGGCGGAGCCGATGTTGCGGGCGCCGAGGCCCGAGATCACGCCCGAGTCGACCGTCACTTCGTCGGCCTGCACCAGGCACGCGGCGCCAAGACCCACGACGAGCGCAGCGCTTCCCGCTGCCAGCAATTGGAATCGCATGCATCGCCTCCGGAGAATTATTTTGCCGCCGCCGCGTCCGCGTGCGCCGCCGGAAACCGGAACGCGCCGTCATTGAGCGACGCGTTGGCTTCTGCCTTGTCGTACTGCACCTTCTCCTTGTCGCTCGAGCCTTTCGGCCACGACTCGCGCGCCAGGGGCAGGTACACGCCGTCGACCTTTTCGTAGTCGCCGTAGTCGGTCACGGTCTCTTTGGGCACGCCGTGCTCGATGCGCCGGTTGACCGTGCGGATCTCGAGAAAGTAGTCGGGATCCAGATACACGAAGGTGATGTCGCCGTTCGGCCGCGTGACGCGCAGCTTGTGGGCTTGCGTGCCGTCTACGTCCTCGGTGCCGAGATAGTCGAGCGTGTAGCTCTTGGCCTTGTAGTCGACCAGCACGCCGATGAAGTCCGCTGCGTCCTCGCCGAGCGCCTTGGCGTCGTCCGCCGACAGCTTCTCCGGGTCCTTGCGACCCTGAAACGGGCTGATCTGCCAGGCCTGCGTGCCGTCGTACGCCTGGATCTGAGTCAGACCCTGCAGCTCGGCCTCGTAGCGGATCGAACCGGGACGCTGCAGCAGCGTGACGAAGCCCAGCTCGATCGTGTCGCCGTTCACCCGCACCTTGCCCGACAGGCGCAGGGAATGAATCGCGTTCAAGCGGTCGAGGCCGCCCTTGGCCGCGACGTTCTTCGCCGCCAGCTCATCGGCGGTGAAGGCGAATGCATGTGAGGCTGCAAGCAGCAACACGACGGCGGCGAGACGACGCATGCGCGGACTCCGGTTCCCTGATACCCGCATTATGATGTGTGAGCGCCACGGGTGACACCAGTGGCGTGCGACGAACCGATGCTGCCGCACGCTTAGCTCAATCCTCGTCCGCCACGTTGAGGTCCCGCGGCGGCGCCAGGTCGGCGCGGATCGCGGCGAGCTTCGCCGCGCGCAGCCTGCTGTTGAGCTCGGGGAGCTCGGCCTGCAGCTGCTGCCAGCGGGTCATGAGTGCGGCGAGCTCCCGCTGGACGTCTGCCGCGGCACGCAGCTGTGCGGCGGTCGGTGCGCCATCGCCGCGCGTGACGGCGGCATACAGCTCGGCGATGTGCTGTTGTACGTCGGTGAGCAGCGTTCCTGGCGCGGTTTCCGGCTGCCGGCCCTGCGGTTCAGCGGCGCCCTGCGGCGGGGGCTCAGGCGTTGCGGCCGTTGGCTTCTCCTTCGCGGACTCGAGCAGGGCGGCGAGGCGCCCCGCGTAGGCCTGAGCGGCCGCGGCCACCGAGGCGGCCGGCGCGAGCGCCTTGAGCTGCGCCTGCTCGGAGCGGGCGGTGAGCACCGTGCGCGAGCTCTCGGTGAGCAGCGCGGCGAGCTGCCGGGCGAGTTGCAGTTGCTCTTCGAGTGCTCCGGCGGGAAGGTGCACGCGCGGATCGGGGCTCACGGTGAGCGGCGCCTCGAAGCGGTGGCCGTCGAACATGAGGCGCACCAGGTAGTTTCCCGGCAGCGCGACCGGGCCCTCCGGGCCCTGCGGGGTGGCGTGCGGCACGGCCGAGATCGGGTAGCCGCGGGTGACGCTCAGCGGGGCGCCATAGCGCAGGTTCCACACCCAGCGGTGCATGCCGCCGTTCGCGGGCAGGACGCGCGGCGGCCCGATCCAGTACTGCGGAATCAGCTCGCGGGCGAGCTGCGCCGCGCTCGGCTCCTGCGGGTCGTCGCTGCGGTAGCGGCGCACCAGTTCGCTGTGGCTGTCGAACACTTCGAGCGTCACCGTGCCCCGGGCATCACGCGGCAGGAAGTACTCGATGATGGCGCCGGGCGGCGGATTGGACGCCAGCGGCTCGTCGGGCGGGATCGGGGTGTCGGTCCAGGTGCTGCGCTGCATGCGATAGGCGGCCGCCGGGCGGAACAGCATCGCCTCGTGCAGCGCTGCGGGCGGCAGCTGCCGCAGCCGCGTGATGTCGTCGAGGATCCACAGCGAGCGGCCGTGAGTCGCCACGATCAGATCGTCATCGTGGATCCACAGATCGCGCATCGAGCTGTGCGGCAGGTTCAACTGCAGCGACTCCCAGTGCTCGCCGGCATCGAACGACACCCACACGGCGGTCTCGGTGGCCGCGAACAGCAGTCCGCGGCGCTGCGGATCCTCGCGCACGGCGTTCACCGGCGCATCCGCCGGCAGGCCGGCGACGATCGACTGCCAGCTCCTGCCGCCGTCGCGGGTGCGGTAGATATACGGATGCAGGTCGTCGATGCGCATGCGGCTCACCGAGAGGTACGCGCCGTCCGCATCGAAGTGCGACGCCTCGAGCTGCGTCACCTTGCTCCAGGGCGTGAGCGCCGGCGGCGTGACGTTCGACCAATGGCCGCCGCCGTCCGCACTCATCCACACCAAACCGTCGTCGGTTCCCGCCCACAGCCGCTGCCCGTCGAGCGGCGAGAGCGCGAGCGCATAGACGACACCGCGCTGCGCTTCAGCGCCCTCGGGGTGCAGCGCGCCGACGCTCGCGGGAACCGCCCCGGCTTCGCGCGCGAGGTCGGGGCTCACCGCCTGCCAGTTCGCTCCGCCATCGTTCGTGCGGTAGATGCGGTCGGCGCCGTAGTAGAGCGCGTGCGGATCGAGCGGGGAGAACATCAGCGGCTCGGTGCGATCGACGCGCACGCCCGGACCGCGCAGCGGGATCGGCGTGACGTCCTGCACCTGGCCGGTCGACCAGTGGAATTTCGAAACTTCGTTGCGCCCGGCGCCATAGATCACGTCCGGGTCAAGCGGGTCGGGCGCGACGTAGCCGTACTCGATGGCCCCGACCGGGTGCCAGTCCCGATCGGTGATCGCGCCGTCGTTGCCGCGACTGGCGATGCAGACCGAGCCGCTTTCCTGCTGCCCGGAGCACACCCGGTAGGGGAACGTCGGCGTGACGCTGACGTGGTAGAGCTGCGCCGTCGGCTGGTTGAGCCAGCTGCTCCAGGTCGCGCCGCCGTTGACGGTGATGAGCGCGCCCTGGTCGCCGACCAGGGCGACGACGCGCGGATCAGCGGGGCTGATCCACAGGTTCTGGTAGTCATCGCCGCCGGGCGCGCCGCGCCACGACAGCCAGGTCCTGCCGCCATCGCTCGACCTGGTGGTGACGATGCCGGTGCTGTAGAGCACGTCGGCGTTGGTCGGATCGACCGCGATCACCGGCAGATCGCCACCGCCGATACGCAGCGCCGGCCGCGGATCGGTGGTGATGCGCACCCAGCTCTCGCCGGCGTCGTCGGAGCGAAACACGCCAAGCCCGGCTGCCGAGGTGTAGTCGCCCGGCTCGTTGGTGGCCACCGCGGCATACAGGCGCCGCGGATTGCTCGGGGCGATCGCGATGTTGACCTGCGACAGATCCGCCGGCAGGCCGGTGCTCAGGCGCTTCCAGGTGCTGCCGCCGTCGGTGGACTTGAACAGCCCGCCGCCGGTGCCCTCGAACTCGTTCTTGTCCTCCCACGGACCGAGGCGCGACTGCCACAGCGCCGCGTAGACCACCTGGCTGTCCGCCGGATCGATCGCGACCGCCGAGCCGCCCGTGTCCGCATCGCGGTACAGGACCCGTTGCCAGCTGACGCCCGCATCCAGGGAACGGTAGATGCCGCGCTCGGCATTCGGGCCGTACGGATGGCCGAGCACCGCGGCGAACAGGCGGTTGGGGTCGCGCGGATCGAGCGCCAGCTGCGCGATCTGCTGCCCGTCGGTGAGGCCGAGATGCGACCAGCTGCGGCCGCCGTCGTCACTGCGGTAGATACCGTTGCCGACCGACAGGTCCGGCCGGTGCAGTCCCTCGCCGCTGGCCACGTAGATGCGGTTGGGATCGGTGGCGGCGACCGCGATCGCGCCGATCGATTGTGTCGGCTGGCCGTCGAAGATCGGCCGCCAGGTCCGGCCTGCATCGTCGGTCTGCCACACCCCGCCGTTGACCGCGCCGACGTAGAAGACGCTCGGCTGCGAGGGCACGCCGGCGACCGCCCGCGTGCGCCCGCCGCGCAGCGGTCCGATCATGCGCCACTCGAGATCGGCGTAGCTGCCGTTTGGCGCGGGCGGTGCGGACGGGGCAGGCGCGGCGGCGCTGCCGGCAGCCGCGGCGAGACAGATGGCGGTCATCCATGACCACCGGCGGTGTATTGGTTTGTGCACGCGCTGCGAACCCCCGCTCAGCGATACTGTTTGTAGGACTTCTCTTCGACCAGCCGTGATCCAAGCTGCAGGTTGATGCGCTTCTTGATGGCCGCGCGCTCGTCGTTGCAGATGTAGACGGCACGCGCCAGCTCGATGAAATCGCGGTCGAAGATCTGCCGGGCCTCCTTGTCGCGCAGGCGGTCCTCGATGTCCCACAAGCGCTCGTTGACGTTCTGCAGGGCGCGCTCATCGGGCGCCACGTCGTGCTGCGCGCCGCCGCACTCCCGCCAGGTCTCATCCAGCAACGACAGTTCCAGCTTCACGTTGGCCAGCTTGGCGGCGTCCTGGATGCGCGCCACCTTGATCCGCAGGATCGTGATCTTGTCGAGCAGCTCGCCCGGGGAGACGGGCACCAGTATGTCATTCATCGCTGGAATCGCCTTGCGGAACTAAGCCGTGCGCGCTGCACGCCGGACGCGCTCGTCCACGGTGTAAACTCGACCAAGCATTATGGAGGCAGTCTCTTGAGCGGGCGCTGGGCACTCGGCCCCGAAGTGAAACGCGGCGCCCTCGCGGGCGGCGCCATGCTATATGACACGTCGCGCGCGGGCAATGTCAGCGCCGACTGGTTCGAGCCGCGCTACTGGGCGGCGCGCGGGGAGATCGAGGGTGTGGCGCGCGGTCGCGGCGCGGCTCACTTCCTCAGGGCCGCCGACGGCAGGCGCTACGTGCTGCGCCACTACCGCCGCGGCGGGCTGTTCGCCCGCCTCGGGGGTGATCGCTTCGGCTGGCGTGACGAGCAGAGCACGCGATCATTCGCGGAATGGCAGCTCACTTACCGGCTGCACCGCGCCGGACTTCCGGTGCCGGCGCCGGTCGCCGCGCGTTACCGCCAGGACGGCTCGAGCTACACCGGCGACATCATCACCGAGCGGCTGCCGGCAGTGGGCACGCTGGCGGCCTGCCTGCGCACCGCTGCGCTGTCGGTGCTCACCTGGATCTCGATCGGCCGCTGCATCCGCCGCTTCCACGACCTCGGCGTCTGCCATGCGGATCTCAACGCGCACAACGTGCTACTCAGCGAGGAGCAGGTGTTCCTGGTGGACTTCGATCGCTGCCAGCTGCGCGCCCCGGGCTGGTGGCGCGATGGCAACCTGGTGCGCCTGCGCCGCTCGGTGGAGAAAGTGACCTGGTCGCTGCCGGCGGAGCGCTTCGGCGAGGCCGACTGGCACGGGCTGCTCGATGGCTACCGCCAGAGCGCCGCCGAGCCGCCGCCGCCATAAACCACGAGCTGCGCTTGCGACTGTTGTACCTTCTTGCCGCGTACCTGGCCGTCCCGATCGTCTCGAGCATGCTGCTGTGGCGTGGACTGCGCGACCGCAGCTACTGGCGCAACTTCTCCGAGCGCTTCGGCTTCGGCGCCTGTGGGGCGCCGCACGGCGTGTGGCTGCATGCGGTGTCGGTCGGGGAGGTGCAGGCGTGCGCACCGCTGGTGAGCGCGATCCGCCGCCGGCACCCCGGGCTGCCGCTGACCGTGACCACCTTCACCCCCACCGGCGCGGCGCGCGCGCGCGCGCTGTTCGGCGATGCGGCGCAGGTGCGCTACGTGCCGTTCGACCTGCCGGGAGCCGTGCGGCGCTTCTTCGCGCGCCTGCAGCCGCGCCTCGCGGTCATCTTCGAGACCGAGCTGTGGCCCAATCTCTATCGCGAGTGCGGCCGGCGGCGTGTGCCGCTGGTGCTGGCGAGCGCGCGGCTCTCCGCGCGCAGCGTGAGCCGCTATCGGCGGCTCGGTGCGCTGTTCCGCGACACGCTGGCGCAGCCCGCGCTCATCGCCGCCCAGGGCGAGGGCGATGCCGAGCGCTTCCGCGCGCTCGGGGCTGATGCCGCCAGTACGCACGTGACCGGTAACCTCAAGTTCGATTTCGAGTTGCCGGCGGACATCGCCGCGCGCGGCGCGCGGCTGCGCCAGCAGTACGCGGCGCAGCGCCCGTTGTGGGTCGCGGGCAGCACGCACGCGGGCGAGGAGCAGGCGGTGCTCGCGGTGCAGCTGCGGCTGCGGGCGGAGCACACCCCGGCGCTGCTGGTGCTGGCGCCGCGTCATCCGGCGCGCTTCGCGCAAGTGGCGCAGGAGCTCGGCGCGGCGGGCGTGAGCTTCGTGCGGCGCTCACAGGGTGAGGAGCAGGACGACGGCGCTGCGGCAGAAGTGCTGCTGCTCGATACGCTCGGCGAGCTGCTCGACTTCTATGCCGCCGCGGACCTCGCCTTCGTGGGCGGCAGCCTCGTGCCGGTCGGCGGCCACAACCTGCTCGAGCCGGCCGCGCTCGGCGTGCCGATCCTCACCGGTCCCTACACCGGCAACACCGCGGAGATCGCGCGCCTGCTGGTCGCGCGCGGGGCGGCCGAAGTAGTCCACGACTCTGAGGAGCTCGCCGTGCGCGTCAGCGCGCTGCTCACGGACGCGCAGGCGCGCGCGCGCATGGGGGCGCATGGGCGCGCCTCGATCGAAGCCAACCGCGGCGCACTCGGCAAGCTGCTGGCGCTGATCGAGCCGCTGCTGCAGGAGTAGCGCTGTCGCAGTACCCGGTAAGCTCAGGGCTTGCGTCGCTGCGGGGTCTGCGGGCCCGGCGGCGGCGCAGCCGGCGGCGGTGCGCTATCGGTGTCGGGGCTTACCGTCGGCGCCAGCGTCTCGGGTGTCTGCACCGCCGGCGAGGTCGCTTCGGACAGGGTCAGCCAGGCGTTGATCCCGTTGAGCTGCTCGCGGTCGAGGTTGCCGGCGGCGAGCCGCAGCTGCAGCACGCTCACGATGTAGTCGTAGCGGCTGCCGGCAAAGTCGGTCTCGGCCTGCACCAGGTTCTTGCGCGCGTTGAGCACGTCGACCGAGGTGCGCGTGCCGACGTCGTAACCCGCCTCGGTCGCCTTGAGCGCGGTACGGTTCGACTCGACCGCTTGGCGCAGCGACTGCACGCGGGCGATGCCGCTGATGACGCCGAGGTAGGCATCGCGCGCCTGCCGCTCGGTGGCGCGCGAGCTCTGCACCACCGCCTCCTTGGCCGCGATCCACAGGTACTGGCTCTGGCGCACTTTCGACTGCGTCAGCCCGCCGGAGAACAGCGGCACGGTGAGCTGCAGGCTGATCTGGCGGTCGTTGAAATAGGTGTCGTAGATGAACGGCTCGCCGAAGAACACCTCGTCGGTTCCCTGGCTCTGATAGGAGCGTCCGGCGAGGATGTCGAGCGTCGGCAGATGGCCGCCGATCGCGATGCGCACGTTGTCGCGGGCGATGTCGGCCGCCAGGCGGCTGGAGATCAGCGACAGGTTCTGCTCGAGCGAGATGTTCACCCAGCGGCTCTCATCGGCGGGGTCGGGACTGGCGAGCGGCATGTCTACGCCGGGCTTGGCGAGCGCGTCGTATTTCTGCCCGGTGATCTCCTGCAGCTGGTCCTCGGTGGTGGCCAGCGTGCGCTTGGCAGCGATCACGGTCGAGGCTGCGGTGTCGCGCGCCGCCTTGGCATCCTCCACGTCAGTGATGGCGATCAGACCGACCTCGAAGCGCTTATTCGCCTGCTCGAGCTGGCGCGCGATGGCTTCGAGCGCGCTCTGATCGGCTGCGAGCGTGTCGGCGGCCGTCAGCACGGCGAAGTAGGCCTGCGCGACGCGCAGGATCAGCTGCTGCTCTGCGGCCTGGTAGTTCGCTTCCGCCTGCGCGACCTCGCGTCCGGCCTGCTTGAGCGTCATCCAGTTCGACCAGGAGAACACGTTCTGCCGCAGGTTCAGCGCCCACTGCCGGGTGGTGGTATCGACCGTGGCCTGTACCGGCAGCACGAAGGTGGTGCCATTGGGATTCTCGCCGGAGAAGGGCTGCGTGCCGGAGTTGTGATCGCCGGTCACACCGGCGGTGCCGTTCAGCTGCGGCAGCACCGCTGCCCAGGCCTGCGGTCGCGCCTCGCGCGCCGCGAGGCGGTTGGCATCCGCCTGGCGGATGACCGGATCGCTGTGCACGGCGTCCTCGAACACCCCCAACAGGTCCTTGGCTGCCGCGCTGCCGGCGACGGTGAACAGGAGCAGGGCGAGTGTCACGGCACGATTCATATCAGTCCCTTCGTACGATCGATGCGGCCGATGGATCTTCGCTGGAGTCGATTGATCAGAACGTGAATGCCGGCGGGCGCGCAGCATGCACCAGCGGATCAATCACCGTCTCGAACAGGCTCTGCACGACGAAGGAGTCCTCGGCCGTGCGCCGCACCAGCCGCGCGTCCATCACCGGCGGCATACCCACGGTCACGAACAGCCGGCCGCCGATGTTGAGCATCTGCTCGAAGCGCTCATCGTAGAGCGGCAACGATGCGGTCATGGCGATGACGTCGTAACGCTCGCCGCGTCCGCCCGCGAGCGCATCCGCGTCCACCACCGCGACGTCGCGCATGCCGAGCAGCGCGAGATTGCGGCGCGCAGCTTCCGCAAGCTCCGGATACAGCTCGAGCGAGGTGACGCGGGATGCCATGACGCGCAGACACGCGCTCACGAAGCCGCTGCCCGCGCCGATCTCGAGCACCTGCTCGGCGGCGGCCGGCAGCAGCGCCTGCAGCAGCCGGCCGACGACGCTCGGACGCAACATATGCTGACCCTGCGCCAGAGGCACCTCGACGTCGGCGTAGGCGACATAGCGCTGCGTGTCGGGCGTGAACAGCTCGCGCGGCACCTGTCGCAGCACCGCCAGCACGCGCTCGTCCAGCACGTCCCAGGCGCGCACCTGCTGCTCGATCATCTGTTCGCGCGTGTCCGCCAGCTGCATGGCTCCCTCCGATTGGACTTATTGCGAGTTTCGCGAAAAGGCCGGAGAAGTTAAGGGTTTTCCCGGGCGCTGCCAAGCCGCCTTGCGACGAGATATGGTGAAATACCGACGGGGCGACGGTCAGGCTGCGCTATGCTTGCACGAGTCCCTACTCGGGCGCGACAAGTCGAACTAGAGCGCCCGCGATCCGCAGTCAGCGGGGTACCCGAGCGGAAGGCCAGAAGAAGAATACAGATGTCGATTGTAGGCCTGTTGTGCCTCCTGTTCGCGCTCATCGCCGCCCTGGTCCTGGTCCTGTATGCGCTGCAGCTACGCGACTTGCGCCGGTTGTCGGTGCTGTCGCAGCAGTTACAGCGCATCGCCAGCGGCGGGCGCCTCCCGGAGCGCGTGGAGCTGGCGAGCGACAAGCCCGAGGTCGCGGCGCTGGTCACCGCGGTCAATCAGCTGCTGACGCGCGCCGCCGCCGGCGGCGCGGAAGTGGTCAACGCGCCGCGGCTGTTTGCCGAGCTCGGTGATCGCATCCACGAGGCGGTGCTGGTGCATCGCGAGGTCATCCTGTACGCCAACCGGCAGTTTGCCAGTTTCGTCGGCGTCGATCGCGTCGAGCTCGTCGGCCGGCGTCTGGCCGATCTGGTCCCGCCCGAATACGCCGAGCTGGTGAGCGACAACATCAGCCGCCGCCTCGCCGGGGAGACCACGGCCGAGCGCTACGAGATCGACATGCTGGGGTTGCAGGGGCAGCTCGCCCGACTGGAGATCGCCTCCACGCTGGTCGATTACGACAAGGGCAGTGCGCTGCTGATCACCGGCGTGGAGATCATCCCGACGCAGACGCAACCGGCGCTGCGCATCGCTCCCGATCCGGCATCGGAGCCGCAATGGCTGGCGCTCAACTCGCTCGCCGAGGCGATCATCACCACCGACAAGGACGGGCGCATTACCTTCATGAATCCGGCCGCCGCCGAGCTCACCGGCAGTGACGGCAGTGCCGCGGCCGGCAAGCTGCTCGAGGACATCGTCAGCCTGGTCGACGAGACCGACCGGCGGCTGCTGTCGGATCCGGTGAACCAGGCGCTCACCACCGGTGCAGCCGTCAACCTCAGCCGGCGTGCGCTGCTGCTGTCGCGCGCCAACGGTCACGAGCGCTCCATCGAGCTGTCGGCCTCGCCGATCCGCGACAGCGCCCGCGAGCTGGTCGGTGCCGTGGTGCTGCTGCACGACGTTACCGAGATGCGCGGGCTGGCGCGCCAGATGTCCTACCAGGCGACCCACGATGCGCTTACCGGGCTCGTCAACCGGCGCGAGTTCGAGCGTCGCCTGGAGGAGGCCATCGAGAGCGGCCATCGCGGCGACGGCCAGCACGTGCTGTGCTATCTCGATCTCGACCACTTCAAAGTAGTCAACGACACCAGCGGCCACCTGGCGGGCGACAGCATGCTGCGCGAGGTGGCCAAGCTGCTGCGCGATGCGGTGCGCGACAGCGACACCGTGGGCCGGCTCGGCGGGGATGAGTTCGGCACGCTGCTGGTTGGCTGCCCGCTCGACAAGGCACGGCAGATCGCCGACGACCTGTGCCGCGCAGTGGGCGAGCACCGCTTCGTGTGGAAGGACCGCATTTTCAACATCGGCGTGTCGGTCGGGCTGGTGGAGATCTCGCGCGAGAGCGGCACACTGGAGGAGCTGCTGGCGGCCGCCGATACCGCCTGTTACGTCGCGAAGAAGCAGGGGCCGGGGCGTGTGGCGGTGTACTCGGCGCGCGACGAGGCGCTGGCGCGCCACACCGGCGAGATCCAGTGGCTGCAGCGCCTGCAGGCGGCGCTGCGCGAGAACCGCTTCCACCTCTACCACCAGGCGATCGTGCCGCTACAAGGGGTCGAGAGCGGACCGGCCATGGAGGTGCTGGTGCGGCTGCAGGACGAGTCCGGGCACGACCTGGCGCCCGCGGAGTTCATGCGCGCCGCCGAGCGCTATCGCCTCATGGGCCTGGTGGACCGCTGGGTGGTGCAGACCACGCTCGCGGCGCTCGGCCGCGGCGCGCTGGCGGTGCCGGCGCAGCGCAGCGTGGCGATCAACGTTTCCGCGCAGACGCTCGCGGATGCGCAGTTCCTGGAGTTCGTGGTCGAGTGCCTGGACAGCACCGGTGTCGCACCGGCGCAGGTGTGCTTCGAGATCACCGAGAGCGCGGTGATCGCCAATCTCGAGCACGCGCGGCGCTTCGTCGGGGTACTGCACGGCATGGGCTGCCAGTTTGCGCTCGACGACTTCGGCTCGGGCCTCGGCTCGTTCTCCAGCCTCAGGAACCTGCCGCTCGATTACCTGAAGATCGACGGCTCGTTCACGCGCAACCTGGGGCGCGACACGGTCAATCAGGCGATGGTCACCGCCATGATCAAGCTGGCGCGCACGCTCAACTTCAAGGTGATCGCCGAGCAGGTGGAGGACGCGGCCGCACTCGAGGCCGCCCGCCGCATGGGCGTCGATTACGTGCAGGGCTACGCGATCGGACGGCCGCAGCCGCTGTTGCTGGCGGCGTAGCGGCACGCGCGCAGCCGGCAAAAGCCCGTGCGCTAGGCTTGCCACGGAGTGCTCGGCTGCTGCCGCAATTGCGACAGATGCGCATCGAGCCCCGCCTTTTGCCGGCGACAACGCAGGCGTTGTCCGAAAAACGGCCGCAGGCCGTTTTTCCCATCAACTAGAGTAGCGGCACCAGCAGCAATGCCACGATGTTGATGATCTTGATCAGCGGGTTGATGGCCGGACCTGCGGTGTCCTTGTAGGGATCCCCGACGGTGTCACCGGTGACCGCCGCCTTGTGGGCATCCGAGCCCTTGCCACCGAAGTTGCCTTCCTCGATGTACTTCTTGGCGTTGTCCCAGGCGCCGCCGCCGGTCGTCATGGAGATGGCGACGAACAGCCCGGTCACGATCGTACCGATCAGCAGTCCGCCGAGGGCGCGCACCCCGGCGCCGCTGCCCATGAGCGAGTTCATGGCAAGCACCAGCACGATCGGCACGAGGATCGGCAGCAGTGACGGCACGATCATCTCGCGGATCGCGGCACGCGTCAGCAGGTCGACGGCGCGCGAATAATCGGGCTTCTCGGTGCCCGCCATGATTCCCTTGATCTCGCGGAACTGGCGCCGCACCTCGATGACCACGGAAGCCGCCGCCCGGCCCACGGCCTCCATGGCCATCGCCGCGAACAGATACGGCACCATGCCGCCGATGAACAGCCCGATGATCACCGCCGGATCGGACAGCGAGAAATTGGCGAGTTTGCCGGCGGCCTCGAGGTTGTGGGTGTAGTCCGCGAACAGCACCAGCGCCGCAAGCCCGGCCGAACCGATGGCGTACCCCTTGGTCACCGCCTTGGTGGTGTTGCCGACGGCATCCAGTGGATCGGTGATGGCGCGCACTTCCCTGGGCAGACCTGCCATCTCGGCGATGCCGCCGGCGTTGTCGGTGATCGGGCCATAGGCATCGAGCGCCACGATCATTCCGGTCATCGACAGCATCGCGGTGGCCGCGATCGCGATGCCGTACAGGCCCGCGAGCGTGTAGGCGCCCCAGATCGCCAGGCACACTGCAATCACCGGCAGCGCGGTCGCCTTCATCGACACGCCGAGACCGGCGATGATGTTGGTGGCGTGCCCGGTCTGGGAGGCGGCGGCGATCTTGCGCACCGGGCTGTACTCGGTGGCGGTGTAGTACTCGGTGATCATGATCATCGCCGCTGTGAGGGCCAGGCCGATGAGCGCACAGCCCCACAGCTTCGCCACGTCTCCCGGCATGATGCGCGCCGTGATGAAATAGAAGGCCACGGCCGACACCAGCGCGGAGACGATGACGCCCTTGTAGAGCGCGTTCATGATCTTGCCGCCCTCGCGGGTGGAGACGAAGAAGGTGCCGATGATCGAGGCCACGATCGAGGCGGCGCCGAGCGCGAGCGGGTAGATCACCGCCGCCAGCGCGGCGTCCGCGCCGTCCTTGGCGAACAGCAGCCCGCCGAGCAGCATGGTGGCCACCAGCGTGACCGCGTAGGTCTCGAACAGATCCGCGGCCATGCCGGCGCAGTCGCCGACGTTGTCCCCGACGTTGTCGGCGATCACCGCGGGATTGCGCGGATCGTCCTCGGGGATGCCGGCTTCCACTTTGCCGACGAGGTCGGCGCCGACGTCGGCGCCCTTGGTGAAGATGCCGCCGCCGAGGCGCGCGAAGATCGAGATCAGCGAGCCGCCGAACGCGAGGCCGACCAGCGCGTGCAGCGCGCCTTCGGGCCCGACGCCGGGCCACTGCCGCAGCAGCGCGTAGTAACCGGCGACGCCGATGAGGCCTAAGCCGACCACCAGCATGCCGGTGATGGCGCCGCCACGGAACGCCACGCTGAGCGCCGCGTTCAGTCCCTGGGTGGCGGCCTGCGCGGTGCGCACGTTGGCGCGCACCGAGATGTTCATGCCGATGTAGCCGGTGAGGCCCGACAGCAGCGCGCCGACCGCGAAACCCCCGGCGGTCGGCCAGCCGAGCGGCGAGCAGCCGATGAGCGCGAACAGCACGACACCCACGATGAGGATCGTGCGGTACTGACGGTTGAGGTAGGCCTTGGCGCCGGCCTGTATGGCGGCGGCGATTTCCTGCATGCGCGCATTGCCGGCCGGCAGGCGCAGGATGGCGGTCATCGAGAAGACGCCGTAGAGCACGGCCAGCACGCCGGCTGCGATCGCAGCCCACAGCCACATCGTGGCATCCATCAGGGAACCTCCCCCAAAAAAGGCCGCGAACTATACCACGCCGGCCCGCCCGCCTAAGCGGGACGCCCGGCCGCGCCGCAGCAACGCGCTCCTAGACCTTGAAGTCGCCGGACAGCTTGCGCTTCACGGGTACGCCCCTGATGCGCACGTAGTCCGGCAGACCGTTGCGATACGGGGGGTAGGCCTCGCCGGCGATCAGCGGCTCGAGATAACGGCGGCACGCGGCGGTGATGCCGAAGCCGTCCTCGCGGATGAAAGCCGCGGGCAACTTTTTCTCCTTGTTGGCGACCTGCGCGAGCGGCACGTGGCCGATGGACCAGCGGTAAGGGCGGTGCGAGCGGCGCACGATGGTGGGCATCACCGCGTTCACGCCGCGCACGGCGAGCTCGACCGCCGCCTTGCCGACCGCGTAAGCCTGCTCGACGTCCGTCCGCGAGGCGATGTGCCGCGCCGAGCGCTGCAGGTAATCGGCCACCGCCCAGTGATACTTGTAGCCGTGCGCCTCGCGCACCATGTCGGCGACCACCGGCGCGACCCCGCCGAGCTGGGTATGGCCGAAGGCATCGCGCGTGCCGGCGTCGGCGAGAAACCTGCCGTCCGCGTAGGCTGCGCCTTCGGAGACCACGATGACGCAGTAGCCATAGCTGCTGACGCAGGCGCGCACCCGCTCGAGGAAGCGCGCCTTGTCGAACGGAATTTCCGGAAACAGAATGAGGTGCGGCGGCTCGGCGCTGCCGCGGCCGGCGAGACCGCCGGCCGCGGCGATCCAGCCGGCATGCCGCCCCATCACTTCCAGCACGAACACCTTGGTCGAGGTGCGCGCCATGGAGGCCACATCGAGCGCCGCCTCGCGCGTGGAGACCGCGACGTACTTGGCCACCGAGCCGAAACCCGGACAGCAGTCGGTGTGCGGCAGATCGTTGTCCACCGTCTTCGGCACCCCGACGCAGGTTACCGGGTAGCCGAGCGCCGCGCCGATCTGCGACACCTTGAGCGCGGTGTCCATCGAATCGTTGCCGCCGTTGTAGAAGAAGTAGCCGATGTCGTGGGCGCGAAACACCTCGATCAGCCGCTGGTACTCGCTGCGGTTCTGCTCGATGCCCTTGAGCTTGAAGCGCGCCGAGCCGAACGCGCCGGCCGGTGTGTGCTTCAGCGCGCGGATGGTGGCGGGGCTCTCGCGGCCGGTGTCGATCAGATCCTCGGTGAGCGCGCCGATGATGCCGTCGCGGCCGGCGTACACCTTGCGAATGTGCCGCGAGCGCCGCGCCGTCTCGATCACCCCGCAGGCCGAGGCGTTGATGACGGCGGAGACCCCGCCCGACTGGGCATAGAAAGCGTTACGTGCGGCGGTTGTTTTCATGGCCGGAAGAATAACGCACGGCACGCGGGTGCGGGCGATGTCCGGTACGGCGCTGCACGCCGCTGCGGCGCGTGCGCGGCGCGCCCGATAGCGCCGGGCGGGTGCGGTGTTTGACCTGCCCGGGCACGGCCGGTAACGTGGCGGGCCTTTGCGGCAGACGCGGACCGCGCGTTCGGAAATCACTACAACCATGCGTATCGTCCTGTTGGGTGCGCCCGGCGCGGGCAAGGGCACGCAGTCCCAGCGTCTGGTGGAGCGGCTCGGCATCCCGCAGATCTCGACCGGAGACCTGCTGCGCAGCGCGGTGGCGCGCGGCTCCGAGCTCGGCCGCCAGGCCCGGGAGGCGATGGAGGGCGGCCGGCTGGTGGATGACTCGCTGGTGCTCGGTATGATCCGCGAGCGCCTCGGCGAGCGCGATGCGCGCCGCGGATTCATTCTCGATGGCTTTCCCCGCAACCTCGCCCAGGCGCACGCGCTCGAGCGGCTGCTCGAGCAGCTGCGCCAGCCGCTCGACGCGGTGGTGCAGCTGGAGGTCGACTACCGCGAGCTGGTGCGGCGCATTTCCGGCCGCCGCACCTGCGCCGACTGCGGCCGGGTGTTCAACCTGCTCACCTCGCCGGCGGCCGGCGCATCGCAGCTGTGCCCCAAGACCGGCGCGCCGCACCGCCTGGTGCAGCGCCCGGACGACAACGAAGCCACCGTCGCCGAGCGACTGCGCGTCTACGACGAGAAGACGCGTCCGCTGGTCGATTTCTACCGCGCCCGGGGGCTACTGCGGGTGATCGATGCCCAGGCCGAGGTCGACGAAGTCACGCGCCGGCTCTACCAGGCGCTCGGCGTACGCATGGCGCGCAAGGCTCGACCGGCCAAGGCCGCCCGCCGCAGCCCGCGCCGCGCCGCCCGCAAAGGCGCCGCACCCCGCAAGGCTGTGAGCCGGCGCGCCGCGCCGCGCCGCAAGCCGGCACGGGCTGCAAGCCGCGCCAGCCGCACCAGCCGCACCAGCCGCGCGAAGCCGCGCACGCGCGTGCCGCAGCGCCCGCGCCGCAAGCGCTAAGCACCGGACCGTTCTTACAGGGCGGCCAGCAGCCGCTCGCCGAGCACCGCGCGGCGCCAGCCGCGCAGCAGCGCGCCATCGCGCCCGCCGGCGGCGAGCTGCTCGAGCTCGCGCCGCGTCGCCAGTACTTCCGGTGTGAGCTGCAGTTCGCGCGCCGCCGCCTGCGTGAGGTCGGCAAGCTTGCGCGTCAGTGCCGCGTGCTGCGGATCGGGGCGGGCGCGCGCCGGCGCGGGCGGGGCGGGATCGGGCACCTGCGCCTGCCGCACGCACTCGAGCAACTCCGCGCCACGGCGCCGCGCGAGTCCGGCCGGCATGTCCGGGATGAGCGCCAGCTGCTCGAGCGTGCGCGGCACCTGCATCACCAGCGCGCGCAGCACCGCATCGTCGAGGATCCAGCCGCGCGGGCGGTTGTGGGTGACCGCGCTGCGCTCGCGCCACGCGGCGAGCGCGCGCGCCAGGCGCTCGCGCGCTGGGTCGAGCTCGCGCAGGCCCTTGAGACGCTGCCAGGCATGCTGCGGGTCGAGGGTGAGTGCGCCCTGGTCAGCGAGCGACGTCAGGTCCTCGCGCAACCATTCCAGCCGCCCGAGTCGCTCGAGCTGCGACTCGAGCTCGTGCGCGAGCGGCAGCAGGTAGCGCACATCGTCGAGCGCGTATTCGACCTGCGCGGCCGATAGCGGGCGCCGCGACCAGTCGGTGCGCGTGTGCGACTTGGCGAGATCGGTACCGAGCAGGCGGCGTACCGCGTCCGCGTAGCCCACCTGCGCAGGCAGTCCGGTGAGGCTCGCCGCGATCTGCGTATCGAACACCGGCCGGGTGAGCCCGACGACCGGCAGCAGCACTTCCAGGTCCTGGCGCGACGCGTGCATGACCTTCAGCACGCTGCTCGCGGTGAGCACCGCGTCGAGCGGCGCCAGATCGGTGAGCGCGAGCGGGTCCACGCACAGCGCTTCGCTGGGCGCAGCGATCTGCAGCAGGCACAGCTGCGCGCGATAAGTGCGCTCGCGCAGGAACTCGGTGTCCAGGCCGATACGCGGCTGCGTGGCGAGACGTGCGGCCGCTGCGGCGAGCGCGGGCGCGGTGGTGACTATGAGCTGCAAACGGGGATTGTGGATGATCTGTACAATCGGGCTGCCCATTATGCGAGGCCCGCGCCGGTATCGAAAGACATGAAGGAGCTCATCGGTCTGTTCACGCAGATCGCGCTGCTGCGGCGCGGACCGCAGGACCTGCCGGCCTCGATGCTGCTGCTGGTGCTCACCATCGGCGGCTACCTGTGCGTCAACCTGCTGATAGGACTGGCGCTGCCACCGCTGCCAGCGCTGCCGCCGCAGCCGCACGCTGCCGTGGGCGGCGCGCCTGCGGTTGACAGCCGCTGGCTGGCACAGCTGCTCATCGACACCGCGTTCACGGTCGTCTGGTACGTCGCGCTGCTGCGCATCGCGCGCCGTCCGGAGCGCACGCTGCAGACCATCACCGCCGTGTTTGGTTTCCAGTCAGTGCTGGCGCCGCTGACGCAGGTCTTCGAGTGGCTGATGCAGCGCTTCAGGGACGGACCCTGGCACCTGCCGGTTGACTGCGCGGGACTGCTGTGGTGGGTCTGGCTGATCGCCGCCTACAGCTACATCGTCAAGGCGGCGCTCGAGTGCTCGCACACCGCGAGCGTCGTGCTGGTCATATTGCAGCTGCTCGTCGAGGGAGTACTGCTGCTCGCGCTGTTCGCCCCGGGCCACACCTGAGCGCGCACGATGCACGTGCACATCCTCGGGATCTGCGGCACGTTCATGGGCGGCGTGGCCGCGATCGCGCGCGCGGCCGGGTTCACCGTCACCGGCTCGGACCGCGACGTCTATCCGCCGATGAGCACGCAGCTCGAGGCGCTCGGGATCACGCTGACGGAGGGCTTCGAGGCGGCGCAGCTCACCCCCGCGCCGGACGTGGTGGTCGTCGGCAACGTCATGACGCGCGGCCAGCCGGTCATCGAGGCGCTGCTGGAGAGCCGCCTGCCGTATCTCTCGGGGCCGGAGTGGCTGTCGCGCGAGGTGCTGCGCGAGCGCTGGGTGCTCGCGGTCGCCGGCACCCACGGCAAGACCACGACCGCCGCGCTGCTCGCCTGGATTCTCGAGCATGCCGGCCTCAATCCCGGCTTCCTGATCGGCGGCGTGCCGGCGAACTTCGGCCAGAGCGCGCGCCTTGGCAGCGCGCCGTTCTTCGTCATCGAGGCGGACGAATACGACACCGCCTTCTTCGACAAGCGCGCGAAGTTCGTGCACTACCGCCCGCGCACCGTCGTGCTCAACAACCTCGAGTACGATCACGCGGACATCTATCCGGACGTCGCCGCCATCCAGCGCCAGTTCCACCACCTGGTGCGCATCGTCCCCGGCAGCGGTCGCATCGTCTGGAACGCCGCCGACGCGCGCCTGCGCGAGACGCTCGCCATGGGCTGCTGGACGCCGCTCGAGGGCTTCGCCGCACGTCCCGCGGCCGAGGCGCTCTGGAGTGCCCGCCCGCTGGGCGATGCCGGCGATTTCTCGCGCTTCGAGGTGCTGCTCGGCGGCGTGGCGCTCGGCACGCTCGAGTGGTCGCTGCTCGGTGCGCACAACATGGAGAACGCGCTCGCGGCCATCGCGGCCGCGCGGCATGCCGGCGTGGAGCCGGCGCGCTCACTCGCGGCACTGCGGGCCTTCCAGGGCGTCGCGCGGCGCATGCAGCTGCGCGGCGAGGTCGGCGGCGTGCGCGTTTATGATGACTTCGCGCATCACCCGACGGCCATCGCCACCACTCTCGACGGCCTGCGCCGCCGCAGCGGCGCCGCGCGTATCGTGGCGGTGCTCGAGCCGCGCTCCCACACCATGCGCATGGGCGTGCACCAGCACACGCTCGCTCCGGCGCTCGCCGCCGCCGACGAGGTGTGGCTGTACACGCCGCCCGACCTGGGCTGGGACACGGGCGCGGTGCTCGCCGTACTCGGCAGCCGCGCTCATACGAGCGGCGACGTCGACGCGCTGGCGCGCGAGCTGGCGCGGCACGCACGCCCGGGTGACCAGGTGCTCATCATGAGCAACGGCGGCTTCGGCGGCCTGCACGAGAAGCTGCTCATCGCGCTCGCCGCCAAGGCGCGGCATACATGAGCACGCCGGCGCTGCCGCTGTTTCCGCTCGACACGGTGTTGTTCCCGGGCGGCCCGCTGAGCCTGCGCATCTTCGAGCCGCGCTACCTCGACATGGTGCGGCGCTGCCTCAGGGAGCAGACGCCCTTCGGCGTCGTGCGACTGGTGCAGGGCGAGGAAGCCGGGGCGGCCGCGGAAGTCGCCGGCATTGGCACCAGCGCGCGTCCGGTGGACTTCGGGACGCTCGAGGACGGGTTGCTCGGCATCGTCTGCCTCGGCGAGCAGCGCTTCCGTGTCGGCCGGCGCTGGCTGCAGCAGGACGGACTGAATCTCGCCGAGGTGGAATACCTCCCCGCGGAGGAGCGCTGCGAGCTGCCGCCGGAGTGTGCGCACTTCGGTGACCTGCTGCGCGACGTGCTGCCGAAACTCGGCGGCGCCTACGCGCACGTGACGCTGCACTACGGCGACGCGGGCTGGGTCGCCAACCGCCTCGCCGAGATCCTGCCGCTGAGCGGCGCCGAGAAGCAGGCGCTGCTCGAGATGGCCGAGCCGCTCACGCGCCTGATGCAGGTCGCCGCCTGGTCGACGCGGCAGCCGGCCTCTGCCGACCCTTAGACCTTACGCGCACGTGCGCGCACCGCCATGAGCCCGATCCTGTTCTACGACGCGGTGTGTCAGCAGCCTTACGATACGCGCAGCCTGAGCGCGCAGGCGCTCGGCGGCAGCGAGTCGACACTGGTGCGCGTGGCCGATGCGCTCGGTGCCTGGGTGATCCAGCACAACCGCACCACGGACTGGGAGCGTTACCGCCGCCCGCAACGCCTGCCGGGTATCAGCAGCGTCATCGTCATGCGCGACGCGCGGGCGCTGCCCGCGGTGCGCGAGTACTTCCCGGCCGCGCGCTTCTTCCTGTGGTTGCACGACCGCGTCCGGCCACACGGCAGCCGCGCGCGCTGGCTGGCGGCGAGCGCCGCGCTGCTGCGCGAGCTGGCGGTAACCGCGGTGTGCGTGTCGGATTCACAGCGCGCCGGAGTAGCCGCCGCGCTGCGGGTGCTCGGGCTGGCTGATGCGGTGCGCTGTCTGACACTCTACAATCCGGTCGACGATGCGCTGCAGCCCGATGGCACGGCGGTGGACGAGCGCAAGCTGGTGTTCTTTTCTTCGCCCAACAAAGGGCTGGATTTTGCGCTCGACGCCTTCGGCGCGCTGCGCCGGCGCATGCCCGATCTGCGGCTGGTGGTGGGCAACCCCGGCTACAAGGCGGCCCGCGATGCCGGCGCCCCCGGCGTGGAGTTGCTGGGCGCACTGCCGCAGCCGCGCATGCACGCCGAGGTGCGCAGCGCCCTGTGCACCTTCGCACCGAATTTCGTGATACCCGAGACTTTCGGACTGGTGTTTGCCGAATCGCATGCGCTCGGCACGCCGGTGCTGACGCACGACTGCGGCGCGGCGCTCGAAGTGGTCGGCGATCCGCAGCAGGTCCTGCCGGTGCCAGCCGCCTGCCGTGTCTACGAGGCGCTTGCCGGCGCGCTGCCGCCGCGCTGGCGGCGAGCGCCCGCGCGGCTAGCCGCCGCTGCCGGGATGTTCGCCGCCTACGATGAGCGCATCCGCGCCTGGCGCAGCGGCGCCCGTCCGCGCGTCGCGCCGGACCCGCGATTTCGCCTGAGCGCCATCGCCGCGCAGTGGCGCGCGCTGCTGACGCTTTAAGCCCGCAGCGCCGCCGCGGCCGCCGCGGCCGCCGGCAGCGCTGCGCCTGCGGCCGCGCGCAATGCCAGCGCGCTCCACGCCTCGAGCACCGTCTCCATGGGGATCTGGTCGAGGCGCGTGGCATGCGGCGGGCCGCCGACGCCGACCACGGCGGAGCCCGCCGGGCTGCGCGGCAGCCACTCCTGCTGCGCGTGCGCGCCGAACATCACCACCAGCGGCAGCGACAGTGCGGCGGCCGCGTGCGCCGGTCCGGTGTCGACCGAGATCATGCTGTGCGCCAGCGTGCACAGCGCCAGCAGCCGCGGCAGCGGCAGCTCCGCGGCCACCACGGCCGGCAGCTGCGTCGCGCTCACGATCCATGAGAGCAGCAGTGTCTCGCGTGGCGCCCCGCACAGCAGGATCAGTGCCTGCGGCATCCGTGCGTGCACAGCGCGCAGCAGCGCTGCCCAGCGCTCGATCGGCCAGGCCTTGTCATCGCTCGCGGACAGGCGCAGCTTGCTGCCGCGCATGGTGCGCCGATTGCCCGGCTGCACCAGCACCAGTGGCTTGCCCGCCCAGCCCTGTGCCGCGAGCCACGCCGCGCACTCCGCGCGCGCCGCCACGCCAACCTCCAGGTGCGGCGCACAGCGCGGCGGCGGCGCGGGCCACGGATAGTCGGCGGCGCTGAAGGCGGGTGGGGTGAGCCGCCCGAAGCTCACCAGCCGGTCGACCTGGTGAACCTCATGCCGGCTCGGCTCGCGCGCCAGGAACAGGCAATGCCGGTAGTCGACGCCGCTGAAGCGCAGCAGCCGCTCGATGCGGGCGAGCTTGCGCGGATCGCATTCGCACACGTACACCGGTGCGCGCCGTGCACCGTGCAGCTGCGCACGCGTGCGCCACCACGCAGCGTCGAAGAGAAACGCCGTGTAGCGGTGCAGGCACGAGACCTGCGCCACGTCCCCATGCCCGGCGTAGATCTGCGCCGGCCAGCTGCCGGCGCCGATCACGTGACACGGCGCGCCGTAGCGGCGATGCAGGATGTCGAGCAGCGCGGACAGGAGGATCATGTCACCGACGCGGCCGAACCAGATGACGATCGGTTGCACGGGCGGCGCCGACATGACTCCTCACGGCTGTGCGGGAGCCCTAAGCTATGCGGGCCGGGGCTGCCCTGGCAAGAGATCTTGGCCAACATGCGCGCATTGTCATGGTTTCTGGGACTGATGGCGGTCGCGCTGGCGGCGATCGCCGCGTTCAGCTGGCCGGCGTGGCTGCTGCTGCATCCGCATTTCGACTTCCCGTTTCATCGCATCGGCGAGCGCGTCGGCATGCTGGCGCTGCTGCTGGGTTTCGTGGCGGTGGCGCGGCGGCTCAAACTCGCCGACCGTGCCAGCCTCGGCTACGGTGTGCCGCGGCGCGAGTTCGTGCGCGAGATGGCGCTCGGTCTCATCCTCGGGGTCGTGACCATGCTGGCGCTGGTGGGCCTGATGAGCGCCCTCGGGCTGCTCGACTGGAGCATGGCCGCGACTTTCAGCGTGGGCGCGCTGGCCAAGCTGATCGCGCTGCGCGCTGTGAGCGGTTTCGCGGTGGCGTTCATCGAGGAGACCTTCCTGCGCGGCGCCATGCATAGCGCGATCGAGCGCGAGTCGGGTACCACCGCGGCGGTGCTGTGCACCGCGGTGGTGTATGCGGCGACGCACTTCTTCGCGAGCTTTCACATCCCGCCGGAGCAGGTCAGCGCGCACAGCGGCCTCACGCTGCTCGCGGGCACACTGCAGCGCTTCGCTCACCCCGCCGCTATCGCCGACGCGTTCCTCGCGCTGTGCGCCGTGGGCGTGGTGCTCGGCGTAGTGCGCGCGACCACGGGCAACATCGCCGCATGCATCGGACTGCACGCCGGCTGGGTGTGGGTGATGCTCACGATGCACGAGCTGACGCGGCCGCTGCCGGGCGCGCCGCTGGCGTTTCTGCTCAGCCGCTTCGACGGCTTCGTCGGCTGGCTGGTGTTCGCCTGGACAGTGCTGCTCACCGTGCCGCTGTGGCGCTTCTACTCACGACGTGCCCGACGCGTGGCGCCGGCGTGAATGGCGCAGGCACGAGCCGCAAGCCGCGCAGGACTTCAGTTGAGCTGCGTCACCACGTAGCCGTCCTTGCGCAGCAACTCGAGCAGCCCGCCGTCGCCCACGAGGTGCAGCGCGCCGACCACCACCAGACAGTTGTCTGCGCCGTTCGCCAGCCGCTCGATCGCGGGCAGCCAGCGCTGGTTGCGCGCGCCGACCAGCAGCCGGTAGAGCGCCGGGAACGAGCGGTACTCGCTGTACAGCAGCTCCGCCAGCTTGGTCGCGTCGCCGCGCCGCCAGGCGGCGAGCACCTCGTCGAGCTCCTGCGGCGCGTCCTGCAGCTCGCTCAAGGTCTGGTCCAGCAGGCGCAACTGGTCCGCGGGCGGCAGCGCCGCCAGGCCGCCGAGCTCCTGGTCGAGCGTCTCGAGGCCCGCCGTCGTCTTGCCGTCGCCCTGCGCGCGGGTCAGCAGCTGTTCCTCGACGCCGTGTTGCGGATCGAAGCCGAGGTGCACGTACTCGAGATCCGCCAGCTCGAGGGCGACGACCCACGGCGCCTGGCCGTCGAACAGCTCGGTGGGCGCGCCGAGCTCGTTCGCGGCGGCACTCACGCGCGCGTAGCGTTGCTCACCGATCAGGGCGCGCAGCGTGGTGCCTGGCGGCAGCGCACCGTGCTCGAGCAGCCAGTTGCCGGCGGCGAGCGTGTCGATCTTGCCAAGATCGAGCTCCATTACGAGGTGGCGGGAGGTGCTGTAGGCCTGCTCGAAGGCGGGTGGCAGCGCCGCATCCCCGGCGGGCAGCAGGTGCACGGAACCGGCGAGATAGACGGTGCTGTGGGCACCGTGGATCACCCACACCGGACTTGCGGCGTGCGCGAGCGTCGCGCAGCCGATCAGGCTGCCGAGCAGGCCGAGCGCGCCGAGCCGTCGCGGTGCTTTTCGAGCCATACGACCTCGGTGAGCAGCGAGCCGTCGGGGCGCAGCTCCAGTGTGCGATAGCCGGGCGGGCGGTCGTCGACGGCGTAATCGTCGGAGTGCGGCCTGAACTGCGCGCAGGTCGAGGGCGTTGCCAGCAGCCGCACGCCCTTGCGTACGGCGTCGTAGCTCTGATGCACGTGGCCCCAGAGAATCGCGCGCACGTTGCGGTGTGCGTCGATCATATGCAGGAATTCGTCGGCGTTGCTCAGTCCAACACGATCGAGCCAGCGGCTCGACATCGGCACCGGGTGGTGGTGCAGGCACACCAGGCAGTGGCGTTTGCCGGCGGTGCCGAGCGCCGCGTCGAGCCCGGCGAGCGCGGTAGCGCTCAGCGCGCCGCCCGCCGCACCGGGGATGCAGCTGTCGAGCAGCACGACGCGCCAGCGTGGAAAGTCGACGTAGCCGCCGAGCACGAACGGCTTGCCGGCCAGCTCGGCGCGCATGGCCTCGGGCTCGTCGTGGTTGCCGGGCAGGCACAGCACCGGCAGCCCGAGACTGCCGAACAGGCGGCGGAAGTGCAGGTAGCCGCCGGGATCGTCCTGCACCAGGTCGCCGGTTACCAGCAGTGCGTCCGGCGGCCAGTCGCGGGCGCGCGCGTGCGTCAGCGCGGCGGTAAGCGCCGGCAGCGTCGCCACGCCGCGCAGCGATTCGGTCTCGCTGCCATAGAGGTGCGGGTCGGTGAATTGGGTGAGACGCACTACGCTCATGGAAAGAGCCTAGCAGAGGCCCGCCGCGGGCTGCAGTGAACCACGTCCCCGCGGGGGGCGTCACTGAGGAGCGACAGCATGACTTAGGTTCCGTTTCTGCCGCTCAGAATGTGAAGCATGCCCCACCGCGGTGCGCACATGAAGGGACTTAAGTTGCCTCGCGCGGGTGGGCAGATTTGAGCAACGGGCCTGAGTGGTGGAAAATGCGCGCCCCGCAGCGCGCGCTACCTGAGCGGTAGCGCGGCACTGCGCCGCCACCCCACCCGCGCCGCCGCGCAGTAAGTGAAGAGCGCCCTTATGAGCACACGCCGCGATCTCGCCAACGCTATCCGCGCCCTTTCCATGGATGCCGTGCAGCGCGCTAACTCTGGGCACCCCGGCATGCCGATGGGCATGGCCGACATCGCCCAGGTGTTGTGGTGCGACCACCTGCGCTACAACCCCGCCAACCCGTCCTGGTACGACCGCGACCGCTTCGTGCTGTCTAACGGCCACGGCTCGATGCTGTTGTATTCGGTGTTGTACCTGACCGGTTATCCGCTCACGATCGCGGACATCCAGGGCTTCCGCCAGCTCGGCAGCAAGACTCCCGGGCACCCCGAGTACGACCTGCCACTCGGCATCGAGACCACCACCGGGCCGCTCGGCCAGGGACTGTCGAACGCCGTCGGCATGGCGCTCGCCGAGAAGCTGCTGGCGCGCGAGTTCAACCGCAACGGCCTGGAAATCGTCGATCACTACACGTACGCCTTCTGCGGCGACGGCTGCCTGATGGAGGGCATCTCGCACGAGGCCTGCTCGTTCGCCGGCACGCTCGGCCTCGGCAAGCTGATCGTTTTCTACGACGACAACGGCATCTCCATCGACGGCAAGGTGGTGGGCTGGTTTACCGACGACACGCCCAAGCGCTTCGCCGCCTACGGCTGGCACGTGGTGCCGAACGTCGACGGCCTGGACGGGGAGGCGGTGAGCAAGGCGGTGCAGGCGGCGCGCGCGGAGAAGGAACGCCCCTCACTCATCGACTGCAAGACCATCATCGGCTTCGGCGCGCCGCATAAGCAGGGCACCGCCGAGGCGCACGGCGAAGCGCTCGGCCCCGAGGAGGTCGCGGCCGCGCGTCAGCAGCTCGGCTGGCCCTACCCGCCATTCGTAATCCCGGCAGACATCAAGGCGCAGTGGGATCGCCGTCAGCAGGGGGCGGCGCTGGAAGCCGAGTGGCGCGCGTTGTTCGCGCGCTATACCGAAGCCTACCCGCAGCAGGCGCAGGAGTTCGAGCGGCGCATGCGTCACGAGCTGCCCGGCAACTGGGCGGAAACGGCGGCCAAGGCGTTGCAGGCGGCGCAGCAGCAGAGCGCGCCGCAGGCCACGCGCGCTTCCTCGCAGGCAGCGCTCAACGTGTTCGGTCCGGCACTGCCCGAGATCCTGGGCGGATCCGCGGATCTGACCCAGTCGAACAGCACAATGTTCAAGGGCGCCGCGACCATCAAGCCTGCGCAGGACGTCGGTGACTACCTGCACTACGGCGTGCGCGAGTTCGGCATGACCGGCATGATGAACGGCCTGACGCTGCACGGCGGCCTGCTGCCCTACGGCGGCACCTTCCTCACCTTCTCCGACTACGCGCGCAACGCCGTGCGGCTCGCCTGCATGATGAAGGCGCGCACCCTGCTCGTTTACTCGCACGACTCCATAGGCCTCGGCGAGGATGGTCCCACCCACCAGCCCATCGAGCAGCTGTCCAGCCTGCGCGCCATGCCGCACATGAATCTGTGGCGGCCATGCGATGCGGTCGAGACGGCGGTGGCCTGGACGCTCGCGATCGAGCGTCAGGGTCCGACGGCGCTGGTGCTGACCCGCCAGGGCCTGCCGCAGCAGCCGCGCAGCGCCGGGCAGCTCGCCAACATCCACCGCGGCGGCTACGTGCTGATCGACTGCCAGGGGACGCCTGAGGCGCTGGTGATCGCCACCGGCTCCGAGATCAGCATCGCCGCGCAGGCGGTCAACGCGCTGAACGGCGCGGGCCGGCGGCTGCGGCTGGTCTCCATGCCCTCGACCGAGACCTTCGACGCGCAGGATGCGGCCTACCGCGAGTCGGTGCTGCCTAAGGCAGTGACGCGCCGTCTGGCGGTGGAAGCGGGCGCGACGCAGTGCTGGTGGCGTTATGTCGGCAGCGGTGGGCGGGTGCTCGGCATCGACACGTACGGCGCCTCGGGCAAGGGGCCCGAGGTGTTCGCTCATTTTGGCTTTAGCGCCGATAATGTCGGCAAGCAGATCCGCGAATTACTGGAGGGTTGAGCGCATGGCGATACGCGTGGGGATCAATGGTTACGGGCGCATCGGCCGCAACGTGCTGCGTGCCCTGTACGCGGCCAAGCGCACCGGGGAGCTGCAGATCGTCGCGCTCAATGACCTGTGCGATCCCAAGGCCAATGCGCACCTGACGCGCTACGACACGGTGCACGGCAGATTCGCTGGCGAGGTCAAGGTCGACGGCGAATACATGACGGTGAACGGTGACCGCATCCGCGTGTTCGCCGAACGCGATCCGGCCAAGCTGCCGTGGGGCGATGTCGGCGTCGAGTACGTGCTCGAATGCACCGGACTGTTCACCAGCAAGGCCAAGGCGAGTGCGCACCTGAAGGGCGGCGCCGGCAAGGTGGTGATCTCCGCCCCGGGCGGCGAGGACGTGGACGCTACCATCGTCTACGGCGTCAACCATCAGACGCTCAAGAGCGGTTACAGCGTCATCTCCAACGCCTCCTGCACCACCAACTGTCTCGCACCGGTCGCCAAGGTGCTGCACGACAAGGTGGGCATCGCGGCCGGGATCATGACCACCATCCACTCCTACACCAACGATCAGGTGCTCACCGACGTGTATCACACGGATCTGCGCCGGGCGCGCTCGGCGACCATGTCGCAGATCCCCACCAAGACCGGCGCCGCGGCCGCGGTCGGCCTGGTGCTGCCGGAGCTCAAGGGCAAGCTCGATGGCTTCGCGGTGCGCGTGCCCACGATCAATGTGTCGCTGGTGGATCTCACCTTCAGCGCCAGGCGCGCCACCTCGGTCGAGGAGGTGAACCAGGCGCTGCAGCAGGCCGCGCACGGCCCGCTCAAGGGGATCCTCGCGTACAACGATGCACCGCTGGTGTCGATCGACTTCAACGGCGATGCGCACTCCTCGATCTTCGACGCCACGCTCACCAAGGTAATCGACGGCACGATGGTCAAGGTGTGCGCCTGGTACGACAACGAGTGGGGCTTCTCCAATCGCATGATCGACACCACCCTGGCGTGGTCGCAGGCCCCATGAAGGTACTGCGGATGACGGATACGGATCTGCGCAACAAGCGGGTCCTTATCCGCGAGGACCTCAACGTGCCGGTGCAGGACGGCATCGTCACCAGCGATGCGCGCATCCGCGCCGCGCTCGCCACCATCCGCTATGCGCTCGACCAGCACGCACGCGTGTTCATCGTCTCGCACCTCGGGCGGCCGAAGGAGGGGGAGGCGGATCCGGCGCTGACGCTCGCCCCGGTCGCCGCGCGCCTGTCGGAGCTGCTCGGCAAGCCGGTGCCGCTGCGGCGTAACTGGCTCGAAGGGGTCGACTGCGCTCCCGGCAGCGCTGTGCTGTGCGAGAACGTGCGCTTCCTGCCGGGCGAGAAACAGGACGATCCGCAGCTGGCGCGGCGCCTGGCGGCGCTGTGCGACGTGTTCGTCATGGACGCCTTCGGCACCGCGCACCGGGCCGAGGCGAGCACCCACGGCGTGGCCCGCTTCGCCCCCGTGGCCTGCGCCGGGCCGCTGCTGGTGGGCGAGCTCGAGGCGCTCGAGCGGGCGCTGAAGGAGCCCGCGCGACCGCTGGTGGCGATCGTCGGCGGCTCGAAGGTATCGACCAAACTCACGGTGCTCGAAGCGCTGCTCGAGAGGGTCGACCAGCTGATCGTCGGTGGCGGTATCGCCAATACGTTTCTCGCCGCGACCGGCATCGATGTCGGCAAATCGCTGTGCGAGATGGAGATGCTCGACGTCGCGCGGCGCCTGATGGACAGGGCGCGCGCCCGCGGCGCGGAGATCCCGCTGCCGAGCGATGTAGTGGTGGGGCGGGAATTCGCCGCGACCGCGCACGCCGACGTACGCCCGGTGCGCGCAGTGCGGCGGGATGAGATGATCCTCGATATCGGCCCCGACACCGCCGACCGCTGCAGCGCGCTGCTGCAGGCGGCCGGTACGATCATCTGGAACGGTCCGGTGGGAGTCTTCGAATTCGAGCAGTTCGGCGAAGGCACGCGCGCGATTGCCACGGGCGTAGCGCGCAGCAAGGCGTTCTCGCTCGCCGGCGGCGGCGACACGCTCGCCGCGATCGAGAAGTACGGCGTGGAGGACGGCATCTCCTACGTTTCGACCGGCGGCGGCGCCTTCCTCGAGTTCGTCGAGGGCAAGACGCTGCCGGCGGTCGCCATGCTCGAAGAGCGCGCCCGTGACCGATAAGCCGAGTGCCCTGGCGACGCTGCGGCGCGCCAAGATCGTCGCCACCCTGGGGCCCGCCACCGATGACGTCGCGGTGCTCACGCAGATGCTGCAAGCCGGCGTCGACGTGGTGCGCCTGAACGCCTCCCACGGCACCGCGGCGGACCGGCGCCGGCGCCTGGAGATGGTGCATGAGGCCGGGCGGCGCGCGGACCGCTGTGTCGGGACCCTGATGGATCTGGCCGGGCCGAAGATCCGCATCGAGGGCTTTCGCGAGGGGCGCGTGATGCTCATTGAGGGCGCCCCCTTTACCATCGATACCGAGCTTGATCCCAAGGCCGGCACGGTCAGTGCCGTGGGAGTCGCCTACAAGGACCTGCTGCGGGATGTCAGTGCGGGCGACACGCTGTTACTCAACGACGGACAGATCGTGCTCGATGTGGTGCGCGTCGGCGGCACCACGGTCGACACGCGCGTGCGCGTCGGCGGCGAGTTGTCGGACCGCAAGGGCCTCAATCGCAAGGGCGGCGGCATTTCCGCGCCGGCGATCTCCGAGCGCGATCGCGAGGACCTCCGCTTCGCGGCCGCGGAGGACATCGACTATGTCGCCGTGTCCTTCGTGCGCAGCGCCGCCGACATGCTGGAGGCACGCAGCCTGTTGCGCGCCGCCGGCGGCGATGCGCGCCTGGTCTCCAAAATCGAGCGGCACGAGGCGATCGACAATCTCAGCGGTATCATCGAGGCCTCCGACGTCGTCATGGTGGCGCGCGGCGATCTCGGGGTGGAGATGGGCTACGCCGAGCTCACCGGACTGCAGAAGACCATCATTCATCAGTCCCGCATCCGCAACAAGGTGGTGATCACCGCGACGCAGATGATGGAGTCGATGATCCACAACCCGGTGCCGACGCGCGCCGAGGTGAGCGACGTCGCCAACGCCGTCATGGATGGCACCGACGCGGTCATGCTGTCGGCGGAGACCGCCACCGGGCGCTACCCGATACGCGCGGTGGCGGCGATGGCCGAAGTCATCGAAGGCGCCGAGAAATACGAGTTCAGCCACAACCGTACGCGTCACCGCAGCCCCGAGGGCGAGTACAAGGGCACCGAGGAAGCGATCGCGATGGCGGTGATGCACACCGCCAATCACATGAAGGTGCGCGCCATCGTCGCGTTGACCGAGTCGGGGGCGACGCCGTTGTGGATGTCGCGCATCCGCGCCGACCTGCCGGTGTATGCCTTTACGCGCCACGAGGCGACGCGCCGCCGCGTCACGCTGTATCGCGGGGTCTACCCGGTGATCTTCGACGCCACCGGGGGAGCGGATAACGCCACGCCCGCCGCCCTGTACCGCGCGCTGTTCACCCGGCTACTCGAGCTGCAGCTGGTGCGCATGGACGACCTGGTGATCGTCACCAAGGGCGAGCTGTCGGGCGTGCAGGGCGGCACCAACTCGATGCAGATCGTGAAAGTGACCCTCGACTGACGGCGCCCGGCTGACGGCGCTTGCCGAAGCTCGCATGCACAAGCTCAAGCTCATCGGCGGCGCGGCAGCGCTGCTGCTCCTCGCGCTGGCGCTGTCGGCCTACCTGCTGCTGCGCGCCTCGCTGCCGCCGCTCGACGGGGCGCTGCACCAGCAGGAGCTCGGCGCGCCGGTGCGCATCACGCGCGACGCGCGCGGCGTGCCCACGATCGTCGCGGCCAACCGCCTCGATCTCGCGTACGCCACCGGTTTCGTTCACGCGCAGGATCGGTATTTCCAGATGGATCTGGCGCGCCGCCACGCCGCCGGCGAGCTCGCGGAGCTGTTCGGTGCGGTGGCGCTCGATGAGGACCGCAGGACCCGGCTCTTCAGGTTCCGCAGCCTCGCCCGCGAGGTGCTGGCCGCGGGCACCGCGGAGCAGCGCGCCGTTATCGCGGCCTATACCCGCGGCGCGAACGCAGGCCTCGCGAGCCTCGGCTCCCGCCCCTGGGAGTACTGGGTGCTGCGGCAGCCGCCCGCGCCCTGGCTTCCCGAGGACGTCGTGCTGGTCGAGTACGCGATGTGGTGGGATCTGCAGGCGAGCGGCTTCCGGCGCGAGATCCTGCGGCACGAGCTCAATGCACGCCTGGGGGGACCTGAGTGTGCGTCGAGCTGGAAGTGCGCGCTGGCGTTTTTCTATCCGCTGGGCACCAGCTGGGATGCGCCGGTCGACGCCACAGCCGCCGCCGCGGCAACCGCGGCTGTGCCGGTACCCGATGCGGCGGTGCTGAACGTGCGCGACGACAGCCGGTCGGGCGCCTCGCCGGCGGCGCCGTTGCCGGAGCCGGCCGCGGGCAGCAACAACTGGGCCGTCGCCGGCAGCCTCACGACGAGCGGCGCCGCGCTCATTGCGAACGACATGCACCTCGGGCTGCGCGTTCCGCCGGTGTGGTATCACGCGCGTCTGCAGCTACCCGCAGACGGCACGACGGCGGCGCTCGATCTGAACGGCGTCACCCTGCCCGGTACGCCGCTGCTGGTGGCGGGATCGAACGGGCACATCGCCTGGGGTTTCACCAACAGCTACGGCACCTGGCTCGACGTCGAGCACGTGACCTGCCTCGCGGTCGGGCCGCACGAGTTCACAACTCCCCAGGGCAGCGTGCCGCTGTCGGTGGTGCACGAGACGATCCGCGTGCACGGCGAGGCCGCGGTGGCGCTGGACGTCGCCTCGGGACCTCGGGGCCTGCTGCTGCGCACCGACGCGGCGGCACACGACTGCTGGTTCGGCTCGTGGCTGGCGCAGCTGCCGGCGGCGACCAACCTCAACCTCATGGCGCTCGAGCGCGCGACCTCGGTGGCGGAGGCGCTGCGGCTTGCGCCCGAGATCGGCATTCCGCACCAGAACGCCGTCATCGGCGACACCCAGGGCCACATCGCCTGGACCATCTTCGGCCGCATTCCCGAGGACTCCGGACCCGAGCGCGCCCGCCGCGGGGCGCCCTGGACGACCGCGGCCGACCATCCGCGCATCGTCGATCCGCCGCTCGGACGGCTGTGGACTGCCAACGCACGCGTGACGAACGACGAGCGCGCCCAGGCACTGATCGGCGCCGATTCGACCGCACTCGGCGCCGAGTACAATCTCGGGGCGCGCGCCGGCCAGATCCGCGATGACCTGCTCGCGCTTGCCGCGCCCATCACCCCGGCCGACATGCTGCGCATCCAGCTGGACGACCGCGCCGTATTCCTCGCCCGCTGGCGCACGTTGCTGCTGTCGCTGCTCGATGCCGCCAGCCTGGACGCTCATCCGCGGCGCGCCGAGTTCAGGCGCCTGGTGGAGGGCTGGCAGGCGCAGGCGAGCGTGGATGCGGTCGGCTACCGCCTGGTGCGCGCCTACCATGACCGCACGCAGCAGGCGGTTTGGTCGATGCTGCTCACCGCGCTGCGACTGCCGGCGCAGGATGCGGCGCCGCCCGAGCAGTTCGAGGGCGCGCTGTGGCAGCTGGTCAGCACGCAGCCGTTGCACCTGCTGGCCAGTGCGTACCCGGGGTGGCCGCAATTTCTGCGCGCGCAGGTCGACGCCACCATCGCCGAGCTCGATGCCGACTGCCCCTCGCTGGCGCGCTGCACCTGGGGCGCGCACAACGTGGTGCGGGTGCGCCACCCGCTGTCGGCGGGCCTGCCGGGACTCGCGCGCTGGCTCGACATGCCGACCGAGCAGCTGCCCGGCGATCACGACATGCCGCGTGTCCAGGACGACGCGCGCTTCGGCGCGTCGGAGCGCTTCGCCGTGTCCCCGGGGCACGAGCGCGACGCCTACCTCGAGCTACCCGGCGGGCAGAGCGGACATCCGTTGTCGCCCTACTACCGGGCCGGCTTCCTGGCCTGGGCGCGCGGTGAACCGTTGCCGTTTCTGCCCGGTCCAACCGAGCATGTGCTGACGCTGACACCGCGTTAGGCTTACGTCGCGCAAGCGTTGTCGCAGCGGCAATGTCCGGCGCGGGCGCGACTTTCGTCACACAGCACGCGCGCCGGTGGGTTCCATAATAGACAACGTGCTCGCCACCATGGACCGACTCACCGAAACCGCCTCCAGGCCGGGCTTGCGCCCGGCGGTCGGGCTGGTGTTGACCGGGGGCGGGTCGCGCTCGGCCTATCAGGTGGGGGTGCTGCTGGCGCTCGCCGAGCTGCTGCCGCGCTCGCGCAACCCCTTCCAGGTGATCGTCGGAACTTCCGCCGGAGCGGTCGCGGCCAGCGTGCTGGCGGCCGAGGCGCACCACTGGCGCCGCGCGGTCGCGGGACTCGAGCGCGTGTGGGCGAACTTCCGCTCCAGCCAGGTGTTTCACGTCGACCCGCCGCACATGCTGCGCGCGGGGGCGCATTGGGTGCTGTCGCTGATGTCCGGCGGCCTGGTGCTGGCGCCGCCGAAATCGCTGCTCGACAACACGCCGCTGCGCGAGCTGCTGGCGGTGCACGTCGACTGCAGCGGCGTCCGCCGCAGCATCGCGCGCGGACACCTGCACGCCTTCGCGCTGTGCTCGACCAGTTACAACAGTGGCCAGTCGGTGGCGTTCTACGACGGCATCGACGCCATCAGCGACTGGTCGCGCGTGCAGCGGCTCGGCCGCCGCACGGAATTCAGCCTCGACCACCTGATGGCGAGCGTCGCAATCCCGCTGCTGTTCCCGCCGATCCGTATCGGCGATGACTATTTCGGCGACGGCGCCATGCGCCAGCTGCACCCGCTCAGCCCGGCGATTCACCTCGGGGCCGATCGGCTGCTGATCATCGGCGTGCGCGCACGGCGCGCCGCCGGAGTGGTGGTCAACCCGCTCACGCCCAGCATGCCGACGCCGGGGGCGATCTTCGGTTACATGCTCGACACGCTGTTCACCGACCAGATCTACGGCGATCTCGAGCAGCTGGCGCGCATCAACACGCTGGTGCAGAGTGCGCCGCAGGCGGCCCGCGGTGAGCGTGTCGTCGAGACGCTGATGCTCGCCCCGAGCGTCGACCCGCGCGAGATCGTGGCGCGCCACGTCGCCGAGATGCCGCCGGGACTGCGGGCGCTGTTGCGGGTGATCGGCGGCCGCGACGCTTCCGGCTACCAGCTGGCAAGCTATCTCACCTTCGAGGCAGGCTACACGCGCGCCCTCATCGAGCTCGGCTATCACGACGCCATGGAGGCACGCGGGGCGCTCACCGCCTTCATGAGCGGGGAGAAGCTGCCGCAGGTGATGACGGCGGCGGGCGTGGCGCAGGCCACCTGAGGCGCCGCGCGCCTAGCCGACAGCGGCGGGCTCGGCCGCGCGTCCGCGCGGGTGAAACAGCTTGGCCCCGGGCAGACCGCTGTGACGCGCGGTGACGTTGCCGAACTCGGCGCCGAACACATCCGCCAGTCGATCGACGATGTACACCGAGCGATGCTGCCCGCCGGTGCAGCCGACCGCGACCGTGAGGTAACCGCGGTTGCTCGCCTGGTATTCCGGCACGCGCCCGCGCACGAAGGTTGCGATGTCCGCGATCAGCGTCGCCACGTTGGTGTGTGTCTCGAGAAAACGCATGACCTCGGGGTCGCGTCCGGTGAGGTTGCGCAGCCCCGGCTCCCAGTACGGATTCGGCAGGGCGCGCGCATCGAACACGAAGTCGGCGTCAGCGGGAATGCCGCGCTTGAAGCCGAACGACTCGAAGGTGAGCGACAAGCGGCCGGCGCCGCGCTGCTCGACGCGCTTATGGATGATGTCGCGCAGTGCGTGCACCGACAGGCGCGAGGTGTCGATCAGCAGGTCGGCCACCGAGGCGATCGGCTCGAGCAGCGCGCGCTCGAGCGCCATCGCCTCACGCAGTCCCACCTCGCCGCCGCTCATCGGATGCTTGCGGCGCGTTTCGGCGAAGCGCCGCAGCAGCTCGTCTTCGGCCGCGACCAGGAACAGCACCTCGCACTGCAGGCCGCTGCGCCGGAGCTCGTCAATCAGCTGCGGAACGCTCGCCACTTCGGCGGGCGTATTACGTGCATCCAGGCCGATCGCGGTGCGCTCGTAGGTCGTCTCGGCACTGCGCACGGTGTAGGAGACGAACGGCTTGAGCAGCGCGGCCGGGATGTTGTCGATGCAGTAGAACCCCAGGTCCTCGAGCATGTGCAGCGCCACGCTCTTGCCGGAGCCGGAAAGCCCGCTGAGGATGATGATGCGCACGGGACAATAGTATCCGGCGACGGTCACGCTGCAAGGGGTAGTGCGCGAAGTCGCGCCTCACAGGCGCAGCGCGCGTGCCTCGGCGGCATGGTGGTCACCGCGCTTTTCCTTGTGCTTCTTGATGCAGCGATCGAGCTTGTCGACCAGCAGGTCGATGGCGGCGTACATGTCCGCCTCGGTCGCGTCGGCGTGGATGGCGCAACCGCTCAGGTGCAGGGTCGCCTCGGCCTTCTGGCGCAGCTTCTCCACCGTCAGCACGCAGTGCACGTCGATGACCTGCTCGAAATGGCGGCCGATGCGCTCGAGCTTCTTTTCCACGTAACCGCGCAGCGCGGCAGTGACCTCGACGTGGTGACCGGTGACGTTGACCTGCATGAGCCATCTCCTTGTTCGCTGTTTCACTAAGGCGTTCATACCTGTCCGGATCCTGCGCGGCGGCGCTCGTTCGAGGCCGCAATGCCCATCGCTTCGCGGTATTTGGCTACCGTGCGGCGCGCCACCGGGATCCCCTCGGCCGAGAGCAGTTCCGCAATGCGGCCGTCGCTCAGCGGGTCGTGCGGGTCTTCGTCCTTGACGAGTTTCCTGATCTTGGCGCGGATCGCGGTGGAGGAGGTGCCGGAGCCGTCGGCGCCCTCGACCTGGCTCGAGAAGAAGTAGCGCAGCTCGAATACCCCGCGCGGGGTGTGCATGTACTTGCCGGAAGTGACGCGCGAGATCGTCGACTCGTGCATCGTCACCGCCTCGGCGATGTCCTTGAGGATCATCGGCCGCATGTGCTCGTCGCCGTGCTCGAGGAATGCCGTCTGGCGCTCGACGATCGAGCGTGCCACCTTCATGAGCGTCTCGTGGCGGATCTCGAGGCTCTTCAGCAGCCAGCGCGCCTCCTGCAGCTGCGCGCGCATGGTGGCGTGGCTGGCGTTGCGGCCGATGAGGCTGGCGTAGCTTTGATTGAGGCGCACGCGCGGCAGCGTCGCGGGGTTGATCTCCACGCCCCAGCCCTGCTCGGTGCGGCGCACGAACACGTCCGGTACCACGTATTCCGCGCTGCCGGAGCTGACGGTGGCGCCCGGGCGCGGGTGGCACGCCCGCACCAGGCTCAGTGCCGCGGCGATCTCGTCTTCGGTGGCGCGCAGCTCGCGACGCAGCAGCGACAGCTCGCGCCCGGCGACCAGGCTGAGGTGGCGGCGGGCGATCTCGAGCGCCAGCGCGTAGCCGGGCGTCGTCGGCTCGAGCTGTCGCAGCTGCAGCTCGATGCATTCGCCGACCGAGCGCGCCGCGACGCCGGGCGGATCGAGCGCCTGCACGCCGGCGAGCACGCTTGCCACTTCCTCCGCCGTGCATTCGAGCTCCGGGCGCAGCGTCTGGCAGATTTCCTCGAGCGATTCGGTGAGGTAGCCATCGTCGCTCACGGCGTCGACGATGGCACGCGCGATGGCCAGCTCGCGGTAGCTGAGGCTGGCGAGCTCCAGCTGCCACAGCAGGTGATCCTGCAGCGACTGCCCGCTGGCGTCGGCATAGTCCTGCTGGCGCTCGTCGTCGTCGGAGCTCCAGGGCGTCTCGGTGGGCCCGACGTTGTGATCGCCCCAGCCCTCGTCGAGCACCTCGACGGAGCTTTCCGCGGTGCGCTCGGGGGGCTTGGATTGCTCGGCAGCGGTCACCACGGTCTCGAACGTGCCGGTGGCCTCGGCTTCCTCGAGGGGCTCGAGCATCACGTTCGTTTCGAGGAGCTCGCGGATGTGTGCCTGCAGCTCGAGGGCGGGCAGCTGCAAGAGCCGGATGGCCTGCTGCAGCTGCGGGGTCATGGTCAGCTGTTGCCCCAGCTTCAGCTGCAGGGAGGGTTTCAGCATGGGCTTCCAGCGCGTGGTGCGGTGGCGACTCTTCCGGATTTATTGCGTAATCAATTGAAAGAAAAGGTATTCGGCCTTCGACTTCCGGCAGGGTCTCAAAGCCGGAACGATTCGCCCAAGTACACCTCACGGACTTGGGGGTTGGCAAGGACTTCTTCCGCAGTCCCGGCGGCGATTACCGTACCCTGATTGACGATATAGGCGCGCGCGCAGACTCCGAGCGTCTCGCGCACATTATGGTCAGTGATCAGCACGCCGATGCCGCGGTGCGTGAGCTCGCGGATGATGCGCTGGATGTCGAGCACGGAGAGCGGATCGACGCCCGCGAAGGGCTCATCGAGCAGCATGAAGCGCGGCTCCGCAGCCAGTGCCCGCGCGATCTCGACGCGCCGGCGCTCGCCGCCCGACAGCGCCACACCCAGGCTGCGGCGTACGTGGCCGATGCGCAGCTCCTCGAGCAGCTGCTCGAGGCGCTCCTCGCGCGCCGCGCGCTCCATGTCGCGTGTCTCGAGGATCGCCATCACGTTGTCCTCGACCGAGAGCTTGCGGAACACCGAGGCTTCCTGGGGGAGATAGCCGAGGCCGAGCTGCGCGCGGCGGTGCATCGGCAGCAGCGTGACGTCCACGTCCCCGAGGAAAATGCGGCCGGCATCGCACGGCACGAGCCCGACGATCATGTAGAAGGCAGTCGTCTTGCCGGCGCCGTTCGGTCCGAGCAGGCCCACGACCTCGCCGCTGTCGAGTTCGAGCGACAGATCGCGCACCACCTGACGGGACTTGTAGCTCTTGGCGAGGCCGGTGGCTTTCAGTGCGTTCATGGTTGGGGTTGCGGCTGGGGCTTCGGCGGCGCGTCACCCCTGGCGCCCGGCGGCAGGCCGTGCGGCGTGATGGTGATGTGCACGCGCTGATCAGTCCCCGGCGCGGTCGCCGCCTGCACGCGCTGCGCGCGGATGTTGTAGATGAGGAGCGGTCCTGAGATCTCGTTCTGTCCGTCCGACAGCCAGGCGTCGTCGGTCAGCCGCACGGTGCCGTCGTCCACGTTGTAGACGATCTGGTCGGCGTGTCCACGCGCCGGCTGCTGTGCATCGGCGCGCTTCTGCTCGAACTCGGCGGGCTTGCCGGTGATGATGGCGCGCGCCATGTGATTGTCGTGAAACTCGACCACCGCCTGGTCGGAAGTGAGGTCGCCGCGCTGCTCCGCGTCGATGCGCACGTGCCCATCGAAGGTCCAGCGGCTGTTGGCGAAGTTCAGCCCGGTGGCGTGCGCGTGGTCGGCCTGCACCCGCAGGTCCCCCTGGGTGATCACCACCTGGGTGAACTCCACGGTGTTGGTGCGGTAATCCACCTCGGAGGAGGCCGCATCCACGGTGATGGGCTTGTCGCCCGATGCGCTCAGCGGCGCAGGCGCCTGCGCCGCTGGCGCGGCGGCCGCCGCGCCAGCCAGCGCCCACGCCAGCCAGCGCCACGCTTTACGGCACGAAGGAGCCATGCACGGCCGATTCTAACTGCACGTGGCGCTCCTTCAAGTTCGCAACCAGGCCCTGCGACTGGAGCTGACGGCCGGACATGAGGACGGTCACCGGGTCCTGCGTCGTCACGATCTGCGCATTGGTGTCGATGTTCAGATGCTGGGTGTCGATCTGCGCGGTCTCGCCGCTGCCGGGCAGGACGCCCGCGACCCGTACGTTGCCGTCGAGTTGCACCACGCGGCTGTCCTGTGCCACGGCACCGTGTACCGCACGCGCCGTCCACTCATCGCCGCTCGTGTCGCGGAAGCCGAGCTGCACCTGCTGCAGGTCGATGATGTCGCTGTCGGGTTGCTGCTGGATGCTGGCCGCATCGAGCGTGTACAGCGCGTGACCGTCGGCGCCGGTCTGCACCAGGCGCGCCTGCAGCGCGGAGTAGCCCGGAGCGTGCAACGGTGCGCCGCTCGCAGCCGGCGCGGCCGCATCGCGCTGCGGAGCGGTGAGCACCACCAGACCGACGATCAGCGCAAGCAGCGCCACCAGCGATACGAAGCGCTGCATCATCGCGCCCGCCTGCGGCGCGGCGACGGATTGCGGCGCGCGTTGCGCGCCATCAGGCGATCGCACACCTCGCGCACCGCGCCGCGCCCGCCGCCCTGGCGCGTGACGATATCCGCGGCGCGGCGCACCTCGCGGTGCGCGTCAGCGACCGCAAACGACAGGGCCGCGGCACGCATCAGCGGCAGATCCGCCAGGTCGTCGCCGACGCAGGCGCACGCCGCCGGCGTCAGGCGCAGGCGTCCGCACAGCCGGGCGAAGACCCCGAGCTTGTCGCTGACTCCCTGGTGCACGTGGCGCACGCCCAGCTCGCGGCAGCGCACCACCAGCATCGGCGAGCGGCGTTTCGAGATCACCGCCACCGTGACGCCGGCACGCTGCAGCTGCACGAGCCCCGCGCCGTCGCGCGCGTCGAAGACCTTGAACGCCTCGCCGCGCGGGCCGATGTACAGTCGCCCGTCGGTGAGCACGCCGTCGCAGTCGAGCACCAGCAGCCGTATCCGCGGCAGCATGGGCGCGCTCACACCACGCCCGCGCGCATGAGATCGTGCACGTTGAGCGCGCCGACCAGGCGCCCGGCGGCGTCGGCGACCGGCAGCGCGGTGATGCGATGCACTTCCATCAGATGCACGGCCTCGGCCGCGAGCTCGCGCGGCCCGATGGTGCGCGGCTGCGAGGTCATCACGGCGCTCATCACCGTGGTGTGCACGTCGATCTGCCCATCGAGGGCGCGCCGCAGGTCGCCGTCGGTGAACACCCCGAGGATGCGTTCGCCGGCATCGACCACCACGGTCATCCCCAGCCCCTTGCGCGACATCTCGAGCAGGCCGGCGCTCAGCGGCGCATCCGGCGCGACGCGCGGCACGGCCACGCCGCTGCGCATCAGGTCCTCGACGTGCAGCAGCAGCCTGCGTCCGAGCGCGCCGCCGGGATGCGAGCGGGCGAAATCCGCGCGCGTGAAGCCGCGCGCCTCCAGCACCGCGACCGCCAGCGCATCGCCCATGGCGAGCGTGGCCGTGGTACTGGCGGTCGGGGCGAGGTTGAGCGGGCAGGCTTCCTCGGCAACGGCGACGTCGAGCGCCACGTCCGCCGCGCGCGCGAGCGTGGAGTCGGGCTTGCCGGTCATGACGACCAGCGGCACGGCGAGGCGCGCCAGGTGCGGCAGCAGCAGCACCAGCTCGGGCGTCTCGCCGGAGTTGGACAGGGCCAGCACCGCGTCCGCGCGCGTGATCATGCCGAGGTCGCCATGGCCGGCTTCCGCCGGGTGCAGGAAGAAGGCGGGCGTGCCGGTGCTGGCGAGCGTGGCGGCAATCTTGCCGGCAATGTGGCCCGACTTGCCCATGCCGGTCACCACCACGCGGCCGCGGCACTCCAGGCAGATGCGGCACGCCTGCACGAACGCGCCGTCAAGCTTCGGCGTGAGCGCCTCGACGGCGCGGGCTTCCACCCCCAGCGCACGCCGTGCGGAGGCCAGCAGCTGTTCGTCTCCGGCCGACGCCTGGGCGGCCGGGGCGGCCGGTGTCAGATCCATGCATGTCATTATAGGCGCGCGCGCGGCTGCGCGCGCCGCACCTGCCGCGGGAGGCATGTAAACTTGACGACCATGAACCCTGAAGAAGTCGCGCGCCTCATCCGCGCCGGCCTGCCCGGAGCGCACGTGGAGGTCCAGTCGGACGACGGTACGCACTTCAGTGCGCGCATCATCGCGCGCGAGTTCGCGCCGTTGCGCAGCCTGGCGCGCCACCAGCTCGTCTACCGCACGCTCGGCGAGCTCATGGGCCGGGAGATCCACGCGCTGTCGATCGAGGCGCTGACGCCCGAAGAATCGGGGCGGGATTAGCATGGACAAGCTGCAGATCCAGGGCGGCGTGGCGCTGGAAGGCGAGGTGCGCATCTCCGGGGCAAAGAACGCGACGCTGCCGATCCTCGCCGGGGCGCTGCTGGCACGCGAGCCGGTGGTGGTGGCGAACGTCCCGCACCTGAAGGACGTCACCACCACCGTCGAGCTGCTCGGGCGCATGGGCGCCACCGTCACCATCGACGAGCGCATGCGCATCGAGGTGGACGGCTCGACGCTGCGCGAGTGCTTCGCCCCTTACGAGCTGGTCAAGACCATGCGCGCCTCCATCCTGGTGCTGGGACCGCTGGTGGCGCGCTACGGGCACGCCGACGTCTCGTTGCCGGGCGGGTGCGCGATCGGCGCGCGGCCGGTGAACATCCACGTCGCCGGTCTGCAGGCGATGGGCGCGGACATCACCATCGAGGGCGGTTACATCCGCGCGCGGGCGGCGCGCCTGAAGGGCGCGCGGCTGGTGCTCGATACCGTGACCGTCACCGGCACCGAGAACCTGATGATGGCGGCGACGCTGGCCGACGGCGAGACGGTCATCGAAAACGCGGCCCGCGAGCCGGAGGTGGTCGATCTCGCCAACTTCCTCATTGCGATGGGCGCGAACATCCAGGGCGCGGGCGGCGACAAGATCGTGATCAACGGCGTGCGCGAGCTGCACGGCACCCACTACGAGGTGCTGCCCGATCGCATCGAGAGCGGCACCTACCTGGTCGCCGGCGCCATCAGCGGCGGGCACGTGCGCATCAAGAACACCCGCCCGGAGCACCTCGACGCGGTGCTCGCCAAGCTCGAGGAGGCCGGCGCGCGCATCGGCGTGGGCGACAACTGGGTCGAGGTGGACATGCGCGGTCGCACGCTCAAGGCGGTCGACGTGCGCACCGCGCCATACCCGGGCTTCCCGACCGACATGCAGGCGCAGTTCGCCGCCCTCAACACCGTCGCCGCCGGCGTCGGCACCATCACCGAGACGATCTTCGAGAATCGCTTCATGCACATGCTGGAGATGCGACGCATGGGCGCGGAGATCCGCCTCGAGGGCAACACCGCGATCATCCATGGGGTGGCCAAGCTGACCGCCGCACCCGTGATGGCGACCGACCTGCGCGCCTCGGCGAGCCTGGTGCTCGCGGGACTCATTGCCGAGGGCCGCACCGAGGTCGAACGTATCTATCACATCGATCGCGGCTACGAGGCGATCGAGGAGAAGCTCGCGCAGCTGGGCGCCCAGATCCGGCGCGTACCGAACTAGTGTAATTGGACGAAATCGCAGGAAGCGATTTCGTCAGACATCAGCTTCGGTTGCCGCCGGCGAAAGGCGTGACTTTCGCCGGCTGCGCAGGAAGGGATTTCGTCAGATATCAGCAGAGGAGTCGCTGCCATGCGGATTGGGATGATCGGGCTCGGGCGCATGGGCGCCAACATGGTGCGGCGGCTGACGCAGGGCGGTCACGAGTGCGTGGTGTACGACGCTGCCGCCGCGGCGGTGCGCGCGCTCAGCGGCGAGCGCATTCGTGGCGCGACCACCGTGGCGGAGCTGGTGGGCGCGCTCGAGCCGCCGCGGGCGGTCTGGATCATGGTGCCGGCGGCGATCGTGGATACGGTGATCGGCGAGCTGCGGCCGCTGCTTAGCGCGGGCGACGTGCTGATCGATGGCGGCAACTCCAACTACCGCGACGACATCCGCCGCGCCGCGCAGCTCGAGGAGCGCGGCATCCGCTATCTCGACGTCGGCACGAGCGGCGGCGTGCTCGGCATCGAGCAGGGCTATTGCCTCATGATCGGCGGCGAAGCGGCGGCAGTGGCGCTGCTGGAGCCGGCGCTGGCGACGCTCGCACCGGGGGGCCGGATGCCGGCGGCGGCGACGGCGGCGGTGGCCGGCGCACCGCGCGGCGCGGCGCAGCAGGCAGGCGGCGCTGCGAGCCAGGCGGCCGCGGCCCTCGGTTACCTGCACTGCGGGCCGTCCGGGGCCGGCCATTTCGTGAAAATGATCCATAACGGCATCGAGTACGGGCTGATGGCCGCCTACGCGGAAGGGCTGAACCTGCTCGCGCATGCGGACGCCGGCCGCAGCGTCGCCGCCGCGGATGCAGAAACCGCACCGCTCTCCGACCCGCGCTTCTACCAGTACCAGCTCGATGTCGCCGCGATTGCCGAGGTGTGGCGCCACGGCAGCATCATCGCCTCGCGGCTGCTCGATCTGACCGCCGCCGCGCTCGCGCGCGACCCCGCGCTCGCCGGCTTCGCCGGCCACGTTGCGGATTCCGGGGAGGGGCGCTGGACGGTGGAGGCGGCGATCGATGTCGGGGTTCCCGCGCCGGTGCTCTCCGCGGCGCTGTATTCGCGTTTCGAGTCGCGCGGCCGCGGGGAATTTGCCAGCAAGCTGCTTTCGGCCATGCGGCTCGGGTTCGGCGGCCATGTCGAGCGCACGCCGTGAAAGCGCGCGGCTCCTGAACGAGGCAACGGAGGATTGCATGGAACGCCGTGACTGCGATGCGCTGGTACTGTTCGGGGCCACCGGGGATCTGTGCTACCGCAAGATCTACCCGGCGCTCTATCACCTGGTGCGCCGCGGCCTGCTCGCCGTCCCGGTGGTCGGTGTCGCGCGCCAGGGGTGCGACGTGTCATGGCTGGCGAAGCGCGTGCGCGACAGTCTCGAGGCCTTCGTGCCAGGGGCGGACCAGTCCGTCGCGCAGCGCCTGATCGGTCTGCTGCGCTACGTCGACGGCGACTACAACGACCGCGGCACTTTCGATGCGCTGCGCAAGGCGCTCGGCGATGCCCAGCGACCGCTGCACTACCTCGCCGTCCCGCCGAGCATGTTCCCGGTGGTGATCGGGCACCTGAGCGACTCCAGGAGCGCCGCGGGCGCGCGCATCGTGGTGGAGAAGCCCTTCGGACACGACCTGCCCTCGGCACGCGCCCTGAACCAGATGCTGCACACCCATTTCCCGGAGTCGAGCATCTTTCGCATCGATCACTACCTCGGCAAGGAGGCGGTGCAGAACCTGCTGTACTTCCGCTTCGCCAATTCCTTCCTCGAGCCGGTGTGGAACCGCAATTTCGTCGCCAGCGTGCAGATCACCATGGCGGAGGCGATCGGTCTCGCCGGGCGCGGCCGCTTCTACGAGGAAACCGGCGCCATCCGCGACGTGATCCAGAACCATCTCATGCAGATCGTGGCGCTGCTCACCATGGAGCCGCCGCTCATCACCGAGGGGGAAGCGCTGCGCGACGAGAAGGTGAAGCTGCTGCAGGCGGTGCGGCCGGTGACCGCGGCGGAACTGGTGCGCGGGCAGTTCAACGGCTACCGCCAGGAAGTGGGCGTGGCCGCCGACTCGAACGTGGAGACCTACGCGGCGCTCACTCTGCATATCGACTCGTGGCGCTGGAGCGGGGTGCCGCTCTACCTGCGCGCCGGCAAATGCCTGCCGGTGACCGCCACCGAAGTGGTGGTGGAGCTGCGGCGGCCGCCGGTGAACGTGTTCGGCGCCATGGCGCCCGAGCAGCCGAACTATCTGCGCTTTCGCGTCGGTCCGGACGTGGCGATCGCGCTCGGTGCGCACACCAAGAAGCCCGGACCGGTGATGATCGGGCACGACGTCGAGCTGTACGCCGCCGAGCAACAGGGCGATGACATGGATGCCTACGAGGTGCTGATCAGTGCCGCGCTCATCGGCGATACCTCGCACTTCGCGCGCGAGGACGAAGTCGAGGCGGCCTGGGCGGTCGTCGACCCGGTGCTCAAAGCGACCGCGCCGCCGCTGGAATATCTCAAGGCAAGCTGGGGACCGCCGCAGGCGGAGAGCCTGATCCACGGACCGTGCGGCTGGCACAACCCCGGTGCGCGACCGCAGGACTGGACGCGCGCCTGCGGCCGCAGCCCCGCGCCTTAACACATGACGCTGGCCGAGGACGAGCTGGTGCAAACCCCGGCGTGGCTGCCGCTCGAACTGCAGGGCGGTGCGGTGAGCCTGGTGAAGCTCGACGAGGCGGCGTACCGTGCGGCGAGCTTTCTCGACCAGCGCCTGTGCTCGTGCGGCTACCCACAGCACTCATGCGCGCCGGCGCTGCTGCAGAGCGCCGCCGCGCGGCTGCCAGCGCGCGCGCACTATATTTTTCACACCGGGCACGTCGGCTCGACGCTCGTCTCGCGCCTCGTCGGCGCGCATCCGCAGCTGTTCGCGCTGCGCGAGCCGGCGCTGCTGCGCGCGCTCGCCGCACCTTCCCCCGCCGCCGCGCTGCAGCTCGATGTCGCGCTCGCGCTGCTGGCGCGCACCTGGCGGCCCGCGCAGCGCGCGGTGGTCAAGGCCACGAGCTTCGTCAGCGAGCTGGCCGAGCCGATCCTGACCGGCAGCCCGCAGGCGTCGGCGCTCTTCATGTACGTGCAGCCGCTCGCCTATCTGCAGGTGATATTCGCCGGTCCCAACTCGCGCCGCGAGAGCCGTCAGCTCGCTGCGGCGCGACTGCAGCGTCTGCTGCGGCGCCTGGGCGAGGGCGCGGTGCGGCCGGATCCTGCTTCCGAGGGCGAGTGCATCGCGATGAGCTGGCTGTGTGAAATGACGACGCTGCGCCAGGCGGCGGAGCAGCGCGCCGCGCAGGTGCTGTGGGTGGATTTCGACGCCTTGCTGCGCGAGCCGATGAGCGGCCTGCGGGACATCTTCCAGCGCCTCGGCGTGCAGCCCGGCGATGCCGAGCTCGAGGCGCTCCTCGGCGGACCGCTGATGCGGCAATACTCCAAGGCGCCCGAGTACGCCTACGACACCGCGCTGCGTCGCGAGTTGCTCGCGTCCGCCGATCGCGAGCATGCGGCGCAGATCCGCCGCGGTATGGATTGGCTGCAGGCGGCGGCGCAGCGCCATGTGCTCGCCGCGGCGGTGCTGCCATGACGGGCACGCCCTTCCGACAACCATGACACTCGCAGCGCTCCGCGAACGCGCCATTGCGCTGCATCGTGAGGGCCGTTTCGCCGAAGCGGAGCGCATCTACGCCCAGGTGCTGCGCCAGGATCCGGGGGATGCGATCGCGCTCGCCTGCAGTGCCGCGGCGCTGCGCGAGCTCGGACGCCCCGAGGAGGCTCTCGCCCGGGCGGACGCTGCCATCGCGGTGCGGCCCAGCACGGATGCGTACTGTTATCGCGGCGCCGCACTGCGCGACCTGGGACGTTTCACCGACGCCCTGGCGAGCTTCGATCGGGCCATTGCCCTGACGCCGCAGAGCGTCGAAGCACACAACTACCGCGGTATGGCCTTACAGCAGCTGCAACGTACCAGCGAGGCGCTCGCCAGCTTCGATCGGGCGCTGGCGCTGCGTCCGCAGTCCGCCGAGCTCCACAACAACCGCGGCAACATACTGCGCCGCCTGCAGCGCTTCCCCGCAGCGCTCGCCAGCTTCGATCGGGCCATCGCCCTGCAGCCGAACCTCGCCGCGGCCCACAACAACCGCGGCCTGGTGCTGCAGGCGCTGCACAGCTATCCGGAGGCGGCGCGCAGTTACCAGCGCGCCCTGGCGCTGCAACCGGAATTTGCCGAGGCGCACAACAACCTCGGCACGGTGCAGTGTGAGCTCGGTCAGCCGGCCGAGGCGCTGCTGAGCTGCAGCCGGGCGCTCGAGCTGCAACCGGACATGCCGGGGGTGCACGGCAACGTGGGAAACGCGCTGCGGGACCTGGAGCGGCCCGAGGAGGCACTGGCGCAGTATGAGCTCGCCCTCGCGGAGGCTCCCGAGGATGCCGACAATCACTGTCATCGTGGCAACGCCCTGTTGGATATGAAGCTGATTCCGCAGGCGGTCGCCTGCTACGAGCGGGCCATCGGGCTGAACCCGCAGCACGCGCAGGCACATTTCAACAAGAGTGTGTCCCTGCTGTTATCGGGTGACTTTACCCGGGGATTGCCGTTGTACGAGTGGCGCAAAGCGCTCGAACCGACGGCGGCCCGGGCAAGCTCCGCAGCGCAGTGGCTCGGCGCGGGGGAGATCTCCGGCAGGACGCTGTTGGTCTACGCCGACCAGGCACTCGGCGACACGATTCAGTTCTGCCGCTACGCGAAACTGGCCGAGGAGCGCGGCGCGCAGGTGGTGCTCGCCGTGCAGCCACAGCTGCGTGAGCTACTGGTCGCTCTCAGCCCGACGATCCGGATCATCGCGCGCGGTGAGGACGCGGGCGGCTGCGACTATCAGTGCGCGTTGATGAGCCTGCCGTTCGCCTTCGGTACCACGCTGGCGAACGTTCCGGCAGCGGTGCCCTACCTGCGCGCCGATCCGCTGCGGGCTGCACGCTGGCGTGAGCGGATCGGCGCTGCCGGCTTCAGGATCGGCATAGCGTGGCAAGGCAGCCGCAACCGCATCGACGTCGGCAGGTCGGTTCCCCCGGCGATGTTCGCGCGCCTGGCGGGCATCCCCGGTGTGCGCTTGATCAGCCTGCAGAAGGCCGACGGACCCGGGCCGCTGCCGGCCGGGGCCGGGGAGCTGCCCGTGGAGATGCCCGGGGATGACTTTGACCGCGGCCCGCAGGCATTTCTCGACAGCGCAGCCGTCATGAGCCACCTCGACCTCGTCATCACCTGCGACACGGCGCTGGCGCACCTCGCCGGGGCGCTCGGCCGCCCGACCTGGGTGGCCCTCAAGCACGTGCCCGACTGGCGCTGGCGCCTGGACGGTGCGGACAGCCCGTGGTATCCGGGCATGCGCCTCTTCCGGCAGTCCCGGCGCGGCGACTGGGACGGGGTGTTCGCTGCGATCCATCACGAGCTGGCGCGCCTGGTGCACGCAACGCGCCACGACCCCTCGCGGTGAAGGTGTCCCGGCGGGGGACTGTCACTCCTCGGATGCCGCGCTTACGTCGCCCGGTCTGACGGCAGTGCCCGCGAGGTCTCCGAGGGCCTCCTTCAGCGGATCGAGCCAGGGCTCGAAGTTGCGCCAGTGGTCGATACCCTCGCTGTACAGGGGCTGGCGCACCTGTTCCGAGCTCACCGTCTGCACGCTGCGGCGCGTCTCGTGGAAACGCAGGCATTGCGCTTCGAATGGCAGACCGCAGTAATCGAGCAGGCGGCGCACCTCGCCCTCCAGATCGCGCACCAGGTCCTCGTAGCAGACGCGATGAATGCGTCCGGGTAACACCGCGTCGTAGTGCGCCATGAGACTCACGTAATCGCGGTAGTAGTGACCGAGATCCTCGAGGCTGTAGCTGAACCACGCACCGCCCTGGAAGTGCTGCTTGAAGTTGGCAAAGCAGCAGCCGAGCGCGGAGCGCCGCGCGTCGATGATGCGCGCGTTCGGCAGCATCAGGTGGATGAGCCCGACGTGCAGAAAGTTGGCGCCCATCTTGTCGATGAATCGCGGGCGGCCGAGCACGCGATGCGCCCGCGTCTGCGCGAGATAGCGCTCGCCGAGGGCGGCAGCTTCCCCGCGCGTCAGGCGTGTGAGCGACTGCGGGTAGATGGCGGGCTTGCCGGGCGCCTCGCGGTCGCCGAGATCCAGCGCAAAGCGCAGCACGTCGGTCAGCTCGCGCGTGCCTTCCACCTGCGAGTGACTGGCGAGGATCTGCTCGAGGAGCGTCGAGCCGGCACGCGGCAGCCCGAGGATGAACACGGGGTCCGGCGACGGACATCCCCACCCCGCACGCGCGGCAAAGAACTCCCGGGTGCAGTACGTCTGCGTACGCTGCACGAAGCGCGTGCTGTTCGCGCTCTGGTAAGGCACGACTGCGCGCCGCAGCGCGTTGCCACGAGCGTAGTGGCCGAAGGCGGTGGCGAAGTCGCCCGCATCCTCCAGCGCTTTGCCGAGCGCGAACTCCAGCCGCGAACGCTCCTCGTTGCGCAATCCCTCGCGCGCCACCTCGATCTGCATGGCGGCGACTTCACCGCCAGTGAAGCGATAGGTCTTGAGGTCCGCGAGTGCCACCCAGGCGTCGCCGCAGTGGGGCTGCAGCTCGAGGCACCTGTGGTAGGCGTCGATGGCCTCGCGGTAGCGGCCCGCGGCGCGCAGCGTATGGCCGTAGTTCAGCCACATCAGCTCGTTGCCAGGCAGCTCCTTCACCAGCTCCTCGAGCAGCTCGAGGGCGCGCTGAGTGCGCCCCAGGACGGTGTGCGCTATGGCCTGCAGTGAGCGATAACGCGGGTTGCCCGGCTCCGCTGCCAGCAACCGCTCGAGCAGCGGCAGCATCGGCTCGCCCATCTGCTGCTGGTGCAGGATATCGACGAGATCGAGGCGCGCGCGGCTGTAACCGGGCGCGAGGCGCAGGCACTCCCCGAGCAGCCGCTCGGCCTGTGCGTAGTCTTCGCGCGCCGTGGCAACCTGCGCGAGCATGCGCAGCGCGGCGACATCCTGCGGTGCGCGTTGCAGCGCTCGCTGCAGCAGTGCGGTGGCGGCATCGAGACGCTCGCTGGCGAGCGCGGCGGCAGCCTCGGTAAGGCGCGCCTCTTCGGGCGCGAGCTTCTCGAAGCGCCCGTAGGCGGCATCGCACGCGGCCGCCTCGCCACGCGTCGCGTGCAGCAGCGACAGCTCGCACCAGGCTTGCGCAAGGTCCGGGGTCAACCGCACCGCCTCCTGCAGCGCAACCAGGGCCTCCGCGTCGCGCCCGGCGGCGTGCAGCGCGCGACCGAGTTCCAGGCGGATCACGGCGGAGCCAGGCTGTGAAGCGGCGAGCGTGCTAAAGTTCGCCACGGCCGCGGCCGGATCCCCCGCGCGCCGGTGCGCGCTGCCCAGCAACAACAGCGCCGGCGGGTACCCGGGGTGCGTGTGCAGAATCTGCGCCGCCTGACGGGCCGCAGCCGCCGGATCGCTCTCCAGCAATGAGGCGACGCGGATCAGCTCGAAATCCACATCGCTTGTCCGGTTCAATGCGCTCTCCAGGCCTGGGGCGGGCCGCGCTAGAATCAGCGCGCAATCCCGACAGACGATAGGGGACGCTCTTGAGCGACGTCAATGCCACGGCCGGTGCCGCCGCCGCCGACAATGCCACGGTGCTGCGGATGATCCAGGCATCCAAGGGCGCCGCTGCGGCCGGCCGCACCAGCGAAGCGGATCAGCTGCTGGCGCGCGTGGCGCAGCTCGCCCCCGCGCATCCGGCGGTGCTCAACGAGCTGGGCCTGAGGATGATGCAGCGGGGCGAGGCCGCCAGGGCGCGCGAGCTGTTCCAGCGGGCGACCGAGGGTGATCCGCGGCATCCGGCACTGTGGTCGAACCTCGCCGCCAGCCTGCACGCGCTCAACCTTTTGCCCGAGGAGCTCGAGGCCATCGAGCGTGCGCTCGCGCTCGAGCCCCGTCACCTGCCCGCGCTGCTGCAGAAGGGCATGCTGTTCGAGCAGAGCGGCGACCCGCGCAATGCCGCCCGCAGCTATCGCAACGCGCTGGCCACCCTGCCGCCCGGTCAGCAGCCCCCCGAGACGGTCGCGGCCGCGATCGAGCACGCGAGCGCGCTGATCGCCGCGGACGACACCGCACTGGCGACGGCGATCGCGCAGCAGCTTGCGCCAATACGCGAGCGCCACGGCGGCGGCGCCTTCAGGCGCGTCGAGCATTGCATCGATCTGCTCACCGGCAGGCGCACGCGTTTCACGCCGCAGCCGACCTTCATGTACTTTCCGGAGATTCCCGCGGTCGGGTTCTTCGACCGGGAGGATTTTCCCTGGCTGGATGCGATCGAGGCGGCGAGCGATGACATTCGCGCCGAGCTCATGAGCGTGCTGGTCGCGGATCGCGAGGGACTCGAGCCCTACGTGGCCTATCGCGAGGGTGTTCCGCTCAACCAGTGGAAGGAGCTCAACCAATCGCGGCGCTGGAGCGCGTACTTCCTGTGGAATCAGTCGGTGCCGCAGCCGGCGCACCTGGCGCGCTGTCCGCGCACGGCGCAGCTCCTTAAGGGGGCGCCGCAGTGCGACGTGGTGGCGCGCGGGCCCACGGCATTCTTCTCGATACTCGAGGCCGGCACGCGCATCCCGCCGCACACCGGCGTGACCAACACGCGGCTCACGGTGCATCTGCCGCTCATCGTGCCGCCGGACTGCGGCTTTCGTGTCGGCAGCGAGACGCGCGAGTGGGTCCCCGGCAAGGCCTGGGCGTTCGACGATACCATCGAGCACCAGGCCTGGAACGACTCGGACGCCCCGCGCGCCATCCTGATCTTCGACATCTGGAACCCATTCCTCACCGCGGCGGAGCGCGACCTGGTGCGCGCCTTGACCGAGATCGTGGGTACGTACTACGGCGCGAGCATGCAGGACACGCTGTGAGCCGGCCGCCCGTGGGAGTGCGACAGCGCGAGCTGCGTATGCTGTTCGCGGTGCTCGCAGTGGCGCGACTCCTGATCGGGTGGGGTGGGGAGGCACAGCCGCAGGTACCGCAAGGCGCGCTGCGCGCCTGCGCAAGCATCGCGGCTGACGCGGAGCGCCTCGCCTGCTACGACCGACTGATCACGCCCGCGGTGGGGAACCCGGCGCCGCCGCCGCGGGCAGCCGCTGCGGTCGCACCGCCGGCGGCAGTCACGCCGCCCTCCGTGGCGGCCTCCGCCGCAGTGCCGCCCGCCGCGGCACCCGCTGCCGCGGTGTCTGCGCCGCCGCCCAAGGAATCCTTCGGGTTGTATGCGGCCGAACACCCCACGCCAGCGGTGGCGGCGGCGCTGCAGGCCGCCGTCGTCGCCCTGGGCAAAGCCCCGAGCGGCAGGATGACGGTGCAACTCGAGGGAGGCGCCTTGTGGGAGCTCTACGAGGCGGATCCCCTGATCGCCGTGGGTGACGTCGTCACCGTAACGCGAGCCTCGTTCGACTCTTACCTCATGCACACCCCCAGCCGGCGAACGCACCGCGTACGCCGGCTGCACTGAACTGCGCAAGTGGCGCAAAAAAACGGCGGGCCTCGTGGCCCGCCGTTGTCAGATCAACAGAGTTTCGCTTAGAACTGCGCCGTGATGGTGGCGAACAGGTAACGACCCATCGCGTCGTAGACTCCGGGGAAGGTGTTGCCGTTGCAGTTGGCGCCGGACGGGCTGCTGGTGGAGCAGTCCGCGCCGGTAATCAGCGGCGGCACCTTGTCGGTGATGTTGTTGACGCCCAGCTCGAGCCGGATGCCCTTGTAGACGTTGAAGGTCGCCGTCAGATCGAAGTAGCTGTAGGCGGGGATGTGCTCGGTGCCCGGGAAGGGCTGGATGCCATCCCCGTTGAGCAGCGGGTTGCCGCTCGCGAGCTCGGAGTTCTGCGGTCCGTAGTACCGCCACCG
>Ga0210394_10000915_pt1 | contig 52572 bp, 43 predicted proteins | sample IncBWC12MmetaG_FD_160121 | JGI IMG/M metagenome (GOLD analysis project Ga0210394, IMG submission 160121) | Forest soil microbial communities from Barre Woods Harvard Forest LTER site, Petersham, Massachusetts, United States - Inc-BW-C-12-M | ecosystem: Environmental > Terrestrial > Soil >...
TCGAGATTCATGCGCAGGCAGAGCTGCTTCAGTTCATTCACCAGCGCAATATTCACGCAGCGAAAAATATTTTCGAGCAGCTTCACCATTTCGGCGGCGCGGGTGGAGCTGACGGGAATCACTTTCGAGACGATCTGCGCGTACAGCCCTGCAGCGGCGCGCCCACTGGGAGGATTTACGCCACCCACTACTTTGGGGATCTGCGCCAGGCCGAATTGTTTGTTACCCGGATCTTCGCGCTCCGGGGAGAAAGCGAGATAAAAATCGGTAGCAATGTTTTCGCTGCCGTCGCCATTTGCGATGGGGCAGCGTAAGCCGCCCTTCTCGAGAATGGGTAGCACCAACTCTTCGGTCGTGCCTGGGTACGTCGTGCTCTCGAGAACGATGAGCTGATTGCGCTGGAGATTCGGCGCAATCGCGCGCGCGGTGTTCTCGACGTAGCTCAGGTCCGGTTCGCGTCGCTCGTCGAGGGGCGTGGGGACGCAGATGAGGACTGCGTCCATTTCGCGAAGGCGGGTGAAATCGGACGTCGCGTCGAAATGCTTTGCATCCACGTGAGCTTTGATTTTTTCCGCGGGAATGTGCTGGATGTAGGATTGTCCGGCATTCAGCTTTTCAATTTTGGACTGATCGAGGTCGAACCCCGTGACGCGCTGCCCGACGTCGGCAAACCGGAGTGCGAGTGGGAGTCCAACGTACCCGCAGCCGATAATTCCGATCTTGATGCCCTTATCCCCAAAAAACTCCGGTTTACGGTCCACCCTTACTCTCCTTGCGATTGCGTCTTATTAGATAGATTCGAGAAAATGCATTGGTGGCGGATACGTAGAAAACAAGTCTAGGTTCTCTACTCCGCGAGAATCTTTCGGATTTTGTCTGCCTCGGAATAATTTGGGCTGATCTGCAAGGCTTGTTCGAGTTCTTTCTTGGCGAGGGCGTGGTTGTTGGCTTTCTCGTAGGCCATGCCGAGATGATAATGGAAGGTGGCGCTATCGGGCGTTTGTTTCACGGCTTCTTTCAGCGTATCGATCGCCGACGAATAGGCGCCCTGATTGTAATACGCCCAGCCTAAGGTATCGGCGGTGCTAGGAAGATCGGGTAAACCTTTGCGTGCGGTCTGGGCGAGAGAGAGCGCGACGCTGACGTCGCCTCCGTGTTCGAGCATGAGGTAAGAAAGATTGTTTGCAGCTACGGGGTAGTCCGGTTGAATAGCGAGTGCTTTCTTGTATAGATCTTCCGCCTGTTGCCAATCGCCGCGGGTTTCCAGAAGGCTTGCCAGGGAAATATAAATACGAACATCGCGAGGATTGGCCTGGATGGCGCGTTGGTATCCGGCGATTGCCTGGTCCACGGAGCCCTTGGCGACTTGGGTGCGCGCAAGCATAAGGAAGGCGGGGACATTGTTCTTGTCGAGGTCGACCGCTTTCGAAAAAGCTTCCTCGGCTTTGTCGTTTTGCTGATTCTTTAGCTCAATCTGACCGAGAAGCGAATAGAGCTGGCTATTGTTGGGGACTTTGGCGATCTGGTCCTGGACGCGGCGAAGCGCTTTGGCCGGCTGCTTCCGCACCATGTCAATATTGACCAGACCGGTGAGCGCATCAACGGCGGCAGGATTCCTTTGTAGCGCGTCTGAGTAAACTTTTTCAGCCTCGTCATAGCGCTTCTGAAACATTCGAATGTCACCCAAGCGCGCGTAAGCAGCAGGATTGCCGGGGGCAACTTCAATTGCTTTCTTCAGATCCGCTTCTGCGCCTGTGGCGTTGTTTTGGCGCATGAGCGCTTGCGCGTGGTAAACATAGCCTTCAGGTGATTGGGGCTGCACGTGAATCATCTGCTGGCTCCACTGCGACAGAGTTGCCGCATCACCTCGACGCATCGCGAGGGCCGAGAGCGCGCGCAAGGCCTCCACCAGGTTCGGACGCAGGTGCAGGGCCTGCTTCCATTCAGCTTCGGCTTGACCAAGATTCGCATTCGCAGCGTACGCGAGGCCGAGTTGATAGTGCGCGCCGGCGTCGTTCGGAGCGTCTTTGGCAGCTTTCTCGAGAACGTGAATCGCTTCCTCGGATTTTCCCTGGCGAATCAGCAACTCGCCGTGAAGGACCTGAGCGTTTGGATCCGACGAAGCGATTTTCAGCGTGGTGTCATTGATTTTGACGGCTTCGTCGACGCGATTTTCGGAGATCAACAGCTGAGTGTAAATGTTTGCTACGGTCACATCCTTAGGATGTTCAGAATAAAGGGACGCGAACTCGGACAGCGCTTTTTCGGGCTGGTTTGTGGCGACGTAGAATTCCCCGAGCATGCGATAGCCCTTTGGATCGCCTTGCAGAGCCGACTTGGCGTCGCGCAAGGTTTGCTCGGCCATGTCGCGCTGGCCTTCATTCAGATACAGCCCGGCAAGGGTTGCACGCGGCGCTGGATTCTTTGGATCCAGCGTAATCGCGGCCTGAAACTGTTTCCCGGCGTCAACCCAGCGTTTTTGTCGTTCGTAAAACGCACCAAGAGCCATGAGGGCAGAGGTGGATTTGGGATCGAGCGAAATTGCTTTCTTGAAACTTTCTTCAGCGGCTGGGAGGTCTTTGTTCTTTTCCTGAATCACAGCCAGGTTCAGATACGATTGCGAACGGCCGGGATCCATTTTCAAAGCTGAGTGCGCCTCGTCGAGCGCTTTCGCGTCGTAGCCGAGGGCGGCATCTGAGTTCGCTAGCAACAATTGCGCCTGGGGATTATTCGGGTCGCCTTGCAGAATTGTTTGAGCGCGATCGTGGGCCTGCTGAAACTGGCGACCGGCTAGAAGGATATTCCCCAAGTCGAGTTGCGCCTTCCAATTGGCGGGATCAAATTCGACAGTGCGAGTCAATTCCTGATATGCGTGCGACCAGTCGCCCTGTTTCATGAGCGACTGTGCCAGGCAGTAGTGGGCATCCGCGAATTTCGGGTCGATCTGAATGGCGTTCTCGAACTCGATGTTGGCCTCGCGGTACTGTCCTTTGTCGAAATAGGCGACGCCCTTGTCGAGAAACTTCTTTTTCTTGACCTCCGGGTTGAGCGAACAGGAGGCAAGCGCGAAAACTGCGATGAGCAGGGTAACTAAGAGTGAGCGAGCGCTTCGCATTTCAAGCATTCCGCCTCGATTTGATATGGCCTCGACTACAACGGCCCAACAGAAATAGAAGCAATCCATCGCCCGGTCTGATTCGCTATTCGATTAAACCGTAGGCTAGACTTACAGCACTGAAAACAATAAGCTTAACTCGGCTATAACGCAATCCGTGATTCGAGCTACGCGGTACCTGCGGCGGGGCCATGTATTGTGGCAGTGGAAGTAACCTTCCACTATTATTCCTCTAAATGCCCTCAAATGCCATAAATCGGTGCGTCTGTACGTTGGAGAGCCGATCGCATTCTACGCTAAGTCCCTTGTTAATATAGTTTTGGGATTTGATGGTAATTGGTTTCTCTTTTGATGGAAGGGCCTCTGGACTTGATGCCAGGTGGCTGTGGCTGAATCGTCCTATAAGCTACAGATTTTAAGCAATATAACGGAGAGCCTCGAGCCGGCACTCTCGTGGCAGCTGCCTTGCATTCACTTTCCGGGTATCAAAGTGCGCCTAAGGCGAGGCGCGAAGCGGGATAATGGGCTCAAACGTGGAAAATGCGATAGCAACACCGATATTTGAAGCGGCAAAGCAGCCTGAGGTTGGCGGATTCGTGGGTGGGACCAGTCCCGCGATGCTGACCCTCGAAGCTGTGCTGGCGGAGATCGCGCACACGAACATTCCGGTTCTTTTGGTGGGAGAGTGCGGCACGGGCAAGCAGATGTTCGCTCATAGGATCCACCAATTATCGGACCGGTCGGAGCCGCTGATGAAAGTCTCGTGCGCCGGGATGAGGGCGGACTCGTTTGCAAGCGAGCTCGGTCTGGACGCGAGGGAGGAGCGCGAATACGGGCACGATACAGGGACCGCGTTCTTCGATGAAATCAGCGAACTCGATGCCGCGTGCCAAAGAAATCTGCTGTACGCGCTGCCTGACGGAGAAGCGAAACCGCGACGCGGAATTCTGATGGCGCGCTTGATCTCCGCTACGAGCCGGAATCTCGATGAGGAGATGAAGGCGGGCCGCTTTCGGCGCGAGCTCTATTACAGGATCAATGGCGTCTGTGTTCGGCTTCCGGCGCTTCGGGAACGGAAAGAAGACATTCCACACCTGAGCGATTATTTTCTGGCGAAGCACTGCACTCAACTGGGGCGGATGCGTTCGCAACTCAGTGCGAAGGCGATTGACGTGTTCATGAACTATTCGTGGCCAGGCAACATTCGCGAGTTAGAAAATGTAGTCAAGAGGATTGTGGCGCTCAACGACGAGGAGCTGGCACTCTCAGAATTGGCAAGCACTCGAAATGCGACCGATGCCTCGGTGCCATTAGACGGGCAAACGCGATCACTGAAGGTAGCCTCAAAGGCAGCCTCGCGCGAAGCAGAACGGGAGTTGATTTTGAAAGCCCTTGGTCGCACGCGATGGAACCGAAAACGAGCTGCTCAGGAGCTGCAGATTAGCTACAAGTCGCTGCTGTATAAGTTGAAACAGATCGGCATGGACGAAGAATTGAACTAGCAAGGTGGTGAAAGTGATGATGAGACGCATAGAACTCTGGATCGCCGTGGCGCTGCTCGCAGCGGCGATTCCCGTACACGCGCAGGAGGCAGACCAAAAGAAGCCTACAACTCAGGGAGGCGCGGCCAGCACCTCGGCGGTCGCGAAAAAGGCAGCGACGGAAGATCCGAATTATGTAATCGGAGAACAAGACGTGCTGGACATCAGCGTATGGAAAGAACCGGAGTTGACGCGCTTGGTGCCAGTGCGGCCGGACGGAAAGATTTCGCTTCCGCTCTTGAATGACGTGCAGGCAGCTGGAAAAACGCCACTGCAGCTGGCAACCGATATTACGGCAGGCCTGAAGAAATTTGTCACCGATCCGCAAGTGACGGTGATCGTTGCGACGATCAACAGCCAGCGAGTTTACATCCTTGGCGAAGTGAACAGGGCGGGCGCATATCCCCTTCTGCCGAACATGACGGTATTGCAAGCGCTTTCAAGCGCCGGTGGTTTTACACAATTCGCGAACCTCAAGAAGATCTACCTGCTTCGTGTCGAAAACGGAAAGCAAGAAAAGCACCCGTTCAACTATAAGGACGTGCTCGCCGGGAAGGCGGCGGATCAGAATATTTTTGTAAAGGCCGGCGACACGATCGTCGTGCCATAAGGAAAGAAAGCCCATGCGTGGAACGCTAAAAATTCGCTTGGCGGCCGTTGGCGCGATGATCCTCGCGGCGACAGTCGCACGTGCCCAGCAACAGGGAACGGATCAAAGCACCCAGCCCACGCAGCCTACGCAGTCGACCCAGCCGACGCAGCCGACCCAGCCTTCACAACCGATCCCTGCCTACCATTCTCCGTTGGCATCCGCAGCGGCCAACGGTGACGAAACGTACGATCCCCAGAAACTGAACCCCGATACAACCGCGCTCACGGGCATTCAGGATCTGAGCCTGGGAGTGCCTGCCACGACGCACAGCTATTGGCTGCCGCACCTTGACTTCAGCTCGACCGTGGACACGAACCCCCTGGCTGGGCAGGGCCAAAGCGGCTTGACAACGTTTATCTCAGTATTTGGAGGCATCGATCTGCACCGGGACTCGGGAAATTCGGCGCTGACGTTGGATTACGTTGGAGGAGGATCGTTTTCCAACAGCGGCAGCGTGAGCAATGGAATCGTACAAGGGCTGAATTTCACGGAGCGACTCTCTTATCGCCGCTACGTGCTTTCGTTCTTTGACCAGTTCATGTATGCGCCTCAGACGACGATGGGAGCAGCTGGGATTCCGAACGGGCCGACTCTGCCAGGCGTAGGAACCGGCGGCATAGGGAACGGCTACTTGCCAGGACAGTCGATTCTGACTGCGCGCGGGCAGCGCGTGACCAACTTTACCGGCGGGGAGTTGGACTATTTGCTTAACTCGCGGTCGTCGCTGACATTCGTCGGGGGCTACAACCTGCTGGACAGCCTCGACGATAATCAGCTGAACTACGGCAACGTGATCTTTTCGGCGGGATACAACTATCAGATGTCACGCGCCAACACGATTGGACTCTCTTACCAGTTCAGTTCATTCAATTACAGCAACGTCGATCAATCCATTAAAAACAACATCATCGCGGTGTCCTACGGGCGACGCATTACAGGCAGACTCGCTTTTCAAGTGTCGGGTGGACCGGACATTACGCTCATCAAGATGCCCATCACGAGCACGCCTGGGTCGACTAGTGGGGCGCCGGGCAGCTCGATGACCCAAGTATATGGATACTTCAACACTTCCCTGCAATATCGCTTGGAGCGAACCAGTCTAGGCGCCGCCTACAACCATGGCGTCAGTGGCGGGTCCGGCGTACTAGCAGGTTCCGTGGTAGACAACGTGACGGGAAACGTGAACCGACAAGTATCACGAACATTCAATGTGGGTTGGAACGCTGGCTTCTCCAGGAATCGAGGGCTGGCAATCAACGGCACGACGACGACGAACCAAACCTTCGACTATTGGTTCACTGGTGTAACCGTAAGTCATCCGCTGGGCCGTAGTTTGAACATCTTCCTGAGCTATCAATTACAATATCAGAATACGAATTCGTCCATTTGCACGGGAAATGTCGCGTGCGGGACGGGAACCAGCTTGACCCGCAATCAGGTTACGTTTGGGCTTGGCTGGCACAGGCAGCCCATTCCGTTCTAGAGATGAGTTCGGAATGGAAGCCAGGGAACGGGAAACGAGGATGGAATGACTGAACGAGAACTGACCCTTCAAGATTACGTGGCGATGTTGCGGCGGAGATGGGTGCTCATCGTGATTCTCGCGGTGGTGGGTGCCCCACTAGCATACATTGTGTCCCGATTTTTACCCGACCGCTACAAATCGCAGACACTCGTATTAGTGGAACAGCCCTCGATACCTTCAGACATCGTTCGATCGTTGGACACAGCCGACATCACCCAAAGGCTTTCCAGCATGCAGCAGCAAATCTTGAGTCGGTCGCGGCTAGAGCCGATCATCGCGCAATTCGGGCTGTATGCCAGCGATGTTAACAAGGTGCCAATGGAGGACCTCGTCGGACGGCTGCAAAAGGGAATCGAAGTAACTCCGATTCTGCCAATGGCAGAAACGCAGACCCGACAACTTCCGGGCTTCTATGTGAGCGTCACCCTGAGCAACCCGCGCACGGCTCAGCAGGTATGCTCAGCGGTAACGTCGATGTTCATCGAGGAGAACCTGCGGCTGCGCCAGCAGCATTCGGAAGACACGACAGCGTTCCTGGTGACTCAATTAGCCGAGGCGAAAGCAAACCTCGATGCGCAAGACGCCAAGCTGGCGGCCTTCAAGAGCCGCCATCTAGGAGATCAACCGGATCAAGCGCAAATGAATTTGAATCTTTTGACAACTCTGACCTCCCAACTCGACGCTGCCACGCAGGGGCTCGCGCGCGCGCAGCAGGACAAGTCGAATGCCGAGTCAAACCTGACTCAGCAGATCGCTGTCTGGCAGGCGTCGCAGACCGGACACAATCCCGAGACATTGGAGCAGCAGCTCGCCGCAATGCAGACGCTGCTCGCGACACTACAGGCGCGATACACGGATGACTATCCGGACGTAATCAAAACCAAAAATGACATCGCTTCTTTGAAGAAGCAAATTGCCGAAGCAGACGCCAAGAGAGCAACGAGCGAGCCTGCGAAAGGCCAGAAGAACATACTCGAGCCTATGCAGATCGCGCAGCTGCGGGCACAAGTTCGCAATCTCGATTCGGTAATCGCTGAAAAAGCGAGAGAGCAGGAGCAAATCAAGCAGCAAATCAAGGTCTATCAAGACCGTGTCCAGTCAAGCCCGGCCGTCGAGCAGGAATTCAAAGAGCTGACCCGCGGTTACCAGACGGCGCTCGAATCCTATAACGAGTTGCAGAAGAAGCGAGACGCTTCGGCGATGGCAGCGGACCTTGAGCGGAAGCAACAAGGCGAGCAATTTCGCGTTCTCGACCAGGCGAATCTTCCCGACAAGCCTTCTTTCCCGAACCGGCCACTTTTTGCGGCAGGTGGATTCGGCGGAGGCCTTGCCTTGGGGCTAGCCATCGCGTTCCTTCTGGAAATGAAGGACTCATCGCTGAAGACCGAGAGAGATGTAGAGTTCACGCTTCACCTTCCCGTGCTAGCGATGATTCCGGAACTCGAGCCAGACGATTCGGATCAGATAACCGAGAAGCAAGATCCGGTTTTGGCCGAAGCGGGATCAAATCACGTCAGAAGCTCCTAGGGAGACTATGTACCAGAAATTCTTCGGACTACGAGAAAGCCCGTTCAATGTGAATCCCGATCCGCGTTATCTGTTTCTGACGCGGCAGATTCAGGAAGCGTTGGCTGGGCTAACGTACGGGATTCAGAACCGCAAGGGTTTCATTCTTCTGACCGGTGAGGTTGGAACGGGAAAGACCACTCTTCTGAACCGGCTCCTGGACTGGTTGCACGGGCAGCGCGTGGCGACAGCGTTCATTTTCAATTCGCAATTGAGTGTAAATCAGTTGTTCGACTTCATCATCGCAGAGTTTGAAATTCCGTGTGAGTCCCGCGAAAAAAGCGAAATCCTCATGCGGTTGAATCAATGGTTACTGGAGCGATATCGCGCCGGGGAAACGGCGGTTTTGATCATCGATGAAGCCCAGAACCTTTCCCCGGAGGTATTAGAGGAAGTCCGACTTCTAACGAATCTTGAAACCTCCACAGAAAAGCTGCTGCAGATCGTATTGACGGGACAGCCAGAATTGGAAGAGAAACTGAAATTGAGGGAATTGCGCCAGCTGCGACAACGCATTACTTTGCGCTGCCGTACGTCGCCTCTGACGCTAGACGAGACATTTGGCTATATCGCGGAGCGTCTACGGATTGCCGGAGCGAATGGCGAGCCGATTTTCTCCAAGGAAGCGATACAGGCTGTGCATATGTACTCGCAAGGCATTCCGCGCATTGTGAATCTGTTGTGTGAGCATTCGCTCATCAATGCGTATGTGGATCATCTGCGTCCCGTACCGGCACACCTCGTTGAGGAGGTCGCTCGAGAGTTTCAACTCGATGAAATCGAGCCGACAGCGCGGGCGAGACTGGCGCCGACCGGAACCCAGGCGAGTGACACGCAGGCACTACTTCAGAATTTAGATGAGTTACTGGGACGTCTGCGGCAGTCCAATGTGATGTTGTCATCGACCCGCGAAAGGAAACCATGAGCCGTATCCACGAAGCGCTAAAAAAAGCGGAACAGGAGCGCGCAGCGGTCGTTACGGCCGAAGCGGAAGCTAATGCGTCGCCGGTTGATCCCGTTGTCGCAGCCTCGGTGCCAAAGAGCGAAGCGACACCTTCAATCGAAGACGTAATGATGCGGACAGTTCCCGCAGCGCCCAGTGGTTATCTAAGGTTCGACGATTTGCGCGCGAAGTGCGCACATCCCGAGTGGCATCTGGACGCGAATGTAAATGTGTTTGCGAATCCGGCTTTGGCAGTTCGGGGCGCCGAGCAGTTTCGGACTCTGCGCTCGCGGCTCTACCAGATGCGCAACAACCAGACGCTTAAAACACTTTTGATTACGAGTTCGATTCCGACCGAAGGAAAAACCTTCGTAACAAACAACCTGGCTCAAGCCATTGTTCGCCAGCCGGATCGGCGCGCACTGATCATCGACGCGGATCTGCGACGCTCACGGCTGCACGTTCCCCTTGGCGCCCCGCTGACTCCGGGGCTCACGGACTACCTTTGTGGGACAGCCGACTTACTCTCCATCATCCAGCAGGGGCACCAAGGAAATCTTTGCCTTATCCCTGGCGGCAATGAAGTTACGAACCCGAGCGAGCTTCTTGCAAACGGACGCCTGAAGATTCTGCTTGACCGGCTAGGCCCAATTTTCGATTGGATTATTCTTGACTCACCCCCTTGCCTCCTCGTGGCTGACGCTAGCGTCCTCGCTGACCATTGCGATGGAGTCTTGCTTGTCACGAGGGCCGGCGTAACTCCCGCAGCGACAGCTCAGCGCGCGGTGCAGGAGTTGCGCGGGAGAAATGTGGTCGGTGTCGTTCTCAATGCCATGCAGGAAACGCACTCATATCACGCGGGTTACTACTACGGATACGACTACAGCGAGGCGAAGGAAACAAACGGCTAGGGTTGGAATGGCCGCTCGCAGCTGAGATTCTCAGAATGAAGTCTCAGTTTGATACTTCCCATTGCCTGGCTTACGTCTTGCAGCCCCCTCCTCGTTCGTTTTCCTAACCTTTGGTTTCAGCCCTCGGCGGCATGGACTGCAAGCTGTGAGATGCCTGTAACATGCTAAATATATTGCATATAACTATGGTTCATCCCAAAGGAGGGAAACGGCTTGGCAATTGGTGGCAACACTTTTCACTAGTTTTACCTAGGCGCGAGCGTATTCCTACTGAGGAATCCATATCCATCGGCGCATTGGCTAATATGTGGTGTATTTTCAATTTGTTACAGAGGAGCCTATAAGCGCCGAGGGTCCGCGAATTGACCACGGCTCTGGCAGGTCACTTGCGATAGGAATAGAGGCTATCGGGTTGTCTTTATGGCGGTAGCCTACTCAGCGACAAAGGCGTCCCCGGAAGAAATGAGATTTGCCAAGGAGCGATTCGCTTGATCACAAGCCCCGGAGCTGAAGACCTACGATGGTTTGCTCTGCAGGTCCGGACCCGTTGGGAGAGTTCCACGACGGTATTGCTCTCCGGGAAGGGTTACGAAACGCTGCTTCCGACCTATGAAGCCAAGAAACGCTGGAACGGGAAAGTGAAGCGCGTGACGGCGCCCCTGTTTCCGGGCTATGTCTTTTGCCGGTTTGACCCACTCAAGCGCCTGCCGATCCTAGTAACACCCGGCGTGATCTCTGTGGTGGGCCGCGGCCGAGTGCCGTTTCCGGTTAATGACGGTGAGATTGCGGCGATCCAAACAATCGTGACTTCTGGGTTTCAAGCTGAGCCGTGGCCGTACCTTGAGGTGGGGCAGAAGATCCGAATCGAAGGCGATTCGTTTCAGGGTTTGGAAGGCATATTGATCCAATTCAAAGGATATAACCGCATCGTCGTTTCCGTTTCGCTGTTGCGCCGGTCGGTTGCGCTCGAACTTGATCGCGACTGTGTTCGACCACTGGCGCCTGCACGGACCAACGTCGATCCAGTTCCTTCGCATGCGCTATTGCAGGGAGTGGTGGCTTAAATGGCTAACAGCAATCTAAAAGTGTCGCCCGTAAGAGAACAGGCGATTCAGCCTGGAGCGGGTCGCAAGGTGCTGGCCCGGATCGGACACATGCCACATGGCAGGGCAGAGGTTCTCACGGAGCCGACGTTTCACGCCCTGCTCACGCACGAACGGCGGCGAGCGGAGAGATCCAGAAAGCCTTTTGTCTTAATGCTGCTTGAGATGCACCCTGTGCATGCGAAGAGCGTGGCGGCAAGTCTCAGCGAACGAGTGAGCGACGTCATTGCCGGGGCAACGCGCGAGACGGACCTGATTGGCTGGTATGAGGAAGGCAGAATCCTCGCGGTGATCTTCGCCGAACTCAATGTGGAAGAGGGCGCCCCGATCACGGAACTACTGCGATCGAAGATTGAGTCAGCGCTCCGAGAATCCATTGGCACAAAGAACGCAGCAAAGATCGTGATTACAACTCACATTTTTCCCGAGAGCTGGGATCAAGGCATAACTGAGCGTCCTGCCGATAGTAAGCTCTATCCGGAGTTGTCGGAAAAGGCCACAAAGAAGCGCTTTCCCCTCGTCATCAAACGCTCGATTGATATTCTCGGCAGCGGCCTGCTTCTGCTGGTTCTCGCGCCCGTTTTCGCGGCGATCGCCTTAGCCATCAAGCTGACTTCAAAAGGGCCGGTAATCTTCGAGCAAGAACGCCTCGGCCAATTTGGAAAGAGTTTTAAGTGCCTGAAGTTTCGCACGATGTACACCAACAACGACGCGAAAATTCATCGCGAGTACGTTCAAAGCTTCATCGCGGGACAGGCCAAGAACGAGAAGGCCCAGAGCGGCGAGCGTGCAGTTTACAAGCTGACCAATGATCCGCGTGTCACCACAGTCGGCCGATTTCTGAGAAAAACCAGTCTCGACGAGTTTCCCCAGTTCTGGAACGTTCTGTGCGGGGAAATGTCGTTGGTTGGCCCGAGACCCCCAGTTCAGTATGAATTCGAGATGTACGACTACTGGCATCGCCGTCGTGTGCTTGAATTGAAGCCGGGCGTTACGGGGCTTTGGCAGGTAAACGGACGGAGCAGGACCTGCTTTGACGACATGGTCCGGCTCGATTTGCGGTATTCCCAAACGTGGTCGATCTGGCTTGATCTCAAGATCCTGCTGGCTACTCCATTCGCGGTTGTTGCAGGCGACGGAGCCCACTAGATTCGCAACACTTGGTGCCTCAGGCCTAATCGGCGTTCAGAATTCTCTCGGTCGGTGGTATTTCCTCAAAGCAGCGTGTTCCGCATCGCCTGAGACCATCAGGAGCTACAGATACACCTCGACTCGCGCTGTTCAAAAGGGAGCCATGATAAGAATCGGCGTAATCGGCTACGGATACTGGGGACCCAACATCGTCAGGAATTTGCAAGGTCTCGACTCGACCCGAGCGGAAATGATTTGTGATAGCAACCCATCCGCTCAGGCACGAGCGCGGAAGGCTCATCCCGGCGTCAAGATTGTTTCGGACGCAAATGAGGTACTGCGCTCACCGGACATTGACGCGGTGGCAATTATCACGCCCGTATGGACACACTACGAGCTTGCCAAGAAGGCACTTGAAAATGGGAAGCATGTGTTCATTGAAAAGCCCTTTGCTTCGAATTCGGCTCAAGCCCAGGAGCTCATTGACCTTGCCGCGCAGAAGAAACTGAAGATCATGGTGGATCATACATTTTTGTTCACGGGCGCTGTGCGCAAGATCCGCGAACTGACCCAGAGTGGAGCTCTCGGCGACTTATACTATTACGATTCATTGCGCGTTAATCTGGGTCTATTTCAGCACGACGTCAGTGTGATATGGGACCTTGCGCCGCACGATCTTGCGATCATGGATTATGTGATTAAGGGAGATCCTGAAGCTGTTGTAGCGACGGGCGAACGGCATCTGAACGGCGTGGAAGACGTCGCTTACATGACCGTCTACTTTCCCCACAATGTAATCGCACACATCAATGTGAATTGGTTGTCGCCAGTCAAGATACGGACCACTCTCATTGGCGGGCAGAAGAAAATGCTGGTGTGGAACGATCTTGTTGCGGACGAAAAAGTGCGGGTGTACGACAAGGGCGTTCAGATCACATCGGGTGAAGGTATCCGCAATCTTCTGGTTAGCTATCGAACGGGCGATATGTGGGCTCCCCAGTTGGAACAGTTGGAAGCTTTGCACGTCGAGTTAGATTACTTCGCGAAATGCATCGTGAACAATGAGACTCCTTTCAATGATGGCCTCGCTGGGTTGCGAGTTGTAAAGATGCTAGAAGCCGCAGAGGCATCCATCCGAAAGAGGGGCGAGTTCGTTCGCCTATAAGCCGTTCCTCTTTCAGCAAAAACGGTTCGCACCGTTCTTCGGTCTCGCTTACGTTTACAATCCTCACTCCAACAAACATCGCCAGGCTCTAGTTTTGCGGCCGGGATTTCCCCTCCAGTTCCCTCTTGTAGCGATTTAACTGATTGGATTGAAGCGTCCCGAAAGCTCTTTCTAACCTTGAAATGAACCCACGATCGAACTTGAAATTAACTTTTGCTCAAACGCGCAACAGCTCTTCGGTGAATGATGGCTGGGGACCAGATCTTTCCCCATTGAGAAGCATGGCGGCAAAGGCGCTCGTTGCCCTGTTTGATGGGACCGAAATGATGTTCTCGCGACGTATCATTTTGCGAGAGAGAGGGTTTCGCAGAGAGCCAGCTTCGCCGAGGCGGTCCGTTATCTCTCTCTTGGGCCTACAGAGCCTCGCGGGATCGGGTCAGCAACAACCCTTTGATCTGGCGTGTATTGAAAACGCGGTGTTTCGGGATAGGCGCTGGGTAAAAGGAATCGGAGATCTCGGAGTCCTTGCTCAGTTTGCAGCGGAGTACAATCCAGAAAGACTTGCCTCGCTTGCTTACGATTTCAACTTCGCGACGGCGCTTGAGAGTTTTGCCGACGGCCGTGAGGCTCGCACTGCGTCCCTGTCTTGTTTTTTGGCCGGCATTTCTCACGTGAAACTTTCGTGTCCAGATTCTTTGCCGGATTTGACCGATTCGGCCGTGAATACGTACCGCCTTTTGGAAGGCAATCAGGGAGCAGGCGGAATCTTTGCACATGCAGGATTGCCCGGCTTACTTCAGCAACCGCTTTCAAACCGTTTTGGAACGATTGCTGATCAACTGCATGCAATCTACGCGCTGGTGACATTCGCTCGCGCATTCGACATTGAAGAACCGCTTGCGGACGCGTTGAATTGCGCAAACGCAGTCCGAGCCCTGCAAGGCGATAAGGGCCAATGGTGGTACCTGTATGATAAACGATCATCCCAAGTGGTGAATTGCTATCCGGTGTGTTCGATATATCAAAATGGAATGGCTCCGATGGCCTTCCTCGCGCTATCTCAGGCGACAGGACAAAGCTTTGACGAGGCCATATGCGGCGGGCTGTCATGGGTCTCTGGAGCCAATGAACTGGGGATTGATCTGCGCGACTGGCAGCATGGAATTATCTGGGATTCGATCGAACCACGAAGCCGGATTACCAATTTTTGCGAACAAGCTCTTAACCTTGTCCAGGGTTCTTGCAAATCGCGCGACGAGAACCTGAGGATTCGGTATGAAGCAAGGCCGGATCACTTCGGATGGCTGCTGTACGCACTTGCGGGATTTGACGAAAAGGTGGTCAGCGCCAAGGCTGCAAGCGCAGGGTAAGAGGAATTGGCCGGTATTGGTATTCCGCGGTAATAATTTTCCACTTCTTCACAGCAGACCTTGGCTGCAATGGAAGACGCAAATCTTGTGGACATCGATATCGCGTTAACTCTTTTAAAGTAAGACACTTATAAGACTCCACGGACCAGGAAGTTGTCGGCGACCTGAGCTCATCTGGCAGGCTGATTGCATTATTGAGCACGCCTAGGTGAAAGTTAGGATAAGCTCGCTAAGTGAATGAATTATAGTTGCTTACAGCTGTTTCTAAGATCCTAGCGAGCCTCGGCAGATTAATGGCGGTAGCCTATCCGGTCGACAAGATGTCTTTCGCAATCTGTTCCTACAGATAGTCGCCGAAAATAGCCTCCCCAGCGACCAGCAGCTTTCATAGAGAAAGGACAGGTTGGTGCCGTTGTGAACGAATACTGCGCGATTACACCAAACGTGAAGTTGGGAAGCGGAGTAAAGCTCTCCAAATTTATAAATCTGTATGGCTGCGAAATTGGAGACAACACGAAGATAGGGGCGTTTGTTGAAATACAGAAGAACGCGACGGTCGGGAAAAATTGCAAGATCTCCAGCCATACATTTGTATGCGAAGGCGTCACGATCGAAGACGATGTCTTTATCGGTCATGGCGTGACCTTTGTAAACGACAGCTTCCCCCGAGCAACTGCAGGCGACGGGAAATTGCAGACTGAGGCAGACTGGAAAGTCGAATTAACTTTTGTAAAGAAGGGCGCTTCGATTGGATCGGGGGCTACGATTCTTTCCAACGTCACCATCGGCGAAAATGCGATCGTTGGCGCCGGAAGTGTCGTAACCCGCGACGTGCCTCCGAATACGATTGTGGTGGGAAATCCGGCAAAGGTTTTACGGTCCATTACTCCAAATGTAAAGGTGAATTCATGAACCAGAATGCGAAGATTCCGTTTGTCGACCTCGTTAGTCCTCACCGCGAGCTGCAAGAGGAATTGGTGAACGTGTTTAAGACGACACTCGCAACGGCCGGTTTCATAGGTGGTCCGATGGTCGAGGGATTTGAAAGCGACTTCGCGAAATATTGCGATGCGAAATTCTGTGTGGGAGTGAACAGCGGAACCGACGCCTTGCGGTTTGCCTTGAGCGCAGCTGGAGTTGGATCGGGCGACGTGGTTCTGACCGTTCCAAACACGTTTATCGCTACGACAGAGGCAATCTCGCAGACGGGTGCGAGGCCTGATTTCATCGATGTTGAGCCGCGCATGTACACGATGGATCCCGAGAAGCTGCGTCACTACATGCAGACGCAGTGCGAGCTAGATTCAAAGACCGGGCGTTACATGAATCGCAAGCTGGGAAGAGCCGTCACGGCCGTGGTACCAGTTCACCTCTACGGCCAGTCAGCAGACATGGACCCCATTCTTGAGATCGCGGCACGCTATAACCTGGTCGTCGTCGAAGACGCTTGCCAGGCGCACGGGACTGAATATTTTTCGAAGGCAGAGAATCGATGGCGGAAATGCGGGACGATGGGTCAATCAGCCGCTTTCAGTTTCTATCCGGGGAAGAACCTCGGCGCATGTGGCGAAGGCGGAGCGATCACAACGAACGATGAAGCAATCGCCCGCAAGTGCAAAATGATTCGCGATCACGGACAGGCGAAAAAATACTATCACGATATTGAAGGCTACAACGGACGACTCGACTCGCTTCAGGCGGGTCTGCTTCGCGTGAAGCTCCAGCACCTTACGGCGTGGAATGAGACCCGCCGCGAAAACGCTCGCAAGTACAACGAGCTTTTCGCCAAAGCGGAGGTGAATGTAGCGACGCCATTTGAACCGTCATGGTCAAAAGCGATTTACCACCTCTACGTCGTACAAGTCGAGAATCGGGAAGCGATGCAGAAGGCGCTCGCAGAAGAGAATATTGACACGGGCATTCACTATCCCGTTGTGCTGCATTTGCAAAAAGCATATAGCAACCTTGGATACCGAGCCGGTGATTTCCCAGTCAGCGAAAAAGCTGCGGAACGCATCCTGTCTCTCCCGATGTTCCCGGGCTTGTCGGATGCACAATTAGCGAGGGTCGTGGACGCAGTTGTCCGCTGCACACAGTCGACCGGTCGGCCAAATGTGTTGACCGTCTAGTTTCTGTCTGCGTGGCGGTCGCGACTACGGCGTGGCCGCCTAGCAGCACCAACATCTGAAGTTTCGTTCGGGACATCTTCTTTTTTAAAGATTTCGCTGCACCGCCGCCTGATAATCCCCGATTCAATCTTCTTTCTGATTGACGGCACTTACTTGAACAGGTCTGGCGAGATCGATCAAACTTGAGGAGGCCACGTGGCAAAAGAGGGGAAAAATATTGTTGTCGCTGGACTCGGAGAAGTGGGCCGGCCTCTGCTCGAACTGCTCTCCACTCACTATCGGACTGTTGGAGTTGATATCAAGCCGCCTGCTGGGCCGGTGGGAGAAGTAGATGTACTGCATGTCTGTTATCCATTTGAGATCAAAGACTTCATCGGGGAAACTGCACATTATATCGACAAGTACAAACCCCGATTGACGGTTATCAATAGCACGGTGGCGGTTGGAACGACGCGAGCCGTGGCAGAGCGAACCGGCGCGGCGGTCGCAAATAGTCCGGTGCGCGGCAAGCATGTGCGAATGCTTCAGGAGATGCGCAGCTATACGAAGTTCGTAGCGGCCATTGATCCCGCAGACGCAGCTTACGCTGCTGAACATTTCAAAGCCGCTGGCTTGAAGACGAAAATCCTAGCTGCACCCGAAGCAACTGAGCTCGCGAAGCTGACCGAGACGACATACTTTGGTCTGATGATCGCCTGGGCGCAAGAAATCGAAAGGTATTGCGACCGGACCGGCCAGTCATACGACGAAATAGTTTCGATTTACGATGAGATTCCCTTCTTTCCAACGACGAAGTATTTCCCGGGTGTGATCGGTGGACATTGCGTGATGCCGAATATCAAAATTCTCCGGCGATTCGACGATTCGCACCTTTTGAGAGCAATTGAAACGTCCAATCAAGCGAAACTCGAGCGCGATTCGCAGAAGCAATCCCAAGACGGGAATTTGGCGACCACACGTACCAAAGTCTAGTTGCTTCTGTGATTCCACTAACAACTCAGAATTCCCCTCTGCGATAATGCAAGCATGACGATGATTCAGCCCCCCATGGCCGGAGCGGTTGATATTGCTTCGAAACATCTGCCTGCAAAAAGCGCAACTTACCCACGTTTAGCCGGAAAGCGTGTGGCAATGGTGACTTTTTCGTCTTATCCGTTTGATCCCAGGCCACGGCGGGCGATCGATGCACTGGTGGGTGCCGGCGCAACCGTTGATTTAGTCTGCCTTGACGATGAGAAGGCTCCCCGACGCGAAGTACGAAACGGAATTGATGTCCTAAGGGTGCCGCTCAAGCATCCTCGGCGCGGGAAGTTGGAGTACGCGCTCCGCTACGGCTTGTTCATCTTAGCTTCGGGCTCCGTTTTTGCGCTGCGCTCTTTGCGCCGGCGATACGATGTGGTCTATGTGCACAATATGCCGGATATATTGGTGCTGAGCGCGCTGGTACCGAAGGCACTAGGAGCCAAAGTTGTTCTCGACTTGCATGACCCGATGCCGGAGTTGATGAAAACGATCTTCAATGTATCCGACGACAATCAAAGCGTGCAATGGATGAAGCGGCTGGAGAAATGGAGTATCGCGCGAGCGGACCTGGTGGTAACGGTGAATATCGCGTGCCAGCGGATCTTTTCCTCGCGAAGTTGCCGAGCTGAAAAGATTGCGGTTGTGATGAATGCTCCTGACGGCCAAATCTTTCCTTTTCGGGAAGCCGCAGACCAAAAGGCCGGGACGCGATCCAACACAAACCCCTTCATCATTATGTACCACGGCTCGCTGGTAGAAAGAAACGGGCTCGACGTGGCGATTGATGCACTCGCCCAGGTGCGCCAAGCCATCCCGAATGCGGAACTCCATGTTTTTGGGCGGAGCACCGCGTTTCTTGAACAGATGCGGGGATTTGCGAAGAGCAAAGGAGTTTACGACGTGGTGCGGTACCAGGGGCCAAGAAGGTTGGAAGAGTTGGTAACGGAAATCGGCCGATGCGATGTTGGAGTGATACCCAATCACCGAAATGCATTTACCGACATCAATACGCCGACGCGCATGTTTGAGTACTTGGCATTGGGTAAGCCTGTGATTGCGCCCTCAACCCTCGGGATTACCGACTATTTCGACAAAGACTCGCTCCTATTCTTCGAGGCCGGAGATGCGGCAGATCTGGCGCGACAAATTGAGTTTGCATATTCTCACCCCAAAGAAATTCTTGAGGTTGCGCAACGAGGCCAGGCAGTTTATCGAGAACACACCTGGGATCGCGAGCGACAGACACTACTTGACCGCATTAGCGAGATCCTGAACTAGCAGTGCAATTTCATTCCCGGTCTGACTGATCCGTAGTCCCATAGATTCCCGATGAAAAATACAGCTCTGGTCACAGGCGCCGAAGGATTCATCGGCTCACACCTAGTAACATTCTTGCAAGAAAAAGGTTGGGAGGTACTCGGGACTCACCTATCAGAAGACGCCTCCCGATTTCCTCACCTGCCCAATCTGAATTTTGCGCGGTGCGATTTGCGGAATCAAAAGAGCGTGGCGCAAATCGTGGAGAAACATCAGCCGACCCATATCTTTCATCTGGGAGCGCAAAGCCTGCCGACTGTCTCGTGGAAGGATCCGGTCGGGACATTTGAGTCCAATATCATGGGTTCGCTGTATTTGTTCGAAGCGGTTCGAGGATTGAAGCAGTTACCAGTGGTCGTTTCCGCATGCTCAAGCGCGGAGTACGGGCGCGTGCCAGCGTCCGCGATCCCGGTCAAGGAAGAACAGTCTCTTCGGCCGCTTCACCCTTACGGAATCAGCAAAGTCTGCCTCGATTTGTTGGCGCGGGAATATTTTCTCGATTACAAGATCCCGGCTGTCAACATTCGGCTCTTCAACACGACCGGGCCGGGCAAAACGAGCGACGCACCCTCCGATTTCGTGCGGCAGATCGTAGCGATCAAGAAAGGGCGGCAAGCTCCGGTGATCGAGGTTGGCAACCTAATGCCTCGACGGGCATTTCTCGACGTGAACGATACCGTCAGAGCTTTTTATCTTGCCGGCATGAAAGGAAAGCGCGGCGAATCCTATAATGTTTGCGCAACCCGCACACACCGTATGAGCGAGGTGTTGCAAAAAGCAATTCGCCTTTCGGATGTAAAGGCCGAGATTCGCACCGTGCCGCGCCTGATGCGGCCTTCCGACGAGAAGATTATTTTCGGCAGCACCCAGAAGATTCGTAGAGATACGGGGTGGAAACCACAGCGTTCGATCGAACAAACGCTGCAATCGATGTTGGATTATTGGGACAAGATTCTATAGGCCGCGTTCGTTAAGGGCCGATTGCACTTGAAAGCGAACTCAAACCTGGCAGATTCTTCGACGGAAAACATACCAGCCATCCTTCTTGTGGGCGGAAAAGGTACTCGCCTGCAAACGGTGGTCTCCTCGAAACCCAAGCCTCTCGCGAGCATTGGAAATGTACCTTTTCTTGAGCTTCTTGTGATGCAGCTCCGATCGCAGGGAATTCACCGCATGATTATGAGCACCGGTTATCTTGCGGAACAGATTGAAGATACGTTCGGCAACGGTAGCCGGTGGAGCGCCGACATCCAATATGCGCGGGAACCCGAGCCGCTCGGAACAGCAGGAGCTGTGAAATTTGCGGCATCTCGGGTGAAGAAGGATTCCGACTTCCTGATTGTAAACGGTGATTCGTTCACGGAACTTGATGTGAACGAGTTCATCCGCTTTCATCGCCAGCACGGTGGAATCGCTTCCATGGTCGTTTGCAGGGTTCCGGACGCCGCGCGATATGGCACAGTGCAGTTTGACGGAGAAAAGCGCATCACGAGATTCAGCGAGAAGACAGGAAAGCAGGAACCCGGCCTCATCAATGCGGGCATCTATATCTTCAGGCAAGCGATTTTAGATCGTATTCCGCAGGGTCCCTCGAGCCTTGAAAAGGACGTGTTTCCCCAACTTATAGGACAAGGAATATACGCTTTCGAGGCACCTGGAATCTTCATTGACATCGGGACACCCGAGGATTATGCGCGCGCACAAATGCTTTACGAGAAATTGCGCCAAGCTGCCGCTGCGGAACCACTACTCGAGTCGAGCAAGCTCGCTAATTCCTGAAGCTGTCCCGAATGCGAACCGCTATGCCCAGAGCAGTTTTCATAGATCGCGACGGCGTCATCAATCAGAAGCCTAAAGAGGGCGACTACATCACGTCCTGGGATGACTTCTACATTCTTCCCGGGGTAGCGGAAGCTGTCACGTTGCTGAAACGAGCAGGATACGCGGTGATTGTTGTGACGAACCAGCGGTGTGTTGCCAAAGGTCTTCTCGCGATTGCCGAGTTGGATGATATGCACAAACGGATGCGCGAATCGTTGTCGCACTCGGGAGCAATAGTTGACGGAGTATATTATTGTCCCCACGACTACGAATCTTCATGCAATTGTCGAAAACCCGCACCCGGCATGCTTTATGAAGCGGCTCGAGAGCATGGTCTCGATCTCCAATCCTCGTGGATGGTCGGCGATTCTGAGATCGATATACAAGCTGGCAAGAACGCGGGTTGCAAAACGGCCCGAGTGGTTGGTGCAGACGAAAAGAATCCTGCTGTCAGCAATGATACTGAGAATACAAGCCGGGCTGAGATAACGGCTTCGTCGCTCTCAGATTCAGTCCATCAAATCTTGAAATGGGATGCTAGCCAGCAAATGAACCTCGGAAAAAGGACTCTAACGGCATGATCATTACGCGCACGCCCCTTCGAATCTCATTCTTCGGCGGAGGGACCGACTATCCAATCTATTTCCGCGAATTTGGCGGAGCAGTTCTGTCCACAGCGATCGACAAATGTTGCTACATCACCTGCCGGCGCTTGCCACCTTTTTTCGAATATCATAGCCGCGTGTCGTATTCGAAAGTAGAAAACGTTAACGACAATGCTTCGTTCCAGCATCCTTCAGTTCGCGGCTGCTTGAAATACCTGGGGATCGATGAGGGTGTCGAGATTCATCACGTAGCGGACCTGCCTGCACGCACCGGTCTGGGGACGAGTTCAGCCTTTACCGTAGGGCTTCTGCTGGGCCTGTACGGGCTGAAGGATCAGATGCGCGACAAACATGCGCTTGCGGCTGACGCGATTCACGTAGAACAAAATGTAATCGGTGAGGCGGTTGGCTCGCAGGATCAAGTGAGCGCGGCTTACGGCGGCTTCAATCGAATCAATTTCAACACCGACGGCAGCTTTCAAGTCCGCCAGGTAATCGCCTCCCCCGAGCGGCTCGCCAGACTGCAGGATCATTTCGCGCTATTTTTTACAGGTTTCTCGCGAACAGCTTCGGAGATTGCCAAAGAGCAGATCAAGATGACGCCTCACAAGAAGAAAGAACTCCAGACCATGGGTCAAATGGTCGGCGAAGCGGAAGATATCGTCACGAATCCAAACCGCTCGCTCGACGAATTCGGCTATCTCCTTCACGAATGCTGGAAAGTGAAGCGGACTTTGACCGGAAGTATCACGAATTCGAACCTCGATGAGATTTACGAAGCAGGACGCAGTGCCGGCGCTCTCGGAGGAAAGATTCTGGGAGCGGGTGGCGGCGGGTTCATGTTGTTTTTCGTTCCGCCGGAGCGGCGAAAAGAGCTGCGAATGCGGCTTAAGAACCTCTTGTGCGTTCCATTTGGCATCTCCAATCGAGGCAGCCACGTCGTGGTGTACGAGCCCGAAGAAAGGTTTGACGAAGCTCTCACCGCGGAACGTTCCGAGGTTTATTCTCGACAGCCCTCTGCGGGCACGGATTAGCATGATCAGCCCGACCGAGAAGCGCGAAGCCGAAAAGTCGGCGGAAACCGCCCATGGCAGCCCGACGATGCTGAGATATGTTCTGATAACCCCTGCTCGCAACGAGGAAAAACATGTCGAGACGTTGATACGGTCGATGATTGCGCAAACTGTGTTGCCTGTCCGATGGGTGATCGTGAATGACGGATCGAGCGATGCGACCGCCAAAATCGTGGAAAGCTACCTTGAAAAGCATGATTGGATCGAACTGCTGACACTTCCTACCCATCGGGATCGAAGCTTCGCGGCCAAGGTGCATGCATTCAATGCCGGGCAGGAACGATTAAGAGGTCTCGAGTATGACGTGATAGGCAATCTCGATTCGGATGTGTCGTTCGACTCGGATTACTGCGAATTTCTGTTGCGACAATTTCAGCAGGACCTCAAATTGGGCGTCGCGGGAACCATCTTCCGTGAAGACGGCTACAGCTCGGGCACCGACAGTTTCGAGGGGCAGAATCATGTCGCCGGTGGTTGCCAGCTGTTCAGGCGGCAATGTTTCCAGCAGATTGGGGGGTACGTACCGAACAAGGCAGGCGGGATCGATTGGATCGCAGTCACCACGGCGCGGATGATCGGATGGAGAACGCGGTCGTTCCGAGAGAAATCATTCTTTCACTACCGCAGTCTGGGAACTGCGGAGCGGTCACAGCTCGCATCGGCATTTTCGTACGGCGAGAAGGACTACTATCTTGGCAATCATCCTCTCTGGGAAATCTGCCGGGTAGGATACCGTGCTCTGAAAAAGCCTTACCTGGTCGGTGCAGTCGCTCTATTTTCCGGCTATCTGTCCGCCTTTTTGCGCCGGATGAAGCGGCCGGTTTCGAAGGAATTGATGACATTCCATCGCAAAGAAGAAATGTCGAAGTTGCGCGTCATATTTCGATCGCTGTTCAGGCTCAAGAAAATCGACAGTTTCGAAGTAAAGCCCAGCTGACAAAACTCCGAAGGGATTCCGAAACACACGCATGACAGATACCGCAACGGTGGAACGAGTGGAGTCTTCGATTCTTAGGTTTGTGGATTGGCTCGATCGGTACGGAGAAACCTCCTACGACCATCAGAGCTACTTCGCAAGCGACCTAGCGAGAGGCGCGAAAGCTCTCTACTACACAAAACCGATGTTTGGGACGATGGCCGTTGCTCCAATGATCTTCTCCGAGGCGTTTGTACCTTCGGCTCGCCGACTATTTTGGAAGCGCCAGAGATTTCCCATTGCCGATGCCCACTATGCGATGGGTTTTGCCTTGCTTTCGAAAGCGGTCGGCGACAAGAAATTCTACGACCGCGCGGTCCATTTTCTTGAGGTACTGAAGGAAACGAGATCCCCCGGATACGCGCGTTATTGCTGGGGTTATCCTTTTAACTGGGAAACAAGGCGCGGTACGATGTGGCAAGGAACCCCGCTCATCACTACTGTGCCGTACGTTTACGAAGCATTTCGAGAGGTATATAGGTTAGACGGCGATACGAAATGGCGAGAGGTGATGCTTTCGATCGCCCAGCATGCCGCCGAGGACTATCACGATTTCGAAACATCGCCGGACGCCTCCTCCTGTTCCTACAATCCTGTTCCCGGCGAGCCGGGCGGCGTGATCAATGCCAGCGCGTACCGCGCATTTCTTCTTACTGCCGCGGCGTTCGATTTCTCCGATGGCAGTTACGAGAAAATTGCGCGGCGAAATCTCAATTTCGTTCTCCAATCGCAAAACCCCGACGGATCCTGGTACTACTCCACAGACGGTGAGCGAGATTTCGTCGATCATTTTCATACCTGCTTCGTACTGAAAGCCTTGGCAAAAATCGAATCGATGACGAAGAACCCGGCATGTACCCAGGCTATCGAGCGTGGCGTCGATTATTACGTCCGCAATCTATTCGACGAGCAGGGCCTGCCCAAGCCGTTCTCGCGCAGGCCGCGAATGACGGTCTACCGCCGGGAGTTGTATGATTATGCGGAGTGCATCAACGTGGGCGTGCTGCTTGCAGGCCGTTTCCCCGCGCTCGATCAGATTCTGTCGCGAATCGTAACGATGGAGGGATGGCAGAAGTCCGACGGCTCTTTTCGAAGCCGCCAGCTCTTGATCGGCTGGGACAATGTCCCGATGCACCGCTGGGCCCAATCGCAATTATTTCGTAGCCTGAGTTTCTTTCTATTTCAGAATAAAAACGCTGAAAAAGCCGAGCTCCAATCGGTAGGACGGAACTAGAAATCCTATGTGCGGAATCTGCGGACAATATAACTTCGGAGGTGGCGATCCGGTGTTTCGCCACGACCTCGAACGGATGGCGAGGAGTATTGCGCATCGCGGGCCCGATGACGAAGGGTATTACATGGAAGGTGCTCTGGGACTTGGTTTTCGGCGGCTGTCCATTATCGATCTGGCTGGCGGACATCAGCCGATGTCCGACAAAGAGGAAACGATTTGGATTGTTTTTAACGGAGAAATCTATAATTTCCCCGAATTGAAACGCGAGTTGGAAGCGCTAGGGCACGTCTTCCGCACGAAGTCCGACACCGAAGTCATCATTCACGGGTATAAGCAGTGGGGCGATGACGTATTAAGTCATCTGAACGGAATGTTTGGGCTCGCCATCTGGGACACGCGACAAAAGCGCCTGGTGGTCGCTCGTGATCCTTTCGGAATCAAGCTGATCTATTACAAGGTCGAAGCAGGACACTTCTACTTTGGTTCGGAGATTCGAGCGGTTGTAGCCGGCACCGGCGAGAAAGCCGAGATGGACCCCGTATCGATGAATCTGTTTCTCCGTTATCGATACACGCCGTCGCCCTATACAGCGTTCAAGGGCGTCCGTAAGCTCGCTCCCGGAACGATGGTGGTATGCGAGAAAGGCCGCTGCGAGGTTCGGCGCTGGTACAACTACAAGCCAGTTCCATTTTCTCCTGCGAAGTCAGCGAGTGAGGCCAAAGAAGAGTTGTGCGAGCTATATAAGCAGTCCGTAAAACGCCAACTGCTCAGCGATGTGCCTCTCGGACTACTGCTCAGTGGCGGCGTTGACTCTGGCCTTTTGCTGGCGCTGATGAACCTCTACGGAAAATCATGGCACACCTATTCGGTCGGGTACGGTTCGAGCTTCGCAGACGATGAATTGAAAGATGCGGCAGATACGGCGTCCAGATTCGGATCGCGTCACGCCTCAGTCATATTGAATAGAAACACTTTCGAGGAAGCGCTTCCTCATATCGTTTCCTGCCTGGAAGAACCCATTGCCTCATCTTCGATTGTTCCAATGTATTTTGTCTGCCAGCGGGCGCGTCAGGACGTAAAGGTCGCCTTGGTAGGGCAAGGTCCGGATGAGCTCTTCGGCGGCTACCGCCGCCACTTGGGTGTGCGATATGGCGCGCTGTGGGGTGGGTTGCCGGGTCCCGTCCGGTCCGCAGTTTCATCGGTAATCACCGCGCTGCCACGAAACGAAATGCTTAAGAGAGGGCTTCATTCTCTCGATATTCCCGAGCGAATGCGGCGTTATCAGAACGTATTGTCGCTGATGCCCGGACCCCAGATCGACGGATTGTTCAGAGATGGCCTCCTTCCTCCCGATACCGGCGACAAAATACTCGGAAGCTGGGAAGACTTGATTCCACTGATGGAAAATACCGACGAGTTGGGAGGTTTCCAGTTTCTCGAGCTGCGCTCGACCCTTCCCGACGAACTTCTCATGTACGCCGATAAACTCTCGATGGCACATTCGCTGGAAGTCCGTGTGCCCTATCTCGACAAAGAAATTGTCGAGTATGTCGAAAAGCTGCCGGCTAATTTGAAAGTGCGGAACGGTTCGAGAAAATGGCTGCACCGTCAGGTGTGCCAGGAACTGCTCCCCGCAGCCATTCTGAAAAGAAAAAAGCGCGGCTTCGCAGTGAATGTTGTGGACGATTGGTTTCGTGGCGCATCGGGTAGAAAAATGGAAGAAGTGCTCCTGAATTCCGAATCTCAGATCTATACCTACCTTCAGCCATCAGCCGTAAGACAAATCTTCGAAGAGCATCGATCGGGCCAGAACGACAATCACAAGGTGTTGTTCAGCCTCGTCGTGTTCGAAGAGTGGCTCCGTGCGAATGAACAGGCCGTGCCAGTTCTAACGTAGTCTTACGTCCTCGATGATAGGCGTGATTGCAGATGATGCGGATGGTTTGGTCGTCCGCGAATTCTTCGAACTCTTCAAGACTCCCTGGGAGCCGTATTCACCGGATCGCAAATATGATGTGGTGTTATGTGGCGGGACTTCCCGCACCGTGGAAAATGCGAAGGTTCTTGTCCTTTACGCGGGCAGGAAACTTGAACGAGACGCCCAAGATGCCAGCCCTAGATATAGGGAAAGCAAGGGTCCCCGGTTCCTTTCCTACGACGCCAACCGAATCCCAGTCTATGGCGATTCCGTCACATTCGGTGTTTGCACCGGCTGCTTCCTGACTGACGAGGAATCTCGGGAATGCGCGGGGTATGTAGACGGCGCACAAGCGAGCGAAGTGCGAATCGGGTATGACCTGTTTCACGAGGTGCGCTTGCTGCTTACAGTCGGTCAGCCCCCAGCCAACGCAGCAATACCGACGCTGGACCTGCACATTTCGCTTCTGAGGGACATCATCATTGGTTGCGGCATCTCTCTCAGCGAGATCCCCCCGGTTCCCGTCGGATACGGCTGCATCGCTTGTTTGACGCACGACGTCGATCATCCTGCGATTCGGCTGCATCGGCTGGACCACACGGTTCTTGGGTTTTTGTATCGCGCGACCGTTGGTTCGCTGATGAATCTGGCACGCGGACGAATGGCCGTGCGCGATGTTTTTTCGAACTGGCTGGCGGCGCTGAAGCTCCCTTTCGTGTATTTGGGTTTGGCCAAGGACTTTTGGCGCGCGTTCGACGACTTATACCTCGAAGTAGAGAACGGAGTGCGATCGACGTACTTTGTGATTCCGTTCAACAAAACACCGGGAGTGAAGGCCGACGGTCCCGCTCCAGCCATCCGCGCAACAGCATACGGGGCGGCCGATATCTCGAACGCGATCCAGAAATTGAACAAAGCGGGGTGCGAGGTTGGACTGCATGGCATCGATGCGTGGATCGACAACTCCAAGGGGCGCGACGAGCTTGAGGAGATTCGGCAACTAACCGGTGATTCGAAGGTCGGCGTACGAATGCATTGGCTTTATTCAGATCAAGATTCACCCGCCACCTTGGAAGCCGCCGGCGCAGCCTACGACTCGACGAGCGGTTACAATGAAACTGTCGGATATCGCGCTGGGACGACCCAAGCTTTTAAGCCCTTCAACGCGAATCATATGCTCGAGTTGCCGTTGCACGCTATGGATACGGCTCTTTTTTACCCCAGCTATCTCAACCTTCGCGAGGATGAAGCCAGGAGAGTCGTCGCGGGTTTGGAGGACAACTCCTTCCGCTTTGGCGGAACGCTAACGGTCAACTGGCATGACCGCAGCCTCGCTCCCGAGAGGCTTTGGGGTGGTTGCTACAAGAGCTTGATTCAGGATTTGAAAAATCGAGGAGCATGGTTCGCGACCGCAGGGCAGGCTGTGTCGTGGTTTCAGAAGCGGCGCTCCGTGTCATTCGCTGATCTCGGAGAAGGGGGAGCGACGCACGCGAGAGATCAGAAAGATGGTTTACCCGGATTGCGGTTGCGAACCTATCGCGGGCAAACAGCGGTTCCAGTTCGTGTCCACTCATTCAAGGATTACGACGAAACACAGGTAAGCGTGTACAAGACGAAAACTACAAGTTCCGCGACCGCCATATGAGCCTAACGACCACTCCACTTGAGTCATCCTCAGCAGGCTTCATTGCGGCTCCCGATGACCGCATTTTAATCACGGGCGGGGCGGGTTTCATCGGGACTCGTGTCGTTCAGAACCTGCTGGACCGCGGATATCGCAATCTCGTCTGCTTCGTGAGACCCACCAGTAAAATCGATGCGATTGAAGCAATCATTCGGAACCGTCCCGCCGATGCCCGGGTGGAGATATTAACAGGAAACCTCTTATCGCGAAAAGATTGCGAAACGGCGTGCGAAGGCGTGGCGGTTATTCTTCATTTGGCTGCCGGCACCGGCGAAAAATCATTTCCGGACGCATTCTTGAATTCGGTCGTGGCGACCAGGAACCTGCTGGACGCGAGCTTGGAGCGCGCGCGGCTGCGCAGATTCGTCCTCGTGAGTTCCTTCGCCGTCTACTCAAATCGCAACAATCCCCACGGTAGGCTCTTGGATGAATCGTGCCCGATCGAAGACCATCCGGCAGATCGCGGTGAAGCGTACTGCTATGCAAAGGTGAAACAAGAGGAGTTGGTGTCTGAATACGGCAGAAATCATGGCGTGCACTACGTTGTCGTGAGGCCCGGGAGCGTTTATGGTGCCAGAAAGTCCGATATTACGGGCCGCGTAGGAATCAATACGTTCGGGCCCTACCTGCATCTGGGCGGATCCAACAAGATCCCCTTCACCTACGTCGACAATTGCGCCGAGGCGATAGTCCTGGCAGGACTTGTCGAAGGTGTGGATGGCGAGGCGTTCAACGTGGTTGACGATAATCTGCCGTCGAGTCGCCAATTTCTGCGGCTTTACAAGAGGAACGCAAAACGCTTCAGCTCCATCTATGTGCCACACGCGCTCAGCTACGCGCTTTGCTATTTGTGGGAGAAGTATTCGGAATGGTCGGAGGGTCAACTTCCTCTCGTATTCAATCGAAAGCGCTGGCACGCCGAATGGAAGAACACTCGATACAGCAATCGCAAACTGAAGATTAAGTTGGGTTGGTTTCCGAAAGTTTCGACCGCTGAAGGGCTGCGCCGGTACGTGGAAGCCTGTGGACGACCTCGAGCACATGCTTAAAGTAGCCATCGTCGGCTGCGGTAAAATCGCCGATTCTCACGCGATGCAAATTCGGAGAATCAAGGGCTGCGAGATCGTCGGGGTGTGCGATCGCGAGCCGCTAATGGCCAAGCAGCTCTACGAACGCTTTCCCGTGAAGGCATATTTTACCGATTTGCAAGAAATGCTGGAGAAGACGCAGCCGGATGTTGTTCACATCACGACGCCGGCGGAAAGCCATTTTAGCGTAGCGCTGTACTGCCTCGAGCATGGCTGTCACGTGTATGTCGAAAAGCCGTTCACCCTGTACGCGGATGAAGCCAAGCAGCTCTTGGAGTTGGCGGAGAAGAAAAATCTCAAGCTGACGGTCGGCCACAACGAGCAATTCAGTCATGTGGCGCTGCGGATGCGGGCTCTCGTGAAAACCGGCTACCTGGGCGGTCCCCCTGTCCATATGGAGAGCTACTTCGTCTACGACCTCGGAGATCCCAGTTACGCGCGAGCCTTGCTGGTTGACAAGCAGCATTGGGTCCGTCGGCTCCCGGGAAAGCTCTTGCAGAACGTCGTCAGCCACGGAATTGCTCGGATCGCAGAATTTCTCACCAGCGATTCCCCGCAGGTAATCGCGCGCGGTTTTGTCAGTCCTTTTCTAAAGCGACTGGATGAGAGCGAGATCGTGGATGAGCTGCGGGTAATCATCTGCGAAGAAGAACGCACCACCGCATATTTTACGTTTTCTTCTCAGACCCGGCCTTCGATCCACGAGTTCCGCGTTTTTGGACCGAAGAATGGGCTCATTCTTGATCAGGACCACGAAATCCTGCTCAAACTTCGAGGGAACAAGTTCAAGAGTTACGCCGACAAATTCGTTCCCCAGGTTCTCTTTGCGAAACAACACCTGTCTAACCTTGCCACAAATGCCGGGCTATTCTTGCGCAGGGATTTCCACATGGACTCGGGTATGAAGAATCTGATCCAGGCATTCTATCGCTCGATCTCACACAACGAGCCGGTGCCCATTCCTTATCGCGAGATCCTGGTGACTGCTAGAATCATGGATGCCATCTTCGCCCAGGTGGGCTACGAGCAACCGCGTGCCTCAGCTCTGGACCGTCAGCCAGTTACTCTCGGCACAGAATCGCAATAGGCGAATGCTAACCGTCGTGTTGCCGGTAGCTCCACGACAATTGAATTGACCACATGCCTCCATCGCTAGCTACGCTTTTATGGTTCATTCTGACGCTAGTGCTTTTCCGGCTCGATCCGGCAAAAGACCGAGATGCTTCGCCGGCACTGTGGATTCCAACCGCATGGATTTTCTTTACCGCATCCCGTTTGCCTGCGCAATGGCTCGGGGCCTCAGTCGGGACAGCGTCGCAGGCTATGGAGGAAGGAAACCCGATAGACCGTCTCATCTTTTCCGGGCTTATGATCCTATCGATCGTCGTCTTGATGTCGCGATCGTTTAATTGGAACCGGTTCTTTTCTCGGAACTTTGCTCTGATTGCGTTAATCGCGTTTGCGCTCGTGAGTGCAGTGTGGTCGGATTTTCCCCTGGTCTCTGCGAAGCGATGGTTCCGAGATCTTGGAAACTATTTCGTCATACTCGTGGTTTTTTCGGACCGTCGCCCGTTTGATGCGGTCGTAACTGTGCTTCGCCGCCTTTGCTATCTCCTCATACCGGTATCGATCCTGATGATTAAATACTATCCAAACCTGGGAAAAGTATTTTCATTTTGGACAGGCGCCGCCGAGTTCATTGGAGCCACGACGAGCAAGAACATGCTCGGCGTGTTGTGTCTCGTGAGCGGAATCTTTTTCTGCTGGGACACTCTCAACCGATGGCGCGATCGAAAAGACAAGCAGACGCGGAAGATACTCATTCTCAACGGAGCATTCATCTGGATGACGTTGTGGCTGCTAAATCTTTCGAACAGCGCGACTTCTACCGTCTGCCTCGCGATAGGGTGCCTCGTCCTGCTGGCGGCTCATACAAAGTTCAGCCGGAGGCATCCCAGCTTCTTGAAGTTCATGGTCCCAACGTCCTTTTGCATTTACTTGATTCTAGCGTTTGGTCTTGACATCAATGGGGATTTAGCCGGGGCTGTCGGTCGGGATCCCACTCTCACCGGCCGAAGTGACATTTGGAAAGCGGTACTCAGCACCCACACAAACCCCATCGTCGGCGCCGGGTATGAGAGTTTTTGGCTCGGCGATCGCCTCACGGTTATCTGGCGGTCGCCGGCAGGTCACGTGAATGAAGCTCACAACGGTTATCTTGAACTCTATCTCAGTTTAGGATTGGTCGGGGTATCTCTTCTGTTTGCGCTCTTGGTTTCGAGCTATCGGATAATTTGTAAGAAGCTTTCATCTCTAAAGCTAGCTTCTTTGGGACTGGCGCTCTGGACCGTTTTGCTTTTCTACAATATGACGGAGTCAGCTGCTTTCAAAGGCCAGCTCTTATGGGTCATCTTTTTGCTAGTAGTGATTACGGTCTCGGTCCACAGTCCGATTGAGCGTGACGATCGTCTCCCCCAAACGGTCACGGTCAAGGCGTTCCCGAACGACGTGCGAGAAGGCGTCGCTGCACGAGACCGGGTTCGACCAGAGTTGGTTCACGGTCGCATGCCGCGTGGCGCGGCGTAAGATGCGTCAACGTCCAGGCATGATTTTCACATGAGTGATGGAGTCGTGATGAGCAAAGATTCTAAGACGGAAGCTGGTGTCATGTCGCACACCGTCGCTCCACTCCCGGAACGAATTCGTCGACCCCTGTACGTCGACATGGACGGCACCGTGTTGGCTACAGACGTTCTTTGGGAGATGCTCATCCGGTTAATGCGCACGCGGCCGTGGCTTTTGATCCGTGCGCCATTCTGGCTGATAAAAGGGAAAGCGTTTTTCAAGCGCCAACTCGTTTCCCACATCACCTTGAACCCGGCGCTCCTTCCATACCACGAGCCGGTCATCGATTATCTGAACCGAGAACGTCGAAAGGGACGTGAAGTCATTCTCGCCACTGCTTCGGACCGGGAGGTCGCAACAAGCGTGGCGAATCACCTGGATCTTTTTTCAGGCGTCCTGGCGAGCGACGGCATCGTCAATCTTGCGGGGCATGCGAAGCTCTCGGCCATTCTCGTCCATGCTGACGGCGCCGATTTTGATTATATGGGGAACTCGTGGCCTGACCTACCGATATGGCAGCAGGCTTCACGGGCCATACTTGTGAAGCCTTCGCGTCGCCTGCTGGCTAAGACGGGGCGGACATCTTCGGTTGAGGCTGTTCTGGGCGCTCGCCTGCCTTTTCTTCGCGTTTTCTTCAGAACGCTTCGCGTCCACCAGTGGTCGAAAAACGTTCTCTTGCTGGTTCCGCTGCTGCTCGCGCACAAGATCACGGATAGCTCGCGTCTTGTCAGCGCGGTCTTAGGCTTTGTTGCCTTCAGTCTCGCAGCTTCCGGTGTCTATATCCTGAACGATCTACTCGACCTCGAGAGCGACCGCCAACACCCGACAAAGCGCGCCAGGCCATTGGCAGCCGGCCTTTTGCCCATACCCATCGCACTCGCCACTTCTTTTGTGGCCATCGCCTCTAGCGTTGGAATCGCTGGTGTCCTTCTTCCGACATTGTTTGCTGGTGTACTGCTCATTTATCTAGCAACGACGATGGCATATTCGTTTGCCTTGAAGCGAATCGCGATTCTCGACGTGATTGTATTGGCGGGCCTCTACACGATACGAGTCATAGCGGGCGCGGTGGCCACAGACGTTCCCGCCTCGCCCTGGTTTCTAGCCTTTTCGACGTTCCTTTTTTTGAGCCTCGCGTTCGTCAAGCGATACGGGGAGTTGCGTTTGGCCGGTAACCGTGGCGGGGACGCTGGTTTTCTCGAGGCTCGCGGGTACCAACCCGGAGATCTCGATCTGCTCAGAAGCGTCGGCGCGTCCAGCGGCTATGTGGCCGTGGCGGTTTTTGCCCTTTATATCAACAGTGGCGACGTGCACCTTCTCTACGCGCGACCGGCTGCACTCTGGCTGATCGGGCCCCTGATCCTCTACTGGATCACGCGCGTGTGGTTGCTTGCTCACCGCGGGCGGATGCACAGCGATCCGGTAGTCTTTGCCTTTACCGATCGGACAAGCTATTTGATTGCGGTTCTAGTCGCGATTCTCCTCCTGGTTGCCTCACTGAAGTGATTTCCTTCAGCATACTCGATAATCAAATATGTTTTCGTTCGTAATTCTCTAGAGCCCAAACGTGAATACTTTAATGGTGAATGACGCGAAGATGGAAAATCCAGTCGGCGAGCGTTTGGAATTCAAGGGCGGTCTTGTGACTGGTCCAGACACACGCGCTGAGACGGTCAGCTATTTCATTGTCTCGGTGCTTGGGTTTTCGTTTTGGTTCCTGATGGCTGTACCATTTGCGAGTCACAGAGAAAGTTATGATTGGCTCGCCAGGGTGCACAGCCAGGAATTTGCGAAGGCATTCTCGTTCTCCGCAACCACATTCCGTCCTCTGGCCCAGGCGGCGACGTGGTTGGGCTTTCAAATCCTGAATCCCAATGTTTTTCCGACCAGTGTTCCACGCCAGGCTTTGCTCCAAGGATTTATATGGGCCATGTTCGTGCTTGCTTGGTGGCTCATTTATACGGCAGCTCCGCAGCGGCGCTTGTTTGCTTTGGTCGCGTGCGTAGCAGGCGCGGTCTTTTTCTCCGGCTACGTCCATCTGTTTCACATCTACGGGATCTTCTACGTTCCGGTTGTGTTGACGCTCGGAGCCGTAATTCATTTCCACGCCTCAGGGACATTCCAGAAGCGGGAAGTGTGGTTTGCAGTAGTCGCGACGGTACTCGCATTTTGGCACCCGTTTGCAACCGCCTTATTCTTAAGCTATTATTTTGGATTCTATCTCCACACTTTTCGACAACGCAGCAGATTGCAACACCTTCAGGCACTTGTAATCCTACTCGTCGTGAGCGTGGCAATCGTCGCTCTGATTGTGCCAAGTTCGCGTACCACGTCCATGCCGCTCGACACTAGGCTATTCGGATTCTTAGTAAGTTATCAAACCAACGAGATCAATCACGTTGCTTCGTTTGTGGCATTCTTGCTGGCCCAGATGGTCGTCGTCAGTATGGCGCTCTCACCGAGGCAGAAGTTGGCCGCCTTTGGCATCGTGTCTGCCCTCAGCGTCATATTTCTTTTGAAGGGCCTGCCGCTATTACTTCTCTGGTTCCTCGTAGTATTGGTGAAACTGCTTTCCTTGCGCTCCTGGGGCTTGTTCTTTTTGATGCTTGCAGCGGCGCTCCTCCCATTCGGTGGAGGAATCGGTACGCCAATCTATGGGCTGTTTGCCATCATAGTTGCCGTTTATGTAACGCCCTTGGGATGGTTTGGAGCTGAACGAGCCATCTCCTACGTAAAAGTTCGATATGTTATCGGGGCTCTCATTGGATCAGCGATAGTCCTATTAATGGTCCGTGCGGGAATTCAGGTGCCGATTGTGACAAGAATTGCGAGTCCCCTCCTCACGGAGCGCGAAAGAACGTATCAGTTGGAGAGCGTTCTCGCTTGGCTACGCAATTCTGAATATTGTGATTATGAGATAACCTTCGTTGAAGGTGCGGGCAGCCCAATAGATTCTGTAGAAAGCGCGATCACACGACGTAATCGGCCGCCTGCAGGGTTGAAGGATGTCCAGAGTTTCTGGGAAACCGTTCTGAAGTGCCAGAAGCGTGATCTTCCCAAAGACACAGCTGGAACCGCCGTTGTAACGTTTGGTGGGCCCGCATTGAGTGGTTTAACTCCGGTATTCAAAGTTAATGGTACGTACGCGGGCGAAGCCACTGTGTGGGTTGAACACTCCCACAATGCGCCCACCCTTCAGCCCATACCAAACTAGCCGACTTTAGAATCCAAGCTTCTCCCTGGAGATTATTACCGCGCGGTTTCTCATCCTTCCTTCGAAAAGGCAGATGAACGGAGCTTCGAGAATTGATCCAATGAGTATCGCTACTACTGAAATTCGAATAAAGGGCAAAAGCGTAGGCGTTCCGTCTGCTCTCATTCAAGGCAGGACTGTACTTTCGAGTGGTAAGTGGATTGGGATCGCCGCCGCGCAAGATGAAGAGCTGATCGTAGGCGAAACGACGGCCGACCCGGAATCATTTGTCGCCGAACTCAAAGAAAGCGGACTCCGTGCAGATATTTTCACATTCGCTCAAAGGCTTCCGAACAGCTCGCCCCTGCACAAGTATTATTTCGAATGGGAGAATCTGGCAATTGTTCCCATTACGACATATTCCGATTGGTGGGAGCACCGTGTCGAATCGAGTGTGCGACGAGCCGTAAAAAAAGCTGCGAAGCAGGGTCTCGAGGTCCGAGTCAAGGAGTTTGACGACGAGTTTGTCAAAGGAATCTGCGGCATCAATGATGAGACCCCGATCAGGCAGGGTCGCTCCTTCTGGCACTATCGAAAAAGCTTCGATGAGGTAAAGCTTGAAAACTCCACCTATCCTGGGCGGAACACATTCCTGGGAGCGTACTACCAAGACGAGCTAATTGGTTTCATGCGTCTCATCCATGCGGGGAACCTCGCTAGCGTCGTCCAGCTTCTCAGTATGGTCAAGCACTACGATAAGCGTCCCACGAATGCACTGATCGCGAAGGCCGTTGAAGTGTGCGAGCAACAAGGGATGTCATATCTCATGTACTGCAACTATGTCTATCACGACCCCAACAGCTCACTTACCGAATTCAAGCGGCGTAATGGATTCGAGAAGGTGTTAGTCCCTCGCTACTACATCCCACTGACCTGGAAGGGAAAAGTGGCCCTGAATCTGGGTTTTCACGTTCGCCTTGTAGAGCACATCCCGGCCCCTGTTATGAGCCAGCTCTTAAAGCTTAGAAGCTACTGGTATGCGCGTCGAATGAAAGTCACCAAAGAAGCTGTCTAAACAACCAAAATGCCTGGAATTGTCGGTCTGATCACCAAAATGCCTCGCGAGCGGGCTAGACGAGAGCTTCTTCAGATGGTTGATGCTCTGCGCCACGAGGATTTCTACGTGACGGGCACATTGGTTGAGGAGTCTATCGGGGTCTATGCAGGCTGGGTTACACGAAAAGGAAGCTTCTCTGATGGAATGCCTCTCCGAAACGAAGGGCGAGACGTCGCGCTTCTCTTCTCCGGCGAAGACTTCCCGGAACCAGGCACAAGGGATCGCCTAAAAACGGCAGGCCACAATCTGGACTCGACAGAATCATCCTATCTCGTCCATCTTGCTGAAGAAGATCCCGAGTTTCCTCGCGCTTTGAACGGGAGATTTCACGGATTGTTAGTTGACCGTCGCCGAGGAACCGCGACCCTCTTTAACGATCGCTACGGGATGCAGCGCTTGTACCATCACGAATCGGCCGAAGCATTTTACTTTGCTCCAGAAGCGAAGGCGATTCTTTCCGTTAAGCCCGAACTTCGAAGAATCGACCCGGCAGGTCTCGGCGAGTTCGTGTCGTGCGGCGCGGTTCTTGAGAATCGCACTCTCTTTAGAGATATTCACGTTTTACCTCCCGGCTCGGCGTGGATTTTTAGATCTGGATCACTTGATTCCAGGACGATTTATTTTGACCCGCGGGCGTGGGAAAACCAAGAAGCCCTCGATCACGAATCGTTCTATCGAGATCTGCGCGAGGTATTTACAGCGAACCTTCCACGCTACTTTGGGGGCAACACCCAAATCGCAATGTCCCTCACGGGGGGACTGGACACCCGAATGATCATGGCGTGGCAGCCCTTGGGTGCCGGACACCTGCCTTGCTATACGTTCGGAGGGATGTTTCGGGAATGCAAAGACGTCACGGTTGCGCGTCAGGTCGCTCATCGATGCGGTCAGCAGCACGAGGTCATTCAGGCGGGAAGCGAATTTCTGGATCAGTTTCCGCACTACGCCGAACGTACCGTCTACTTGAGTGAGGGATGCGTAGATGTAGGCCGTACTCCCGATCTTTACCTAAATGAGAGGGCTCGAGACATCGCTCCCGTTCGTATGACGGGAAACTACGGTGGTGAGGTCCTGCGCGGTGTTCGGGGATTCAAGCCCGTCGATCCACCCGAGGGTCTATTCGATCCTGGAGTGCTACCGCACATTCGAAAAGCGGAGGAGAGTTACGCGCGAGTTCTTGCTGGCCATCCAGTTTCATTCGCCGTGTTCAAACAAGGACCTTGGTATCACTTCGGTTCGCTTGGATTAGAAGAGATGCAGCTTTCCCTGCGCTCCCCATTTCTCGACAATAGTTTTGTGCAGACGGTATTTCGCGCCCCCGAAACGGCCCTCCACAGCACCGCCGTGTCACTGCGCCTGGTTGGAGACGGAAATCCAGCCCTGCTTGAGATCCCAACCGACCGCGGCGTCGGAGGGAAACACGGCGGCCTACGGGAGAAGGTCTCTCGCAGTTTCTTGGAGTTTCAGTTCAAAGCAGAATATGCGTACGACATGGGAATGCCCCAGTGGCTGGCCCAAATTGACCACAACCTGTCAGCGCTACACATCGAGCGTCTGTTCCTAGGCCGCCATAAGGCATTCCACTTTCGCGCGTGGTATCGCGATTTCCTGGCTTCCTATCTCGAAGACATGCTCTTTGATCCGCGGAGCCTTTCCCGACCTTATGTCTCCGGAAAGAGGATCGAGGCCATGGTACGAGGGCACCTCAGAGGAGACCGGAATTACACTGCCGAGATCCATAAGGTGCTCACTCTCGAGCTCCTGCACCGCCTGTTTATAGACAGCCCGAATGGCGCGAATCTCGTGACGCCATCCGAAGTCCCCTTGGGAACAATTGCGAATCAATGAACCACGGCAGCTGGATTCGTTGGAGGCGCGGGAGCAGGTCCCGAAGATCCCGAGCGCAGCGGATGCGGGTAGGCATATGGCGCCCATCCGGGCTTTGCGCCATTGTTCGGATTACTCGTGTCATCGTAGAAGTACTCGATGCCACTTCTGAAGAAGTCGGCGGTTTTGTACGCTTGACCTGTATTGGGATTAATTGTGCCGCAATTGAGGGTCAGCCCACTTTCGTTCGTGCCGTAGTGGGCTGAGCCTTGGCCCGTCCCAGTGTTGTTCCAGATGTAAACCGGATCTATAACTTGGTGATTGTCACCGCCTACGCCTCCAGCGCCAGTTTGACTCGTGTAGAGATTCGATGGGTTAAATGTTGGCGAGGATTGAGCGCCCGTGCCGGGCTGGTGCCAGCAGGAGTTCCCGGTCGCGGTAATTGTACAGCAGCCGTGATTGCTGGCGTTGGATAGTGCGCTCTCTACTATGGCGGTAAATGTTGGCTTGTTCGGATAGCATCCACTATTGATCCATTGAATATTGTTCTGCGTCATTACGAGCGTGCCGGATCGAAGCCAGAAATAGCGATTCACGTTTCGGTTACCCAAAGAGTAAAGCAAACTGTTCTGGTAGTACTCGACCTGTCTTCCGCCAGTGGGGCCGGTGGGACCATGTGTAAGACCCGACGATCCATCAATTATCATGTGGCGCAGCACGACGCGCCCGTTGTCCCCGACATCTGGCGTCTGGTCTACTTGATAAAATCTGGAATCCTCTATATAGAGATTGATGTCGCCATTCGTGTCGAGCGTTCCCATCGTGGAACTGTTATCCCAGTTGTATGTAGAATTAACAAACAGGCCCCCGTTCCCAGGTGCGCCAACAACCGTGTTGCAAGCCCCAGCGAGATTACTGGTCGAATATAAGTCAAAGTTCCATATAACCCCACCCTGCTGCATCCACTGCATCTGATTTATCATTTGAGCGCTATTTTCCATAGATATGTCATGGAATAACGTGGGCAGGCCGCCAGCACCACGCAGCAGGATGTAGTTGCCCACTCCCGTACCAGGATGAAAGCTCATGTTTCCAAGAACAGTTCGGAAGCCCGGAACCTCGTTGATGATGAGCAGATTTGATCCGTCAGGCTGGCAGGGCGCTCCGTGGTTCGTGCATACCGTCGGGTTGTTGTCGGTTATTTGTAGGCCGCAAACGGTCCCGCCGTTAGGGTAACTGCACGCTCCCGGCGCCGAAACTCCTTGGAGAGTGATTGCGATGGTGAGGTTAATGGTGCCAGTCCAACTGCAGGAGCCGTCCGGGATGTTTACCGTGTCGCCATTCGAAGCACTGTTGATTGCCGCCTGAACGTCAGACTGCTTGCAAGTGTCAGCATTGACGGTCTTAGCTTGAGCTGGGCGGCTGAACGCAGCACTAAACACAAAAGCAAACAGGATCAACGTCAACTTGGTGGCGCTAGACATTTCGACGACTCCTCGTGTTCAAACGTGTCGACTTTTTTGATTCCACACATAAATTTTGGGCTCGGCGAACGCGAAAATCCACTGTACCGATGGACAGGTTTGGTGCAGCAGCCAAACCTCGGTTCGCGCGCCCGAAAGGACACGAGCCTGCCGGTCGCAGCCATAAAACCTTTAGAGTCAATGCCGTAGCCTCGGAGCCGAGTCATTCATGAAGCCTTTGGTTTCTATCTTGATTCCTGCCTATAACGCTGAGCACTGGATCGCCGAGTCACTGCAATCCGCCCTTGCTCAGACCTGGCAAAGGAAAGAAATAATTATAGTCGACGATGGGTCGACGGATGGAACACTGGATGTTGCACGTCGCTTCGCGACGCAAGATGTTAAGATAATTTCTACCTCCAACAAAGGGCTCTCGAGCGCCGTAAATCTCGCGTTTCGACATTCCCGCGGGGACTATATTCAAGAGCTCGACTCAGACGATCTTCTGTCGCCCGACAAGATCGAAAGACAACTCGGCGCATTGCGCCAGGGGGATAGCGCCCGAGTGCTTCTATCCTCTCCCTGGGCTCACTTTCATTATCGGCCTAGCAGGGCGCGCTTCGTCGAAAATTCCCTGTGGCATGATCTCTCGCCGGTTGATTGGCTGATTAGGAAGTTGGGCGAAAATCTTCACATGCAGAATGCAACGTGGCTGGTAAGCCGAGAGCTCGCGGAAGCAGCCGGCCCTTGGGATGAGACTCTCCAATACGATCAGGACGGCGAGTATTTTGCTCGTGTGGTGTTGGCGTCAACGGGCACCCGATTCGTGCCGGAAGGAAGAGTCTACTATCGAATCAGCGGTTCCGGCCGGATCAGCTATATTGGGAAATCCGACAAGAAGAGAGAGTCGCTGTTCCATTCAATGAAACTCCACATCCAATATCTCCGGGCCCTCGAAGATAGTGACCGTGTTCGGAAAGCCTGCCTGATCTATCTGCAAAACTGGTTTCACAATTTTTATCCAGATCGGCCGGATATTGTAATCGAGGTGCAGAAGTTGGCTGCGGAAATGGGGGGCTCTTTGCAGGTGCCTCGCCTCCGCTGGAAATATGCCTGGATGAAGCCGTTAGTGGGACAGAAAACCGCGGACACCGTCCAGATGCTCTTGCCGGAACTGAAGGTTTGGCTCATAAGGCACTGGGACAGGACGATGAGCCGGTTGGAAACGCGAAATTAATGAACATGAATGAGAAACAGCGCACAAGAATAGCATCTGCGGGCTCAGAAACATTAATTCGCTTCAAAGGATTCAAATAGAACGGTGGTTTCGATAATAGCCAGGTTCCACGCAGAGTGGACCCGTGCGGTAGGGCTAAAACAGGGTAACGATGGTTGCAAACCCATACGATCGGGCTTTCTATGTGGGCCAGAAGACTGGGTCACGCGTGTCCGCTGAGCAAATCCTGCCGATAGTCTTAGCGATGATTAACCCTCGAAGTATGATCGACATAGGTTGCGGAGTCGGCACTTGGCTTGCGGCTGCCTTTACGCAAGGAGTTCTAGACGTTGTCGGCGTGGACGGAGCGTACGTGGATCGAGATTTGTTAGAGATACCCGAGACTCGATTTTTGACTGGCGATTTGGCAACGAAGATCGATCTGGGACGAACCTTTGATCTTGTTATTTCTCTCGAGGTGGCTGAACATCTCCCTGCGCGAGCGGCCGAAATTTTCATCGATAACTTGGTGAGGCATGGGCCGGTTGTCCTGTTTTCGGCTGCCGTCCCGTGCGGCGGCGGCACGGGACACGTCAACGAGCAATGGCCTGGGTACTGGGCTGAACGCTTTGAGAAGAGAGGCTACGTTGCGATCGATTGCTTGCGCGAGTTGATATGGAATGATCAAAAGATTGAATGGTGGTATCGCCAAAACACAATTCTTTATGTAAGACGCGAGTATATGGTTTCTCAGCCCAGACTCGTAGCCGAATACGGACGCCGTGGCGGAGTACCACTGGCCCTTGTCCATCCAGAGCTTTTCCAGGCCATGCGTGAGCCGCCGCTAAGTCTTCGGGACATCGCAAAAAATTTCCCTGGCGCTGTGAAACGAAATATCAGGTTCTGGAGTAACCAAATACGCAGCACACGCCGAGCGAATCACAAATAACTGACGATTTTAAAAAGTTCCTGCTTGGAGTTGCTTTCCACTGAAGAACCAGTCGCTCGTCGTCGCCAAGCTCAAGCAAGTCGCGTAGTTGCCGTCGGACAAAAGTGAGAGTGAAAGTTGGACCGTGCGCGCCTAAAGCGTTCGCAATTCATTGTTGGCTTGGCTAGAGCACTCCGTGGGTTAAGGAGAGATGTAAACGTTCTTTATTGGATCGCTCAGCGAAAATCACGAATTGGAACTTACCTAAATAACTATGCGTTGAAAAAGCTTCAGCTTGGAACGAGCCGCAACGTTCTTGAGGGATGGTTGAATACCGATATCGATCCCGCCAATCGGTCGGTCGTCTATATGGATGCAACGGCGGCTTTACCCTTCGGTAGTAACGTATTCGATTACATAATGGCTGAGCATATGATCGAACACATTGAATACCCTGCGGCCCAGGCGATGCTTCTAGAATGTTTTCGCGTTTTGAAGCCGGGAGGGCGCGTGCGATTCGCTACCCCAGATCTGGCGGTATTACTGGCGTTGTATTTCGGAGAAAAAACGGAACCGCAAGAAGAGTACATCGAATGGGCGGCGGCGCGGTTTCTGAAAGGAGTTGATTCTTGTAAGCCCGTATTTGTCATCAACAACTTCTTCCAGTCCTGGGGTCACCGTTTTCTATATGACACGGAAACGCTGCGCCAAGCGCTTTACGCTGCGGGGTTTCGCGAAATCAAGTTCTACAAGCCTGGAGAGAGCGAAGACCCGATTCTCAGGAATCTGGAGGCCCACGGAAGGGAAATAGAATCCGAGGTGATTAATCAATTCGAGACTATGGTCGCCGAGGCTCTCAAGGAACGATAAAGACGATAGCGTGAATCGGATTCTCATTGAGCCAGGACACTACTAACGCAGGAGAGAAAATGAAAGTGGCAGATTCAGCCCAACAGGTCGATAGAATTCTGGCAATTTGGAACGAGCATCTCGAAGTGGCCAAGACGCTTCCCACCCTAGCCTCAACCGTCTCCAGTGTCGTCGACCTCATCTATTTATCAATGGCCCGAGGCGGACAGCTCCTCATCGCAGGCAACGGTGGCTCAGCAGCGGACGCTCAGCACATGGCTGCAGAACTCACCGGGCGCTTCTTGCGAGAAAGAGAGCCTTTCCGAGCCCTTGCATTGCACCCGAACACATCGAGTCTTACCGCCGTCGGTAACGACTACGGTTACGAACACGTCTTCGAGCGCGAACTTCGTGCACACGCCCGGCCCGGTGACGTGCTTTTGGCGATCTCAACAAGCGGTAACAGTCCGAATATCCTACATGCGATTGAAGCAGCACGTCAGCGCAAGGTTTCTGTGATTGGTCTGACTGGCGAAAGCGGCGGCCGCATGCGAGCTGCGTGCGACCTTTGCGTTTGTGTTTCCACCAAGTCGACGCCGAGAATGCAGGAGATGCACATCACGATCATTCACACGATTTGCGAGTTCCTGGAAGAAAGGCTCGCCGGTGTTGGCGACACCGTTTGACGGAGTCGAATGGTTCCCCAACTCACCGAAGTGACGATCTCAGATCGCACTTCAAACGGGATGGAGGGTGGCCGTGTCAAACCGCTCACCGCAGCTCAGGCGATCTCGGTTGCTCTGCTTACCGGAGGCGGCGACAGGCCTTACGTGTTTGGTCTGGCCACTGAGCTGATGTCAAAGCGAGCCGATGTGGATTTGATTGGCAGCGACGAATTGGATAGCCCCGAATTCCACGGAAGGCCAGGGCTCCGCTTTCTGAATCTTCGAGGTGATCAGCGAACGGAAGTGGGCTTGGCAAAGAAGGTCGCTAGAGTCTTGGCCTACTACGGTAAGCTCATCGCCTATGCCGCGACGGCAAAGCCAAGAATTTTCCACATCCTTTGGAACAACAAGTTCCAGACATTGGATCGAACGGTTTTGATGCTCTACTACAAGCTGCTCGGAAAAAAAGTCGTTCTCACTGTTCACAATGTAAATACCAGAAGGCGAGATTCCAAAGACTCCGCACTCAACCGCTTCACTCTAGGGATTCAGTATCGGCTCTCGGATCACATTTTCGTTCATACGGAACCGATGAAAGCGGAGCTCCTGGGCCAATTCGGAGTGAAAGAGTCGCGAGTCACCGTCATCCCCTTCGGAATCAACAACGCGATTCCTCAAACTAAGATCACTCCGGAGCAAGCAAGAGAGCGTTTGGGAATTCGGCATGACGAGAAAGCAATTCTCTTCTTCGGAAACATCGCGCCCTATAAGGGGCTCGAGTTTCTCGTAGGTGCGTTTAAGAAGATATTGGCCCACCACAACAAGTACCGATTAATCGTCGCAGGCTGGCCGAAGAATTGTGACGAATATTGGGTAAAGATACGGGAAGCGCTCCAAGAGCATGTGCAATCGGGCGCAGCGGTCGTGCGAGCGGAGTATGTGCCGGACGATGAAACGGAATTGTATTTCAAGGCGTCTGATGTTCTCGTCCTTCCATATCGCTACATCTATCAAAGCGGCGTTTTATTTCTGGGTTACAGTTTCGGGCTACCGGTCCTGGCAGCCGACGTCGGCTCGCTGAAAGAAGAGATTGTCGAGGGCAAAACGGGTTTCGCCTTCCAAGCCGAAGACGGCGACGATTTGGCAGCAACCATCGAGCGATACTTCGCGAGCGACCTTTTCGCAAACCTCGACGTCAGGCGTCAAGCGATTATCGATTACGCCAATGAGAAGCACTCTTGGGACGTTGTCGGTCAGATGACCATGAACGTTTACTCGAACTTGTTGCGGACCAACTAGGAATTGTTATTGCCCCAAAGAATCACCAAATTTCACGCGTAGCCTTAGTTCAATAACCCAAAAGGTGAGTTGTACCATCGCACTCCAATCACAATCGGTCAGCGCGCTCAGCACCGATCACCTTCACACCGACCTGCGAAGACGTTCTGTTCGCGGCGGCATGGTGAATCTCGTCTCGCAGGGGACACAATTCCTTATCCAGTCGGTCGCGACCATAGTCCTCGCGCGGCTATTGACGCCAGCTGATTTCGGCCTCGTGGCAATGGTCGCGACGATCACGGGACTGGGCCAGGCCTTCGCGGATCTCGGCTTGTCGGAGGCCACGATACAACGCAAGGAGATTACAAACGATCAAGTCAGCACGCTCTTCTGGATAAACTTCGCGATCGGCCTGGGACTGATGCTTGTAACAATGGGCTTGGCTCCTGCCCTGGCCTGGTTCTACCGGGACGCTCGGCTCGTCAGTATCACCCTTGTGTTGTCACTCACCTTTCTATTTGGCGGTTTGAGGGTACAAGCTGACGCCGTCTTGAGGCGTCAAATGCGTTTTTCGTCCCTAGCTGTTCGAGACATCATTTCGTACCTGGTGGCCGTGCCGACAGCGATTGTCTTGGCTTTCAAGGGAGGCAGCTATTGGGCGCTCGTGGCACTTCCGCTTACCTTGAATTTCACTCAGATGTCTCTGTCTTGGCTCATGGTGAACTGGAGGCCGGGTCTACCTCGCCGCGACGCCGAGGTCGGCTCGATGATTGCTTTCGGCGGAAATGTCGCCGCCTCCTACCTCATCGTCAATATCAGTCGCAGCGCTGACAATGTTCTGATCGGGTGGCACTGGGGAGCCGGCCCATTAGGCTTGTATTCGAGAGCTTATAATCTCTTGATGCTTCCCGTTCGACAGTTAAGCGGACCGGCGGGCAGTGTCGCCGTCCCGGCATTCAGTCGAACCCAGGACGATCCCGAGCGCTTTGCGCGTTACTATCTCAGGACCGTAAATTTGATCCTATGGATCAGTGCGCCGGTCTTTGGGTTCCTGTTCGTTGCCGCACAGCCCGTGATCGTTTTGATGCTCGGACATCAATGGGGCGAGGCGGGGCCGGTCTTCCAGATTTTGACGATCTCAGCGCTAGGACAGCTCCTGCTCGACTCCACCATCTGGTTGCTCGTAAGTCGAGGCCAATCGCGAAGGCTTCTCAAACTTCTTCTTATTTTCTCGCCGATTCTCGTATGCAGCTATGCCATCGGGCTGCCTTTTGGCATTAAGGGTGTTGCCCTCTCCGGGTCTCTGGTAATGCTTCTGATTCTTCCGTGGATGCTGCGATTCAGCTTTCAAGGAACAACCTTGAGCTTGCCGCGGCTCGGAAGAGCGATTTTCTACCCCGTTGCTTTGAGTCTCTTCGGGGCTCTCATTGGCGGGCTAGCCTTGCGCCTGGCCGGCGCGACGAACACAGTTGGCAAGCTTTTCGTTGTCGCTTTGGGTTTTTTGGCAGCCTACGTATTATCGGCACTGATACCCGCCGTACGCCACGAGGCAGTGTCACTTCGCAATTTGGTGCACGAATTGCGTACGCCCGCGAATACGTCGACTGTTGCTGTTGCTGAGTAACACTTCTCTCCAGATCCGACAGTTTACCAAGATCTCCGAGCGTGATGCGATTCTACCAAGTTGATCCGACGAAGGATGTGCGTTGGGCGCAACTCGTCGAGCGCCATCCCAGGGCGTCGGTGTTTCACACCGTCGGCTGGCTGCAAGCCCTGCGTCGTACTTATGGATATGAACCGGTGGCCTTCACCACTTCGTCGCCGACCGGAGACCTCGAAAACGGACTCGTATTTTGTCGCATCAAGAGCTGGCTCACCGGGCGCCGCCTTGTATCGCTCCCATTTTCAGACCATTGCGACCCGCTATGTGAGTCCGCGGAAGACGTGGGTTTCCTGATGCGCTATCTGCAGTCGACCCTGGAACATCAAGAGTGGAAGTATCTGGAGGTCCGTCCAGTGAACGGAAGCTTCGATGAAACCGGGCATGCAATAGGATTCCGGCCAACGGCTCAGTATTTCCTTCATAGAATCGATCTCCAGCCGGAACTCACGGAAATATTCCGGCATTTCGACAAGGATTCCGTGCAACGCCGCATCCAACGAGCTCAACGCGGAGGCTTGATTGAAGCGCGGGGGAGGTCGGAAGATCTTCTTCGCCAATTCTATGATCTCTTCGTGTTAACCCGCGGACGGCACCACCTCCCTCCCATCCCGATCGTATGGTTTCGAAATCTGATCGAGACCCAAAAGGATTCTCTGGAAATTCGCCTCGCCTTTCAAAACAAGAAAGCAATTGCCGGCATTCTAACCTTGAGGTTTAGGGACTACGCATATTATAAGTATGGGTGTTCCGACGTGCATTTTAACCGGTTTGGAGCCATCCCCTGGCTGTTGTGGAACGCCATCTCAGACGCGAAATCGACTGGCGCGAAAGAATTCGATATGGGACGGACTCAAGACGACAACGAGGGGCTATTGACATTCAAGGGTCATTGGGTTCCTCATCCAAGCCGGCTTGTCTACTGGAAATATCCCGACGCTCCGGCCCTGGATTCCGCGAATGGTTGGAAACTGAGGGCCGCAAAGCAAATGTTTTCGTACATGCCGGAAAAGATCCTGAGGGTGACGGGAAGACTGATTTACCGCCACATCGGTTGATAGCTGCCAAATCGAATGCGTCCACTGTTTCGCGGAAAAAATCGAAACGCTGAGCCAACCACATGAACCCAACCCTTCTTGCCTACTATCGGCTGCCTGAAGATCTTTGCAATGGGATCAGTTCGCTCTCTTCCTCCGAATCCGATACTCCGGGCTTCTTCCGGTTTGGTGCGACAACTATTTGCTACGGGAAGTGCCAGATAGGTGTTTCGAATAAGATCGCCGGCTCCGAGCGGTTCGACGCGTCGACAGGTCTTTCTGCCGAAGGCCGGGGGATTCAACTTCCTTTCGACTTTTCGGAGGTGGTAGAGAACCTCCGCTTGGAACGCTACCGGGAACTGGCAGTCCCTGAGAAGAGCGCCATAATCACCAGCGGAGCTGTTCGCAAACTCTACTATTTCTTGCGCGAATTCTTGCCGGTTTCCGTGCGGCGGCACTTGCAAAGGCTTTATTTCCAAGGTTGGGAGGAGTTGCCCTTTCCGGCCTGGCCTCTTGACTGTACGGTGGATACGCTACATGAAAAGTACTTAAGGCTCGTCATGAACGCCAACGGCTTGAGCCGTCTGCCTTTCATCTGGTTCTGGCCTGAGTCCGCTCCCGCTTGTTTGGTTCTGACTCACGACGTGGAGACGCCCGTTGGCCGTGACTTTACCGATAAGCTGATGGATTTGGACGACTCGCGTGGTTTCAAAGCCTCTTTCCAGGTAGTTCCGGAAAAGCGTTACGCAGTTTCAGATGACTATGTATCACGGATCAAGAGTCGCGGCTTCGAGGTGAACGTCCACGATCTTAATCACGACGGAAATTTATATCAATCGCACGCAATGTTCCTGGAACGCGCCCAACGAATCAACGAGTACTCCAAGAAGTTCGGTGCGCTCGGTTTTCGCGCTGGAGTCATGTACCGAAACCTCGACTGGTATGCGGCGTTTCAATTTTCTTACGACATGTCGGTCCCCAATGTTGCCCATCTCGAGCCGCAAAGGGGAGGATGCTGCACCGTTTTCCCCTACTTTATCGGCAAGATTCTGGAAATTCCTCTTACCACCAGCCAGGACTACTCGGTCTTCCAGATATTGAATGATTACTCGACCGACCTCTGGGAAAAGCAGCTTGAACTCATCCGTAAACGAAACGGGCTGATGAGCTTCATTACTCACCCCGACTACTTGATTGACGCGCGCCCGCGCAAAGTCTACGAATCATTGTTGGACCATCTCAGGCAGATAGTCGCACGAGACAAGATCTGGCCCGCACTCCCAGGCGAACTTGATCACTGGTGGCGTGCTCGAAGCCAGATGAAGCTGGTGCGAAAAGGTGAAGGCTGGCAAGTTGAAGGCCCTGAATCGAACCGCGCAAGCGTTGCGTTTGCCGTCGCCGACGGCGACGGAGTTTCGTATGAGTTTGCCGGCAGTCACGACCGCGAAGGTGTTCCGCACTAAGTCAACGTGGGCCAACCGATAAAAAGTACATATGTGCAGGCTGTCAGTTTTTCGAGCGGACGGGTGTCTCCGGCGAGGATCGTCGGCTTCGTGCTCGTCTGCTTGCTGCCGTTCGCGGTCGCCTGGGGTTCAACGCGTCTTCTGACGAATCTGATCTTCGAAAATGAGACTTTTTCTCAAATCCCGCTGATTCCGCTGGTTAGCGCGTTTTTGATTTTCGAGAATCGGAAGTCTGTGTTTTCGAATGTGTCGTTCAGCTGGACGATGGCAGCTGCGTTCTTTTTTCCTGGCGCGATATTGCTCGCCGCGTCCGATGTGAACCTGTGGCACCTGACCGCGACGAATCCCCAGTCGCTATTCGTGTTTGCAGTTGTATGCATCTGGCTGGGGGCCTTCGCCCTGTTCTTCGGCGGGAGCGCATTTCGCGCTGCACTCTTTCCGCTCCTGTTTCTGCTATTCATGGTTCCCATTCCTGAGCCTTTTCTTTCCAAAACGATTTATCTCCTTCAGGCAGGCAGCGCCGTTTTCGTCGAGGCATTTTTCGCGGTCGCGGGAATTCCCTACCACCGGCAGCGATTCGTTTTCGACTTGCCAGGAATTTCGATTCGAATTGCGGAGGAGTGCAGCGGCATCCGCTCCACACTCGCTCTTTTGATCACAACCGTTCTGGCCAGCTCCATCTTCCTGAAAGCCCCGTGGAGAAGGCTGGTGCTCTGTCTTGCGGTTATCCCTATCGCTCTTTTCAAAAACGGATTACGCATCGCCACGCTTTCGATCCTGGCCGTCTACGTGAACCCCGAATTTCTACACGGAAACCTCCACCAGCGCGGAGGAATTGTATTTTTCATGATTGCTCTCATTCCCATGGCATTGCTGTTGAAATTCCTGCAGAAAAATGAAGCGCAAAGCTTCGCCGCTCTCTCGGTCGCTGGGATTCGTCCCTCGCCGAGCCAAGCGGTTCCTCGAAACAATACTTAACGGAGACTAACAATGACGAACGTTGACGTCACGATTCTTGGCGCCGGTCCGTACGGATTGGCAGCAGGAGCACATCTGCGGCAGATCAAGGGACTCGATCTCCGCATCTTTGGCGAACCCATGGAGTTTTGGAACTCGCACATGCCGGAAGGCATGCTGCTGCGCTCGCCTTGGGCGGCATCACACATCTCCGACCCCCAAACCGCGCTCACGATGGATTCCTACGCGAAGTCCCTCGGCATTTCCATCCCGAGGCCCATCCCGCTCGAGCGGTTCGTGGAATATGGCTTGTGGTTCCACCGCCAAGCCGTTCCCGACATCGATCGTCGCAAGATCAGCAGGATCGAAAAGGATCCCAAGGGTTTCCGGCTTACGCTTCAAGATGGCGAACAATTCCTTTCGCGTCGGGTTGTGATCGCCGCGGGAATTGGATCATTCGCGCGTCGCCCGCAGCAGTTCGACAATCTCCCGGCCGAGTTGGCAACTCACGTTTCCGACCAGAAAAGCATTCGCCGGTTCACAGGCAAAAGAGTCGCCGTGATTGGCGCAGGCCAGAGCGCGCTCGAATCCGCCGCCCTGATTCATGAAGCAGGTGGTGATGTCGAGCTTATTGTCCGCGCTCCAAGCGTGCATTGGCTCGGCTGGCGCGCGAGGCTGCAGAAGCTTGGGCCGCTCGCCAAGCTCCTGTACTCGCCGTTTGATATCGGCCCTGCCGGTATCAGCCGCATCGTCGCGGTTCCAGACTCGGTGAAATATTTTCCGCGCAGCATCCAGGACGGTTTCCGCCGCCGCGCGCTTCGTCCGGCAGGAGCGCGCTGGCTTGTCGATCGATTCAAAGACATACGTATTTCCTCCGGCCGCTCTGTCGAGTCCGCGGTGCCTTCGGGAAATACGTTGCGCCTGCGTTTGGACGACGGAAGCTCTCGCGATGTGGATCACGCGTTGCTCGGGACTGGATATCGCGTTGATGTTTCGCGCTATCCATTCCTGGCCGATGAGATCCGCAAGGATGTGGTCAACGTCAACGGATTCCCGAAACTTACCCCGGGGTTCGAATCGTCGGTCCCAGGTTTGCATATCATGGGTGCACCGTCGTCCTGGAATTTCGGCCCGCTCATGTTTTTTGTCTGCGGCACCGACTACGCAGCGCGAAGACTCGCCCGATTCATGGCCTCGACGGTTTCGCGAAACGGCCACAGTTAGGAATGCTCCCGTTTACATGCGAGGCCAACCGTAATGTCAAATAACTCAAACCAATCCCACAACACTTCCGGCCGCATCGGTGCCGTTGTCGTCGGTGGCGACTTCCACGGGCTCGGCATCATTCGCAGCTTGGGGAGTCGCGGTATTCCTCTCTGCGTGGTCGATGACGAGTATTCAATCGGCCGCTTTTCGAAATACACCACGTTCACGGTGCGGCCTCCCACTCTTCGCAAGGAGCAGGAAACCGTGGATTTCTTGGTGGAAATGGGCAAACGGATGAATTTGAAGGGCTGGGTGCTTTTCCCCACCCGCGACGAACACGTGGCTGCCTTCTCGCGTCACAAGGAGAAGCTGTCGGAGGTCTTCCGCGTTCCCACGCCGGACTGGGAGATCACCAAGTGGGCCTGGAATAAATGGAATACTTACTCCCTCGCTCAGAAATTGGACATTCCGATTCCGCGCACCTGGTGCCCTCGGACCCTAGAAGATATTGATCAGATCGATGCTGAGTTTCCGCTCGGAGTGAAGCCCTCAGTCAAAGAGGACTTTTTCTACGCAACGAAAGCAAAAGCCTGGCGCGCCAACAACCGGGAAGAGCTTCGCGATATGTTTCAGAAGGCGTCAAGTCATGTGGGGTCAAACGAGGTCTTGGTTCAAGAAATCATACCCGGCGATGGGACGTGCCAGTTTTCGAGCTGCGTGTTTATTAAAGATGGCGTTGCCATCGGAACGATGGAAGCGCAACGCTGGCGCCAGCATCCACCTGAGTTCGGCCGCGCGGCAACGTTCGTTGAAAGCATTGATCTGCCGGTCGTTGTAGAACCCACTATGCGCTTCCTCAAAGCGATCAATTACTACGGTTTGGCGGAGGTCGAATACAAGCTCGATCCCAGGGATGGAAAATACAAGCTTCTTGACGTGAATGCGCGAACCTGGGGCTTTCACGCGTTGGGTTCGCCGGCGGGCGTCGATTTCTGTTACATGTTGTATGCGGACCAGGTCGGCGAACGCGTCGAAAATTGCCGCGGCCGTTCCGGCGTTGGCTGGATACGAATGGTCACCGACATCCCAACAAGTCTTCAGGGGATCTTTGAGGGCCGATTGGACGCCCAGACCTATCTGCGCACCCTGCGAGATTTCGAGATCGAATCCGTGTTCAATTCGAGTGATATCCTACCCA
>Ga0210394_10000916_pt1 | contig 52553 bp, 42 predicted proteins | sample IncBWC12MmetaG_FD_160121 | JGI IMG/M metagenome (GOLD analysis project Ga0210394, IMG submission 160121) | Forest soil microbial communities from Barre Woods Harvard Forest LTER site, Petersham, Massachusetts, United States - Inc-BW-C-12-M | ecosystem: Environmental > Terrestrial > Soil >...
GCTTTCCGCAGAATCCCTGCAGTAGCTGCCCTTACGTAGGACTTTGTCTGGGAAAGCAGGAGTTGGCCGACGCCAGCTTGGTGCGGCGTCCAGGAGCAGAGAGTCTTGATTGGCTTGACGAGCTTAATTACTAGGAATCCACCCATGTCGCCGAAATTCAATCGTAAACGCGCCCAGTTCGTGCTGGGCAAGATTGACGAGATTCTGGCCTGGGAGCGGCAGAAAGAAACCGAGAAGGACACCAAGTTCGTGGAATTAGGGCGTTACCTGTGCGAGGTGCGGGCGGGGCAATACTGGCGGCTGGAAAAGCTGTCGGCCTTCGACGATTTTCTTGAAAAGCGGTTTCCGGGGTCGAGGCGGAAGGCCTATTACCTCATGTCCATCCACGAACACCTGCCACCGCAAGCGAGGAAACAACTGAAGGACGTGGGCTGGACTAAAGGGTTGGAATTAGCGAAATTGGCGCGCAGGGACGGGCAGGACTTCGATTGTGCAACCTGGTTGCACAAAGCGCAGGGGATGCCGAAAGATCAGTTCAAGCAGGAGGTCGAAAGGGAACTGACCGGCACGGAAACCGAACCCTGGGAGATTGTCTATTTCAAGCTTTACAAAAGCCAGATTACGGTCATCGAGCGCGCGGTCGAAACGGCAGCGCTGATGCTGGGAAGCGACCGATCTCGCGGCTATTGCCTGGAAATGATTTGCGCCGATTTCCTTGCCGGGGCAAATCTGGACAATGGAGATCCGAAATTGCTGCTGTTTGCGATGACGCGACTCTTCAAAGTTCTTCCCGACGAACACAAGCAGGCATTCCTCGAATGCCTCACTGCGGACGTTTCATGACTTCGATCGGCCAAAGAGTTCCGCCCTCGCGGCTCGATCCGGAGTCCTACGAAGGTTTGCGGCAGCAGGTTCTGCGTCGTGATCGCTGGCGGTGTCAATTTTGCGGCAAGATGTCAAACTTGGAAGTCCACCACAAACAGTTTCGCAGTCATTCCGGTGAAGATTCGGAAGAAAACCTGATCACACTGTGCGTCAATTGCCATGACCAGGTGCACATCCCGTGAGCAGTTGAATAGTGCCCAATTCACAATTGCGTGGAACCGTGCTCATCGCATCGAGAATTCTTCCAGAGTTTTGACGCATGGAGATATACCTATTATATTTTCCTAACGAGTTCTGATGTCCCAACCGGGCTAACGCCTCGTGATGACCTGTCCTTGTTGCTTTTAAGGGACGGGTCTAGGTTTTGTCTGCAGTTGGGGTGGTTCACGCGGTGGCCGAAATCGGGCACTGGGAGCGAGAAGGCGGGAGCGCGCCATATAGCGAACCGTCTTTGGGCAAGGGTCCTGCGCCTCAAGCTGGGACATTTTAGCTGCAACGGTCGAGCTCAATTCTCCTGAGGCCTTTGAGATATCCGTCTGGGAGACTCAATGAGGAGTCTCGCGGGATTGAAATCATGATTCGTGGAGTCGTCCCATGCGCTTAGGAGTGTCGTTGCGTCACCTGTTCACACGCAGGGACCTTGCGACGTTAGCTCTGCTTACCTTCCTCATGGTGTTCAGCGGTTCGCTTGAAGTCTTTGGCATTGGAATGCTGTTCCCGTATGTCGCGATTCTGCAGGATCCCTCTGCGATTTCGAATATGCGCTATGTCAGCGCAGTCTATCGAGGATTGGGCTTCGAGTCCCAGCGCAGTTTCTTGGTCGCCATGAGTGTGTTCCTCCTCGTAATGTTTTGTGTAAAGGGCTTTCTGGCTCTTTGGGTCACGAATTCTCAATTGCGGTTCGCTCGATTGAAATTCGCGGATTTGGGGCGCGCACTGCTCTCCCGGTACCTGCATCGATCATATGTGTTCTTCCTTTCGGCGAATACGTCGGTACTCATCGGCAATCTCACCACTTCGCTTTCGCAGCTTTGTGCGGTTATCCAATCGGCGTTGTCCCTGGCTTCCGAAGTAATTGTGGCGGTTGGCCTCGTTGGATTTCTCATTTTTCTGAATCCTATATTTTCCCTGTCCGCCCTGCTGTTCATCGGCGGGCTTTCGTTCCTGCTTAAGCGAGTAATAAGGAAGCGGATCACTTACTACGCCAACGCCAATGAGCTGCACTGGAAGGCAATGATTCGTACAGTGAACGAGTCCTTGAGCTCTGCAAAAGAGGTGAGCGTTCTCGGTTGCCAGGATTATTTCGTCGACACGTACTCTAGGGAAGTGGAGCAGTATAGCCGGGCGCAGCAACATTACAACGTCCTCGCTCAATTTCCACGCGTCGCGTTGGAGACAGGAGCCGTCGCGGGATTAGTAATTTTCGCGCTGTTTGCCATGTTGGGCGGGACGTTCGGGCCAAATCTGTTTGCAGTTCTTGCGGTGTTTTCCATCGCCACTGTTCGCATCGTGCCGAGTGCTACACGCATATTGCAGGCATGGAACGCGATAAGCTTTTATCGTCCATCGCTGGATGTTATCGCTGCTGCATTGTCTGATGCAGCGGACGAAGCGGGCGCCAATGTGGCGAAAACTTCGTCTCTTCCTTCGAGCCTGCGTCTTCGAGAGTCGCTCGCCGTTTCCATCAAGTCTTTCGTTTATCCCACTAACCCGCATTTTACTTTGGCCGACATCGATCTGACCATTCAGAAAGGACAGACCGTCGGGCTGATTGGGCAGTCCGGCTCCGGGAAGACCACGCTGGTGGACCTGATTCTTGGACTTTTCCCAGATTTTGACGGCGGAATTACTGTGGACGATCACGACATCCGGGAGAATCTTGGCGCGTGGCGGAGGCAGATTGGTTACATCCCGCAAAGTATATACCTACGGGACGATACGATTGTGCGCAATGTTGCGTTTGGGCTTCCCGATAATGAGATTAATATGGGAGCTGTAGAGCGCGCCATCCACCTCGCCGGCCTCGATGCGGTGATCCACACGCAGCGCGATGGCATGGAAACGATAGTCGGCGATCGTGGTATACGTCTCTCAGGCGGCGAGCGCCAAAGAATCGGCATTGCACGCGCTCTTTATCATGAGCCTGATCTCTTGATACTTGACGAAGCTACCTCTGCTCTCGATAACGAGACCGAACGGCAAATCGTTGATTCGATCTTGGGTCTTGGTCTATCCAAAACGGTGATCGTTATTGCCCACCGGCTAACTACGGTAGAGAATTGCGACATCGTTTATCTCATGCGCAGTGGACGAATTGTGGACTGCGGATCGTTTTCGAAGATCGTCGAACGCAGCCCGGCTTTGGTTAACCCATAACGAACATCAGAAGTGGCTCTGAATCAATTTCTTTGAATAAGCGTGGATATATTTTGGCTAAAGCGTAATATCGCGAGCTCGTGGCGTTATCGCAGCGGGCTGCTCGCGTTTTTTTCTCGGCTTCTGTTCGTGTACTCGGATCGGCTTCCGGAATTTGTCCGGCGGCCTGAATGGGTGATTGGGTTTCATTATCCTGAACCAATCGGCGGATTGCGCCTTCGCCTGAGAGCCAACGAAGGGGCGGACGCTTTTATTCATGGAGAGGTGTTCGAGCACCGCTACTATCACTTCGCCTTGCCGTGTGCGCCAACTACCATTCTCGATTTGGGCGCGAATATAGGTATGACGACGATCTATTTCCATCGATGCTTTCCAAATGCCGAGTTGGCCTGTGTTGAACCAGTGCCTGGAAATCTGAGAATGCTGCGCGACAATCTCCAACTAAACGGGGTGAAGGCCACAATAGTTTCTGGAGCAGTTAATCCTACGGATGGCCGTTTAATGATGGAAATTGTTCGAAAGGACTACGGGCATCGAGTGGCTGAACCGGGCGAGCCGTTCGGGGAGCAGCACATAGAGGTTACGGCAGTTTCAGTTCCGAGCCTTCTTGACATGCTGAAATGGGATCGGATCGGTTTGCTTAAAATCGACATTGAAGGTCACGAGAGAATCCTTCTTTCCGACAATGCAACATGGCTCGATTTAGTTGACTCGATATGTATTGAGTGTCATGACGGTTTCAGCTCGAATGATCTGCGCTTGTTGACCGAGCCTTTTGGTTTTCTTCCTCCCGAGCAACTGCCAGGAATCTGGCTAGTGAGGCGTTCGAACGCAGTTCGCGTCGAGCAGTCGGCTTCGTTGCATCATTGATGTGATGCGCATACTTCTCAGCTGCCTACAGAGTCTCAAGAAGCAGCCATTGCCTGCTTACAGCCATTGGCGCAACTACTTCGTCGCGGGCCTCGTCGAAGCGGGTCACGAGGTCGTCGAGGTGGCAAACATTGACTGGGCGGAAGGAATGACCTATCCGCCGGGCAGTGGGTTGGATGCATGGCGGACGCGGACGTGGGAGACAGTAGAAAGCTTTGTACGCCAAGAGATTGCACAGCGCCCTATTAATCTATTTGTTGGTTACTTCTATCCGGAACAGGTAGAAGTGTCCGCAATCCTGGAGTTGCAGAGGATGGGAATTCCGTGCGTAAATTTCTTTTGCGACAACGTGCGCGAGTTTCTAAAGCCACCGGCAGAGTACTCGCCCTTTGCATTGCATTGGGTACCGGAGTTTGAAGCCCTGCCGATGTATCGAGCGGCACGTCTGCCCCACGTGCATGCGCCGATGCCATGCTGGGTTTCCACTGAACTGAGAAATGCATCGCTTCTAGAAACTGAGCCAGCGACATTTATCGGCTCTGCGGACATTCTGCGGCGGAATCTGCTGGGTCAAGCGTTGCATTGTGGCGCAGATTTTGTGATAAGAGGTAATGGATGGCTGGCGGATACTTCTGCCCAATCAAAGAAGGTTCGTACCGCGGCCACGTTGATCAAAAATCAGATTGACTTGGTAAATAGGCGAGGGCCTGGTGGTCTGCTGACGAAGATTGGGTCCATCATGCGGCCTCTGCGCCTGCCGATGATCGAACAGTTAAGGATTGGCGCCCCGCTTTCAGAAACGGAATATTTTCGCGTTAGCCGGGAGGCGATGGTCACCATTGGAGTGAACAGGGTGCCGAGCGCCAATCGATCACTACATCGGCCGTTGGTTTATTCCCGCTTGCGTGACATTGAAGCCCCTATGTTGGGAGCCTGCTATCTGACTGAATGGACCGAGGGATTAGAACATATGTACGAAGTGGGCAAGGAAATCGAGACCTATCGAACCGCCGAGGAGCTAACCAGCAAGCTCGACGAGTTACGCCGGAATCCTTCGCGCCGCGGCGTCATGCGGATGGAAGCGCAGCGCCGGGCTCTCTCCGACCTTAGCGTCGCGCGAAGCGTTGCGCGGATCGGTGTGTATTTTGGGCTCTGAGCCGCTTATGAGATTAGAACTGCTGTACAACCCCAGATTGCTTTGCGAGCGACTGGCCATCGAATCCGTGAAACGAAGAAGGCTGGCCACGCTCAAAAAGACGCAGGCGGTAGGTCTCGCTTTCGGGCATATCGACACGCTGGAACTGGTGAAATTAGCGAGCCAGGCGGGAGTCAATGTAATTTACGATATCGGCGCCAATGTCGGAACTTGGAGTTTGCTGGCCAAGGCTCTGATTCCCAATGCACGGATTGAAGCGTTCGAGCCTTTGCCAAAACATCAGGCCGAATTTCTCCGGAACTTCGTGGGCAGCACTGATGTAACTCTGCACCCCATTGCGGTCGGATCCAACAACGCGACCGAAACAATTCATGTTACGGATGTCTCTGATGCTTCGAGCCTGCTGCGGCCCAATGATGCCAGTCGGTTACAGTTCGGCGTGCGTGAGGCGTACCAGTTTCCGCTGCAGGTGTTTCGGCTGGACGATTATCGTCGAGAGAAGCAGATTCCCCGGCCTGACTTAATTAAGCTCGACATACAGGGTTTCGAACTCGAAGCGTTGCGGGGTGCGCCGGATTGTCTGACTTCAGCGAAGGCCGTTATCACCGAAGTCAGCTTCATCGAATATTACGAGGGACAATGTTTTTTTCATGACCTCGTCGCCCATTTGGCGCGATTTGGATTATTCATAGGGGCCTTCGGGATCAATACGCCAGCGGGGAAACCTCTGAAGCAAACCGACGTATTATTTATGCGCACTGCGAACTCATCGGCGAGTGGAAGCTTATCGACGCACAAAGGCTAGGTTCGGAACGCCTAATCGGGTATGTTGTCAATCGACTTGGAGGATGAAGGACATCATTGTGCGCCCGCACTTATGATATTCATTGGCTTTGATGTGCGGATTCACTTTCAACCATTCGGCGAAGGCCTTTGCTTCTCCGCGATCCAATCTTCCCTTATACGAATACCAATCGTCAAAGATGAGAACCGTACCGGTTTGGACGTAGTCAGTAATGAAATTAAGAACCGAGACAGTTGACTCGTACAAGTCACAGTCGATTAGGATGATCGATGCCGTTTGGATGCTCAGTTCCTGCTTAAGGGCCGGGGTCAGCGTTTTTTCGTACCAGCCTGCGATGCAGTGGACCCTCCGAAGCTCAACGCCACCACGCTCCACGTTGCGTTTGAACTGGTCGAGATCGCAAGCATACTCGCCGGTCTCGTACCGGTGAAATTCGTCCGCATCTGTTCCGACGGGTGTCGGTAACCCCTCAAAGGAATCGAAGATAAAGGAGCGCATATTTTCCAGGCGCGGATAGCGTTTAATCGACTTAAACATATCGATTAGAGAGGAGCCACTACTGCAGCCGAATTCAAGATATTCGCCACTGACGCGGCAGTCGTCTACGAATCCAGCTACCGTGTCGAACAGCCATTGACGCGAGAGATATTCGCGATGCGCTCGAAGCCAGCGAAATCCAAGTTCCGACAACCTCTTTGAGACTGGCCGGAGCGCCCTGTGAAAAATCCGTACTGGTAAAGTTAGTATTTTGGGGGGCATGGAGGGAGACGATTATCTCACGACCCATGACGAAGGACTCGAATCGACTTACATTATGATTGCATTCTAGCCAAACGATAGGGGGTGAGACTTGAATTCGGTTGCTGCCGGGATGGAGGAAAAGCTTCGCCGTCGCTGGCAACTGAATCAGCGGGGTGGAATCCGAGCTCGCGCTTCGCGCTGGCGTGTGTTGCACTGGCTACTGTGGCAGCGATTCGGTTGGCACAACTGGGTGAAAGGTCGGGTCTTTTGGGGCGACCCTATCTACCTGTCGACGGGGGAGGATGTTTCTCGTGGCATCCTACCGTTTGGTTACAGCGAGTTGGCTCTGACAGCTTTGATGATTGAATTTCTTGAACCGGGGATGCGTGTGGTCGATGTAGGAGCTCATCTCGGTTACGAAGCGATGCTAGCGAGCGTGCTGGTGGGGCGACAAGGGCGTGTCGTTTCTTTTGAACCCCAACAGCAGCTTGCGGATTGGACGATCAAAAACCTTCAAAAATTTCCTCAGGCAAGAGTAGTAAAAGCTGCGGCCGGACAATCGAAAGGAAAAGCAGAATTCACGGAATACGAGCTGGCTCGCTCTGCGTTCAGCGGCGAGCGCACTAATTCTGAGATGGGTGTCGGAAAAAGGTATGAAATTGAAGTTACGACAATCGGTGAGGCGCTTGCCAAGGATGAGCGTCCCGTGGATTTCATAAAATGCGACGTAGAAGGATCGGAAACGGCGGTTCTTCGGGGTGCTCAAGATCTTCTGCGCGAAGATAAACCGTTTCTCGTATTAGAAGCTGAAATGCCGAGCTGTACCAAGTCACGCCCCAGAGTAAGAGAATATTGCGACCTACTCTGTCCGATGGGATACGTGGGGTTTTCCTTTGATTACGATGGCAGGCTGAGAATGGCGCATATCGGCTCGTTTGTGGAAGGTCACGCGAATGTGGCGTTTATTCACAGCTCGAAGCGGAAGGGGCAGTCGGACCCGGCGCTGTCGAGTGAAGGGCTACGGGCCTAATTCGAATCGTTAACGCAAGTGCGTTCATGACTCGCCCCACCGAACGGCTGATGTTGTACGAGAATTCTCCGACGAATCGGCCTTTACTTCGTTCAGCACGGGCAGACGACTCTCCCCCACAATGAGACGGCGCAATTTAAAGCTAGGTTTCTCGACTAGGTGCCATGAGGCTTCAGCACACGCAAGCGCACAAAGAACCCCAGCGATAGGATGGGTCACCCCCGTCCCAAGGAAGAGCTGCTGCCATAGGTAGACGCTGTAGGAAAGAACGCCGATGTGGACCACTGGCCGCCAGTTCAAGATGCGACCTCCGACGGAGAGCGGATTGCGGACGAAGTAGAAAAGAAGGTAACAAATTGCCACATTATCGACCGAATATCCTACCGGTAATCGGTAGTAGCCAGCGAAACGATGTGACAATGCGGGCGAAAGAGCGCACAGAAAAACAAACGAGCTGAATGCAACTACTGGATGCTCAATCCGCTTCCACGCTTGCACGAACCACCGTTCGCCGTGCACAATCGCTAGGATGCACCCCATCATCAGCCCATCGATGCGCATGTGAAACATGAAGGCATCCAGATTTCCGTGATTCCACAGCTTGTGGGAAATCACGCGCACCACCGGACTGGCCGCGCTCAGGGCGAGGGCAAGGAGAAGCCCGCGTCTTCGACCGAGGAACACGAGCGCTGCGGGCCATAGAAGGTAGAATTGCTCTTCAATCGAGAGGGACCAACTGTGGCCTGTGTACCAATCGCCGGGAAGCATGTAGTCGCGGATAAAAAACAAAGAACTCAACCAACTGCGCCAATCTGAGACAATCCAACCGAGATGCCAAGCTATTAGAACTGCTACGAGAAACGCGTAAAACGGTGGCAAAATGCGCAGGGCGCGGCGAATATAGAAGCGCCGTAAACTGATATATCCGTTTTCCTCGAATTCTTTGAGGAGCAGTCCCGTTATCAGAAAACCGCTTATTACGAAGAATATCGAGACTCCAAGGTCACCATTTCCTAGGTACGACCACTCCGTTCGGTGCTGCCCATGATATGAGAACATGGCGTGTCCCACCAGAACCATAGAAATAGAAACGGCTCTAAGCCCGTCCAGCGAAGGGATGCGCACGGCCGTAATGATATGACTTTCGCAGGATGTTCACAACCGTCACTGCTATTGGGCGCTGTCATGACGTATCCATTTTTCCATGAGTAGAATCTGCCTTTACTATCGACAACCGCCAGAGAGGGATCGCTGGATATCGGGCGACCGCTGGGTTCGGCCCCTGGTCCGAAGGATCATCCGAGGCAAGCCACGGATGGGTGGAATGGATAAGGTATTCCACAATCTCTGTCTGGGGTTGGATCATCTGCGTACCGAGTATCATGTCAATCTTCCCTTCGAAAAACTGAATGCGGGCGATCGGGTGGGAGTCCTCGGTCGCGGCAGGTATTCGCTTCAAGGGTATGAAAAACCGAACCCAGTCGTGGCGGGAATTGGGCTGATGACCCATCCCAGTGAGTGGCCCACGTTGTGTGCGGACTATCCAGTAACGCGCTATTTGCAGCACTCGGCGTGGGCCAACGAAGTTTACCGGTCATATTTCGGTGATCGGTGTACGATCTGGCCGGTGGGCATCGACACCGACGCGTGGGCGCCGAGCGATAACGATCACAAAGACATCGATCTTCTCATCTACGACAAAGTGATGTGGAATCGCGACGTGGTAAGACCTCCGCTTTTGGCTGTGATCAACGATTTCGCACGACGAAGGAATTTGCGGCTGAAGAGCGTAGTCTATGGAAGCTACACCGGGCGGGAGTATCGTGATCTGCTGCGACGAAGCAAGGGCATGATTTTCCTGTGCGAGCACGAAAGCCAAGGGTTGGCATACCAGGAATGCCTATCGAGCGGTGTACCTGTACTCGCGTGGGACCAGGGACAGTGCCTCGACCCCAGCCGGTTTGCCTGGGGACAGCCGCACATCGTTGCGACCAGCGTACCCTACTTTGATGAGAGATGCGGTGAAAGGTTTGGCGGGCCTGAGGAGCTGGAACAGAAGCTCTCCATGTTCGTCGAGAAGATAAATGCGTCGGCGTATAGTCCCCGAGAGTTTGTTCTGGAAAACTTGACACTGAAAGGATGTGCGGCGCGATTTCTCACGTTTCTTGAATAGACGCGATTCATCGCCGGGGCTGATTCCCTCTTTCGTGGGGGCATTGCAGACTATCCTGATCAATCTAGTCTCTGCGTCCTTCTGTGCCGCGATATCATGCGCAATCACGGAAAAATCTCTAGGGGGCTTGCAAAAACTATGCGGCCGGATCCGGCGGTTGCGTCGCGCAGTGAGTAAGAATTATGGCCGTTACATCTAGAGTTAAGAATTGGATAAATAATTGGCTGGCGTTGGCGAACCTGCGGATTGAGACTCGAACCGCCGAACGCGCCGAAATTGACCGGCTGCTCGCTTTGGATCACGCAGGGCATTTCCGCAAACAAGTCGTGCCCGTTCTGCCGCAAATCGCCGAGTGCGATCCGAGGCCTCTGCTTAAGGCGCTCGAAGAGTATCGAGAAAACACGAACCGATTTGCCAAAGCCAAGGAAGATGGCAAATTTTCGTTTTCAAACGATTACTTCACTTCACCGGACGCTGAGGTTGCTTACGCTCTGATTCGCCTTCTGCGCTCCGGGCGTATTGTCGAAGTCGGGTCAGGAAATAGTACTCACCTTTTCCGACAAGCGATCACGGATGGAAATTTGGACACACAGTTGGTATCGATTGATCCTTCTCCACGCCGCGAGGTAGAGTCGGCAGCCGATCAAGTTATTCGCTGTAGGATGGAAGACGTAACCTCGGCCCATTTGGAAGGCGCGCTGGAGGCCAGCGATATCCTTTTTATCGATTCAAGCCACGAGATTCGTCCAGGAAATGACGTTGTTCAGTTGTTCCTGAATGTGGTGCCGAAACTACGGCGGGGCGTTGTGATTCACGTCCACGACATATTCCTGCCTTTCGAGTATCCTCGGGAATGGATCGTCGAGAACACACTAAATATCAACTGGACGGAACAGTATCTCGTGCAGGCTATGCTGCAGGGTTCGGATCAATTCGAGGTATTGTGGCCGGGCTACTTCCTGCAAAGAACTTTGCCGAACTTTGCCGATTATTTTTGTAAGGACGCGGGTGTGGCAAAATCCTTATGGCTGCTCAAGACCGCCTGAGCCCGATGAGCACCTCCTGCCCTGAAGATGGACGCTAATATCGTCATCCTGACCGGGAATCACCTGTGCAACAATCCCCGAGTCATCAAAGAAGCGACTACTTTGGCAAATGCGGGATACAGTGTCACGGTTCATGGGGGGTGGTTTGACGAGGGTCTCAAAGCGCGCGACCTTGAACTACGGAGATCGTTGCCTTTCGAATTCAGGCCGGTAATCGACGGCACCCAGAATACGTTTCGCCGGTTCAGGTTGCGCGCGAGCATGAAGGTGGGAACAGTTGCGCACCGGCTTGCGCGATTCGAAAGCCGTAGCCAGCTGGGATATACGTATACCGGTCTCAGTACCGCATCCCGTGGCGCGGCAGACCTGTATATCGCGCACTCCGAGGGGGCTATGGCGGTCGCCGAGGATCGATTGAATGACGGGTCGCTCGTCGGCATCGATCTGGAGGATTGGTTTTCGGAGGATTTACCGCGGGATGCACGGAAAAATCGCCCCGTGCGACTGTTGCGTAAGCTGGAGCGCAAGCTGCTTACGTCGGCCGTGCACTCAGCGTGTCCATCGCGCGCCATGAGTGAAGCTCTAGCTAGGGAGTTCGGATGTCGGCGGCCGACTGTGGTCTACAACGCATTCTTGTGGTCTGATCGAAAGTGCATGGACGGCGCCCTTAAGGATCGACGGGACCTCACACTTCCCTCGATCCACTGGTTCTCTCAGACGTTGGGCCGCGATCGGGGATTGGAAGATCTTATCGCGGCCCTACCGCTGCTTAAGCATGGAGCTGAAGTCCATCTAAGAGGAAAGCCGGTAACCGGATTCGACGCTTGGCTCGCCAAATGCCTGCCGGAGGCATGGCGCCCGCGGATTGTGGTCCACCCACTGGTTTCGAACATGGAACTCTTGTCCCGAATCGCTGAGCATGACATTGGATTTGCCGGGGAGACTCCTTCTATTCGAAGCCGCGATCTGACTGTTACAAACAAGATTTTGTACTATCTTCTCGCCGGACTCGCTGTTGTAGCCAGCGAGACTGCCGGTCAGCGAGAAGTAGCCGAGCAAGCATCGGGCAGCGTATTTTTGTATCCATCGGGTGACGCTTCGGCGTTGGCGGCGGTCATAGATGAGGTGCTCGGTTCGTCCGATGTCTTGAGGCAGGCGAAGAATGCTGCACTTGCCTCCGCCGAAAGAACATTCTGCTGGGAGCGCCAGGAGAAAGCTTTATTAGATTCGGTTCATCGTGCGTTGACGCTTACCGGTTGATTCCGGAGCGCAGCCACGAGTGGATTGAAACCGCCAGGAGCAGTCTCACAAAATGCCGCGCTCCGGCATCTTCGCTAGGCAAGTCAACATGCTCAATTCCGTTTTTCGTCACAGGATCCGAAGTCTTCTTTACCCCGGTCTCGACCTGCACACCCGTAATCGCGCCTCGCTAACTCGTTTCTGGCAAATAGGGGCCCGGGATGTACTGGATGCTGGTAGCGGCAATGGGTATTTTTCCTGGCTGGCCTATCAAACCGGTGCGCGAGTGGTAGCCCTGAACTACGAGCAAGAGCAAGTGGAGAAGGCGAGAGACTTTTTGATCGGGTATAGGCGGGCAGATCCGTCGCGTTTGCAGTTCGAACGATGCAATCTTTACGGTTTGAATAGCGAGCCCCGGACGTTCGACGAAGTTATTTGCTTCGAGGTCTTGGAGCACTTAATCCGCGACCGGGAGGTGGTCACTCAGTTTTACCGTATCTTGCGTCCCGGCGGAGTTTTGCATCTTTGCTGTCCGTATCGATTGCACCCGCGCCATCAAGCCGAGGTGCTGGACGTGCGAGAATCGGGCGGCCATGTGCGAGCTGGATATACGGAAGATGATTACCGAAGGTTGCTGGAGCCCATTGGGTTTCATATCGATTCTGCGGTGGGAATCGGTACACCGGCGGTCTATCACGCCGATCGTATTCTTCGCATGATTCGTAATCGGATAGGAGACTGGGCGGCTCTACCTCTCCTCCCGATTGCGCTACCTGCAGTGTGGTTTGCTACCCCGAATCCGCGCACACCTTTTAGTTTATATGTCAGAGCTGTCAAGCGGGCAGGTGTCGCTTGAAGAGACGTGTCTTGCTCGTTACGAGTTCTTACGCTCCCACGATGATCGCCGACATGCAGCGGGTACGCCAGTTGGCATGGGAGTTACCTAAGCTGGGTTGGGAAGTCGAAGTTCTGAGCCCTTCTACTGAATATCAACCTTCGACATGTGTAGATCAGGACAGCGCAGGATTTTTCTCGCCTAACTCCCAGGTACATTCGGTCCCCGAGATGGGCGCAGGCCTCTTTAGAATTGCGGGTGTTGGAAATGTTGGTTGGCGAGCTTTGCTGCCCTTGTGGTTTGCCGGTAACCGTTTATTGCGACAAAAGAAATTCGATTTGGTCTACATCTCAACCGCTCAGTTTCCTTTGTTTCTGCTTGGCCGCATTTGGCGCCAACGTTTCGGAGTGCCTTATGTACTGGATTTTCATGATCCTCTGTACAAAGAGGATTTCAGGCACCCCGTTTGGGCCGAGCCTCGTTTCAAGCACTGGATAAGCAACGTTCTGGCTAAACACCTCGAAGCGAAGGTAGCGGAGTCGGCTCAGGGATTGATTGCTGTTTCTCCCTCATACATCGACATCTTGCTCCGGCGTCATAAAGCAAAACAGCCGGCCTGGTTGAGTCCGGGACATTGTGATGTGATTCCCTTTTCGGCTTTGCCGCTCGACCTTGGAGAAGCGGCCGCTGGCTTGACTCCGCAATCGGAAAACAATGGGCCGCGGCGCCGTATCGTTTATGTCGGCGTTGGAGGGCCTGTGATGGCGACATCGTTTACTTTGTTTAGTCGAGCGTTGGCGGGTTTGCGAATGCGCTCAGGCAGGCTGTGCGAAGGACTTCGCGTAGAGCTGTTCGGTACTATGCTGGGCTGGCGGCCAGGCGAGGCGCGTACTCTCGCGGATATTGCAGCAAAGTGTGGCATCGGCGACCTGGTTTGCGAAGAGCCGAGGCGAGTATCTTACCGACGTTCTCTTGAGCTACTCATTGAGAGCGATGGAGCGCTCATTTTCGGTGTCGACGATGCTGGATACATGCCGTCAAAACTGTTCGGTTACGCCCTTTCGGGCAAGCCGTTGCTGGCTGTCCTGCATCGCGAAGGTCCGGCCTTTTCAAAGTTTCAGAATATCCCCGATCTGGGACATGCTCTCTGGATCGGGCAAGACAATCAGATGCCTATCGATGAAGCGATGAACGTGTTGGAAACGTTCTTTCGCGAGGTAGTCGAGCGAAAAAGTTTCGATCGTAAGATAAGTATCGCGCCCTATCTGACCCCGAAGATGGCACAACGTCACGCGGAGTTGTTCGAAGCATGTCTTTAAGCCTGCCAGTTATTCGCCGCCGGATCGATTCTTGGTCACCGCCGGTGGCGTGGTGAGCGTTCTATTCGGCCATCCAAGCGGCAACCCGAATTCTCACAATGCCGCACTAGCACACTTTGAAGCTAATCGCCTCGAAGCGTTCTGTGTGCCCTGGATGCCATCTCGGATAACTCTGCAACTCCTCGGTTCAATCCTGCCTCTCCGGCCGATGACGCGCCGGCTTAGGCGTCGGCAGTTCCCTGCACTTGCCCGTGCGCCGAAGATTCAGGGCCGCATGTCGGAGATTCGCCGTCTAATCACCCGTGGATTTGGATATGGCGACGAGGCACTCTCCTACCAGGCCAACGACTGGCTCATGCGCACCATGAGCAAAGAATGCCGACGCAATAGTGTTAATGCCGTTCACTCTTACGAAGATTGTTCGCTTTGGCAATTTCAAGAAGCCAAGCGTCTGGGAAAAGCATGTATCTACGACATGCCGATTGGGTACTATCCATCGTGGGAGCTGACCCAGGCGGACCTCGCGCGACAATTTGTCGACTGGCTTCCCGCCGGGGGCCTGCCCTCCAACCGCTATGTCCGTCCCCAGCAAAAACGGCAGGAAATGGCACTCGCCGATCTGGTATTGGCGCCAAGCAGCTTTGTCGCAAATACCGTTCGAGCTTTCCATCCCAACACGTCAGTAGCCTTGGCACCGTACGGCGTCGATCTGGAATTTTGGCAGCCGGAGGCACGAGCGGACCAACCAGAGGTACTGCGCTTCATTTATGCCGGTCAAATTTCGCTACGCAAGGGTATTCCTATGTTGCTGCAAGCGTGGGAGAAGGCCGGGTTGCAATTCGCAGAACTTCAGCTTGTAGGGTCATGGTTCTTAAGCGAAAATAAAAGAAGATCGTTGCCGCACGGCGTTACACATGTGACGGCTCTTTCCCCAGAAGCTCTTCGTGACCATTATCGTCGGGCACACGTGTTCGTGTTTCCATCCTTCTTCGAAGGCTTCGGATTGGTCCTGCTCGAAGCCATGGCATGCGGCCTGCCGGCAATTGCTTCGACCGCCACTGCCGGTGCCGATGTGCTGACGGAGACCTGCGGAAGAGTGCTGCCAGTCGGAAACCTTGATTTGTTGGTCGATACTTTGCGCTGGTTCACCCAAAATCGGCAGCTCTTGCCAGCTATGGCCCGCGCGGCGCACCAGCAAGCGGCCGTCTACACGTGGGAGCGCTACCGCGGCGCTGTCAAAGAAGGGATAGCGGGATTCGTTTAATCCATACCCAGGCGGGGCTCCGTTCGGCCTTGGGGTATCGACCTCACTGATACTATTTATGCGTGTGTGGACGCGCCATACGACTAGCCGTCATCAGTACCCACCCCATCCAGTATCATTCCGCGTGGTTTTGCGGCATGGCTCGTCACCCAAAGTTGAATCTCCATGTCTATTACTGCCATGAAGCGACTCCACAAGAACAGGCTCGCGCCGGATTCGGTGTGGAGTTTGAGTGGGATGTTCCACTGCTGAAGGGATATGAGTATACCTTCCTAAAGAACGTTGCCGACGTGCCGGGACACGGAAGATTCGACGGTTTCGACACGCCTGAAATCGAGGAAGTCATTCGACGGCGCGAATACGATGCGGTGTTAGTGAATGGATGGCATTACAAGAGCGCGTGGCAGGCTATCTGGGCATGCTGGAAGTCGAAAGTGAAAGTGCTGGCGAGAAGCGATTCGCACTTGTACACACCCAGAAGTGCTGCGAAACGAGCTGTCAAGTCGTTCGCATATAGACGCTTCATCCCTCGGTTCGACGCCTGTCTGGCGGCTGGCCAGTGGTCCCGCGAATATTTTCTGCACTATGGCGCTTTGCCGGAACGCATTTTCTTGGTGCCGCACGCAATTGATAGTGCCAGGTTTCAAATTGCAGCAAAGAGCCCGGAGCCACAACGTTCAGAATGGCGAAAAGAAAATCGTCTGGATCAAGATGCAGTGGTCTTGATGTTCTCCGGAAAGATCATTGCTAGGAAGCGGCCTATGGATTTCGTGGAGGCTATTGATCGGGCAGCGTCACGGAACCCCAAAATCGAGGGCCTGATGGTCGGGGATGGTCCGCTGCGCGTCGCGTGTGAGAATTTGGTTCGAGAGCGCAGGATACCTATTAGGTTTACGGGATTCTTGAATCAGTCACAAATCGCCAGAGCGTACGTCGGATCCGATGCGCTTGTGCTCCCATCAGATGGAGAAGAAACTTGGGGCCTTGTAGTGAACGAGGCTATGGCATGCGGGCGACCATGTATAGTGAGTGATCGCGTCGGGTGCGGCCCTGATTTGGTCATTCCGCAGGAGACTGGCTCCATTTTCCCACTAGGGGATGTGGATGCATTGGCGGATTCGATGCTTCAGTTAGCAGGAAATCGAGACCGGATCATCTCAATGGGCCATGAGGCGCAAAGCAGGTTGCGAAATTATTCTGTGGAGACAGCTATTGACGGTGTCATTCAATCGCTGACGGCCATCTTAGATCCGAGAATCTTGCATGCAATTGCATAACATTGCGACTAAAGGAGGGACTCGCCCCGTCCTGTTATATGCAGGCATTCCCTTCGTCATTACCGCTGTTTTATGGGCAACCAGTCTCTTTGAGGTTACCCTTCCTCAGGCCATTGCTGCGTTTATTCTTTGTTGGATTCCATGGGCCGCATTCCAGAAATGGGAGAGAGGAACCCGAGATAAGATTCCTCTGTTCGTGCTTGTTGGCGGGATGTATTGGCTGGCCTACGCATTGCCACTGTTTTGGACCAAACACCAAATTAGTCAGATTGTGGAAATGCATCAACTCTCGGAAACCGCGATAACCCAGTCACTTTACTTGGTAGTCCTCGGCGTCGGTTCGCTCTGGATTGGGATGTCGGTCGCAGGCCGCTTGCGCTTCATGAAATCTTTTCAGTTGGACATCCACCGCAGTCCGGCGCGATGGCATTACTTAAGATTCGTATTGCTCGCATCCGTATTGTTGAGAATTGCTGTGCCGCTCGACGTACTCGGTGCCGGCGGTCGCCAGTTCGTCGCGATTATTGAGACTGTTGTTCCCTCAGTCGCATTCGTCATTCTCTTGCGTTACTACCTGCGGGGTGCGGCAATTCCACTGGATAAGGTTATGCTGGCTGGCTACGTTGGCATTGCTCTAGTCGTGGGGATTTCATCCGGCTGGCTGGGGAGTTTCGTCGGCGTGGCAATTATGGCGACTGCCGTCTATGTCTATGAAAAACGAAAATTGCCCCTCGTCGCGATCATGATAGGCATTCCTGTTGTCCTTTTCCTTCAACCTGGCAAAGAGAAGTTTCGCGACCAATATTGGCGTGCTGGTGCCTCGGAAGGCTATGTGGAACGCGTAAATTTTTGGATCGAGAGTTCTTGGGGCGTTTGGGGCGAGGCTTTGTCGAATTCGGACAAGGAACAAGCCAGGAAGTTGGCCAATCAGACTCTTGGACGTCTCTCGCTCTTGCAACAGACAGCGAACGTAATGGAGACCACACCGGAACGGATTCCATATCAGAACGGACGATTGTACTCGTACATGCTTGTAACGTTCATCCCCAGAGCTCTCTGGCCCGATAAGCCTTCTATCAATGATTCAAACAGATGGTATCAAGTCACCTACCGCATCACCATGCGCAACGAGTTAGACGGCGTATCGGTTGCTGTGGGTTACTTGACCGAGAGTTACATAAATTTTGGTTGGGTTGGACCGCCCATAGTGATGTTTTGTGTGGGAATACTTCTAGGTCTGTTCGACAGGATCTTTCTGCGTCCTAGTGCGGGGTTGTTACTCAATAGCATTGGCTTGGCTCTCTTACCTCACCTTGTGCCGGTGGAATCACAACTAGGGGAGTACATCGGAGGTATGGGACAACAGGTCATCGTGGCATTGGTGACACTTGCCCCGATGCTTGACCTTCGCAGCTTTCATGCGTATCGGCGATTGCGTCCATTGTCCTCTAGCGCGAGCTATAGAGGCCGGCGACCCGTGCCCACTGGATATTGGTCACGGTAGGCTCCTTTGTGATTTCACTGGGCATCCAAGAGGCGAACCTGCATCACGAAAGCCGGCTTCCGCTAGTTCCCTACGACTTCTAGCTCGCGAACTGGCCGCCGCGAACGGCGATCCCGGAGTGTCTGGATAGATGCTGAGGCTTGGCGGCACAGAGCCCTAATGAATCAAACTGTGATGACTTGCTATACTGCGCTCTAATGCACGAAGATCGCAGCGTCCTGAGTCTTTCGGCGGAACTCATTGTTTGTCTGTGGGTGATCGCTACCCAGGTGTGGTACTACGCCCATTTCAAATCGCTCTTCGGCACAGTAGCCAGAGCGTTTCTTCGCCGATGATCTTTCTGATCTCGCTCGCCGGATTTTCCAGTGTCCTATTGTCAGGTTTCCTGTTTGCAGCATTCGGACGATTTCTACTCGATCGAGCTCGACTTACAATCGAGAATCGCGCGGAACGATTGCTTGCTTCCACTGCCTTAGGTGTTGCCGCACTCGATATTCTGGTTAGTCTCGGAGAACTGGCCCCGAATGTCCGCGCTGGCGTTACCTCTGCCATGGCTTTCGCCGCAGCCTTGGGTTTATTCGCGATTTCTGCCGTTTTCCGGGACACTCGCGCAATCATTCGAAAAATTGCAACCCTCAGAGGACTTGAACGATGGCTGGCGCTCAGTCTGGGTGTCATCTTGTTCCTCGAAGGCTTTGCTGCGATGGCTCCGCTCACTGGATCGGATGCCCTGCATTATCATTTTCCGGTGCCTTGGCTGATCCTTCAAGAAGGCTTTCATGCCAACTGGTTCCTCTCACACAGCTTTTTCACCGGTCTGAGCCACCAGCTCATTTTGGCTGGACTCTCCGCAGGAAGCGAAAAGCTAGCACTTGGTTGGATCTATCTGGGGGGTGCCGTGGCTTCTCTTGCCGGGATGCACTTGGCGCGACAGTGGGTCACAGGGATTTGGCCTTGGCTTACAGCCCTAGCGTTTCTTCTGATCCCCGTCACTTTTTGGCAAATTACCACCGCTGGGGCGCCGGATATCTGGATGGCTTGCTTCGTGACGTTAGGCGTTCTTTTTATTGTCCGCGCAAAGCAGAGTGCGCAAGTGTCGGCAACCGTGTTTGCCGGGGTTATGGCTGGAGCTGTCGCCGGCACGAAATACACGGGACTTCTGATCGCTGCATGTCTTTTTTTGGCATTTATTTGGGAAATGCGCCGCTTCCACTACTCGGTGATTTACCTTGCGAGTGCCACAATCACGGGCATAGGCTCTTATCTGCGTAACTGGGTTTGGAGCGGAGATCCCCTTTTCCCCTTCTTAATGCGCCACCTTGAGCCAAGCCGCGTGAATGCTTATGCCCTCGCGGGATATCTTGCTGACACCGGGGCTTCCACTCCTCGATCTCTCTCGCAAATCATAGAGTTCCCACTCTTAGCTGAGACAGGCCTCGCGCGTCTGGATTTCAGTGAACTTCTCGGCCCGCTCGTTCTTTGTTTCGCTCCACTCACAGTTTTAGCGGTGCGCAAGACACCTATTTGGCGGGCGGTCCTGATCGTGTGGCTCGGCGCCGCGGTAGGGATCGGTCTCACTTCCGGCATGATTCGCTTTGTTCTTCCGCTTCTACCGATCGCACTAGCGGCCAGCATGGTGGGCGTGGCCCAGCTCGATCTGAGCAGCTGGCGTGTGGCGCGCTTCATCGCCAAATTGAGCATTGTGGGCTTCTTGCTATTCGGCCTCGGTGGGCTAGCTCTGTACGACCGAAACTCGTGGGCGGTTTCCGTTGGCCTGATTCCGCGTGACAAATACCTGCGAGAGCATGCGCCGGACTATGCTCGCGCGGAGTTCGTTAACAACTATCTCTCTGGGAAGGAAAGCGAGGGGCGAGCACTTGTTTTTTTTCGTCATTTGTATTATCTACGTGTGCCTTACGCTTATGGGCATCCGGAAGCGAGCTGGGCCGTGAATCCAGACGAGTTGCTTACGGATGATTCTTGGCGCTTATTCCTTCGCACCGAGCACATCAGATGGGTGGTCCGCGCACCGGACTATCCGCAGCCGTTGAGCACTGCACTGAAACGATTGGAGTCGGAGAATATTCTGGTTCCCTGCGCGACAGGGGAAGTGGAGGATTTTCTCGGTAACCGCATCGGCGGTGCTCGTAAAGTTGAACCGATCACAATTCTCTCCGTTCAGAACTAGGGATGAAATCGAGAAAGAGGCGAGATGCACGCGAACCGGTTCAACAGCGCAAGTCCACAAAGACTAGCGATGAGGTATTTTCTAGCTGCTGCTGCGCTGCCGTTGATCTGCTACGCTGTCGCGCAAAAGCTCAGGACGGTCGAAGCGCAGAACCCACAGGGAGAGTTCTCGAAGAGCTCTCTTTATCGCTCCAATGCGTTCTTGGATGGCCGAGAGTTTGGAGTCACGTGCACTGGAACAATCGATGACACGACTGCCATGCAGAACGCGATTAGCGCCGCATGCAATCCTGGTGGTCGCGGTAAGACACTCATACTCCCGAACTCCTGCAACCTGAAAATCACGAATACGCTACGTGTTACAAAATGTTCCGGAATGACGCTGGATGGCGGCCAGTCTCAAGGCCAAGCCACAGTCGGCGCAGGAGGAGGGCAGGGATCGGGAAATGCCGTCCTTCTCTGGCATGGCCCAAGCGGGGGAACAGTCCTTGAGATTAACCAAACGCGGGACTCAGCATTTCGCAACTTTACAGTTTTTGCCAACGCTTCGAATTACAAGGCATCAGGAGCTAATCTCGGTATCCTGATAGACGAAATCGCACCAGTCACGGCCATCGTGACCAACAACCATTTCGACAACATACAGGTCGTCAACTACGCTGCAAATCCCAGCTTTATCGGGATCGACATTTGTCCAACTGCACCGGGAAATTGCGAGTCGCAGAACTTTGACCGGCTATTTATGACCTGTGCTGCCCGTGCTCCAACCTCTTCCACTAGCAATGGAACGGGAATCAAATATGAAGGCGCCCACGGGGCAGAACCCTATTACGTGTATATCCATTGGCTGGAAGACGCCAACTGTAGTCCTGGAATCGATGTCGAAATAGCAAACATTTTGGATATCGACGGGGGCTTAGCGGCTGGAAACTGGACAGACTTATTGACGAATGGAGGTAGGAATATTAGTTATCGTCATGTCCGCAGTGAGGATGGGAAGGCTCAAATCGTGATTGGCAATCCGTCTTTTTCCGGCGCCCATGATATGACAGTAGAAGAAAATTCTTTTTCTGGTTTGACGAACGGCACGACGACGATCTCCTATCCCTACTCCAACACGGGCGGGATCATTCGACTCATCAAGAACGACTGGGACAATAATTCGACGATCACCCCGTTTGGGCCGACGGGAGCCGGTTCCTTTGTGGGAGTCTTGGACTCGCAAGACAACACCTACCCCAATAACTCCAAGTGCTTCACAGCGGCCTTTGCATCCAGCGGCGCAATGTACAGTAGTCTTAACGACCAGCCGGTTGGCGGGACGTGTGGCTACGGCGGCATACATCTAGGTCGGCCTGCTGGTGCCCTCCAGATCGATCCTACAGAATTCGGCAATTTGCCCGCCTGTACATCGCGTACCGAAGGGATGCTCAAACCTGTTCCCAATTCCAGCACGGAAACATTGGGCGCAACAATCACCGGTCGCGGACGGTATCACGTGCTTGCTTATTGTGACGGGAGCAACTGGACGGTAACTGCCAAATAGACTCCTAGAACTCTTCTCGCTGACAACAAATCTCATCCCTTGATGAGTTGCTGAGCTGCCTCTTTTCTCTCCCAATTCGGTTTGCTCAATTCCCAAAAGTGCATCTTAGGCTTATGCGCAGTTTGTGGCAGCGGTACAAAAGAACCCAACTCTCTCATTTCACGAATCCGACAAAATCGTAACGGCGAGCCCTTCGTGTATTTTAGCGGCGCGTTAGTTGCAGTGATTCCAACAGATGGGCGAGGAGAAACGATCATGCTGCGCAACTCGTTGTGCTTTGCGGTATTGCTGTGCGGTACGGGAATCATGCTGGGGCAAGTGCCTGCCCCAGGGGCAGTCGCCTCTTCAGTTCCAACCGTTATTAGAGTCAGTGGTTCTATTCGAGATCTCGACGGAAACGAACTTTCCGGCTTCCAGAGTCTGATCTTTGCCTTGTATCAGAATCAGCAAGGAGGAAATTCGATCTGGACCGAGACGCATATCCTAACTCTCGACAGCCAAGGTCGATACACGGTCTTCTTGGGATCGGTAAGTCTTGGAGGGGTTCCTCCCGAGTTGTTTTCCTCGGGGGGCACGCAGTGGATTGGTGTGACGCCCGATGACGGAACTGAGCGTCCGCGGTTTGCCATTACGACAGTCCCGTATGCGTTCAAAGCTGCAGAAGCTGATACATTGGGCGGGAAAAGAGCGGAAGAATTTGTGTCTGTGCAGCAGCTAACAGCGCTATTGGGAAATGGTACCGGAAATATGTCGATGACGCTTCCGCCGGCATCGGAACTAGGCTCAGGTGTTACAGGTGCGACGGCCACAGAAGGTGAGGATGTAAGCACGTATTTATTGCAGAAACCTCTAGGAAATACAGTCGCAATGTCCAGAACAACTATGCCATGGGGAGTGGCCGCGGGATCCGAACTGGTATCTAGCGGCCTCCGCCATCCGCCTGTTTATCAACTAAAGGCGGTTTTCGATGTGCGCGATTATGGAGTTACCTGCAGCGGAACGATTGATGACACGACGGCCATGCAGAGTGCCCTGACCGCAGCTTGCAATCCAGGTGGCCGCGGAAAGACTCTAATTCTCCCGAATTCTTGCGCCGTCAAGCTGACAAGCACTCTCAATGTTACCAAGTGCTCTGGAATCACCTTGGATGGCGGCCAATCTCAGGGACAAGCCACCATCGGCGCGGCAGGAGGAGCGGGTTCGGCCAATGCGGCCCTTCTTTGGTATGGCCCTGTTGGCGGAACAGTTCTTGAAATCAACCAAACTCGTGACTCGCTCTTCAAGAACTTTACCGTCTTTACGAATGCCTCTAGTTATACGGTGCCAGGTGCGAATACAGGCATTCTCATTGATGAAATTGCCCCGGTTGCGAATATCGTTACTAATAACGACTTCGAGGACATCCAGGTTTATAACGGCGGCGCAAGAAACCCCAACTTCATTGGGATCGACATCTGCCCTACCGCTCCAGGGAATTGTGAAGCGCAGAACTTCACGCGAGTGACGATGGGTTGCGGCGGAGGAGGTCCGACCTCGACCAGCAATGGCACGGGCATCAAATACGCAGGTGGCGAGCCCTATTATGCATTCCTTCACTGGTACGAATCCACTGGATGTAGCAAGGCAATTGACGTTGAAGCCGCAAACATCCTGGACATCGACGGTGGGCTGGCGTCGGGTAACTACACAGACTTGTTCTTGAACGCTGGGCGCAACATCAGCTATCGCCACAATCGCAGCGAGAACGCTATCGCACAGATCGTCATTGGAAATCCCTCATACTCCGGCGCTCATGATTTGACAGTGGAAGAGAACGTCTTCTCGGGTTTGACCAACAACACCACGACCATCAGTTACCCGTACTCGGATACCGGCGGAATTCTCCGGATCATTAAGAACGATTGGGATCAGAATTCTACCGTCACACCATTTGGCCCTACAGGATCAGGTATCTTCGTAGGTTGGTACGATTCTCAGGATAACAATTATCCGAGTACTACACTTTGTCCTGTTTTCCCCTCCGCCGTGAGGCACAGTAGTTTGATGGACCAGTCATTCAATATGCCCGCATGCGCGAAATAAACAAACAAACGAAGCATGCCAGAACACATAGCTCCATTCACCACACGGCATCGCGCACGTTGAATGAATTTCTAAAGTTCGACTGAAGTTGAGGCTCGGCCATTGATTGCTAGATTGGGCAATTATTTACTTGACTCGCCCACGGTATTTTGATACATTTTGATTCGTGGAGAACGTTATGAGCCGCGAACCGAAGAGCCTTCAGGAAGCAATCGTCTACTTCTCTAATCCCGATAACTGCATTGACTACCTTGCGATCCGGCGCTGGCCGGACGGGAAGGTTGTTTGCCCGACTTGCGGGTCCGAGAGCGTGAGCGCATTCAATCCTAAGCGCAAGACTTGGAAGTGCGCGAAGCATCACTCTAAGCGCGAGTTCTCCGTCAAGGTCGGCAGTCTTTGCGAGGATTCGGCAATCGGTCTGGACAAATGGCTTACCGCTCTCTGGCTGCTCTCGAATTGCAAGAACGGAATCAGCAGTTGCGAACTTGCCCGCGATCTGGACGTAACTCAGAAAACCGCATGGTTCATGCTGCATCGCATACGTCTGGCCTTGCAGGATGAATCGTTCGGCAAGTTGAGCGGTGACGTTGAGGTAGACGAAACCTTTATCGGCGGCAAGGCGCGGAACATGCATCTCGATAAGCGCGAACGGCGCATCACTGGTACTGGCGGAAAGGACAAAACTATTGTGTTCGGAGCTTTGGAGCGTGGAGGGAAGGTCCGCACTGCGGTAATCACCGACCGCAAGCGTGCCGCCCTGCAAACTGAAGTTCGGAACCATGTAGAAGCGGGTTCCGCTCTCTACTCCGATGCGCTCAAATCCTATGATGGACTCGCACAGGAATACGCTCACAAAGTTATCGACCACGCCGAGAGGTATGTTGACGGGCAGGTTCACACGAACGGGCTTGAGAACTTCTGGAGTCTGCTCAAGCGCGGCATCGCGGGAAGCTACGTTAGTGTTGAGCCATTCCATCTGTTTCGCTACCTTGACGAACAAGTATTCCGTTATAACAATCGCGGCACCAGAGAACACAAAATCACCGATGCTGACCGCTTTAGCATGGCCGTCTCAAAGCTGTTCGGCAAGCGTCTGACCTTTGCCGAACTCACTGGAAAGACCGCAGAAACAGCGGCTTTCTAATCCTTACCGCCTGAAGCGCGGGCGGGACCGCGAAATAATTGACTCAGGAATCGTCAACGCTTCACTTCCTTAAAAGCCGGAAATGTGTGAAGCACTTTCAGGTCACCGTCTATCATTTTTTGCAATCGAGCCTGAAACTCGACTGGGTGGCGTACCTCTATATGCAGTTGAGTGCCATCACGGAAAAATATGATTACGCCGGGCATGTCGTCATTGGCAACGTCAATTTCGCTGACGACTTTACCTGCTACCGAGCGATAGGTCCTCCAGCCACGAACTAGCTTACGTTTCATGCTGATTCCTTTTCCTGAACTTTGGCTATAGCATATTGTGAATTCATAGGCTATAGCCAATGCTAGGCAGGTGTCCACTACTCTTTGGCGGAAGTTCGGGAAGCGGCTGCGCTCATTACGCAAGGAGCGGAAATGGTCGCAAGAGGAGTTCGCATATCGGATAGGCGGCATGAACGTGAGTTTTATAAGCGAACTCGAAACGGGCAAGAAAGAACCCTGTTTGACTACGCTGCACCGGATTGCAAAGGGATTCGGGATCAGCATTTCAGAATTGACGCAAGGAGTGTGAGCCATATAACCCGAAGCGCGGGGCGGGGTAAACCGAGTACAATTCCAATCGAAAGAAGGAGACTCTATGGCACACACCAAGCCTGCGGGCGCATATCTGCCCATCAAGTTCGGGAACCTGCACGTTTCTAAAGATGATAAAGGCATTAAATTAGCCGTCCGTCTCAACGTCAGGGAACTGACTAAACTTCGCCAGTTCATTGACCGAGTTATCGGGAAACCTTAATGGTTTTAATCCGCTTTTCTCGTATGCGCTTACGCTTGCGTTGGTACTCCTTCTCTCGCTTGACAATCTCCGAATGCGGCACGGAGAAAACCTGTCGCACTGTAGCATCGAACTTTTCGAATTCAGTAATCGGGATTCTTTCAGCCTCCAGTGAGTGAAGCAGCGTAACCATATGTTCTTTTGTGCACTCTTTCCAACTTCTATCAGGAATCCGGTGGAACACCTTTATTGAAGCGTCAAAACTTTCACGATTTAGGCCACCATCGTGTGACGCGCGTCGCATATGCCAAGCTAGTAGATCGGCAGCCTGTAATTGAGACAGATGAGGATCCTCTTTTTCTAAAGCAGGGTTCTCGGCAGGACGTGGACGCTTGAATAATGGACTTGGTAGTTCAGACCGCAGCATTAATCTATCTAACATTTCCGGTCCTGGATCGCCGCGCTCAAAAACATACGCGATAGGCAAATCAGACTTATATTTGCCGCGAATCAGGTCCCTAGTTCTAACGGCGCAGTCGCGACCACAAGCGGAAAACGGATTAAAAATGCCGCTAACCTTGCACACTAAGCTGGCTTGCTCAAATAAGTGATGGTCCATGAGTCCGCCGACCGTTACCAACATCCAGTCGCTAGTCACATTCGATAAGGCTTCTATGAATTTATTACGATATTTCTCACTCCTCCATCTAGGTTCGGCAAAGGCACCCTTGCGTGTGTCAAAAAATTCCTTCATATGGAAATAAGGCGCGTGGAACTCCGCAAGAACTAGTCTCCAATTGGTCTCCCATTGCTCCCATTTTTCTAGGGACGTAGCAAAACCAGCAACTACAGTTACAGGCTTAGGGATATTCGCGGCCTCATCCGTACTGCAATCGAAGCAACCCATATACCCTTGCAACATGGCGATAGAGCCATTCACATTAAAAGCCTTTCCCCAAACTACGCGCATGAACCGCGCAATCTCGGAATGTGGATTCAGCAGGGGAGCCGTCACAGCGCATCCCCGCTAGAGCAATCATCCGCTTGACTCTTGGGCGAGTCAAGTAAATAATTGCCCTAGATTGGTCCCACTCTCGATTGGCAGGTCTTCGTAGATGCCACATGAGCCGAAACTGAGGCATTTCCTTTTCGCAGGATTGTGGGCGGAACCTGCGCGGCGACCGTTTTGCTTGCGGACAGGTACGGGGCTAATGCTCCCCTGAGTCGGTCAGCAAAGTGCTCTCTGAGAAAGACTGCATTGACCCTGGCCGCTCCCGCAGTTCCCAATGCTTGCGCGACCTGAGCACTCGCTAATAGAGGGACAGCAGCTTCCGCGATACTCTCTCTCGAAAGATCTTTCGCGAAGACCACGCCAGTGCTGGCAGGGAATAGCTCTTCTGTCACCGTACCGGCTAATCCCAATACCGGAACGCCAAAACTGGCGGCTTCGACCCCAGCCAGTCCGTACCCCTCCTGCTTCGAAGGATACAAAAGCAAACGGCAAGATCGATACATCCGATCACGCTTCCCATCGTCAACCCAGCCTGAAAATTCGATACCACTGAGTCGTTCCGACTTCACTCGGTTCTCTAACCGGTGCTTATCGTTTCCAGTTCCTACGATGATCAACCTGGCGTCCGGAACTGAAGACCTGATGAGCGGCCATGCGTCCATTACGGAATCGTGGCCTTTGAGGCGCTCGGAGTCGGCCATCCGACCTACGATCAGGCCAACCGGAGGATTCGATCCGACGCTCGCCATTTCGTTTTGCCGGGGAACACCTAGCCATGTGACCTCTGCCTTCGGCAACCAAGGATTAAAGACCCGAGCCTCTGCTTGGGTCGTAGCCGAGTTCACCAAGAGAACGCTTGCGCCCAAGAGCGCTTCTCGGCGCCGGCCCACAATCGGTTTCCAGACTTCAATGCCATGCAGGAACACCGCGTAAGGAATGGGACGCAATCGGGGTATGATGGTGTGCAAAATCGCAAGATCGACATGGTCGTACAGAACGAAATCGGGAGGCGTCAGACTACCCCAAAATGTTCTGCCGACGGCGGCGGGGATGCGCACGATTCGAGGCCAGAAGGCATGGTGTTCCCACACCGAGACATTGGAATCCTTTTCCAGCGCTGCGACGATCATGTCGGTAACCACGCCAATGCCGCCATGAGTAGTACCGAGTCCGGAGGTGACGAGAGCGATTGTAGGACGCACCGTGGGCCTGTAGAAGTTCGCGAACATTAGTATCATCTCCTAGCGGCAAATTGAAAGGCCTTTTTGTAGAGATCGACATTCTTGCATTCTCGGCTCGCCCCGATGAAAATTCTCCACGTCGTGCCATCGTTTTATCCTGCCTATTCCTACGGTGGCCCGATTCGTTCCACCTTCGAGCTGTGTCGCGTCGCCAGAGAGCAGGGCGGTGAGGTTCGCGTTCTGACCACGGATGCGGACGGCTTAGACCGCGTGCTGGATGTGGAAAAGAACGAGGAAGTGGAACTCCCGGAAGGATTTCGGGTTCGCTACTGTCCGCGCAGGCTGCGACATTCTGTCTCCCCAACTTTGCTGCGACTGTTGCCTGCGTACCTACGCTGGGCTGATATTGTGCATCTTACCGGCGTCTACAACTTTCCCACGTTCCCGACTGTTCTATGGACACGTTGGCTGAATAAACCGCTGATCTGGTCCCCGCGAGGAGCTCTCCAACGCTGGGAAAGGTCTTCACGAATCGGCCCAAAGGCGGTTTGGGATTTTCTGTGGTATCACGCCGCGAACCGCGGCGAACTGACGATGCACGTTACATCGGAACAGGAAAGCCGCGAGGTTTTACTTAGGTTCCCAAAGCTGAAAACGGCCATGATCCCTAATGGGGTCGATGTTCCCGTCAGTCTCCATCGAACAGAAAGGAACAGAGACCTTCGATTGCTGTTCATTGGACGGTTGGATCCGAAGAAGGGAATTGAGGCTTTGCTAAAAGCTTGCGCGCTGCTGGCCTCGGCTCTACCATGGCGTCTTGGGATCGCGGGGTGGGGGGAGCCGGAATACGTTTCGCAACTCAAAGAGCGGATCCACGCGCTGGGAGTGAGCGGGCGAGTGGAACTGCTAGGACCGGTTCTATCAGACAAAAAGAAAGATCTGTTTGAATGTTCCGATGTCGCAATCGTGCCGTCATATACGGAGAATTTCGCCATAGTTGTGGCGGAAGCACTCGCCCATGGGGTTCCGGTAATTGCCAGCAAGGGGACTCCCTGGAGCCGTTTGGAAGAAATCAGATGCGGCCTGTGGGTCGACAATGATCCGGCAATTTTGGCCGATGCAATTCTCAGGATTAACTGCATGCCGCTGCAAGATATGGGGCGAAGGGGACGGGAATGGATGCAGAGCGAGTTTTCCTGGGGCTCTGTAACTAGTCAGATGCTGGCCTTGTATCAGCGTGTTCTGGGCGCTAATGTAGCAGAAGAACTCGTTGCCGAACACCGGTAACGTCAAGGACTCATCGAATGTGCGGAATTGCTGGAATCGTGGGCACCCGGTCACGCGTATTGGTGGATGCCTCGCTGCGATCAATGCTCGAAGCGCAGTTTCATCGCGGTCCTGATGACGGCGGCTCGACCGTGATATCTGTTCGCGGCGGAACGGTGGGTCTCGGAAACCGGCGCCTAGCCATTCAAGATCTGTCACCTCTGGGCCACCAGCCGATGGTTAACCGGGCCACCGGTGACGTTCTTGTTTACAACGGTGAGATCTACAACGCTCCTGCGCTGCGTGATCTGCTGAAGACCGAGGGTCTTGAATTCCAGGGGCATAGCGACACGGAAGTCCTCCTGCGTGCCTATGAGCGTTGGGGAACCGATTGTTTGAGTCGTCTTCGGGGAATGTTTGCCTTCGCCTTGTGGGATGCTCGTCGCGCGCGGCTAGTGATTGCGCGAGATCCCATGGGAATCAAGCCGCTGTACTATGCGGCAAAAGAGGGTAACTGGTTTGCTTTCGCGTCCGAAGTGCGAGCGTTGCTGCAAAGTGGTTTGCCGGATTCTCGCATTGACCGTCGTTCGCTGGCTGGATATTTGGCATACGGTGCCGTTCAGGAACCGCTCACGATCTATGAGGGTATATTTTCGCTGCCTCGCGGTTGCTGGCAAGAACGGGATGATCGTGGGAATGTTACGGCGGAGGGAAGGTATTGGCAACTCCCCTTCCCAGAAGCGTCGCAGCGTGCGCGTCATCTGACAGATGTTGTCGAAGAGGGTCGTGGAATCCTCCAGGAATCCGTGCGTCGGCATCTACTCAGCGATGTGAAAGTCGGCCTCTTCCTGAGTTCTGGGCTGGACTCTACAGCATTGCTGGGACTTACCCCAGGAAAACACAACATCGACGCATTTACGGTATCGTTCCCGGACCACCCCGAGTACAACGAGGTTCTGGCGGCTAAAGTCGCTGCAGAACGTTGCGGTGTGCGTCATCACGAATGTCAGGTCAGCGACAGTACGGCTCTGAATTGGATTCACAAAGCTTTGGAAAGCATGGATCAACCCTCGATGGATGGCTTCAACTCCTATATCGTGTCCCGCGCGGTCCGTGAACATGGGATCGCGGTAGCTCTGTCCGGGCTGGGTGGCGATGAAGTTTTCGGAGGCTATGAACTGTTTCACCGTGTTCCCCGGATCTATAACGCTCTGTCTTGGCTTGTTCCTTTTCCGGAGTCCGTGCGTACTACGGCGGCCTGGCTTGCTACGGCATTCACCAACGACACTGTCAGGCAAAAGGCTCACGAGATTGCGAAAGTTAACCCGGGATTGATTGGGTTATACTTCCGGCAGCGTCGCCTGATTGGCGACTCCGCGATGCAGGTGTTCGGCTTTCAGGCCGAAACGCTCTCTCTGTCGGAAGACTTTCAGGTTCCGGAACTTCAATACACAGGTTGCTACGTACCCGCTGATTTGTTGTCTTCGGTGGCCAGACTGGATGCTTCGTTCTATCTGGCGAATATTCTGCTGCGCGACAGCGATGTCTTCGGGATGGCAAACTCGCTGGAAATTCGTGTTCCCTTTCTTGATCGCGACCTCATTGATTGGGCCTTTCGACTACCGGGAGATGTCTTGCTGCCGAAGCGAGCTCCTTTGAAGCATTTGTTGCGAAAGATCTGCGCTGAGGTCTACGGGCAGCTGCCCGTCGCCTCTTCCAAACGGGGCTTCGTGGTTCCGATCTCCGCTTGGTTGCGGGGCCCCTTGCGTGAGGTCATGGAGACAAGTCTTGGCACCCTGCGCGAATCCGGATTGCTCGATACAGCTGGAATCGACGACGTAGAGGAAATCTTCCGTCGGGAGCCGGACACTCAGGTCTGGTCCCGATTGTGGGCTCTTGTTACCCTCGGGTCTTGGCTTGGGACCCAGCATGCGGGGACAACGGGTATGAAGCTGGTGCCGGACGTCAGCCCGGAGTTCATTCCCGAGGCACCAAAACCTAACAACAGCGTCCTTGAATTTAGCGTGATTGAGATGCCACCGAGAGAAACTGCAGTATCCAGTACTGGCACGATTGCATGAGTGTCCACCCAAGCGGGCTTTCGCCTCCGAGTTGGAAGTCTTCGTGGATTTCGAGGAACAGGAACGCGGGGTTTTGCGCCTGCAACCATAGTTCAGGTGAAGCGTTGCGTGAGCGAGTGTCTCCACTGGGTCGTCGGCGGGAGCAAGGCGCTGCCGAAGATTATGCCTGAAGATACTGTTCGCTACGTCTTCTGGACTGTCGGCGGAACGCCGTTGGAAGCGGCCGACCATCGTGGCCGTTGTCTCGGCATTGCGTACCTTTTTCCGGTTTGCACGGTCCAGGCGCTGGTGTGTACCTGATCTGGTGGGCACCAGTGATGCGCCACGCATCTACAAGCTGGATCGCTGCCACTCCATTTGGTTCTCGTGCGGTTGAGGGACGTATTCAGGGCTTATAACATTGCCCTGCAGCTCTTCTGAGTCTGCGGGAGCGGCGTGCTTGCCCAATCAAGTCGTCCATCTTCCGCACACCGAAAGCGGCTCTCTTCAACAGCGATGAACGGAAACGAGAATCGCGCGACGTGGTTGCCGTACTTGAGGAAGCCGCGCAGATCGTCGAAGATTGTTGCGAGCAAACTCAACAGCATTCTGCAGTTTACCCGCGGCCTGCGAGCTGGGTTGCATGTGACCTGGGAGGAGGGAGGGTGGTTGGGATGGGATACAGTGGTCTGCAGAATTTCAGGATCCTTACGATTAGCCTTCTCTAGCTCGCGTTTGGATGACGAAAGAAGAATTGAAGAAATGTCCTAGATTGATTAGAGGTCGAAAAGTCCGTATGCATAAACCTAGGTGGTACTTTCCGATCCTCGATTTTCTGGTACCGAAAGAGGATGGTCCTAGGGGGCTTCGATACTCGCAAGCTGTTGTGGGGTGCATGATTCTTGCGGCAACAATTCTAGTGATTTGGAGGCTTGTGTGAGTTTAGGTCAGTGGACTGAGGGCAGCGAGGATTTTCATCCGCGCCTATTCTCGTCGCGCAACTGCGCGGCTCCTGCCGCCGCCTACCGTCATCCCGCGATCTTCGCGTTTCGGTCATAGATGATCCTATGCTTCGACACGCCAGATCTCACCGAATGTCCTCCGCCGCTAGAACAACTTCTGATGCCTCATGGACATTCGTGATTTTTCAATTGACATCCAGAAATAGTTTCATTTAGTTTACGCTGCAATCAGCGAACGGGATTCGCGGGTGGGCGACGAATTCTCAGTGCCGTTAGTAGTCTTGATCGCTGCGTCCCTTGAAGTGTGAGTCAGATTGCGCCAGCAAGTTGTTGGCGGGGCCTGTTAGTGCGGACAAGTAGTCGCCATGCTATAACCCGGCATCGCGTCGGGAGGGCCAGTCTGTTCATCTCTCAGGAGGATTGCATGCCTCACGCCGCTCGGACTCTTGCCTACATTAGCATTCTTTATTTTTTTCTCTCCGCATCTTCTCATGCCCAATCACCAGACCCACTATTCGGCTTGCCGCCATTTTCCACCATCACCGGAAGTCAATACGACACAATCGATTTAGCCACCAGCAATGTGATCATAAACTTGCCCCTACGAAACAAGATCGGCAAGATGCCATTCACCAGTCAGCTGAGCGGCGGTGGGCGCGCCTTCCAGCAACCGGCATGTTGTGGTCGACCTCTGCCGAATTGGAATGTAGAGGGAGGCAACGATTTTGGGCTGGTTCTCGGGGAGGGCCTGACGTTGTACTTTTATGAGGCCTACACTCAGCAATGCGGTACCCAGCCCAACGATCCGGTCTACACGGGTTTTGTGGCGATTGACGCCTCTGGCGTTAGCCACAGTTTACAGCCATTTATCACAATGGATGAATATGGATGCTGGCCGACGACTGCGACGCTCGCCACTCAGGATGGCTCCGGCTACACCGCTTACATAAACACTTCCGGTTCGGGAAGTCCGTCAGTTCTATACGACAAGTTTGGCAATAACACCTCGAAGGCTGGATATATCACTGATCCCGATAACGTCTCGATGTCGATCATACATAATAGTGCTGGCAATTACACAGATACGCTGGGCAGCACCGTCCTCACCGACACGGGGTCTGGCGTCGGCCCTGCTCCTCAAGTGTATTCCTACATCGATGTTAACGGTAATACCCAAAATTACACCGTAACCTATTCGAGCCTGCTCTTCGCGACAAATTTCGGCTGTAGCGGCGTGACCGACATAACCGCAACATCCTCTAGCCCATATCCAACGACAATAACGACTCCCACCGGTGGGACTTATACCATTTCCTATGAGCCTACGCCCGGGAAAGCAGGATACATCACGGGTCGCATCGCCAAAATCACGTTGCCGATGGGCGGATACATTTCTTACACGTATACGGGCGGAAACAATGGAATTAACTGCGCAAGCCAATTCGTCCCTACGCTGACTCGCACAGTCAATGATGGCCTGGGAAATAATTCCGTCTGGACGTATCAGAACACCGCGACTGCATGGAATCAAGGGCCGTTCAACGTGAATGTAACTGACCCGGCAGGAAATTTAACGGTCGTCAGCTTCGCCGGTTCCCTTAGCGGTAGTCAAACAGAGAGTGTGTCCTATCAAGGGTCGAGCGGAACGCCGTTACTCACAATGATCACTTGCTACAACAACAACTTTGCGAACTGCCCAACTACTGGAGGCGGCGTACCCATCACTCAAACTGACGTCTTCACCTACCTGAATGGATCTTCTTCCGCGTCACTGGTTGAGACGAAGTACGATACCTACGGAGATGTGACCCTTGTCGCGAAGTATGATATTGGCGCGGCCACAACCTTGCCGCCCACGAAAGCTCCTTCAATAGCCCCGCTCTCTGCCACGACCACGGTCTATGGTACCTGGAATGGTTCCACTTGTGCCTCGATGAGCACCGTGAATTCCAGCATTGGTGCGTACATGCACGCTTACCCTTGCACGGTTACGACTGTAAACTCTGCGGGCACGACCATAAGCCAGAAGCGCTATACCTACAATGCAGGCGGCCATCCGACCCAAACTCAGACCTGGATTAGCGGCACCACAAACTACCTGACTTCATCTGCCACTTACAACAGCAACGGCACCACCGCCACCGTGACCGACGTGAATGGGACCGTTTCCACGCCTGCGTACAACGGAACGGACGGCTGCAACGGTTTGTTACCTACTTCTGTGACTTCCGTCGGCCTCACTACAACCTACGAATGGAATTGCAACGGCGGCGTGGTGACCGAAACTCTCGATCCAAACAGCCAGCCAACCAGCTATGGCTACAATGATCCGCTTTGGCGGCTCACCTCAACGACAGATGCGATGGGCAATACGACCACGAACAGTTATCCCTCACAGACCACATTCGAAAGCGCGATGAACTTTGGCACGACCTCAACCGTGGACAAACTGACCACAACCGACGGGTTGGGTAGGCCGATATTTTCCCAAACCAGACAGGCCCAGGGTTCTAACAACTTCGATTCCGTCCAGACATCGTACGGATGGACGACGAATACGATTATTAATACGGGGGGGGCATTCACCACAACCTCGCTTCCGTATGTGGGAATGGCTGGACAGGCAGCTCCTACCGGCACGGCCGCGGTCACCACTCAAGCCGACGCCTTGGGCGTGCCATCGCAGTTACGGATGGGGCGGGAGGAAAAACGTCATACAGCTATGTTCAGAACGACGTGTTCCAATCGATCGGTCCGAGCCCGCAAACCTTCCAGCGAAACTTTCAATACAACGGCTTGGGACAATTAATTTCAGTCTGTGAGGTCAACTCGCTCCCGGGCAGCGGCGCATGTGGCCAAACAAACTCCGTGCCCGGCTTTCTGACGCAATACACTTATGATCCTCTCGGCAATCTGCTCAGCGTGGCCCAGAACACACAACCTGGCGCGGCTGGCGGGCAGCAGAATCGAACCTATAGATACGATGGACTGAGCCGGCTTACCTCCGAAAGCAATCCGGAACAATCCAGCGCCACCACCTATACGTATGACACCGACGCTACCTGCGGCACATCGCGAGGCGATCTCGTTAAGCGCGTCGACTCGAACGGAAATACCATCTGCAACACGTACGATGGCCTTCACCGTAGCACCAGCACGACCTTCTCCGGACCCAATGCCACAGCCAACCGATACTTCGTTTACGACACCAGCGCGGTTGACGGGCAGACCATGACAAATGCCAAAGGCAGGCTCGCGGAGGCCTACACGGCGACTTCCTCTTCTGGCACCAAAATCACCGACGAGGGGTTCAGTTACACGGCGCGCGGCGAACTAAGCAAATTTCTTGAGTTGACACCGCATTCCGCTGGATTCTACTCCGTGCCTCTGACGAACTGGGCAAACGGACAAACGGAAACTGTTGGGCCATTCCTGAATTGGGCGGCAGTAAGTATCACGCCAGATGGCGAGGGGCGTCCGCTCACCATCAGTAGTGGCGCGCAGAATATTACGTATAATCCTGCCAGTCAGCCGACACAACTTCAGGTGAGTTGCGGGAGCGGGATCTGCTATCCCATCACCTACACATACGATCCCAACACACTGCGAGTGACGCAATACAGTTTTGCGGGGTCGAATGGCACGCTCAGCGGAACTTTGACGTGGAATCAGAATGGCAGTCTCGGGCAGTTGGTGGTGGCCGACCCGGTCAATTCCACGGACGCACAAACCTGCAACTACAGTGCAGATTCTCTCGCTCGTCTGGCCAGCGTAAGCTGCAATAACGGTACCACGTGGGGACAGCAGTTCAGCTACGATGCCTTTGGAAACATCACAAAAACCGTACCTTCCGGTGCTACGGGTGTGTCATGGATACCCGGCTACTCCAGCAGTACGAATCACTACTCGCTCGGTGGCACCAGCTACGACGGTGACGGGAACCTGCTGAACGATACTTTCAACAGGTATACCTGGGACGCTGAAGGGAAGCAACTCTCAACGGCGTATAGCGGCGGAGAAACCTGGAGTTACATCTACGACGCATTTGGCCATATGGTGGAACTGTCTGTTAACGGCGCTTACACATACTCCTATGTGACGCTGGGAAAATTCCGGTTCTCAGCTACCGGACAGACCGCAGACTATTCCGAAACTCCCTTGCCCGGTGGGTCGATAGCTAGCCAAGGCAACGGAGACACAGGAATTCAGATAGGGGATTGGCTAGGTACGGTTCGTGGGAACTCCAACTATACTGGCGGGGTCGTGAACAGCACGGGCGCCCGCGCTCCGTTTGGCGAGCCCTACGCGTACGCGGGGGCTGCGCCGGAGGCCTTTACCGGCCAAGATGGCGACGGCCAGCGGAGCAGCCCGATTTATTGGTTTCCAGAACGGCAGTACGTATCGACACAGAGCCGGTGGATCTCTCCGGACCCGGCGGGGCTGGCAGCCGCCGACCCGGGAAATCCGCAGAGTTGGAACAGGTATGCGTACGTATACAACAACCCGATGGCTGCCACCGACCCCTCGGGAATGGACACTGAAGATGGTGATCCGTGCGGGGCCGCGACCGGGATACCCGGCCAGGGTGGATGTGATACCTCGGGGGACTTCCCATCGTTTGCCAACGATCAATCCGGGAACCCCTTCTCTGGCCCCTCGAAGTGGCAATGCTTCTTTAATCCCCAATGCTGGCTCAGCGGTTTGGGTGGCGAGGGTACCGGGGAGGCATCGGACCCGTTCCTCGCCGACTCATTCCTCGCATGTGGCATCTACGGGCTGTGCGGCGGCGGGGGCGCCCCACCATCCGCCCCCGCAAACACTGCGATCATTAGTGCCAGTAAGACTTCGTGGTACAAGAACCCGTGCATCCAAAAAGCTCTTGCCAAAGGAGCTTTGAGCGCTGGGATTGATGCGATAGGACTGATACCTGGGGGTGGCGCTGTTTCCGCGGAGCTTAGCCTTTTCCGCGGAGCCGCAGCAGTTTCGAATGGCACGGCAATCCTTGGGCGAGTGCAACTGGGGGCGGGAATAATCACCACCGCAAACGGGGCAAGTAATACGTCTCAGCTTGGAGTAGCCCAAACGGCCCTCGGAGTGGGGGGAATCGTAGCCGGTGTTGCCAAGGCCGCGCCAGTCGTCGGGCAAGTTCTTTCCGGCCTTGCAGTTGTTGGGGATTTCGTGGGAACGGGGATGGAGATCGCACAGTGTCAATAGGCAACGGCAAGATAATAACCAAGGAAGATAGTCACATGCGCTTACCGTGGTGGGGGGTCCTGTGCGTCATGATCGGGTCTCTCCCACTATACTTGCTGTTTGTATATTTCAAGAGATTTGACCTCGCGCGCCCGACCCTCACCTCGGTTGCCATCGTTGCCATCGCCATCGCAATGAGATGGAAGCTGAGGCGGCATGCGTGGTTTTGGGGCACAACGACCATCCTCGCGGCTCTTCATGTCGCGTTGGTTCTGTTTGTTCCCTGGACCACCAAGTGGGTTCCCGCCCTCGTGATCATCCCTATCGGCCTCGCGGATTTGTACGTGATGCTCTGGGTCCTCTCGGTCGTCGGAAAATTCATGGAAGGGCGGAAAACCGCGGCCCCGCCATCCGGTCACTGAGGAGAGTGCCTAGGGGCTGGCCCGGGCGATACTAGGCATCCGCGTGCGGCAATGCGATTTGCGTATTTGCGAGTGCGGTTCAGACACGAGCGGAAGGCTACGCCGTCCTCTTTTCACTTCGTCCTCTCCCGGGTGGGCTGCCGCTTGGCCGCGGCTTCGCACCGGCGTTTCGGACTGCGCGGGACATCAAAATGGCGCGCTGGAAAGTTGGCATTCCTATGGCGTATCGGAACCTTATGGTTCTTTTGGATCACTACCTTTCGCTATTGGCACACTTACGCTTCCTTAGTCCCGCTTTCCGTGCCGACAGTCAACATCTCCGATGCACGCCCCAACTACGCAGTCGATACTCGCGCATGGATTCCTACCTTACGTTGTGATGCACCGCCACCCAGAATCGCAATAGATCTTCTAATTCAACCTTACTCTGCTGGCCTCTGCCTCTCCCGCCTCATTGCGTGCCTTATAATGTGCGCAGCTAGCTTACCATTTGTGTAGAAATGGTTTCGCGTGCCCCGATGTGGATTTATGCCTCTAAGACTGAACATGCAAAACTTGGCGGACACTCGCACAGCGACCTCGCGAAGCGCAAACGCCGATGCCATCGCTGTCACCGTCGTTATTCCTACGCGAAACGAGGCTCGACACCTGGCACGCTGTCTGGAAGCGGTTCGATGCTTTTCCGAAATCTATGTGGTGGATTCGCAAAGCACCGATTCAACTGTCGAAATAGCGCGCGCTTTCAACGCAGAAGTAGTGCAGTTTCACTACCATGGGGGCTGGCCCAAGAAGCGGCAGTGGGCTCTCGATTCGCTTTCGATTCAGAACGATTGGGTCTTGCTGTTGGACGCTGACGAGATGTTGACCCCAGATTTGGCGAATGAGATTCGCGAAGCTATTCGCGATCCCGATTTTATTGGGTACCGGGTTTTCCTTCGGCTCAATTTTCTTGGAAGGGAACTTCGCTTTGGAGGGAACGGCTTCTGGAAAGTATCTCTTTTTCGGCGCGGCAAGGGACACTTCGAGTGCCGATTGAAAGATCAAGATCAGTCGATGAGCGATATCGAGGTCCATGAGCATGTCATCGTGGACGGTCGTCTGGGGAAGCTGAGGCATGTTCTTCCCCACCAAAATGTGGACTCTCTGGACCGGTACTTGACGAAACACAATGAATATTCGAACTGGGAAGCGAAGGTTCTTTTGCAAGAGACGGCCCAACATGATGAATTGCCGCCAACATTGTTTGGGAATCAGGCGCAGCGCAGAAGATGGTTAAAGAAGCGTTTTTTTCGGTTACCGGGTTCGCCATTATTTTTCTTTCTGTACAAATACGTATTGCGTCTAGGGTTCCTGGACGGAGTGCCCGGTTTAATCTATTGCGCACTCCAATCTACGCATTTTTTCCACATTAAAGCGAAGATGTATGAACTGGAAAACACCGCAAGATCTTCGAAGTAGTGAACTTGCTGACAAACTCAGCAATCGCCACGCGCTAGTGAGGAGTCTTTTCCTTGTATATTCTGGGCGTAAACGCGTATCACGGTGATGCCGCTGCCGCCATCGTCAAAGACGGGCAACTCATCGAGGCAGTTGAAGAAGAGCGGTTTAATCGAAAAAAACATTGTGCTGGTTTTCCAACACTGGCGATACGTTATTGCCTGGACGCCGCCGGTATTTCCCTTGATCGGGTGGATCACATTGGCATTTCCCGCGATCCCTCGGCGCACCTCCATAAGAAAATCCTATTTTCGCTTACCAAACTGGCGAACCTTTCTGGACTGATTGCAGCGCGGCTCGCCAATGCGGCCAAAATACGCGATCTCCGCCGAGACTTGGCAAATGCGCTGGGGGTTGCCGCTTCGGAGAAGGCGCAGTTTCACAATGTGGAACATCACAAGGCGCACATGGCGAGTTGTTTTTTCGTCTCGCCTTTCGAACGCGCGGCGATTTTGTCGATCGACGGCTTTGGCGACTTCATCAGCACTATGTGGGGTGTGGGGCAAGGCAATCGTATCGACGTGCTTGGTCAGGTTGAATTTCCTCACTCAGCGGGCGCAGTTTATACGGCCACGACCCAATATCTTGGCTTCACGAAGTACGGTGACGAAGGTAAGGTTATGGGACTCGCCCCTTATGGACAGCCACGATATCTGAGTGAGTTTCGTGACATCATTCGGACCGACAATGGCGGTGGCTTCAAACTAAACCTCGACTATTTCCTTCATCACTCCGAGGGTGTGGACATGACGTGGGATGAAGGTTCGCCCACGATTGGCCGCATGTTCTCTGACAGGTTCATCGACAGTTTCGGGCCGGTACGTTCCGGCAGAGAACTTCTCAGCGAGAAGCATGAGGATATTGCTGCGTCGCTGCAAGCACGGCTCGAGGAGGTTGGCTTTCACATTCTTAATCAGCTCTACGAGAAAACGAGGGTCAACCAACTCTGCTTGGCTGGCGGAGTCGCGCTGAATTCTGTCATGAATGGGAAAATTCCGCTGCACACGCCTTTCAAAGAAGTTTTCGTGCAGCCGGCCGCCGGTGATTCCGGGACTGCAGTGGGAGTTTGTTATTACATTCACAACATGACCCTTCGCCAGCCTCGGTCATTTGTAATGGAGCATGCCTACACCGGCCCGGAGTTTGGCGAGGGACAAATCGAAGAGGTGTTGAAGCAGACCGGTTTGGAGCATCGCAAGTTGACCAACTGCGAACTCACTAAGGTGGCTTCGCAAGCCATTGCTGACGGAGAAATTGTGGGCTGGTTCCAAGGTCGGATGGAGTTTGGGCCTCGTGCGCTGGGCAATCGCAGCATTGTCGTCGATCCGCGCCGGTCGGAAATGAAGGACATCCTCAATGCTCGCATCAAGAAACGCGAACCATTCCGTCCCTTTGCCCCCTCCATCCTAGAAGAGCGGGTCGGCGAATACTTCGAGCAAACGCATCCATCACCGACGATGCTGATGGTTTATCAGATCAAGAAAGACAAGCAATCCGTGATACCTGCCGTCACACATGTAGACGGCTCCGGGCGATTGCAAACGGTTTCTCGCGAAACAAATCCCCGATATTACCAACTTATTAGCGACTTCGAGAAGCTAACCAGCGTCCCTGTTGTGCTGAACACCTCGTTTAACGAGGATGAGCCAATCGTATGCACACCTGAGGAAGCTGTGAACTGCTTCCAAAGAACCCGCATGGACGTTTTGTTTCTGGGCAATTACAGGGTGAAGCGCTGATTCAGCAGGAGACCAGCGATTTCCTCGACGATGAAGATTCTGATTCTAAACCAAGCGTTTTATCCCGACGTCGTCTCGACTGCTCAGCACGCGAGTGACTTGACGCAGGCTCTGACGCAGGTTGGACACGAGGTCACGGTTGTATGCAGTTCCCGAGGCTATGACAATCCGCGCGTTCGATTTCCTCAGCGGGAAACCTGGAACGCTGTCAAGATCATCCGCGTACGATCGACTGGGTTCGGTAAAACATCGAGATTGCGTCGTACAGTCGATTTCAGCACATTCATGGCAAGCTGCGCTCTTCGCGTGTGGCGGCTGCAGCACTTCGACGTTGTGGTGGCGATGACGTCTCCCCCCCTCATTTCTTTCTTGTCGACATTGGCCGTGCCCAGCAGAGCGAGCAACCTTGTTTTTTGGTCCATGGATCTTAATCCCGATGAGGCCATTGCTGCTGGATGGCTACGGGAAAAATCATTAAGTGCAAGGGTGTTATCCCGAATGTTGCTGCACAGTCTGCAACGAGCGGATCGAATCGTAGCGCTGGATCGGTTTATGCAGGACCGAATTCGGGCGAAGGGCATTCCGGCGGGAAAAATCGTGGTCGTGCCACCGTGGTCTCACGACGATCGCGTGAGGTTCGATCCAGCGGGCAGGGAAGAGTTCCGTGCCCTGCATAAGCTTTCCAGTAGATTTGTCGTGATGTACTCTGGGAACCATAGCCCGTGCCACCCTTTAGAGACTCTTCTCCAAGCCGCTGAGCGCCTGGTTGAGAGCGAGGATATTGTTTTCTGTTTTGTTGGGGGCGGGAGTGAATTTAGCAAGGTGAAGGAGCGTGCTCGGAGCCGCGGTTTACGTAATGTGCTATGCCTTCCTTACCAGCCGATAGAGAAACTAGCAGGATCGCTCTCGGCGGCCGATCTCCACGTCGTCGTTATGGGGGATCAGTATGTTGGCATTGTCCATCCTTGCAAAATCTATAACGTGCTAGCCGTGAAAAAACCATTCCTCTACATCGGGCCCCCCGAGAGCCACGTAACAGACATCGTGGGACGATCTAGTGCCTATATTTCCTCCCACGGGGACGTGGATGGGGTCGTAGCAAATATCCTACGGGCGATGGGGAACACAGGACTTGCTTCGCTGCCCGGGGTTGAGGTGGAGGCACAGTTCTCAAAGAGTCGGCTTGTTCCGCAGATGATCAGCGCGATTGAACAGAGTGACTGCCATGTAGGGCTAGCCGACAATCGCCGCACAGCTTGAGGAAGGTCTGCACGGAATGATCATCGGATTGAATTCGAAATTCTGCTTCTGGTCTCCCTTGCAGGCTTTGCCGCGTTTGCCCTCTCTATCACGGTACTCGCATGGATGGAGGTGTCCGAGGCGATGGATTGGCAGGCCAGATACCTTCTTCTGGACGCCGCCTGGAGTCGGCAAACGAGTCTGTTGGCTGGCTTGGGGTGCGCGGCTTCCACTTGAAATGTCTTGAGACGGCATTCGGCGCATATTTTTCAGCACAGTCGCGTGGGACGGGAGATGTGTTCCGCAGTCGCAACAAGACGCCCGGCTTCGTGGTTATTCTTTCCCACGGATACGCCGGGATCGATTCGTGGGTTGAATTGCAAGATCGGAGAGCACAGTGCTTCGGATCTACTTCGTCGCCACGCGGCAGATCCGCGCTGGCCACCCGACTAACTGCGCAAAGCAAGGCGGACTGTTTGCCCATCTGGGTCGGTCAACGACTAGAAGGGAACATGGTATATGGCGGCAGTTGATGCTGCTCCGACCAGCGCTCCAGCATTCAAGGCTTCCTTGATTGCACTGCTGGGAATGAATAATATGTCGTCGTTTCGGACGGAGACATCGTGCGCCCTGCCCCGTAGAAGCTTCTTCAAGTCAATCGGTTGCTCCTGAAACCCATTCTCACTGCGACGAAGCAGTCTCGTTTTTCCGGCAGACGCAACGTGAGTTGGCCCTCCAGCGACGGCCACGACCTGCAAGACCGTAACTCCCCCAGTGGAATTCAGCACGTATCCGCCCGGTCGAGTGACCTCTCCGAGTATGTAGACGATACCGGCTTTCGCAACCAAAACGGTATCGCCCGGTTTTAGGTCGATATTGCTGGTGGCCATCTCGGCTGGATTTTTTGAGATGGAAAGCGTCGTTGCGTCTTTTTGGTCGCGGTGGCTGATCACGACCTCATTGGCAGCTTTATCGGTGAGTCCGCCGGCCGCCTGCAGTACGTCAAACAACCGGTGCGGACCAAGAACGGAATAGAATCCTGGTTTGGCCACCTCGCCGGCTACAGATATTCCGCTGCTCCCGTAGTCCTTAACGAATACGGAGACTTGCGGGTTGTTTAGAACGTTATCCTGGCGCAACTTCGCCTCGATGGCACCCTCCGTTTCACTGGCACTGAGACCTCCTATTCGAACATAACCGATCAGCGGCATAGAGATATTTCCCTCAGCGCTCACGCGGGCGTGCCCGGAAAGATCAGGCGCCCCATAAACTGTGACCTCCACTTCATCCCCCGGGCCGAGGACAAGTGCCGAGGAATCGGTTTCAACACGGCTTGATTTTTCTGGGGCTGCGCCTAGGGGCTGCACGCTAGGTGTCAGCGGTTCTGTTGTTGCGCCCTGCGGCGGCGTGTCTTGCGGAACGCTGCCGTTTTGTGCCATACACACTTGGACAAAACTGAAGATGACTAGCACCACCACCAAGTTCAAGAGTCGACAGAGGAGGTTCAAGATGCTTTGCATAATTCTCCACGATTCTAATGCCGCGCGGTGCAGACGCACAACCCGAATACATCCACCACATTTTCATTTTCGTACGGCATCGGCCGGAATGCGCGGAAGCGAGATTCAGCATTTTGTTGTCTATCCAGAGCTCGACTCTCACCAAACTCTCCAGTTTTTTACAGGTGAGACAAAGATCGTTATTCAATGCGCAAGTCCGTGAAGGGGAATACGTCGGCCCCAACTGAGATAAGATGCTGTTGTCGCTGGGCCTGTGCGAATTTTGTTTTGATCCGTTTTTCCACACGGTATCAAAAAAAGAGAATTGCAACTGGGGATAGTGAGTTGTTATAGTCCTCCTGACCTATACCACTTCGCGAAAATTCTTTAACTGTAACGGCTGTTTAGTCTGACAGGTACTCAACCAGTTAGCTTGGGTAACCTAGTACGTGTGTTTAACTGGTTCTAGGCTGTAGAGCGGAGGGGTTGAATTGACGGCGTTCTGGTTGGCAATCTTCGGAATATCGCTGTTCTTCTCGTTCGTCCTTACTTGGTGCGTTCGCAATCTGGCGATGGGCCGTGGCTGGGTCGCCCCCCCGATTCAGGAGCGTGATCTACATGAGACTCCGTTGCCGCGGCTGGGTGGCCTTCCCATATTCTTGTCTTTTCTGATTAGCATCACGGTTGCCTGGTTGGCCGGTCTGCATTTTCCCGCATTGGCTGTTGGTCCCTCAATGCGGACCCTTCTGATCATTCTTGTACCGGGAACATTAATTTTCCTTCTCGGAGTCTACGACGATATCCATTCCGTAGGTCCATACACAAAATTTGCGGTTCAAGCTGTAGCTGCCATCATGTTGTTTGCTGGTGGTTTGAGGATTCTCGACCTCCCGGTGTTGTTTGGTGCGCGGCATTTGGCTTGGCCGCTTGGACTACCCATTACAGTGTTTTGGGTTATTGGGATCACGAATGCTTTCAATCTGATCGATGGTCTTGACGGGCTGGCCGCAGGTTCTGCACTGTTTTCGACGTTGGTCGTTCTTGTGGTTGCTATCTTCAACGGTTCGTCACTCGTGTCGCTGTTGAGCATTGCTTTGGCCGGATCAATTCTGGGTTTCCTGCGTTTCAATTTCAATCCGGCGACGATCTTTCTCGGTGACTGCGGCAGCTTGTTCATCGGATTTATGCTCAGTGCTTTGGCATTGGCAGGCGCCGAGAAGGCGCCCACCGTCATCGCCGTTGCCATTCCCGTCGTTTCCCTTGGCCTGCCGATTTTGGAAACATCGCTCTCCATTCTCCGGCGCGTGATCAGTGGCCGCCCAATATTTACCGGTGACAGCGAGCACATCCACCACAAGCTCCTGCAGCACGGTATGACGCACCGACAAGTTGTGATCCTGCTTTACGGAGTTTCTGCAATCTTTGCTCTCCTGAGTCTGTTCTTACTGTGGCCTTCGGGCAGCTCCTTGGGACTAGTGCTCGCCGTACTTGGGACCGGAATTTGGATCGGAGTGCAACACCTTGGATACCTGGAATTCGGCGAGTTGGCCCGAATAGCGCAACGGACCCTTGGGCAACGCCAGATCTTCATCAATAATCTGGCTATTCGTCGGGCTACCGATGAGTTGAAGACTGCTAGCGATTATGTTCAGGTACGTCGCATCCTGGAAACTGCGTTTTCGACCAATGATTTTGACGGGTTCGAATTGGACATCGAGGTCCAGACAGGAGAGCCTCCAACTAGCAGCGATAGACACCTGCGGATGAGACCGGGAGTCAGTTCAAATTTAAAATGGAGTAAGCCCAGCGATCCAAGGTTTCGCGATGGCTGGGCGGCCTGGAATCTTGATTTGAAGTTGGTGACCACTACCGGCCGATGGCGCGGCTCGATGAAAATCTACCGGTTTTACACGGACCGCTCTCTACTTATGGATACCAATCTTTTGACCTACGTCTTTCCGGTTGTCCTTGCTGATGCGCTGGATCGCGCTCTCACCTCCAACGAGGCTCTGGTCCCCGGAGTAACCAGTGTGGAATTTATAGCAGCTGAGGCTAGTTAACCTTCTCCCTCCGCTATGGTATAGCCACTACAAGCCACGAACGCATTACCGAGGAAGAAGAAGGACGTAGCGGCGCCATTCAACGTGCGGCTATCCTAACAATAGGGCAAGTTCCTCGTGGCGAGAGGGAATCCGAACAATTCTATTTCGCGCTTTTAGCGCTTTCGAAACCGTGGTGCCCTTACATTCGCATGACTAATCTTGGCACAGCTCGTAGGAGATCTCATTCTGTGCCCAAAAAGGCCTGTGCTGTAAAAGCGAAATCAGATGTTTTCTTGAGGTAAATCGTAGTTTTTAACGTCTCTCTTGATATAAAATTGATCCGGCATTTGTGTGTCTGGACCCGACTCCCCGGTCGGGTCTTTGCATTTTGTATCGGAAATACCCGATTGCCAAGCGAGACGTTGGACGTAAGTTTGCGTTTCTGGTTCTGAGAGATACCTGATTTGCGCGCCGCCCAGACGATTATGCATTTCGAGCACGGCAGAATTGTATCGAGGAAGTTTGCTTATGGAAAGTAAAGCAAAAACCAATCCCAAGAACGGATTGAATGCGAAGAGAAGCTGCATCATCAGCGCTGGTGAAATTTTGACTGACGGTGCGATGATCGAACTTGTCTCCGGTTCCTCTGGTCTTGATAAGCCCCGTCTCTTGCTGTGGAATGGGCGCAACGCGACTGTGGGAACCCGAGTGCAACATGGCGCCCACACTTACGAGGTGCCTGATCTGGCTCCGAGTCTGTGCCGGGCGACGCGGTTACCCCCTCACTGCACTGACTATGGTTCCGCTCATGACTTTTTTGTCGCAGTCACCGATTTGTTCAATCTCCATTTAAATTTGCCGAAATGGGCATCCAGTCTGCTTGCATGCTTTTCCATCGGCACTTGGTTGGCTGATCGGTTGCCGAGTGTGCCAACTTTAGTAATCTCTGGGCCTGATGAGGAACTGGGAGTTGATGCCCTGCGCCTGCTTAGCTGCATCTGCCGCCATCCCTTGATGTTGGCTGAAGTCACTCCGGGTGGCTTCCGGTCATTGCCCACGCAGATGTCCTTCACCTTGCTCCTCGATCAGCAAGAATTGAAACCGAACATGCAGCGGCTTCTTCGCGCCTCGAAGTATCGTGGCCTGCACTTGCCTGGAAACAGAGGAAGCCTTGTCGATCTCTATGGCCCGAAAGCAATCCTCTGCGGAAACGACGCTGCTGCGGACACTCTGGGCGGTGGAGTCATTCACATTTCCGTGACGCCATCACAATTGCAATCGTCCGCACTTGATGAGCAGATTCTAGTCGAAATTGCGAACAAATTTCAGCCGCGCTTTTTGATGTACCGGCTGAAGAATTCTGAAAAGGTTCGTGAGGCTCGCGTTGACGTTTCGGGATTTACCTTTGCGACTCGTCAGCTCGCCCGTACGTTAGCGATGTGCTTCCCGGAGGATTCGGAGCTAGCACGTGAAGCAGTTCAACTGCTCCGACCGCAAGACCAGGAGGTCCGCGCACAACGGTCGCGTGACGTTAACTGTGCGATCATCGAAATACTATGGGCTGATGTTCACGGACGGAAGCAACGCGGGGTGAAGGTGGATGAGCTCGCGAAAGACGTGAACGCACTCCTGCGATCTCGGGGAGAAATCTTCGAGTATAGTGCGGAAGAAATCGGCTGGAAGTTGAAGAGTCTGAATATTCAAAGGCACAGTGATCGATCTGGGCGGCAAGTCTTGCTGGAACGAGAGACCAGTCAAAACGTCCACCGATTGGTTCGAGCCTTCGATTTGCCGTGCTCACAACGTGCCGAGGCCAATTGCCCCGACTGTAATCAGACGAAAACTGCGCTTGCGAAATGACTTGTGGAGGTGATGGATGTGATGGAGGTTTTTCGTGATTTCCGGGGCAAACTTCAAGAGCTGGAGGGAAAATGACAACGAAAAAATCGAGGCTTAGCAGAACCGAGTACCAAGAATACCGCGCTCGCTTATTGCGGCTGAAACAGTTGGGCACTTTAATCGGGTCAGCCGACGACCCTTCGCCCGAACCCGATAGGCTTATCTTAGAGCAGATCCAGCCTGCGTTCGCCAAGCTTTACGAGTTGCCCTCTGGTGAGGCTGCAGTAGTCGCGCCTACCAGGATGACGGTTCTGATCTCTGGGATGTTGATTACGAAATGCGAAATGACAACAGGTTTGGATGATTGGCCGCTCGACTTCAGCGATCCGAGCGAATGGCAATATTATAAGGATGTGATTGAAGCGTTGCTGCCTTACTCACCCCTAGTTCTCAATAATCGACTAACAAGCGGGCTTCCCCTACGTCCTCGCCAAGTGGAGGGGCTGATCATTGCGAACGGCTGGATTTCTGCTCTGCCCAAATGCCACGATGAGACGCTTGTACCGGTGAAACTATTACTTCGGGATGAGCGGAGCAACGAAGTCTGCTTTGAGTTCGAAGTCCGGGTAGACCGCAGCCTGAAGCGCAGGTACGAACGGCGACAGCGAGAACGTAGTGGACGTGTGCGATTGACTAAACGAGGCGGTCTTTACCAGTCCGCGGCTGGCCAAACTGGAAATCAGAAGAATGTGTCGCCGGAAGAACGGCAGGATAGCCGTTAGTATGACGCAAAATCCCGGAGACCAAACTAGGGTTCGGTACCCACAATATATCGTTAAACGATATAGCTAGTCTCTGCGTAGCGCCTGCAAGCGTTGCCAGACCGGCAAACCCGATTTCCTTACCGGCATCGCGCCGTCCGCACTACAATGTCAAATGCGACGGTGGAGTTGGGTTTCCAACACTTTGGCAACGCGCCTCGAATGATCCCTGAGTGTCGCAATATCTTTTCCGGCGGTCTATTATCGTGATGTGTAAGAGGACTCGAGATAATGGAATTCAGTTTACAGGTGCAAAATAGCGCGAAAGGTCAAAATGGCGGTCGCCCATCCAAGAAGAAACAACCGTATGTTCGGCCAAAGGCGGCTGTCGTCACTCCTGATCAGGCCGAAACACAGGTTAGGGCCAAAGCAACACCCGCCAGTAAGGAGTTCGCGAACTGCTTCCAACTTATTCTCGAAGCTCGGAAGCGCCAGGAACATGCCCGAGACTGAACTTAACGCGGCGTGGCGCACACCGGCTCTCGCGTAGCGTAACCTTCAGCTCGATATCAATCCTTCGATACCAGGTTCCGGACGTACTCGCTCCGATCGCACTGTTTAACGCGGTGTGAGCGTCGTCTCGTATCCGAGCCACGATAATCAGCGCTTTGGCGCGACCCATAGCTCGCTGGATTTCCCGGCAAGAATCTGTCGAAATGGGATGAGAGGGCCCAGAATACACACGCTCGCCCGAGTCGGGCGTGGCGTGAACCAAGAGATAGATTTAGGGAGGGCCGACGGTTAGAGCTTGGCGCTGGCGTATGAGTTGATTTCGCAATTCAAGCAAACTTCTTCAAAAGCGGGTGCTGTCCACTGCATGAGTTAACCCCCAGTCGATCGAAGCTTGCCGCCTCGAACGTCTTACCATCCTAACTCAGGATTCGCCTCAAAATCAAGACTCCCGACACACAAAAGTATCGGCTCGAAACCCGCATCGGACGGCCCGTCTTAGCCAGTAGTACAACGCAAGAATTTGCACACACATATCTGTCAGTACCGTACGTCGCTGCGCCGCAACCTTTTAAAAGCCCGACTTTTCCACATGTGGAACCAATGCGGACACTGCCAAACGACGTCCATACCTGTTTACCTTAGCCTACTTGTAAGTAGTTGAGAGGACTCGCAATCATGTCTCGCAAGTCAGTTTATGGCAGCACGTTCAAAGACGTTCATTTCGTTCCTCTGCAGACCGCGACTTTCTGCATTCAGTGCGAATTGATCAGTACCAATAGCCGGCCGTATTGCCTCGCCTGCGGAAACACCTCCTTACTCAGCCTTTCTCGCGTGCTGGGTGGGTCGCTGCACAACATGCAAACGGCTCATCTCATCACCGATTCCGAACTCGACAGCCTGGTACGCGACCTGCTGCGCACTGTGCCCGATCCTCAGGTCATCGACGTAGCCGAACACCACGCTCGCGTACCTTCGATTGCTCTTCGCAGTCAGCTTCGCGTAGCCAACGCCGCGCACCCCGTCTCGGGCTTCCGCGCCGTCCACCCGGGAGAGGAAGTCGATATCCATGCCGCCGAGTTGGACCTCGAACCCGCCATCAGCGCCATCACCGAACGCGCCCAGCATCTCACCGGAGCCACCGGAGCCGCGATTGCCCTTCGTGCCGGGGATGAAATCGTCTGTCGCGCCCGCGCTGGCCGCACTGCCCCTGATCTTGGTGTCCGCCTGCAAACCGACGCCGGCATCTCTGCCGAAGCCGTCCGCACCGGCGAAGTCATGCTTTGCCACGATGCCGAACGCAACCCGCGCGTCGACCTTGCCAGTTGCCGGCGTCTGGGAGTCCGTTCCATTTTGGTATCGCCCCTTCGCTACTACCGGCGCACCTTAGGCGTATTCGAAGTACTCTCCTCGTCGCCCGGCGCCTTCGACGAACGCGATGTAGCGACTATGCAACTTCTTTCAAGTATGATGGTTGCCGCCATCTCCCGCATCTCAAGCATTCATAACGCGCAGATTCTACGACGCTTGGCCTAGATTCGCCGCGGACCTCTTCTCACCAGCGAACGAGCTGGCCCTGCCGAGTTTTTCCCGCGATGAATCTTCTGCTGAGTTTTCCCACTTCAGGGTTAATATAGACGGGCAAGAGCCGCTCTTTGCGCATGGTTGCCACTTCCCAAGCCTCTCGATCTTTCACTCCGAATCGCCGCCATCGGGTCCGGCACAAAGTGCATGTGCCTGCCTACGCGACGTTCAGTGGTACGGCGAAGGGCGAGATGCTCAGCCTCTTCGAGATCCTCGATATTAGTGAAACCGGCGTCGCAGTTCAGTGTTCATCACCATTGCGAAGCAATCAGCAGATTGAATTGTGTCTCGACCTCGCAGAAGCCAGCGCACAGATTACCGTTGCCGCCAACGTGATTTGGTCGGACTCAACCGCCCGCACCGGTTTCAACTTCTCAAACTTACCGGACTCCGCCGTTCTCAACCTACGGCGATGGTTGTTTCTCAATGCGATCGCTGCGGCAGCAAACGCTGCCGCTCGAGGTACCGCCCCGGCTGCATTTTCCGAGGATACTGAACCAACCGCGAGTTACTCGGATAAGCTCACTGCAGCTTCGGCGGTGCAACGAGAAGCTGACTCTCTCGGGACCGATCTCGTAGCAATTCTCTCTTTGGTCGCTTCGCGGGCTCAGTCGATGCTTCGCGCGTCCGGCGCGGCGATCGCTCTCGTTGGCGAAGACACTGACACCATGATCTGCCGCGCGAGTTCGGGCGAAAGCGCTCCGCCCATGGGCGCAATTCTAAGAATCGGTTCCGGTTTTTCCGGCGAATGCGTACGCGCTGCGAAAGTATTGATCTGTCACGATGCCGAAACCGACGAACGCGTCGACCGTGAAAGCTGCCGCGCCTTGGGAGTTCGATCAATTCTCGCGTGTCCTATCGTTGCTAGCGGGAAAGCAATCGGCTTGATCGAGCTGTTTTCTCCCGACCCTGAAGCCTTCAGTGAAAATGACGGCGGAGTTCTGCACCGTTTCGCGGGTACGATTTTTGCCGCCGTTCGCCGGGCGATCGCTAGTTCTTCGATAGCTCCCCCAACTCCTACGCAGAACTTTTCTCCGCAGGGCAGCATTCTTTTTGCGAGTGAGGCCTCGCAGAAAAGCGAGAACGAGCAACGGGGTGAAAGTCAGCAAGAAAAAGTAAACAACGATCCCAATGAAATCGGCGGCATACGCCTTCCGCGTGCTCATCTTGTCTTGCTAATGGCCACCGCTGCTACCATATTTATGGCGCTGGGCTTCATTCTCGCGCCCTGGATTCAGGAAAAATTAATTGAACGTGATCGGACCAGTGAGCACACGGTGCTCGCTTCTTCGTCGTCACCTGCGGACGTTTCCAAATCAACCGCAGCATTTCCCGCGATCGATTCCGCCAATCCAAAACAACTTCGTTCACTGGCGGATCAAGGCGACCCCGCCGCTGAGAACGCGTTAGGTCTTCTCTACGCCCAGGGAGACGAAAAACATGCGGTGAGACGCGACGAAACCGAAGCCGCTCGCTGGTTCA
>Ga0210394_10000917_pt1 | contig 52542 bp, 36 predicted proteins | sample IncBWC12MmetaG_FD_160121 | JGI IMG/M metagenome (GOLD analysis project Ga0210394, IMG submission 160121) | Forest soil microbial communities from Barre Woods Harvard Forest LTER site, Petersham, Massachusetts, United States - Inc-BW-C-12-M | ecosystem: Environmental > Terrestrial > Soil >...
GGCGTGTTGCACGCCAATGCTCCACTGGTAGCTGACCGGCGGCTTGTAATCGCTGATATCCAAGCCAGTGATTCCGGCAGCGTTAATCGGTAGAGTGACAGGAGTGCCATTAGAGAGTGCGATGGTCGGATTCTGCATCGTCACTTGTGGGGTGTTCACCTGGAGACTGAACGGAATGTTCGGACCGGCGTTATACATGTCGTTGCCCTGAATGCGCTCGTACATGATGCCGAATCCACCACGAACAACAGTCTTGCCGCTTCCCGTTAGGTCATAGGCAAAACCGAGACGAGGACCGAAGGTGGCCCAATGATTGTTGACGAGGCCCTTCGGAACGCCGACTGTGCCAGGGACGCCGATGCCGTTCAAATAGAGCGGAACACCGGCGAGGATGGGATTCGGGCTAAAGCCGAGACCGGGGCTTATGCCAGTGCAGCCTGGATTCGCGCCCGTGACTGGATTGAAAGCGCCGCCGCAGATAGTGCCGTTTGTGGACATGAGAGCGGCGTTAGCCGGGTTATAAAGCTGGGGATAGAAATTCCCCATGCGGTCATTTGCTTCATAAGTGTGCGGGATGCCGTCCCAACGCAAGCCCAGGTTCAGGGTCAACCTGCGGTTCACGCGCCAGTTGTCCTGGCCATAGAAGGCCCAGGAAACGTTGTTCCACTGGCCGCTGTCTTGCACCGCCAGCTCTTGATAAGAGTTTGGCAAGCCGAGCAACATGCTGGCGAAGCTGTTTCCGCAAGCGGTGTTGGCCGGGCAAGCTGCGGTCCCAGCAGTGAACGTGTTATTGAAACCGAAACCACCTTGCGTCTGACCGAACAGGTCCTGGGTCTTCTTGTAAAGCGCCCAGCTTCCACCAAACTTGAACTGGTGGGCGCCATGCGTCCAAGAGATGTCGTCGCGGACCTGGTAGTCATCGGCCTTGTTGTTCCACGGCCAGCTGGAGATTTCAAACTGCGCACCGCTGCCACCGCTCAAGTCGATGTTGGGAATGCGGTTCATGTTGTTCGGTCCAGTGAAGAGCCTGGAGTTCGTAGAATCATAGCCGGCGGGGAGGGACAAGCTAGCCAAGCCCGTGGCCGCATAGGGGATGATGTTGATGCGGTTCCCGTTATAGTTGAAAGCCACTTCGTTGATGAGCGTTGGGCTGATCGTGTAGGTCGTGTGCACCACGGCGCTATACGACGGATTGCCGAAGTTGTCGCCAACCGTAGGAACGTTGTCGCCGCTCCACTGGCTCTGCGCAAATCCCTGTGTCACTTGCTCAGCAATGTAGTGTCCGAACACGGAGAACTTTGGCGTGAAGTTATGATCGATGCGTACGACTTCTTCCCGCAAGGTCGTGCTGGAATTTGCGCCGCCCGTGAATTTGGCATTTCCACTGCCGTCCACAGCGTTATTCGCCGGGAAAATGCCGGCCGCAACCAGAGCCGCCGAGTTGGGATTGATCATGCAAGAGGGAATGACGTTGCCAGGGAACTGCTGGCCTGACACGATTCCTGCCGGAGCTTGCTGACCGGGACAGTTGGCAAACAGGATACTTGGGGCCACCTGTTGGTTCGGCACACCAAACGTTGGAACGAATATAGGATTCGGCGTCTTAAGAGCGAGGAGGGAGCTGAAATTTCCGCCATAAGTATTCGTCCCAGGCACCGTCTGGCTGACCGAAGCGCCCTGAATCAAGGGACGCCATTCCATGTTGTAGAAGAAGAACGTCCTCTTTTTATCCGGGTTATAGAAGTGGCCAAAACTTACCGGGCCGCCGACGTTAAATCCATAAACGTTGAGGCGCAGCGGCGTGTTGGCAACGAAGTAGTTTCTCGCGTCGAAATAGTCGTTGCGATTGAATTCCCATGCGGATGCATGATACTGGCTCGTTCCAGACTTCAGCACCATGGTCATCGTGCCGGCAGAAGAGAGACCATAATCTGCGCTGTAGTTCGAAGTAAGAGCGCGGAATTCCGCGATCGCGTCCGTGGACGGGGCAATGCTCATGCCGCCCGCGCCGCCGCGGTCATCGTCTTCGCCGCCATCCAACAAGTAGATGTTGTGGTTCTGGCGCATGCCATTGAATTCCACGTTATTATCGCCGCCGACCGGTGTGTTGACCTCACCTGCACCCATACCACCTGAGCCAATCTGGCTCGAGGCTCCTGGGGTCAATACGGCAAGCTGGTAAATGCTTCGCCCGGCCACAGCGAGCTGGCTCATCTGTTGGCCGGTGATGAGATTACTGCGCTCGCCGGAATCGGTCTGAACCTGTACGGCATTGGCTTCGACCGTAACGGTTTCTTGCGCCGCGCCCAATTGCATCTGGAAATCGACGCGGATGCGGGCGCCGATCGTCAGGACGATGTCTTTTTGTTCCGCAACCTTGAACCCTTTGGCTTCGGCTTTGACGACGTAGTGGCCGATCTGAAGATCGACAGCTACGTACGCGCCGGAGTCATTCGTCGGAATAGTACGTGTCGCTCCGGTATCAACGTTGGTCACGGTGATAGCCACATTCGGGACAGAGGCACCGGACGGATCGGTAACCGTGCCAACGATGGTAGTTTGCTGTGCAGACGTAGAAACACAAAAGCCAATCAGGGCAACCAGAAAAACAAACAGAAAGCGCAAGCGGAACTTCTTAACTCGAGGCGGAAGATTTATTTGATCGCACACTTAGAGATACCCCCCTTTAGAAATTAGGCCAATAGCTCTCTCGCCCCTCGAGACGGAAAGCTTCTTTGGGCCTGCAGGCGCGTCAGCACCGACGTCCCACGTCTGTTGCACCTGAACTAAAAGTTAAAGACGATACGCCAAATCGATATTTTTGATGTTGCGTGGAAGAGTGGTAGGGCGCAATATCCACTTAAGCCGAATTCATTATGACCAGTTGGATAGAGCCATGAAGAAAGTACCGAGCGCGCTGCCGCCCGTCATTGCCGTCGACCGGAAGGCCGCGAAACCTTTGCACAAACAAATCTATGACGCCTACCGTTCCATGATCGTCAGTCGAAACTTGGGGGCGGGCCAGCAGATTCCATCGACTCGAGCGCTTGCTATTGAACTGAAGATCTCTCGAATCCCGGTGCTCACTGCGTATTCTCAGCTTCTGGCAGAAGGCTATTTCGAAGCTCGCGCCGGTGCGGGAACCTTTGTCTGCAGTTCCCTGCCAGACCAATTGACGTCCAGTGATGGAATCTCGAGCGGTTCAGCCACGATTCGTCCCGGTGCGCGGGCTGCTTCGAAACGTGCAATGTTGCTTGCTCCGTACGAAAGGCTCCCCTGGCTGCGTGGTTTGGGGGCCTTCAACGCAGGCCAGCCAGCGATCGACCAATTCCCATTCCAAACGTGGTCCCGCCTGGTTATGCGCCATTGCCGAAGTCCCCATGCAAGGGAAATGTATTACGGTGGACCGCTTGGTTTCGAAGAACTTCGCAAAGCCATCTGTACCTACCTTAGAACCGCGCGGGCGGTTCGTTGCGATCCGCAGCAAGTCATGATTGTCACGGGCTCTCAGCAGGCTTTGGACATTGCTACGCGCGTACTGCTGGACGATCGAAGCGCCGCGTGGGTAGAAGAACCTGGGTATTGGTTGACGCGGCAGGTTTTAACCACGGCGGGCTGTCGTCTGGTGCCGGTCCCGGTGGACAGTGAGGGCTTGGATGTTGCCTTCGGCCTCAAGAAATGCCGCAAAGCCAAAGCCGCTTTTGTCGCACCATCTCATCAATACCCGCTCGGGGCGACCATGAGCGCTTCACGCCGCCTGCAACTTCTCGACTGGGCACAGAGTTCTGGGTCCTGGGTAATCGAGGACGATTACGACAGCGAGTATCGGTATGGCAACATGCCGATCGCTTCTTTGCAAGGCCTCGACCATAACTCCCGCGTCATCTATATCGGAACCTTCAGCAAGACTTTGTTTCCTTCCTTGCGGCTCGGCTATGTCGTTATCCCACAGGATCTGGTCGATCGCTTTCAGGCCGTACGGTATGCAATGGATATAGGACCGCCACACTTTTTCCAGGCAGTACTCACGGACTTCATGAATGAGGGCCATTTCGCACGCCACATTCGCCGCATGCGCCAGCTTTACGCGCTTCGCCGGAGTGCGCTTGTCGATGGACTCCAAAGAGAATTCGGCGCTGCGTTGGAACTACATGGATCGGAAGCTGGAATGCATCTCGCCGTCATCTTGCCGAAGGGATTCCGCGATCAGGAAGTAGCGGAGCGCGCGGCACGTGAGAAACTTTGGCTTTGGCCGCTTTCCCCGGCGTACCTGGGCGAGACTCCTCGCCAAGGATTTATTTTGGGGTTTGGAAACACGTCGGTGGAAGACATACCCAAGGCCGTCCGCCGGCTCAAAGGTGTGCTCTTCGGTGAAAAGAGTCTGAGTGGCAAAACGACTGGTTATAAGGGAATCTCTTAATGTGGTCATTTTCGCAAGCCGGACGATGGACGAAAATACCTTGTAGGAGAAAGACGTTCGGGCACTCGGAGTCGATCGTTCCGATGCTCCAGGCTGTTCCGCCAGGAAGTATGGAATCTCGTGAACGAAGTCCATTGGAAGCCCCCACGATTGGGCTCCGAGTAGCGAGCTTGAACAGACTAAGTATGGATTCCTCAAATCGTAGGACAGCTTCGATCATTCGCCTTAGGCAGGGCTTAATCCGTCCGAACTTCGAATTGCGAAGAGGCTCGCCGCTAATTCGAACAGCAGCAGTCAGCGTGTGTTTACTCCTTGCTCTTCTATGGGCCTGCGCGAGTTGGTTGGTAACTCATCTTGCCGCCGCTGACAACGCGCCCACCACGCCGATACTCGTGGAGCTGTTCACTTCGGAAGGCTGTTCCAGTTGTCCTCCGGCGGACGCACTATTGGAAAAAATGGATTCCTTGCAACCCATTCCCGGGACGCAACTGATTGTCCTCAGCGAGCATGTGGACTACTGGAACCATGATGGGTGGACAGACCCATTCTCCTCCGCTTCCATCACCGACCGGCAGGGCGCGTATGTCCGCGCCCTTGGACTGAAGACGGCATTCACTCCGCAATTTCTCGTGGATGGAACCGAGGAGTTAAAGGCCCATAACAACGAGCAAGTCGTACAACTTCTCCAAAAGGCCGCCTCCGCTCCGAAAGTTCCTATGCGGCTTGAATCAGTGAGCGTAGAGCCGGGGAATCCCGCGATCGTTAAAGGGCGTGTCGAATCTGACCTCAGCTCCGAAAAACACAAGGCCGATGTGTATGTAGCCATTGCTCTCGACCACGCAGAGTCGCAGGTCTCGCGAGGAGAAAACAATGGTCGTCATCTTAGCCATGTCGCCGTCGTGACGGAACTCACAAAAGTGGGCAAGCTGGAGCCCGGAAGAAGTCTTGGGCAAGATTTTCGCATTAAGCTCAAGCTCCCTGGTCCTGCTCCGACGAATCTGCGGATTGTGGCGTTCGCTCAAGAGTCCGGTCCCGGCAAAGTGATTGGCGTGGTATTAAAAAGCGTCGCGGTTAACTAGGCCTCGATATCAATAGCATCAATCTTGAAAGCAGTTCGGCTGCGCATCCACCATCTACAAGCAAGCCGCTAAATGAGGTCGTGCGTTCAACTCGCTTTATCGACGCCGGCAACAGAGTCTCCTTTCTACGGCGAATATGGCTAGCCTCAGCGGCGCCGAGATCGCCGGTAAGGAGACCACCAGAATGCACGCTTTGCCACAAGGGCGAGGACCTTGGATGCTCATCAACGTCATCGTTAACTACCATATATAGCTGCTAAGCTGCTCCAGATTAGTGGTCTGAGACTGTTTAGGAATTGCTGCCAAGCGGAAATCAATCGCACAGATGGTTCCAAAACAGTTGGATGAACCGGCACTGGCTTCTGCGAGGGGTTCAATTTGCAAGGAAATTTCCTTGCAGCGCCAGCGATTGCGTCGTAGACTCATGTGGATGTTAATCGCTTCCACTATCAGCCAGCTCGTTGTTCGCGCGTGTTGTACGTGTTGTCCACGGGTGCGCTCTGGCGTAGGGAGGCGGATAGTCTAGAAATCTAACTCTAGTCCAGCCGTCGTTAAGCCCACCGCCAGAAATCGTGGCCGGTGGGTTTTTTGTTTTTTCAGGATGATTTTTGCGGCGATCAAGAAAGCGAATGAACCAGACGATACCAGAATTGGTCAGCTCCAACACACTTCGTACAACTGTGGACGGGGTGCAGGCCCCCTCAACAGCCGAGAGGTTGAACCATCTTCAGACCTTGGAAGCAGAAAGCATTTATATATTCCGGGAGGCGGTCGCGGAATTCTCGAGCCCTGTGATGCTGTATTCCATTGGCAAAGATTCGTCGGTGATGCTGCGTTTGGCGCAAAAGGCGTTTTTTCCGGGCAAGATTCCGTTTCCGCTCCTGCACGTCGACACAAGTTATAAGTTCCCGGAGATGATCGAATTCAGGGATTCCTACACCAAAGAAATCGGCGCGGAACTGATCGTACACAAAAACGAAGAAGCCATTGGGCGTGGCGCAAATCCATTTTCCCTTGGCACACAGAAGTGCTGCGGATTGCTGAAGACCAAATCTCTTCTCGACGCATTGGCGGAGGGTGGATTCAATGCTGCGTTTGGCGGCGCCCGCCGCGATGAAGAAAAATCGCGGGCGAAGGAGAGAATCTACTCCTTTCGCGATTCGCATGGCCAGTGGGACCCGAAGAACCAGCGCCCTGAGCTCTGGAATCTTTTTAATTCCCGCATTGAAAAGAACGAAAGTATTCGCGTATTCCCGCTCTCGAATTGGACGGAGCTCGATGTCTGGCACTACATCCATCTCGAAAACATCCCCATTGTTCCGCTTTATTTTGCCCGCGAACGCGAAGCTGTCCTGCGGAACGGCTCTATTGTGCTGATCCACTCCAAGCAGGAGTTGTTTCCCGGCGAAGAACTTAAGCTGGTGAAGTGCCGAATGCGCTCGCTCGGTTGCGTTCCCTGCACCGGCGCCATCCGGTCGCAAGCCGATACACTCCCGAAGATTATCGAGGAGATGATTTCCTTTCGCCGCTCGGAACGAGAAAACCGCGCGATCGATCATGATGAAGAGAGCTCGATGGAATTGAAGAAGCGGGAGGGCTATTTCTGATGTTGTCCTCCATCCCGGTAAACGAAGGATTCGACCGGCTTCTTCAGCTGGACCAGGACAAGGAATTGCTGCGCTTTACTACTGCGGGCAGTGTGGATGACGGTAAATCCACGCTAATCGGAAGACTGCTGCATGACGCAAAGGGTGTTTACGAAGACCAACTGGTTTCCGTCAAAAAAAGCCGAATCAACCGATCGAGCGGGCCGGTCGACTTCTCGCTCCTGACGGATGGTTTGCGCGCCGAGCGCGAGCAGGGAATCACGATCGACGTCGCCTACCGGTACTTCGCCACCGCGCGGCGAAAATTTATCATCGCGGATACTCCGGGGCACGAACAGTATACGAGGAATATGGCGACCGGAGCTTCCACCGCGTCTCTCGCCGTGATCCTGGTTGATGGAACCAAGGGGCTGCTGCCGCAGACTCGCCGGCATTCCTACATCGCTTCCTTGTTGGGAATTCCGAATGTCCTGGCCGCCATCAATAAGATGGATTTGGCGGGATACGAAGAAGATGTTTTCTCAAGGCTGCAGGACGATTTCCTTGCTCTCTCGCAGCGTCTAAACATCAAAGCCGTGCAGTGCGTGCCCGTTAGCGCGCTCGAAGGCGACAACATTGTCGACCGTGGCTGCAACATGCCGTGGTATTCGGGACCGACGTTGCTGGAGCATCTGGAGACCGTGCCCGTCCAGCCGCTCTCGAGCGTAAATTCCATCCGATTTCCAGTGCAGTACGTGATTCGCCCAGACTCCTCGTTTCGCGGCTTTGCAGGACAAGTTGCCGGTGGAGTCGTCCGGCGCGGCGATGCGGTGATGGCACTGCCGTCGCGACAAATCACACGGGTGGAATCTATCGTCACCTTCGACGGTGAACTTGGCTCAGCTGTACTCTCACAATCGGTCACGCTGAAACTTGAAGATGAAATCGATCTTAGCCGCGGCGACATGCTGGTTTCGCCCGATGCTCCGCCCGCGGTGTCCGCGCACTTCAGCGCAGCAGTCGTGTGGCTGAATGAATCGGCAATGCAACTCAACCGGCCCTACCTTGCGAAACATACGACGCGACAGGTGAAGGCAAAAATCATGCGCATTCAGCATCGCGTTGACGTGAACACGTTGAATCACGAGTCCGCTCAGGCACTCGGCATGAATGAGATCGCCGTTGTGGAACTCGAAACAAGCAGTCCCCTGTTCTTCGACGGTTACGAGGGCAGCCGCACGACGGGTAGTTTCATTCTGGTAGATCCGCTATCCAATGCCACGGTTGGCGCAGGAATGATTCGAGAGGATTTGTCGCAGCCGCAATCGGCGGGAAGCCAACAGGAAGATCGGCTCTCGAAGCCTGGCGGGGAGGCGGTTACTCTTCAGGAGCGGATCGAACGCCATGGCCACCGGCCCGCCATCTTCTTGCTTCCCACCCGGGGCTCACTTGCCGAATTAGCAGATCGCGCGCTTTTCGAAAGAGGCTTCGAAACAATTCTGTTGCATGGCGACAACACTTCATCGCAGTCGCTTGCCGCGTCGCTGAATTTACTGTGGTCGGCGGGATTGTTGGTACTGCTTGTTTCCGACAAAACGTCGAGAGAGACGCGGGAAGTTCTCGAAACAGTTGCTGGGAATTCGCTGGTTAATTTGCTGGGCCAGGAATTGCGCCTCAGCCCGGAAGATATGCTCGCGCAGATTCTTTGTTTTGCAGAGTCGCTGAAAGTTCAGAAGGTTCCGGAAAATTCGGGAAAGGCTGACGAAGATGCCCGATTCACTAAATTTTGAACAAATGGAAAGCCTCGAATCACAGGTCCTCCTCAACGGAATTTTGGACCAACACGCAAAATCGTCCGCTTGCCTGACGTGTAGTTTTCAGGCCGAGGACATGATTGTTCTCTCTCTCCTCAAAAATCGGATACCGGAGATTTCCGTTTTGTTTTTGGAAACCGGCTACCACTTTCCCGAGACGTATCATTTCCGGGATCGAATCGCAACAGAATGGAAACTGAACCTCGTAAACGTAATTCCCAAGAATACGGTCGAGCAACAGGAATCCGAATTCGGCATCTTGTATCGGGAGGATCCCACGAAGTGCTGCCAATTACGGAAGGTCGAACCGCTGCTGGAATCGCTTGAACCTTTCGAGATTTGGTTTACCGGTTTACGGCGCGAGCAATCTCCCACACGAAAGAATCTCAAAAAGGTAGAGCAACACCGCTTGCCCAGCGGTAAAGCGCTCCTGAAGGTCAACATCCTCGCCGATTGGACCTGGCGACAGGTTTGGGAATACACCGGGAAGCACGGTCTCGCCTACCTGCCGCAATACGACCGGGGATACCTGAGCGTCGGCTGCGAGCCGTGCACCGCGATCCCGGCTGATCCTGCGAATCCACGATCCGGCCGCTGGAGCGGCAAGAAACTCGAATGCGGAATCCACACTTTTTCGGAGAGATCCGAGTGATGCACGTCTTTCTCGGTTTTTTCATCGCCCTGATTGTGGGCTTGACTGGAATCGGGGGCGGAAGCTTCACCGTTCCCGCGCTCCTGCTGATTGTTGGGCTTCCTGCGGGAGAGGCGGTCGGAACAGCCTTCGTATTTGCCGGTGTGCTGCGACTGGTTGCTGCGCCTTTCTATCTTCTCGGGCGCCATGTACACTCGCGCTACTTTCGGCTGTTGCTGGTTGGTGCTGTGCCCGGTCTCGTCGTTGGAATTATCGCGCTACGTGTCCTGGCGAAACCGGGGAGTGAACCTGTCGTTGTCATTATCCTGGGTTTGATACTGGCGTTGACATCCAGCGTGACCTTCCTCCCGCGTGTCCGCAATCCGGGATTTGCAAACAAAAATGCCCGCTGGCTGCCCTGGCTTGCGTTTCCGATCGGCGTGGAATCCGGATTCTCATCCGCGGGCGCGGGCGCACTTGGCACCGTTCTCTTGCTGAACTATTCGGAAATGGCTCCGGCGCAGGTTGTGGGGACCGATATTTTGTTCGGACTGGTCCTCGCAGCGATCGGCAGTGCTGCCCACTGGACTTTCGGCTCGATCAGCGCGCCTGCGTTGTGGCAACTGTTGGAAGGCGGGGTGCCGGGAGTCGTGCTTGGCTGCTTGCTCGTGCGAAAAGTTCCTGCACAGAAATTGAAGGCGGTTGTCGCGATGGTCGCCCTGTTGGCCGGAGTACAGTTGGTTTTGTCTGGCGTTCACGGACTTGTGGTCCAACGCGGCGTAGCGGAAGTGAAGTTGAGAGCGCAACTTCCTGGAGTGCCTCGGCCATGAACCTCTTCTTATCTAAAGAACTCGCAGTTTTTGCTTCAGCCGCTGTCCTTCTCGTTGTTCCCGCTGCCTGTGGCTATTCCTGTTGTTGATCCCTCTTTCCATTTCCGTTCGTTGAATCCGGTTTCTGAAAGTCTATTTGTTTTCGAAAGCTGAAATGTATGCGCCGGCGAGGCGCATAAAATCCAAAAATATCGGGGTGGAAAAAATGAGATCCATCGAACTATTGGCTTCGCATTCAAAGACGGTTTTGTTGTACGCGTACCTCGTGATTCTGGGTGGCGCTCTGGCTGCTTCGCCTCTTTCGGCGCAGGGCGACTCTTCGGTATGGGGCACTGTCACCGACGCTTCCTCTGCGGGCATTCCCGGCGCAGCGGTGGTGATCAAAAATGTGGAGACCGGAACAGACCGTAAACTTGTTACGGACGAAGCGGGACGATTCAACGCGCCCGCCCTTCCTGTCGGTCACTACGAAATTGTCGCTTCCAAAAGCGGGTTTCGTGCGGATCGCCGTTCTTCCATCAATCTCGTCGTAGGCCAGCGGGAAGAAGTGGACCTTCAGCTCCAGGTTGGAGACGTTCATCAAACAATTGAGGTTCCCGCGGTTTCCACGGTTGTCCAGATCACTACAGAGGATATTTCCGGCCTGGTTGGGGAGCGTCAGGTGAAGGACTTGCCGCTGAATGGACGAAGCTACGATCAGCTGCTCACTTTGAACCCGGGAATCATCAACTACACGTCTCAGCGGGCAGGTGGGATTGGCACTTCGAATTCCGTAGTCGGAAGCATGTTTGCTGTTTCCGGCAGGCGCCCGCAAGAGAATCTCTTCTTGCTGAATGGCGTCGAATTTACCAGCGCTTCCGAAATCAACAATACACCGGGAGGTGTAAGTGGGCAGCTCCTTGGTGTGGAGGCTGTACGTGAGTTTGCCGTGGTGAAAGATACGTATGGCGTGGAATATGGAAAACGGCCGGGAGCGCAGATCAACATCGTTACTGCCAACGGGACCAACGAATTCCACGGCGCCGCGTACGAATTTCTTCGCAACAACGTGCTCGACGCCCGCAATTTTTTCGATCATGGAGACATACCGCACTTCGAGCGAAATGTCTTCGGTGGCTCGGGTGGCGGCCCGATCGTCAAGGACAAGACGTTTGTTTTTGCAAACTATGAAGGTTTCCGGCAGACCTTGGGTTTGAGCGATCTTTCGTTGGTGCCTGACAATGCCTCGCGCGCCAATGCGGTCGCAAGCATGCAGCCCTTGCTCGCACTCTGGCCGGTCGCGAACGGTGAAGAGATTCTGACCTCGACGGGGACGCCCAGCGGAATTGCCGAGGCTTTCAGCAATCCCCACCAACATATTCGTGAAGATTTCGGGACTGCGCGATTCGATCAGGTGTTTTCGACAACCGATACCTTTGCGGCTGTCTATACGGTTGACGATGGCGCGGCCCACTCGCCGACCAGCAATCCCATCAGCTTCGTGGACGTATCGCTACGCGAACAGGTTGTGAGCCTCAGCGAGACGCACGTGTTTTCTCCGAGCTTCGTCAACCGGGCGACATTCGGCTTTTCACGCGGGCACTTCTATTTCAACAGCGGAACTAGCGTGGATTTGCCCGGGTGGATTCATTCCAATCAGCCCGTCGGCGCGCTGGTCGTCGGCGGCGGCACCACATTGAACGGAGCGTCACAGATCACGAATGGAGGAACCAATGCGGGAAGCAATTTGACGGCAGTGCGCAATCTCTTCACCGGCAGGGATCAGCTTACGCTGACACATGGAAAACACTTGCTGAGTTTCGGCGCTTGGGTCCAACGAATACAAGCCAATGATGTCCTCCTACAAGATCAATATGGACAGGCTTCGTTCACTAACTTGCAGAGCTTCTTGCAAGGAAAGGTGAGCACCTACACCTTTGCGCCCATCTATACGCCGCTCGGTTGGCGGTCGCTGGAATCGGCGGTGTATGCGGAGGATACGATTCATTTGAAGGCCTCGCTGGAGCTGCGAATCGGTTTTCGTGCCGAGTTTACGAACGGCTGGAACGAGGCGAATGGACGAGCCTCGAATTACACTTTCGATCAGAATGGCGTGATCTCCACATTGCCATTGGTTGGCGATTCCGTTTTCAGCGACAACCACGCGAAATTTCTCCCCGCACCGCGGGCCGGCCTGGCCTGGTCACCTTCTGGGTCGAAGAAAACCGTTGTAAGGGCCGGATTCGGGACGTACTACGCGTTACTCGACAACTTGAGTTATCGCCTCGATCAAAACGGGCCCTTTAACACCGTCTTCGCCGTAAAGAACATCGCGTTTTCGAGCATAGCCCCGGACGCGGCTTACACGGGCTCCAGAGTTATTCCCAGCGGCGTGCAACCGGATTTGCGCACCCCAACTGTGGAATCCTGGTCGTTGAAGGTCGAGCAGCAAATTACGCCAAGCACTTCGTTGGGCGTAAGCTATGTCGGCTCGCACGGATATCATGAACTGCTCTCCGTCGACGCGAATCTTCCCGCGCCGACGATTTGCCCGGCGTCGCCCTGCCCATCCACCTATCCTGCCGGAACACTGTATTACCCGACCAACGCCGCGCTTCAGAATAACGCGGTGTGGAATACCACTCACTGGTTTTCCCAAGGCATCAGTTCGTACAACGGGCTCGAAGTGGACGCGAATCGCCGCGTTGGCCACGGACTGCAATTTCGCGGCGTCTACACCTTTTCGAAGGCGCTCGATGACGGCGACAACATGAATACTAGCGTCGCGACGAATTCTCCCGCTTTCGTTGCAAATCCACTCGATCCAAAGGCGGACTACGGCCGCGCTTCGTTTGACGTGCGGCACGCCGGAGTGCTCAACGCCACGTACGACCTTCCGTTTGGAAGAAGTGATAACTCGGACGGCAGTCCCTGGATCGGAAGAGTTTTCGGAAACTGGCAAGTCAGCGGAATAGAAACGATTCAATCCGGCCTGCCATTCACGCCGCAACTGTCTTATAACCCCTCGAATGATGGTGACACGCGGAATCCGGTGCGGCCTTCGATAAACCCGAATTTTACTGGCCCCGTGATCTTGGGTGGAACAAAACAGTATTTCAATCCCAATGCCTTCATCCAACCGCTCCCGGGAACCTACGGCAACGTTGGGCGAAACACGCTGGAAGCCCCGGGGCTGGTGTCAACAGACATCGCCGTTGCGAGGAAATTCTCGCTATCGGAACGGCTGAATCTGCAATTCCGCGCGGAAATTTTCAATTTATTCAATCACACCAACCTCAATGCGCCGAATCCGGTGGTGTACGCAGCTGCGACCGGCGAACCATCGCCGACGGCTGGCGTGATCACGTCGACGTCGACGAGTTCACGACAAGTGCAGTTCGGCCTGAAGCTCTTGTGGTGACGCCCTGAGCGGTTGAGGTCGAGGTCGCGCCTCCTTCAGAAGCAAACACTCTGCAAATGCGTGTCGAACATTTCCAGCGAGAGGCGCCACAGGCCCTTGGACATTTGAACGGAGCCGTGAACTACAAAACGCACGCCTGGACGCGAAGCGGCCTCCACAGGTGTCATCCCCGCAGGCACACTCAGCAGTGCTGAAGCTGGAGCGACGTGCACGCCCGCCGAATTCCCGCTGCCCGAGCGAATTATTGCACCATACTGCGTCGACCGGCCCTGCCAATTGTCGATTGGCAAGGTACATCAAGTCAGACACCGAGAGAATTTATCGGGAATGCCCTCATGTCCCAGGTGCGGGCTAAACCTTCCCGATGTAAGATAGTGCGATAGCGTGGGGCCCGTAGCTCAGCGGTTAGAGCAGCGGACTCATAATCCGTTGGTCCCAGGTTCAAATCCTGGCGGGCCCACCAGCTTATTTTTGAGTTCTGCCATTGCAATCTGTTAGTTTTCCTTCTCTGCGCATTTTCCTCTTACTCGAGAACATTCGAGAACCAAACTTCTGTGACCCTCTCGACGGCGCGTCTTTGCGAGTTCGGGATTACGTGAGCATGGGTGTCGAGCGTCGTTCCAAGATCCGAATGGCCAAGCAAGACCTGAGCCGCCTTGATCGACCCTCTTACTTCCGTGAGCAGCGTTGCACGGGAGTTCAGAGACAGCCTTGAATTCCGTTGGCCGGAGGAGACAGGCACCCTCTATGGGGTGACGGGAGAGGTTGCTCGCGCCCGACGACTGCTCGGGATAGAAATCCTTGAACGGGCTTCTAGTTAACCAATGCCTCCTTATGTTTTTCATAGGCATTGATTCTAAAGGGAGTTGAAGCCGTTTGTTTTGATACGGTTTTGCAAATGTTGATTGTACGGAGGTTACGAGCGGACGAAGAAGGGGACCACGATTTGACTTGAAGGATGTGCGCCCCACCCACCGGGTATCCAGAGAAGCATGAAGTAAACCCTTGAAAGGAATGGGGTTGCGGGCGTTGCTGCGCGTTGGATGTTTACTCGGTGTGGAAAAAAGAGGAAGTGATTGGGCCGAAAGACACTCGCAGATAACCCACCCCCTCCCCTGTTTTTTGCAAGAATGTGATTCGATTGGAGTTAAGGGGTGGGGGTGTGCGAAGAATATGATTCTATGGGAGTTAGGGAAGAAGGGGCGACAGCTAACAGCTGACAGCTTACAGTCAACAGCAGGGAGAGGACGAAACGAAAGACGGTTGGAGGTCGACCCTTCGACTACGCTCAGGGCATGCAGTCTAAAGTTGAAAGGGCAGAGATCTGGAGAGCTGAACACAGAGGCACAGAGTGCGCAGAGCTTAGGGGAGGAAAGAACGGGCTCGGCGGAAAGGGTGGCGCGTGCCCTTCGCGGATCGCTTTGGGGCTCAGCGTAAACAGGGTAAAGGGAACGGGTGGGATTGGCGACGACCATAGGGAATGGTAGCAGGGGTAGTTACCGATTGTCAATACTTTTGTGAGTTACTGAGTCGGCATTCGAACAGGGCTGACGGAAGTGGAAGGATTTTAAGGGGTTGGGCGGGGGCTAACTAATTTGATAAGGCTGTGGAAATGCTGAGAAAAGTCAAAACACGCACCCTTTGATGAAGCAAACCCCAAAGGGATGCGGCACCCGAGATCGTCTCGCCACTTTAAGGGTGCTCCACCCGCCAGTCGGCTTGTCTCGCTTAGCGTTCTCGCTCTTGGGGGCGGGGCGAGGTTTGATTTTGGGGCGCCGGCTAGACCGTTGCGGGACTGAGCCGGACCAGGAGCGACGAGAGAGAAGGAATTTTCGAGTTGAATTGCAGCTCGATCTCCCTTGCGGAAGTCGAACACTCTTCGGGCGGCAACACAGGATGACAGGCGCGCGCAGGAAATTCGTCGTAAGTTTTGCCTTCCAGATGCCGGCCTGTTGTTGCCTTGCGAACTCCGCCCCATTGTTTGAAAAAGAAGGGGATTTTGCGTTTCTTACACTGATCTCGCAGAGCGATCACCCAATTTTTTTGCATCGTTCGAGCGCCGGGCCCACTTTCACCGCCGACTATCATCCAGTCGATTCCCTGCAAATCCAATTTGCCCAGATCTTCCAAGAGAGGTTCGACGGACAGAAACCGGACGGCCGTTTTGGCTTGCTGCAGATCTTTGATTCGAGGCACGCCATACTTCTTGTCTTCAACGCTTACGCCCCACCAAATGTGTGGCTGCTGGGCAGCAAAGCTCAGTTTGGAATTGAGAAGTTGCCGAAGACGATCCGATCGTTTTGTAAGGACCTGATAAGTGTGCCACTTAGCGGTCGTCATGACTCGTGCGACGGCGACAATGTAGTCATCCGGGACAAGGTCGTGGAAGAGGTCGCTCATTGAGTTCACGAAAATCATTTTTGGTGTACGCCAGCGCAGAGGTTCAGCAAGTTTTTCGGGGACGAGGCGAAGATCAAAGCCCTGCTCGTACGGATGGCCCTTTACGCCGCGAAATCGCTCGGCAAAGGTCTCCGCGTAGCAGTGTTTGCAGCCGGGGCTGATCTTGGTGCAACCGCGAACAGGGTTCCAAGTCGCGTCGGTCCATTCGATTTCTGAGTGTTGTGCCATGCTTGCTCGTCTAGCGTTTCTTCACCAGAATTTAAGCTGCGGGTCGCTATACTTCAAGACCTGGTCCCAATATTCGTAAGCGAGCTTGTGCTTCGAGAATAACGCGAGGCGGTAGAGAGGACGATTGTTGTCGTCGGCCCTTACTTGTTTCATTTTCTCGAACTCGAGCGGGAGATACTCTAGGGTCGCCATACGCTTAGCATACTCTTCCGCGAGAAACCGTCGAAAATCTCTTTTCGCGGATTGTTCCCACCGCTTGCGCCAATCCGATTCGCCCAGAAACTCATCAATTTTTCGGTTGCTCGGCTCTAAATAGGCTTCGCGCGCCCGGTTCGCATCCATGTCTAGAGCTAGGAGAAAGAGGAAATCAATTAGGTAATCTGCAAGCCGTTTGATTGTGGAGAATTTGATCGATATATCATTCGGATCCACGAAGCAAAACGAAAGTACGCGAAATTTACTTGAGAATCGTGGAATCTCGCGGCATATCTGCTCCACCTGATCGTCACAACTGCCGACCACAAATGAGGCTGAAACGTTGGGAAAGTGAGTCTTTACCCTCTTCTGAAGGGCTTCTAAAGCTTCGGCGTTGTTGTCGCAAAAGATGTACTTGTCAAAGGGATCTGGGACGCCCAAAGCATGCATGGGCGATCCCCAGACAAACCTGTTCTTTCCGCGAATTTTAAGGAGACCGGGGCCTGCATACAGATCGATGTAGACCCGACAGTCCCATTTGTTCTTCATTCCGGTTGAAAATAATCTGTCGTAAAGGCCGACGAGGGAATGTTTAGTTTCTGCCCAACCTCCCACATCGTAGCGGAAGAGACCATCATCCTCAGGGGCGGGAAGGGAGGGCTTGCTCACAATTTGGACAGCCTAACATAGATTTTGAATCGAGACGGCAAGTAGTTAAGTGATTATTCCGAGAGATTAACGGAGCGCTCAGAGGTAGCAGGCGCGTTCGAAGGGGAAAGGATCTTACACAGAGGTCGCAGAGACGCAGAGGGCCCACAGAAGCGCGGAAACAGCAGATTTCTCGCTACGCTCGGAATGACATTTCATTCGTTATTGTGGACGGGGATGCGAGCGCCTACGCGCTGGTCCAGAGGATGTTAATCTTTTTTTCGACGGTAGCGAAGTCCTTGTCGCTGGTGGCTAGGGAGGCTTTGCGGTGGGTGGCGAGGGCGGCGGCGAAGCAGTCGGTGTAGGGGAGCTTGCGATCGGCGCGGAGTTCGGCGGCGGTGCGCGTGAGGTCGAGGTCGGCTTCGACGAGTTCGATGGGGAGCTGGGCAATGTCTTCGATAATTTTGCGGGCGGCGCCGGGGCCATGGGCCCGCTGGGTGGAATAGTAGACTTCGCCCCAGTTGACGACGGACATGAAGAGGTGGAGCTTGCCGGCTACGGCTTGCTGAAGGAGGGTTTCGACTTTGCCGGCACCGGGGCGGTTTTCGAAGAAGGTCATTAAAGCGCTGGCGTCCAGGACGACACGTTTCATGGTTGGAGGAGATTCAGAGCTGGCGCTCGTGTTTGCGGTCTTCTAGGAGGAGTTTCAGGGCGGAAGGTTCGGCTTTTAGGGAGCCGCGGAGGCTTTTGACGAATTCGGGGGTGAGGGGTTGAAGGACCAGGCGGTTCTCTTCTTCGACGAAGGCGACTTGGGTGCCTTTGCGGATGGCGTACTTGCGGCGGAGCTTGGCCGGTATGACGAGTTGACCCTTGGTGGTGACGGTGGAGACTTCGTTCTTCATGGAAGTCCTAATTGGTAGCCCGACTGGTCAGAAGTATACCATGGCGTAGAATGTAAGTCAAAGTTAGACATGGCTTACTTCTGTTAAGAACGTGGACGGGCCTGCTGGGCAGGCAACTTCACATCGACGGAGAAGGGGATGTGGTCGCTGAGTTTGGACCAGGCGGCGTGGGAGCCGACTTCGACGCGTTTGATTTGGGCAGCCCAGTGGTTACGATCAACAAATCGATTCTTCAGATTTCGATGACCCGTATCAGTAGCACAAACCTATGAGATCGCAATTATAAAACGTGCCTGTTCGCAAGGAAGGGGACAGAAAGTCCTCATGAACTGATGGAGTAGCCGTAGGCGCGAATAGTTTCCACAGCCTCGCTGCGACTTCCGGCGTCCACCTGTTTCAAGATCCGATGAATGTGATTCCTCACTGTGAACTGAGAAAGGTTCAAATGAGAAGCGATTTCTTTATTTGTGAGGCCTTTGGCGACCAGAGCTACCAACTGCTGCTGGCGCAAGGTGAGATCGGGCTTTGCAGGCACGTTTTGAACGGGCATCTCCCTTGCTGTTTGAGCAACGAAACGGAATAGCGCTGAGCAAAGTTGGGGAGGGCATACCGCCTCTCCACGGAAGACGGCACGCACGGCCGCTACGACGTCCGAAGCTGATGCATCTTGCAGCAAATAGCCCATTACACCCAATCGGACGGCAGCCAGGAAATGTATTTCGTCGGGTTCTCGTGCTATGACGACGGTCCTATAGGAGGCGCAATCTGCACTCTCGAGAGGCAGCATTGCGGAAAGCCGTGGTATTTGCAACGAGTCGATGATCAGGATATCGCATTTAGAATCAAGCCCGTGCAGGGCTGTCACGTCAGCATAGCCACCCTGCCCAACAACGAGAAGATCGGCCCGTTTGCAGAGGAGCCTCACGAGGGCTTCACGCAGCAAGCGGTTCTCAATTAGAAGGAAGGTACGTATAGACGAACTGGGGATGAGTTCGCTCACAGGGTCCATCACACACTGCCGGGTACGCCACTCGACGAACAAGAACCAATGAAATAAATCACATTAGGCCTGGTCGCCGATGTGTTGGCACCAATTAAACCTAATTCCTCAATATTGTCAAGAAGAACGATAGCCACATCCGTGTAATTCGTGAATGATGACGTGCCGCGTACACGGGAAAACGCAACACGGATTTCCCAGGTATGGATGCAGGCCTGGTGCTGCCGGGGTTGCCTGAATGTTACAAAATAAAATTCCCAAGTTCGCTGTCATCTTTTGCCGACAGTTCTCGCGATGGATTTTCTAGCCGACTTCTATAGGTCAAAATTGGTACGCACCAAGGTTTGTTTGGTTTCTGAACCGATTTGGAAGTAGTCCACGCCAATGGTTGCCTTTTGAGTCTTACGCCAATTATCAAAGAACTAGATACTTGCGGCGCAGGGAGTGTTCCATGGAAAAAGCCATACGGGTCCTCGTGGCGAATCGTCCCCGTCTCTTGCGGGAGACTATTTTGACAACGTTCGCAGACCAACCCGACATCGAAATTGTCGGAGAGGTCGCTGACGAGTCTGAAATCATGGAGTGTGTAAAGAAAACGCTTCCAAATATTGTGGTCATCGCGCTCGATCAGCCGGGCAGTAGGCCGCGTGTTTGTGATGATCTACTTCGTGAGCATCCGGAAGTGCGCATCATCGCCGTGGCGCCGGCGAAGAATTACATCGTTTATTACTGGGCCTCGCTCGATATTCACTCCAGCGATATCGAGGCCTCTGAAGAAGGAATGTTGAGCGCTTTACGAGGATCGATGGTGACGGACCGAACGAATTGAAGAGTTCTAGGCCGGGTAATGGGGTGAAATAATGGGGAACCTCAAAAAATTGAAAAATATCATCTTGGGATTGGCTCTACCGTTCTTTTTTTGCGCACCGGTTCATGCGCAGCAGCAAGCAGATAAGCAACGATTGACGCGCGAACAAGCCCGGAACGCCAATGGTGTTGAACAATCGCCAGACTTTGCGCAGGAAAACCTAGGCCGGGTGGCGGCCTCCGCGACTCAGATTCGAGTCGTACTCGTTAAGGATGAAGGGCTGCTAGTGGAATTGAAACGGTGGGTAGCGAAAGAGGCTACCGATAACGGGCAGGTCGTCGAAGATTCGACACTTACGGATCAAGCAATTTTTGAACGATTGGAGCGGGACATCGCGTTTCGATCGATTGCGACGCGGCTCTTGCAGCGATATGGATACTTGACGCCGACGCCGAATCCAGATTCGGACTTTGCAAAAGAAAACGAATTGGTGCTCAAGGAGCGGGCGCGGCGACTGGTTCAGATTGAGGCGCAGGAAGATGCAGACGCACTTCGGCCGCAAAAGAACGATCGGGAACTCGAACGTACCGCGACGTGCGACCCTCGTCGAGACGAAGATTGTCAGCAGCAATCCCCTGCAGGTCGAAGCCAAACTACGCGCACTCCCGGCGGGATGTCGTCGCCAGAACCGAACCAGCAAGCGGTACCCGAACAACTGCCATTGCAGAGCCCGTCGCGGGTATTACGAGCGGATGGATTGCCGCAGGCGGTGGATCCGTTAGACGGTGGGAGTGGTGGCGCTTCTTCGCTGAACCTCGAATTGGCTTCCAGTTCGGTCAAGCGTGACGCCAATCCTTTGGGAGGTGGTTCTCAAGTTTTGGGCCAGGGGGCCATCGATGGCTCTCCCATTGGCCGTGACGTGCGCTCCTCGCCCAGTACGCCGGGGCGCGGCGACGGAGGACTTAACTCAGACAAAAGCGGAATGGAACGGTCTTCGCGGGGAAGTCCTCGTGCTGAAAGAACCAGTGAGGAAGATGTGTCGCCGGTGAGAATGGTCCACCGTGCGAATCCCTATTCCGACATTCCGTCTCTCTACGACATGTATGTGCAGGCATCCACACGCCAGCGGCCGCCTGAGCGTTTTGGATTGGACGTTTTCCGCAACACTTCGAATGACCCTGGAGCGATTCCCATGGATCTTCCGGTCGGTCCGGAGTATGTGCTTGGTCCGGGCGACAGTCTTGAAATTGATCTTTGGGGCGGAGTTTCGCAACGAATGTATCGGGTTGTCGATCGTGAAGGGCGCGTGTCACTGCCAGAGGCTGGACCGCTCCTTGTGAGCGGGCGAAGTCTGGGCGAGGTGCAACTCGCAGTGCAACAGGTGATGAGAACTGAGTATCGGGATGTCTCGGCAGATGTTTCTCTTTCGAAATTGAGAACGGTTCGTGTGTATGTAGTCGGGGATGTTGCGCAGCCCGGCGCGTACGACATCAGCTCGCTCTCTACTCCGCTTAACGCCTTGTTTGCCGCGGGCGGAGTAACGCCTCGCGGCTCGCTGCGCGCACTCAAACACTTGCGGGGCAAGCAGCTTGTGGAAGAGGTGGACGCTTACGACTTGCTCTTGCACGGCGTGCGGTCTGATATGAGCCGCTTGGAGAACGGCGATACGCTGCTCGTTCCTGCTTTGGGTCCGCAAGTGACAGTGGATGGAATGGTGCGGCGACCCGCTATCTATGAGCTGCACGGTGAGAATTCTCTTGCGGAGGTGCTCGAGCTCGCCGGTGGAATCCTTCCAACAGCGACGCTACGCCACATTGAGGTCCAGCGCATCGAAGCGCACGAGAAGCGCACCATGCTTACCCTCGATCTCTCGCCTACCGGTGACGCCGACTCGGCCAAAAAACAACTTGATGCATTCAAGATCAACGACGGCGATGAAGTACACATCTTTCCGATCGCTCCCTACAACGAAGATGCCATCTATCTTCAGGGACATGTTCTGCGCCCTGGGCGATTTTCCTACAAACAAGGGATGAACCTGGCTGACCTGATTGCGTCCTACAAGGATTTATTGCCGGAACCGGCGCCGCACTACGCAGAAATCATCAGGCTGAATCCGCCGGACTTTCATCCGAGCGTCGAAAGTTTCGATTTGACGGCAGCGCTCGCGAATCCAGCCTCCGGGCCGAAACTGCAGCCGCTTGATACTGTTCGCGTTTTCAGCCGCTACGATTTTGAGCCGGCTCCGGAAGTTTGGATTGGTGGGGAAGTGCGGGAGCCTGGGAAGTATCGCACTTCAGGTCAAGCGTACCTCAGAGACACAATCTACCTGGCTGGTGGGGTCACGCAGGATGCCTCGCTTGATTCCGTGCAACTTTTCCGAACACTGCCCGACGGTACCATGAAAATTCTGAGCGTTAATCTCCGCGAAGCTCTTGCCGGAAATCCCTTGGATAACATTTTGATTCAACCACGCGACCGGTTGATGATTCACCGCAATTCGGCTCGAGTGGATCCGCCAACGGTTTACATCACTGGTGAAGTGGCCAAGCCGGGCCGTTACCCACTCACAACCAACATGCGTGTCGAGGACTTGGTGCGAGTATCTGGCGGTGTAAAGCGTAGCGCCTACTTGGGAAGTGCGGATCTCGCGCGTTTCGATATGAGCGAGTCTAGAACGAATCCCAGCGATCTTCGGGAGCTGAACCTTACGGCAGCCATGAATGGAGATGAGAAGGCCGACATACCTCTTCGCGACGGCGACATTCTGACGGTCCGGCAGCTTCCGCGTTGGACCGACATCGGTGCAGCCATGACGGTGCGTGGGGAAGTCGTGCACCCGGGCACCTACGGCATTGAGGCTGGAGAGAGGCTGAGCTCCGTCTTGGCGCGAACCGGTGGGTTTGATTCGGAAGCCTACTCCTATGGGGCCGTTTTGATGAGGCGCGAAGTGCGTGAGCTGGAGTTGAAGTCTCATATGGAGCTTGTGCAGAGGGTCAAGGCGGAGCAGGTAACGCTCAAAGAGTTGCCGGAGACAACTGCTGATCAGAAGAACGCTAAGTTGACGGCAATCGGTCAGGCTGAAGCAGCTCTAGTTCAACTGCAAGCGAGCGCCCCGATCGGCCGCGTGGTAATCCATATTTCGCCAGATGTGAAGAGTTGGCAAAACACCGCGGCAGACGTGCAAGTTCGCGACGGCGACGTTCTTTTTGTTCCTAAGAAAGCAGGCTACGTAATGGTGAATGGGCAAGTGTTCAATCCAACGGCCATCAGTTATAGGCCAGGCCACAGCGCCAAGTGGTATCTCAGCCAAGCTGGCGGTGTGACCCAGATCGCGGATAAGAAGGCGGTATTCGTGATCCGCGCTGACGGCTCGGTGATCGCGGCGAAAAACAACAGCGATGGTTGGTGGGGCGGCGATCCGATGAGCGCAACCTTGCGGGCGGGGGACACAATCGTTGTGCCCGAAAAGGCGCCGAAGATCGGCGGTACTAACTGGGCACTGATCTTGCAATCCGTGTCAGCGGCTTCGTCTGTAGCCTTGGCAGCGGCGTACCTTCATCCGTGACAAAGGGTGCTCATGATGCGGAGGTGTTTAATCGTGATGGTGTTTAGCTGTGCGGCGTCGAGTCTAACGCTGAGCGCGCCCCAAGCTAGGCCGGTGCCGCCGCAAGCCCAGGAGCAAGGCGGGGAGGAGCCAAAAGAGAGCAGTTCGCTCGCAGGAGCAAAGGAAACGAGTGCGGGGAAGAAAATCGTTCCCGATCCGGATTCGGAGTTTAACGCGGCCCCACCTTGGAGCTTCAAGGGGTTAGGGAAGGAATTCTTGCAAGACCAAGAACAAATCTGGACGAGTCCCGCAAAGCTTCGATTGTCGGATGCCCAGTGGTTAGTGCCAATGAGCGGGATTACCGCGGGCCTTTTCGTGACAGATTACGACTACAGCAAGAATTTGTCGCACAACCCCTCGACGACTAGCCATTACGTCACAATTTCTAATGCCGGAATCGGTGCGCTCATCGGGGGCGCGGGCGGGATGTGGCTGCTGGGCCACGTCAAGCACAACGAACACTGGAGCGAGACCGGATTTCTGGCCGGTGAGGCGGCATTGAATAGCTTGATCATGGTCGAATCGCTCAAATATCCGCTTGGGCGTGAACGGCCATACCAAGGAAACGGCACCGGGCCGTTCTTTCAAGGCGGTACATCGTTTCCCTCGGAGCACGCGGCGGCGGCATGGTCAATAGCCGGAGTTGTGGCTCACGAGTTTCCCAGCCCGTATGTCAAAATTATGGTCTACGGCCTCGCCTCTTTGGTGGACTACTCGCGGATTCATGGACGCCAGCATTTTCCGTCTGATGTCTTCGTCGGAAGCATGATGGGCAACTTCATCGGACAGAATATCTACAGCCGAAATCATGATCCTGGGTTAGGCGGGGAAGCATGGAAATCGATCAGCCAAATGTTCCGCAGCGAAGGGAACCTCACGCCGAGCAATATGGGTTCACCGTATGTCCCAATGGATAGCTGGGTCTATTCCGCATTCGAGCGCCTCGCAGCAATGGGCTATGTGAACAGCGGAATGTTTGGGATGCGCCCTTGGACACGCCTGGAATGCGCCCGATTGCTCAACGAGTCCGAAAATCGCCGCATCGAGGACAGCAGTTCATCGGAAGCGGCGCGAACGTATGTGCAATTGTCGAAGGAATTTGCGGGCGAGTTAGAAGAGATAAGCGAAGGCGAGAACCGAGTAGCGAAAGTGGAATCGGTCTACACCAGCGTTACGGGAATCTCCGGGCAGCCTCTCACTGACGGATTCAACTTTGGACAGACGATCATCAATGATTACGGCAGGCCATACCAAGAGGGATTGAATTCCGCCAATGGGTTCTCCGCCTGGGCGACCGAAGGGCACCTCGTTGTTTACATTCGCGCAGAGTACGAACATGCCCCTTCAGCTCCTGCGTTACCCGAAAGCGCTCGGCAATTCATATCCACCAGCAACGATCTTCCATCAGGTGCTCCCCCCACGCCATTCGCGGCGGTGAATCGTTTTCAATTATTGGACTCCTACGTAGGCCTGAATTTCTACAATTGGCAGATCACCTTCGGGCCACAAACTTTGTGGTGGGGGCCCAGCCTGGGTGGCCCATTGATGTTCAGTGATAACGCCGCACCTGTGGACATGCTTCGCATCAACCGGGTCTCGCCGTTCAAGCTTCCCAGCATCTTGGGTTGGCTGGGGCCTTGGCGCATGGAGGCGTTTCTCGGGCAGCTTACGGAACATGATTTCGCGTTCCGAGTCAACACGGGGCTGGTAGGCCAGTTTGGACAACCTTTGGGTCGTCAACCCTTTTTAGATGGAGCCAGATTCAGTTTTAAGCCGTTACCCGATTTTGAGCTCGGTTTTTCTTTTACCGCGGTTTTTGCAGGCGGTACAACTCCGTTGACTGCCCAATCCTTTGTTAGGACCTTCTCCATCGCGCCACAGTGCGGCACTTGCACCTCGAGGCCCGGCCCTGGCGACCGCCGGTCAGGGCTCGATCTTACGTTCAGAATCCCGCATGTCAAAAATGGTTTGAATTTTTACACTGAAGCTTTTGTCGAAGACGAATATTCGCCCATCGCGTACTGGCGGAATGCTGCGACTTGGTCTGGGTTGTACCTGGCGCAAGTTCCCAAACTCAATAAGTTGGATTTTCGAGTCGAGGCTGGTTATACGGATCTCCCCAGCGGCCTTGAAAACGGTACTCCTCAATCCCACTATAGTCCTGGCGTTTTCTACTCCAACTTCCTGTACCCCGACGGCTCCTATACCAATGACAATAATCTGCTTGGAAACTGGATGGGCAGACAGAGCCAGGGCTTTCAAGCATGGAGTAACTACCGATTCAGTCCCCGAAGTTTTATTCAGGCCAGCTTCCGACATCAAAAGGTGAGTCATCAATTTATGCCCGGTGGGGGCTCGCTTACGGATGCGGCGCTGAGTGCTAATGTGTGGCTCCGCAACGACTTAAGCGTGTCCGGCTCTGTTCAGTACGAATGCTGGTTATATCCGGTCATCACTCCTGGAGCCCAGACCAACATAACGACATCTTTGCAGTTGGTCTTCTGGCCGGAATCTTGGCACAAGTAGATCGAAACCAATTAACGAAAGGGATGAAGTAAATGCTGGATCAAGATAGCGGAAGAGAGCAAAGGAAAGGACGAGGCTTAGGAGAATCGTGACGCAGACAGCTGCCAAAACCCAGATTGAGGCGGCGATACCGCCGGTCATCGACGAACTTCCCGTGCAGGAAGTCTCGCTCGAAGAGGCACGCGAGCGGCAGGCGAAACTCCTCCGTTTACTCTGGGACAGACGACGCTCACTTATCAGAGCTTCCGCAATTGCTCTTCTCGCGTCGACGCTTGTGGCATTCTTGATTCCAAAGTCATTTACATCGGTGACCCAGCTGATGCCGCCCGACGCTCAGTCGTCTTCGGGTATGGCAATGATGGCTGCGATGGCCGCGAAGAGTGTAGGGGGCCTCGCCGGCATGGCGGGTGATTTGCTCGGATTGAAAAGTTCCGGTGCACTATTCATCGGCGTACTCAGAAGCCAGACCGCGCAGGATCGCCTGATTCAAGAGTTCGGACTACAAAAAGTTTACGGGCTCTACGGTAAGACATCGAGAACGGATGCACGGAAAAAACTGGATGAAAATACTTCGATATCGGAAGATCGCAAGAGTGGCATTATCTCCATTAGTGTTACCGACCACGATCCCAAGCGCGCCACTGATCTCGCCAACGGCTACGTAGACCAATTGAATTCGCTCGTGGCGGAGCTCTCAACTTCCGCAGCGCACCGCGAGCGCGTGTTCTTGGAAGATCGTCTCAAAGTCGCAAAGCGTGATCTCGACGATGCCGGGGATCAGCTCGCACAGTTTTCCAGCAAGAACAATACGCTGGACATCCAGACTGAAGGTAAAGCCATGCTCGACGCGGCAGGAACGCTCGCTGGGCAGCTCATCGTCGCGCAGTCGGAGCTCGAAGGCCTTCGCCAGATCTATACCGACAACAATCCTCGCGTCCGTTCCCTTAACGCACGCGTCGGCGAACTCCGCAAACAGCTCGACAAGCTGGGCGGCACGCCCGCAGATGCAGCCAAAGGTGCTAAGTCTTCGGCAGAAGTTTCCAACGGCATGCCTTACCCCACGATTCGGAGCCTGCCCCTGCTCGGCGCCAAATATGCGGATTACTACCGCCGCGCAAAAATCCAGGAAACCGTTTTCGAGCTTCTGACCGAGCAATATGAGCTCGCCAAGGTGGAAGAAGCCAAAGAGACTCCCAGCGTTAAAGTGCTGGACCCGGCGCAAGTTCCGGAGAAGAAATCGTTCCCTCCTCGGTTATTGATCATGTTCCTTGGAACATTTTTGGTTTTGTCAATGTCTGTGGTCTGGGTGTTAGGGGCAGAACACTGGCGCACCGGGGACCCGGACGATCCTCGCAAGATTCTTGCGAAGGAAGTTGTGGCGTCCCTAAAGACGCGAGCGCACTGGTTCTCGCGGAACGGCGCTGGACCCAGCGCAAAGAAAGATATGGATTTGGACCGGTTCGACGATCTCCAGCCGCGTCATGGCGGGTCCGAGAAGTAGCAGAATCGGTTGTAATGAAAAGAAAATAAGTGGGTTAGGTCACAGACAGCCCTGTAAGTGACGGGGCGAAGCTGTGTATAGGATGTTAGGGGAAGATCGCAATGCATCACATCGCGCTAGAACCAGAATCAAGGGCGGCACTTGGATCGCAGCTTACTACGGCTATGACGCAGCTGCATTGGTACGCCGCATATACTTCCGCAAACCATGAAAAAAAGGTCTCTGTTGAATTAGGACGCCGAAGCGTGGAAAGCTTTTTGCCGCTCTATAGTTCCGTGCGGCGCTGGAAAGATCGCAGAGTACAGCTCGAAATGCCTCTCTTTCCAGGATATGTGTTCGTCCGCCTTGCGCTGACCGAGCGTCTCCGCGTACTTCAGGTGCCCGGTCTGGCGAAGTTGGTCGGGTTCGGTGGCCTGCCGGTAGCGCTTCCCGATGAACAGCTCGAAGCACTGCGCGCCGGATTGAACGGGCAGTCGTGTGCCGAACCTCATCCTTATCTCAATGTAGGCAGGCGCATACGAATCGTGCGAGGCGCATTTCAGGGGACAGAGGGCATCCTGGTGCGCAAGAAGGGAGTCTTTCGCGTGGTTCTTTCCCTGGAACTTATTATGCGGTCGATTTCCGTCGAGATGGACACTGCGGACGTCGAGCCAATTTTCCAGAAGGAGCGGCACGTTTAAGGGGAGGCGATGCAGGTTAACATTAACACTCCTCCACCCCCGTTTTTTCGTAAACGCTCATTCTAAACGTAGTTAAAGTCCTTTGTTTTGATACAGCTTTGCAAGTGTTGATACCGCAGGAGTTATTGGAGTGGCAGGATAAAGGCAACAGTGTCGGAACGGGAAGATCCGGGCGGGACCAGCGAGTTGTGGCGCAAATTTCACAAACAATGATAGCACAAGAGTTACGACATGTCCAGGATATCTTGCAGGCCGCGGGGCGCAGTAATATTCAATGATGACCGAAACTCAGGGAAACATCGCGGTGCTCGGCGAGGAGCAACCAGCCGTCAGGCCTGCCGCAGCAGCGCGCTTTTCCAGCCGGCGCGCGTATGCGCAGACGTTCGCAGCGACGGCGGCGATCCGTTGCATGGGAGTCGTTTCCGGGGTTCTGGCGGCGCGCTTGCTTGGTCCGGCAGGGCGCGGGGAATTAGCAGTCATCATCTTCTTGCCTATGCTGCTGTTACAGCTCGGAGAGTTGGAGTTACCGCGCAGCCTGGCGTACGAAGTGAGCCGGGTGGAGGAGATTCCACGCGAGGTGGTGGCCACGAGTTTTTGGCTTGCTGCAGGGCTGGGACTGCTGCAAGCAATGTTGCTGGCGGTGCTGCTGCCTTGGTATCTGCCGGCGGACAAGCTGCACCTTTTGGGGGATTCGCGGTGGTTCATGCTGTATTTGCCCGCGGCGTACGTCACGGCCACGCTGATGGGCAGCGATCAGGGACGGGGGCGGTTTGGACGGTTCAGTGTTTTGCTGGCGCTGCCGGGGGCTCTTTATGTGGTTGGGATCCTGGCCGTGTGGGCCATCGGGCACGTTTCGCCGGGGGCGTTTGCCGGAATGCTCCTGGCGGCGGCACTTCTTGTCACCGGAGTGCGCACGCAGATGGATTGGGGGTCCATTTCGCCGCGACTGGTGGACTGGACGATCGCACGGAGGCTGTTGAAGCGCGGCTGGAGCTTCTACTTGCCAACGGTGGCCAGTAACGCGCTGTACCGCGCGGACATGTTCATCCTAGTGCGGCTAGCCCCCAGCGAGGCCATCGGGCTGTACGCAGTGGCGCAGGCGATTGCGCTTGGACAGATTGGGGCGGTGAACCCGTTCATTCAAGTGGGATTTTCCGCAGTGGCGGGGGAAACGGACCCGGCAAAGGCTTTGCAGACGCTGGGACGACACTTCCGTTTAGCGCAACTTGTCGTGATCAGCACCGGATTGCTTGCGGCCGCAGTAACTCCCTGGTTGGTCCGGCTAATGTTCGGCGCGCAATTTACCGGCGCGGTAACCACGGCCTACCTGCTGATCGGCGCGACAATGTTCTCGGGCATGGAGCAGGTACTGGAGCAGGGGTTACGCGCCGCAGATCACCCCCGGCCAGGCATTCTCTCAAATTTGCTAGGGCTTGCGCTGCTCATCGGCATGGGGATTCCGGCATGCCTGCACTACGGCATCGCCGGTCTTGCGGCCGCCGCGATGGCGGCTCAACTTTTTAACTTTGTAGTTCTGATCGGCTTCTGCGTGGTAGGGCTGAAGATGTCGGCGAGGGATTTCTGGGCGTTCGATGCGTCCTCCTTTAACGAACTCGGCTCGGTCGTCAGGTCTTTAATCAGGCGACGGTTTCAAGGATGAATCGGGAATTGAACGGCAAGTCGAATCCGGTGCATGTGGATTGTGATCATGACGGAAACTGAATCGAAACCACTTTTTACCGTGATCATTCCCACGAAAGACCGGGCGGAATATCTTCACCATACGCTCCGAACGTGCTCGGATCAGGACTATGAAAACCTGGAAATCATCGTTTCTGATGATGGAAGTTCCGACAACACGGAGGCGGTGGTGCTGGAGGCTGCCCGGAAGGACCCGAGGATCAAGTACATCACACCAGGTTCCGTGGGGATGCGAGACAATTTCGAGTTCGCTCTTGATCATGTGAAGCCAGGGTATGTAATCGCGCTAGGAGGCGACGATGGCATCCTCCCCTATGGCATTAGCCAGATGTGGAGGGCGTTAAAAGAGACGGGGATGGAGCTCCTGACCTGGCGCCAGCTGCACTTCGCCTATCCGGCTGCGCGATCGGGCAAAGGGCTGTTGGGCTTGTACCGAGCGGGCAAATCAAAGATCCTGCGTTCCAGCGAATATTTAGCGAGACAGGTTAAGGACTTACATTACAACAATGATTTCGAATCCCCGATGTTCTATGTCAAAGGGGTAGTTGCGACGAAACTCGTCGAGCGGGTTCGAAGCCGAACCGCGGACGGCCGATTCTATGTTTGCCCGACACCAGATGGATTTTCCGGAGTCGTCCTGGCAGGGGAGGTTGAGCAATATGCCTTTTCGGGGATTCCGCTCACGATCTCGGGGATCTCGCCAACCTCCCAGGGCATGGCCTACCTGGCGGAGGGAAACGAGGGCAAGAAACTCTCGGATTCCTTCTACCGCGCGGTTTCCAATGTGTCCATGCATCGAGATCTCGCCTCGCAGCCATACTCCCCCTTGATCGCCCTGATGACTGCGGACTACCTGCTTACGGCGAAAGACCTGCCGGGGTGGCCGGGGCATGTTCCTGCGATCGACTACAAGAACTTGTTAATGAAAGGGCTGGCAGAATTGGCGAGTGGGGTGTACGCGGAAGACCGAATCAAGCGGGAACTCGTCATTCTGCACAAGATAGCCCAGTACCACGGGCTTGAGGAATTCTTCCGAGGGAAGGTCAGGGGAATGAGGCGTGATCAATCCCGAAAGCCTTTTGCGGGGAATGGGATCACACCCAACCAGGTTTTGCTGGATTGCGATATGTTCCAGATCCACAACATTTTCGATGCCGGATATATTTCCTATTTTGTGTACCAGCTTCTATCAAAAATAAACTTTGCTACCATTAAAAATATTATTGCCGATTCAGTGAAATATAAAATGCTGAAATTGCGAAAGGGCGATAGCTTTCCACCCGAGTCGGAGTGGATTCTAGAAGCCTGATACAGGCGGATTCTGTCTTGGGGAGATTGTATATGCCCTTTGCTTCGGCACGCGGTGCGCCAGCGGGAAGTAGAAAGCTCATAGCGAAAGGGATTGGTGTCTACGCTTTACTTTGGTTTGTTGCGTTTCTGTTTATGCCGACTTTTTTCCGTCAAAACCTGCAGATTTTGCTTCCGACTTGTTTTACTTTAGCGATATTTTTGTATTTTTCCTGGCGCCTTTGGTTGCAGGTCCAAGATAATATTTTTGGAGAAATTGGTTTTATTTATCTGGCGTTCGCTGTGGCTTATACGGTGTTCCCGGCCTATGGATTCTTGACGCTAGACGCTCTTGCGTCCGGGGCCGGATTTCAGGAACTAGCAGTCCTTGCTCCGGATCAGGGCCAGCTCGGCCCGCAGCTTTGGCGCCAGGTTCTATTTATAGCCGCCATAGCGCTTGGATATCTGCTCTTTCGCGGCAGGCGTGCGCCGAAATTTGATTCATTAAAAAATTTGGGTTATGCGGAAAAGCCGGTCATTCGCATTTTACTTGTCGTCATAATTCTGAGTGTTATCGGGCTCTGGGTTCTTTCTGCTCCCGTGGACACATATGTTGACAACTACACGAGATACGACAATCTCTCCTGGACCGCCAGGCGCGTAGTAACAATTTGCGATGTCCTTAAGACGGGTGGCACTTTTGTATTGTTAACGCTCATGTTTAGAAACTACAAGCGATACCGCTTGTATATCTGGTCCTTTGTCCTGCTGCGGGCTATCTATGAGGTTCAGTTTTCACTTGGTTCCAGAATTGAGGCGTTCACGATTGTGGTCGCGGCCCTATTGCTGTACCACTATTCCGTTAAGAAAATTACTCTTAGCAGAGGGCTCATCGCAGCGCTGGCATGTGGGCTGGTTTTTTCAGTCATTGAGACGGTACGATTCGCCGATTTTAATTTTTCAGTGTTGAAAGATACTGAATTTCAGGCAGCCGGGATGCCAGCCGCGGAACTAGGGGCTGTCTATGTTCCGGGATTTCACTTGTACTCGGAGCGCTCCGCGGGCACGCTACCGCCAGTTCCGTGGCCCGTGTTCTTCAATGATTTTATTTCCCTCGTACCGCTGGTGGATCAGACGAAATGGCACCCGATGTATTGGTACGCGAGAAATTACTTCCCCCATGCAGTCGTGCCACCCCTAACATTAGGTCCAATTGCCGAGAGCGCTTTGTGGGGAGGGGAGATCGGTTTGGCTATTCTGGGCTTTATAAACGGCGTTTTATTCGCATTCCTGATGCGATGGTTCGCAAAAGATGGAGGGAAATGGCAAGTAATGACGATTTTTGTGTTTTGTTATTCGACATGCATTATGTGCCTAAAATACTCGATCTTTTATCATCTTCCGCTTCTTGAGAAGGTCATCTTACCCGTCGTGTTCATTGTGTCGGTTCTCGCGAACAACATTCAGAGGAGCACGAAAGCCACGCGCGCACTCCTAAGCGTGAGTCCTGCGCACTAGGATTTCCTTGGGCGCGGAGCTGTTTTGAAAATGAGCCTGGGATCGCGCTCTCAAGGAAATCGGGCGCTAAACAAAGGAAATAGGCAATGAAAGAATTAGCGAAAAAACTCACAGAACTGATTTTGCCGGAACGAATTCAATTACCTATTCGTTATCATTACCATAAGGTAATGGGCCATCTCGATGCTGAGATGCTCTTCGTTGACAAATTACTTAGTCAGAGAAGAAGATTCATCGACATTGGAGCAGACGGCGGAATTTATTCTTTTCATTTCTCTTCTTCATTTAATATTGTTGAAACGTTTGAGCCGCGAGGCGAGATTACGCATCGATTAAGATCGCTGGGTAAAAATTCTGTGGTGGTTCACAATGTTGCTTTATCAAGCTTGGAAGGGGAGCTAAAATTGTTTGTACCCTTGTGTGATTCTTCTCTGGCCTCGATAGAAACTCGTGAAGGTCCTTGCGAAGAGAGATTGATTAAGGTTAAGCGACTTGACGATTACGATTTTAGCGACGTCGATTTAATAAAAGTTGATGTGGAGGGGCACGAAGAAAGTGTGTTAGCGGGAGGAATGAGAACAATTGAAATAAATAGGCCGGTGCTAATCGTCGAAATTGAGCAGAGGCATATCAAGAAGCCTATAGAAGAAGTATTCCGAAAAATGTTATCACTGGGCTATGACGGGTTCTACTTGGAGAATAATAAGCCCAAGAGTATTGACAGTTTTGCATACGCAGTTCATCAAGAGCCTTTTCTTGCGGATGTTATGAATAAGCGATACGTAAATAATTTTATATTTACTCCATGTCATACATAGTGGGATATGTAGATCGCGGTTGCACAAAGTGCTCCCCAGCGTGAGTAACCTCCATGGAAGTGTACTTACAAACGACAAGTTTAGCCGCGAGATGTTGCTCTTGCGGAGGCTCGACGGACTTAGCAAATGAGTAGTCGTGTTCTCCTGCTATTTTGCCTGTTGGCCCCTGTCGCGCACGCTCAGGTAGGCGGCAGAGTGACTGTCGGAACGTTTGCAACAAGACCGACGACTTGTTCGGCTGGCGATTTGTACGTTACATCCGACACAAATCTGATCTACCAGTGCGGGCCCGCCAATACCTGGACAATGGCCCCAAATCTTAATGCGGCTAACGCCTTTGCAGGCAATAACACCCACATCGGGACCGAAACATTTGCAAACATCAATGGTGTTGTAACGGTAGACGGCACGAAGTACGCTATGACCGACACGGGGATTCAGGCAGCGGCGACGGCGCTTTGTGCTAACGCGCCTGTTGGCGGCACCCTTTATCTGCCCACCGGGAATTACGCTATCTCAACCGGGAATATCCTCATTGCATGCCCCATGAGCATCGTAGGTTCCGGGTACGGAACGAACCTGAACGTCATCAGCAGTATAAGCTCCACATCCGACGTGTTCGTAGTCAACCCGACTTCCAACGGAGATTTTATCCATTTCTCCGATTTTTCCATCAACAATGCGGGTTCCAATGGGCGATACGGCATCCACTTGAACGGAGCCAGCGCCGTCATCCAGCACATCACTATCGAGCGCGTGCTTATCAATCAGATGGGAAGCTACGGAATCTACGCCGAAGGCAGTGGTGCAGGAGAGGGCACGCCCCGGCTGCTTAACGTTGACAAATCCACGGTTTTCGGAGGATTCGTTTGCACGAACTGCGGCGACACAGTGCGGCTGCTCAACAGCGAATTTATCGGAGTAGGTAAAATAGATTTTCTCGGTTTCCAGCCGGGATCTTCGACGCCCATCGTCGATAAGGATAATATTACGCTGACCGGCGGCGTGCATTTTGGACCAGGCACAGTGGGCTGCGTATTCACGAACAATGAAGAAGAAACCGTCAATTTCACGGGCGGAAATTGGACGGGCTCGAACGGGGCAATGCTCGATCTCGATGGCAGTTCATCGGCTCCTATACAGGATTGCAAGGTCGTCGGCAACAGTTTCCAGACGCCTTTGACGGGTATAGCGATTACTGCTGTTCGGGTCAACTATGCCAATTCTGCCAATATTCACGACAATCGCATTGGTCGTGGTGTCTTCAGCGGTTCACAGGACTTCAATTGGACTGGAAAGCAAAACACCCCGATGCTCGGCTGGAATGAACTGTGTGGCACGCTTGGCACCTGCACACTTGTGAATAGCGGGAGCACGTTTAACATTAGCGGCGCGGGGGCTTGCGCCACATTAATAAATCTCGCTGGAAATAATTACTCTGGAACGATCAAATGTACGGGCGTGACCGGAGCGAGCACCATTACGATTACGCCGGGAACAAACGCCCCTGATGGCTGGAACTGCAAAGGGTCTACTGACCTAACGACTCCGGCGAATCTTCTTGCTCAGTCAGCCAGTTCGACCACGAGCTGTACCTTGAGCGGAACGGTGAACACGAACGACGTATTAACGTGGGTATCTGTAGCTTTTTAGAGAAGTAGGCAGATGCAGGGGCGCACGTGGTTGGGACTGATTTTTGTACTTTGCGCCCTAAGGCTGGCCTAAACCTAGGGGCAAGTCAGAACTTGGATGAGTTAGGAAACCGCGAGAACCAAAGGGAGATGGCGGACGTGAAGAGACTCAAGCTCCCGATTCCTGCTTGCAATGCGGGTGCTCCCAGCTGAGCTACACGCTCACGGGGCGCAAGCTCAATTGTGGCGCATGATTATTCGGAGTCTAGTTTCACTCGAGCGATGAAAGCGCGATCCTGTTTTGACGAAGAGGCTAATACTTACAAGGGCTTGCGAGGTTGCCCCCGATGTCCGAGTGGAGAAGATCGCGGAGACGCTTTCTTCCCTGGGGCACAGTGTTTCGGTGCTTGCCTGGAACAGGGGGGATAAGCTTCCCGAGCGGGAAAGCAGAAGTTTCGGCGAAATCAGGCGATTGCGAATCCGAGCGGGATACGGCTCTGGGATAAAGCTACTGCCGAAGATGCTCTGGTTTTGGCTGGTGCTTTTTGTAAGTCTGCTTAGGGAGCGCTTCGATGCAGTGCATGCCTGTGACTTCGATACGCTTCCGCCGGCGCTCCTCGCTGCCAAGCTGAAGGGTAAGAAAGTCGTCTACGACATTTTTGATTTTTACGCGGAAGGAGGAAGCGTTCCTCGAGCTTTGCGCCCGGCAATTCGATTCGCTGAGAAACTGCTTATGCGACTGGCTGACTCCGTGATTGTGGTTGACGAAGTCAGGCTTCCGTACCTGCCAGACGGCGTGAGAGCAAGGGCCGAGATCGTGTACAACTCGCCGCCCGATATGCTCGGCAGTTTGCAAGTTTCGGCTTTCCCCAGGGTGCCGGCCAAGAATTCCGAATTCAGGGTGGTCTATTCGGGCAATTTGATCGAGGGGCGTTACATCCTCGAGACGGCCGAAGCGGTGAGCCGTTTGGATGGAACAGAGATGATCATCGCCGGTTTCGGGCCGAAAGAGTTTGTAGACAAGGTCATTGCCAAGGCCAGCGGGTATGGAAATGTCTCCTATATCGGTAAGAACTCCTCACTGAGTGAGTCGCTGGCGCTGGTTTCGACTGCGGATGCGGTTTTCTCCCTAAATGATCCTACGATCCCTAACAACAAGATGATGAGTTCGAACAAGCTGTTCGAGACGATGATGCTTGGCAAGCCGGTCGTCGTAAACCGCGGTACGTCCATGGAGGAAAAGGTTAGAACGTTCCATTGCGGGTTGGTGATAGAAAACGGAAACCTCGAATCACTCGCCAGCGCGCTGCGTTTCCTGAGAGAAAAGCCCAGCACGGCGCGGCAAATGGGAGAAAACGGCCGTCGCGCCTATGAAGAATTCTACGATTGGAAATTCATGACCGAGAGGCTCGCGAAGCTCTATCAATGAGATTTTTTTTCGCACCGAATAACCGGATTTTCCAGTTCGGTGTAGAGAGATCTCCGTCCCGCGCGGAGGCGGTTGCCGACGGCGTGGCGAACGAGAAGCTCCTCCAGTCACGGAGATGTCTGGCTGAGGCCGATCGGCTACGGGTAGGCGCGGCGCAACGTATAAGCCTTTAAATTCTCGAAAAACTTAGTTGGGGGGCGTGCGGTCATTTTCGAGCAGTGAAGCTCCGGCAGTGCAATTCGCGCAGTAAGGATCAGGCAGCAAAAAGTGATTCACCTTTGGAGGAATCGCATGACAAAAGTACTGGTAGTGGGAGGCGCAGGATACATCGGAGGAGCGGTGACGGAGCTGCTGACGACGGTGAGGGTGCCGTTTACGGTTTATGACAGCTTGATCTACGAGCCGCACTACTTGAAAAAGCTGGATTTCGTGCGCGGGGACGTGCGAGACACGGAGAAGTTGAAGACACTGCTGGCGGGCTATACGCATGTGATTTGGCTGGCGGGCATCGTGGGTGACGGCGCCTGTGAGGTAAATCCGGAGTTCACACTGGAAGTGAATCAACAAGCGGTGCAGTGGCTATCAGAAAATTATCATGGAAGAATCGTGTTCACATCGACGTGCTCGGTCTACGGACAATTTGATGATGAAGTCGACGAGGAATCGCCCGTGCAACCGTTATCGCTGTATGCCAAGACCAAGCTCGCCGGGGAGGGCTACCTACAACAAGAGAACAGCCTGATTTTCCGGCTGGGTACAGCATTCGGAGTCTCCGACACGTATTCGCGCCCGCGGATGGACCTCGTCGTGAATTATATGAGCGCAAACGCGCTGACCAAGGGAGAACTCTCGGTGTTCGGGGGCACACAATGGAGGCCCCTGGTCCACGTGAAGGACATTGCCCAAGCAATCGTACACAACCTGGAGCGCCCGGTGCGTGGGGTGTACAACATTGCGGCGCAGAATCTACAGATTAAAGACCTAGCCGGCATCGTGAGCGAAATGACAGGCTGCAAGGTGAAGCACACGGAACAAAAATTTCAGGACCAGCGCAATTATCACGTAAGTACCAAGAAAGCATTGCGGGACGAAATCTTTAACCCGCATACGATGCGCACGGTGCAAGACGGGGTACGGGAAATATCGGAGTTGGTAGCACGCGGTCGAATCAAGCAGACGGAGAGCGATGTTTACTTCAACGTTCGGCACGTTGAAAGACTAAAGGCTTATGGCCAATTCGCCTGAGGTTCCAAACATTGTGAAGGGTGGGCTCGCGACGGACGATCGCGGCCAGCTTTCGTTCGTGAACGGCTTTTCGTTTGCGAATATACAGCGGTTTTACATGGTCGAAAATTTCTCAACGGATGTAGTGCGTGCTTTCCACGGCCATTTGAAAGAAGAAAAATTTGTCCTAGTCGTGTCCGGTGCAGCGATCGTTGCTGCGGTATACTTTGGAGCCCCGGACAAACCGAAGCTGGACTCCAAACCACACAGGTTTGTGCTGTCCGACAGACAACCACAGATTCTTCATGTCCCGTCGGGGTACGCCAACGGCTTCCGCCCGTTAGAGCCTGGGACGAAAATCATGTTCTTCTCCTCTGCAACGCTTGAGGACTCGGCCAAAGATGATTACCGGTTCCCCTTCGACCATTGGGGAAAACATGTTTGGGATGTAGAGTCCCGGTGACCGCTGCTTTATTTGGGGGCTTAAAAGGATGAAGAGAGTTCTCCTGCTAGGTGCTACAGGAATGCTGGGAAGCGCGGTCTATGGTGTTCTAAATAAGAAATACGATTTGGTCTTGGGCATCCGAAATTTAGAGAAACTTACATTACTCGAGAAATCCTACGGATCAACTAACGGACATACCGTGCTCCCCTTCGATGCGGCCTCAGTCTATCAAGACTACGCGGCAAAAAAGGGAGGTCCGGGCCAGTACATGAGCGAATTCCTTCGCCGGGTTGGGGAAGTCGATCACGTGATCAACGCTGTGGGCGTGACGATTCCATTTTCAATGCGCGAACCGGCGCTAACATTCTTTGTAAACGGAGCGCTCCCGCGCATCTTGGCTGAGGCCTTTGGAGTAAAACTGATTCATATCACGACCGACTGCGTTTACAGCGGGAAAGAAGGTTTTCCTTACGATGAGAATTCTCCGAAATCGCCGACTGATCTTTATGGACTCTCGAAGAGTTTAGGCGAACCGGCCAACTGCTTGACCATTCGCACGTCTATCATTGGGCGAGAGCTAGACGGTTTCACAGGGCTTTTGGAATGGTTCCTGCAGCAAAACGGGAAAACGATTACGGGGTTTGCCGAGCATTATTGGAATGGCATTACCACGCAACAGTTCGGGAAATTGTGTGATCGAGTTATGCAGTCGCCCGATTCGTTTCCCCGCCGTGGCGTTTACCATGTATTTTCCACTGTCGTGTCGAAGTACGAGATGCTTCTTGCCTTTCAACGCAAGTATGGAATTCGGTGCACAATCAAGGCAGACAATGAAAACAGGCTCAATCGTTCAATGTCGTCAGTAAAAGAATTAAACCGGCTATTACAAGTTCCATCTTTTTCCGACATGGTGGAAGACCTGGAGCCCTGAAGCAAGATGGCCAAGAACTTCAAACTCGTCACATTCCTCGGAATTCGGCCAGACATCATTCGAATGCACAAGCTGCTCGCCATGCTCGAGAGCGGCCAGAAGCGGCATGGCTATCGGCACATTTACGTGCACTCCGGCCAGCACTTTGATTTTCAATTAGATGGCGTCTTTCATAAGCAGCTACATGTCAAGCCCCCAAAATTGAACTTGCGAATCGGAAAAATTCTCAAGAGAACCGGAAAAACTGGCCATGTTCACCAGTCCGCGCTCCTTTTTCAAAAGACGGCCGAGATGATCGAGCGTTTGCGCCCTGATGCCGTGCTCTATCTGGGCGACACAAATACAGTCCTGTCCGCCATTATCGTGGCTAAGTACAACATCCCCGTGATCCACATCGAAGGCGGCGGCCGGAGTTTTGACTGGCGCATGCCTGAGGAAAAAAACAGGATTGTCATAGATCATCTGTCGGACCTCGTCTACTGCTACTTAGATCGCTACAAGCAACTCCTCGTAAGCGAAGGGATCCCAGAGTTTCGTATCGTCACTGTCGGCAATATCATCGTGGATGCGCTATCCAGTTTTCTTCCCGCCGCTGAGAAGAGTTCCATACTTGATCGCTTGAGGCTCAAGAATGGCGAATACGCCCTTTGCACTCTGCATCGTGAGGAGAACATCGATAACAGTGATGCGCTCATCGCGAAGCTGAAAGGACTACAGCAACTTTCTAAGACGCTGCCGGTTTTACTCCCCATGATGCCCAGGCTGAAAGCGCGCATCCGCAGCAATGGATTCAACCGCCTATTAAGCAATTCCAAGATCATCACGACAGAACCATTAGGGTTCATCGAGTTTCTGAAGCTTGAAAAGGCGGCGCGCCTGATTGTGACTGACAGTGGGACTGTGCAAGAGGAAGCTCTGATTTTGGGCGTACCGTGCCTTGTAACGCGGCGCTCCACCGAGAGGCCGGAGACAATGGCAGGTGGGGCAACTATCCTCGCCGATGAGGACCTGTGCGGTAACGCTCATCGAGCCCTGCAAATGCACACAGATTGGGATCGCACGATCTTGAATCCCGAGGGTGGAAGTCCGAGCGAGCGCATTTATGAAGATCTCATCAGTCGAATCCGGGCCGGCTTTTTTGGAAACTCGCGGAGCATCAGTGCGCTCCAGCAAAATCGGTTTGTCCGCCAGGCGTATGGCCTTGAGAGCTGTGAGCTCCGAGCCATGGTTGCATCGTGAACTCAAACTTCCTAGACAACACTATTTGAGCCATTGAAATGCGCATACTTCTGCTCGTCGACTGTTATTACCCAAATTCGAAGTCAGGCGCCACGCAGATGCACGATATGGCTTTGGAGCTCCATCGTCAAAAACACGAAGTCATCGTTTTGACCCCAAGTGACCGCGTCTCTAAACCAATCGAAGTGACGAGTGAATTCGGATTTCAAGTCGTGCGGGTAAAAACGCGGAATATCAAAGCGGGGTGGAGGGCGCTCCGTGCTATAGAAGAATCTCGGCTTTCAAGTGTTCTTTGGCGCCATGCCAAAGTATTCTTGCTTCAGCATCCCGCAGACCTGATTGTCTTTTACTCACCGACAATTTTTTGGGCCTCTCTGGTGCGCCGCTTGAAATCTCACTGGCATTGCCCTGCCTATCTAATCCTGAGAGATATTTTCCCTCAGTGGGCAGTTGACGCCGGTATTCTCCGCAAGGGGCTGATTTATTACTTCTTTCGCAGAAAAGAAATTCTTCAGTATGAAATTGCTGATCGAATTGCCGTGCAATCTCCCGCAAACTTAGAGTACTTCGCCCGCGAATTTCGAACACAAGGGTACCGGCTGGAAGTCCTCTACAACTGGATGAACCTTCAAGTGGAAAACGTGCCGTCGACAAATTACCGTACCAGCCTTGGATTGCAAGATAAGGTTGTGTTCGTCTACGGAGGAAACCTCGGCGTGGCACAGGACGTTGACAACATCGTGCGTTTAGCCGACCGTCTCGCCGCTCATAGTCACATTCACTTTCTCCTCGTGGGTGAAGGCAGCGAAGTGCCCCGGTTGAGAAGACTTCTGGCTGAAAAATCCTTGCGCAACATCCAAATTCTCTCGGCTGTCCGGCCACCAGAGTATCTTGCAATGCTTTCGGAGTTCGACCTCGGCCTACTGTCGCTGGACCGGAGATTGAAAACCCACAACGTCCCGGGGAAACTGCTCGGATACATGTACTGGTGCAAGCCCACTCTTGCGAGTATTAATCCTGGTAATGATCTCTTCGAGATACTCGGGAAGAATCAAGCGGGGCTCTGTCTCCTGAACGGCGACGACGACGGTTTATGCGCCGCAGCCCTAAGACTTGCGAATGACCCTGATCTAAGAGACAGAATGGGGAAGAACGCTCGCGGCGTATTGGAACGATCGTTTTCTGTGGAAGCCGCCGTAGCGCAGATTATGAACGCCTTTCGGGCGCAAGAAGCCTCTGGGGAAAAAGTAGCAGTTGGGCAACCTGCCGTTTCATCGGCGGCCGCCAGAAGGCTTTCATTAGATTGCTGACGTATGCCCTTGCCAGAGCAGGGCCAATTCTGCCCAACCGGAAGTTCGAGCTTTTTCAATCGCCAGGTGCGTTCAACGCAGAGATCAGGTTGCGTCCCAAGTTCTAGTTCGCATTTAAGTTCGTTTGTTCCCGTGTAATAAAACGTATGCCATTTCGTTCCGTGGCTACACTCTCAATCACCATAGAGGAGTCTCAAGCCGTTCCCGGATGCTAAGTATGAGAACCGCCCGGTATCTATGACTTACGCCGTCATTTTCCTTTCGAGCTTGATTCTATCTTTGATCTCGACGCGCTACGTCCGCGCATCTGCGCACGCCCACGGATGGCTGGAACCACCGCAGCTTGACCGCCATGTGCACACTACTCCCATTCCCAGAATTGGTGGCGTGGCTATTTATGTATCATTCACCGCGGTTGTAGTTGTCGCGCTTTTGGTCCAAAGAGCCTTGGGACCTTCGTTCTTTCCTCCAATAAAGTCATACCTTGTGCTGTTAGGTTCCGCGCTCATCATCTTTCTCCTTGGGCTTGTAGATGATTTGTACGGTGTTGGCCCGTACGGAAAGTTCTTGGTCCAGGCTGTTGCGGCCACGATTCTCTTCTTGGGTGGATTCGGAATTCACCGTTTGGACCTGATTTCATCCGGAAAGACTCTTACCTCCTTCATTGGCCTGCCCCTGACCATACTTTGGGTCCTGTTGATTACAAACGCCTTCAATCTAATTGACGGACTGGACGGACTGGCTGCGGGTTCGGCGCTATTTTCCGCCATCGTGGTTTTTATTCTGTCGCTGGTTATCCCGAACCCCCTGGTCACGTGTCTCGCAGTTGCGCTGGCCGGCGCCATTTTGGGATTCTTGCGTTTCAACTTCCACCCAGCATCGATATTTTTGGGTGATTCCGGCAGCCTGTTCATTGGCTTCATGCTCAGCGCCATGGCGCTGGCTGGCTCTCAGAAAGCGCCGACCATGGTCACTGTGGCAATCCCCGTGGTTGCGCTCGGCTTGCCAATATTGGATGTTTTCCTTGCCGTCGTCCGCCGTTTTCTTGGCGGCAAGCCCCTTTTTGGCGGCGATCGTCAGCATATTCATCATAAGTTGCTGAAGCGAGGCTTGCGTCAACGGGAAACCGTCCTCATTCTGTACGCGGTGAGCGCCGGATTCGGCTTCCTGAGTCTCATCCTACTTCATCAGGGAACAGCAATTGCCTTGGTTCTTGCAGTCACAGGTATCGGAGTCCTGGTTGGAGTGCAGCAACTTCGTTATCAGGAGTTCGCTGAGTTACTGTCACTGCTGGAGCGAGGCACTCATCGCCGTCAGATTTTGACGAATCACATCGCCATTCGGTACGCCACCGAGTCGCTAAACGAATGCAATGAATTTGGCCCGATTTGCGCGCTGCTCCAGCAAGCCTTACAGCCGATCGGGTTCAAAGGTGTCCGCCTGCAGATGCTCAATCCAAATGGGTTCTTGGCTTCTTCATTCCATCCCTTGCATTGTGAGCCTAACGGTTATTTCGTCTTCTCATGGTCAGATGCCCCGGTCAGTGAATCTGCCTGGGAATTGCGGCTGGAGCTGGTCACAACTTCTCGGGTCAGATGGGGGTTCGCGACTCTGTTTCGCGCCGAGGACGCCGAGGCGTTGTCGCTAGATATTAATATTCTGACGCAAGACTTCCGTACGTCACTCTCGAATGCGCTAGACCGCGCCTGCTCCAAACTAGAAGCCGCTCAGCTGGATAAGCCTGCCGATCAAGGGTCGCGAAGCCATAAGCTTGCCGCGGGCTCCATGGCAGATTGAGGAGGAAAGCGAGATTGCGCCAAATCGCAGACGACGATGAGCCGCAGTGAATACTCTCACGCTTTTTCCTGAGTGCGTACCTTCCGCTCCGTTTCTCCCTCTTCTCCCCACTAGTAAATAATATTTCTTGCAAGAATTGTTATTTACTCCCTCCGCATGAAGTTTTCCGTCGGAAGCGAAGCGTTGCTTCCATCTAATAGCCCGTAATCTGGTTAGCCTTCAGTCCGTCCGCTCCTCGTTTTGCCGTTCGGGACAGAAAACCGCTCCGACAAGGTCGGAACCTTGTGTCGTCGGATGCGGAGAGAGATCTGTCGTCGTGTTGCTCCCCGGGACAGCAATCCTCCTCGGATACCCATGTAAGAGCATCCCACTCCGTCGCGAAGTCGCTTGAAATACCGTCTGGAAATTAAGGTTTGATTCCCGGTTCAAAGTCAAGGGTGTGTTGAAAACAGAGCTCCCCAACAACCATTCGAAGTACGGCGGGGAACAAATTTAAGGTTCGTTTCCAGGTCAAATTCGGGAACCATTCGAGCCCCCAATAGCCCCAAAATCGTGGTCTATGACGCAGCCAGAGGCTAGAAGAGTCAGCAACATAATTTTTCTCGGAACTCCCGTTGGTTCCAGGTTCAAATCGTGGCGGGCCCACCAACCGCCCAGAAACACCGCGCGCTCTGCGGTGACTCGTGTGGGGTCAGACACATGCTTACCCCGCTGGACACAGTGACTCTCGGGTATCCTGCCGAGTTTTCTCGAATTAGCTGCAATCTTCTACATGGCATAATTCGTGCACTATTCCGGGACCGAGTGTGCTTCTTCGAGTTTCGCGCTGCCACGAACATGCTTGAGCCTCGCATCACAATTCTTCTTCTCAGCTTGTGGGGGTTCCTGGCTTTCTACAATCCCTCTTTCCCCTCACATAGCCGACCATCGACCTTATTGAACTCGCCAGGTCCTGCTCGGCCGGAGACGGATCAGCCTCGCCACTCCCGGCCCTTGCCAAGCTCTGAAGACCGCTTCGCCGATGGAACTCCGGATTTCCTCCGCCTCGACGCCCCCTCCGACCAAGACACTTTCCGCCGCTGGTTCGCGCTGATTGCCGAATTTCAAGCGCTCCGCCCGTCAAACGAAGTCCCCGGCGAAATCAACGATTGTGCCGCGCTTCTGCGTTATTCTTACCGCAACGCACTGCGCACCCACGACGCAGGTTGGTTCCGCGAAGCGCAAATTGCGCCTCCTTCTGCTTTGCCTTCCCTCGAAAAATATCGCTATCCGCACACTCCGCTCGGGGCCGCGCTGTTTCGCATCCGGCCCGGAGCATTTCTCGCCGAGGATCTGAAGAACGGAACTTTTGCCGAATTTGCCGATGCCAAGACTCTGAAGGACTTCAATATGCACTTTCTGTCACGCGATATCCGCGCCGCTCGCCCCGGCGACCTGCTGTTTTATCGTCAACTCGAACAGGACTCCCCGTTTCACTCCATGATTTTCGTTGGCCCAAGCCCGTGGCTTTCGGAATCCAGCCCGGAGGGCGGCGGGGACGTCGTCGTCTACCACACCGGCCCGATTGGCAACGCGCCCGGTGAGATGCGGCGGCTCTCCGTTGCGGAACTTCTGCAGCATCCTTCCCCTCGCTGGCGGCCCGTCGCCGGCAACAGCAATTTCCTGGGTGTTTTCCGCTGGAACATTCTTCGAGGAGCAAACTAGTGCGCTGGAAACTGATCCTTCTTCTCGCCTGTCTTTTCACTCTCATCACCCCTGCCGGGGGCCAGCGCCCTAACGCTTATTTTTCACTCTCCACGAACAAAACTTATCTTCCCGGAGAAAAAATTGGCCTTCGCGTCTTTGCCAATAACGTGGATGCCCTGGAATTCCGCGTCTACAAAGTGAAAGACCCCGCTCTATTTTTCGAACGCCTCGACAACCCCCATGATTTTGGACGCGTCGCTCCTAAAGAGCAGATCGACAACCCAACTTTTCTCGAACGCTTCCACGACTGGAAGCACGGCGTCTGGGTCGACATCCGCGACTTCTTTCGCTATCAATTTTCCTCGCGATCCCGATCTCAGCTTCGCGAAGAGCGCCAGGCCAAAACGAAGGCCCAGGCGGGCCCCACGGCAGATGTGTTTGCTCAGGTCCCCGTTATAAACAGCTCGCAGCTCGTTGCTCGATGGAAGCAGGAGATGCCGCCGAGCTTCTATTCGGAAACGGAAAATGTTCCCGTTCAGAATTTACCTAAGGGGCTCTATCTTGTTGAAGCGACCGATGGCCAACTTCGCGCCTACACCATCGTTATCGTTAGTGAGCTAGGGCTCGTCACAAAAACCACCGAAGGACAGGTGCTTACGTTTGCTGCGGACCGCACGTCGGGCGCCCCCGTCTCCGGCGTCGATGTGCGCGTTTGGGCCGACAAAAAAGAAAAAGCGCACTTGAAGAGCGACGCCAGCGGTCTCGCCGAAACTGCCGTGTCCGAGGGCCAATACCAGGATGTGCGCGTGCTTGCCGTACACGACGACGATGTCGCCCTAGTCACGCCATACTCCTACAACATCAGCAGCAATCCCGCCGAGGATTGGGCCGGCTACGTTTACACCGACCGCCCCGTCTATCGTCCGACGCATACCGTGCACTTCAAAGTCATCCTCAGAACTCGATCGGGCGAGGGCTTCAAAGTTCCAACTGGCGAACAAGTCCAGGTCCTCATCGAAGATCCTGACAGCAAGTCTGTATTTCAATCCACACTTCCTATTTCGTCTTTCGGCACCATCCACGGTGACCTCAATCTCTCGGCCACTGCTGCCCTTGGTTACTATTCGATCTCTGTCAGCGGCCGTGGCGGCCAGCGCTACGCCATCAACGGCGGCTTCTACGTCGAGGAATACAAAAAGCCGGAGTACGAAGTAAAGGTCACGCCATCCACTCCGCGGGTACTTCAAGGCGAGTTCATCGAAGCCACGCTCGAAGCCAAGTATTATTTCGGCGAGCCGGTGGCAGGCGCCGATGTGAAGTACGTCGTCCACACGCTGCCGTACTGGTCTCCCTTCATTGAGCGTGACGAAGAGGAAAGCGTGCCCGGGCAATCCTTTGGGGAGGAAGGCGACTCAGGCGATGAAGGCGACTATGCTGGTGATCAAATCTCGGAGCAGTCCGGCAAGCTCGATGCCGAAGGTAAACTGAAAGTCCGCATCCCTACGAGGGTCGATCAACATCACAACGACGTCCGCTACCGTATTGAGGCGCGCGTCACGGATGCAGGAAATCGAGAGATCTCTGGCCACAACGCCGTCGTCGCCACATATGGCACGTTCGCCGTGGGCATTTCGGCCGAGAGTTACGTCTATCAGGTGGGCGAAACCATTCGCGCGACCGCCGTTGCGAAGGACTACGACGGAAAGCCGATTCAGACAGCCGTTCGCGTCGAGCTGGTGCGCGGCTACTGGTATTACAACGCTGGAAACCAAAGAGAGACGGTTGTTGATTCCCGTGACACAAGCACTGGCCCCGATGGCACGGCGCTCGTAACTTTTAATGCGAAGGAAGCGGGAAGCCTATATCTACGCGTGAAAGCGCAGACTCCTGAAAAGCGTGAAGTGCAGGGAAGCGGCTATCTCTGGGTCACCAGCACAAATAATGATTGGTGGGGCAGTGAGAACCGCGAAATTCGCATGGTTGCCGATAAAAAGTCTTACAAGGTCGGCGACACGGCTCACGTTCTCGTCCTGACCGGCATGACCGACTCCTATCTCCTCGTTACCACCGAAGCTCGCACGATTCAGACGAAGAGAATCGTCCACGCCACTGCTTCTTCCGTCACGATCGATGTTCCCATCACGAGCGACCAGCAACCCAACGTCTTCCTAACGACCGTTTTTATCCACGACAACAAGCTCTATTCCTCCAGCAAAAGTCTCAAGGTCCCCGCAATCCAACAGAAACTGCAGATCGAAATTCAGCCCTCGCAGAAACAATTCCAACCTGGCCAGAAAGCGAGTTATACGCTACTGGCGCGCGATTCGAACGGCAAGCCTGTCTCTGGTGAATTCAGCATCGGAGTCGTCGACGAAGCCATCTACGCAATCCGCCGCGATACGAACGGCGACCCGCACGATTATTTTTATGGGCCCGCGTATGACCGCGTCTCTCTCGATTCTTCGCTAAACTTTTTCTTTAGCGGTGAAGCTGGAAAAAAACAAATGTTCCTGGCGTATCGTGGCAACACCAACCCTCGCGCGCTGGCACAGCTCAAACCATCCGAAACTCTCGTCCAGCCAAAAGTGCGTAAGCTCTTTCCTGACACGGCGCTTTGGCTAGCTGATGTGCACACTGACGCCAGCGGCCGTGCCGAAGCCCCTCTCACGTTCCCCGATTCTCTTACAACGTGGCGCACTACGGTTCGCGGGGTCACCCTCGACACAAAAGTCGGACTCGCAACAAACACCGTCATCGTTCGTAAGAATCTCATGGTGCGCCTCGCCGTTCCGCGCTTTTTCCGCCAGGGCGATGAAGTCACCGTTTCCGCGATTGTTCACAACTATTTGGCTACCACGAAAACCGTTCAAGTCTCGCTCGATCTGAAAGGCCTTGAGGTGCTCTCAGGCCAGACCACTCCGATCGAAGTTCCCAGCAAGGGAGAAGCAAAGGTGGACTGGCGCGTCCGCGCTCAATCTGTCCACGAAGCCGATTTGCTTGCGAAAGCTCTCACCAACGAAGAGTCCGACGCCATGGAAATAACGCTTCCCGTCATTCCCGTAGGCGTGAAACAAAGTGACGCAAAATCCGGTTCCATTGCAGGCGCTGAACAGGAAGAGAAAACTGTCGTCACGCTTCAGGGAAATCCTGATCAATCTTCGCCCAGTCTGAACATCACGCTCAGCCCATCGCTGGCCGGCAGCATTTTTTCCGCGCTCGACTACCTCACTGGCTATCCCTATGGCTGCACTGAGCAGACCATGTCCAGTTTCCTTCCCAATATCGTCGTTGCCAAAGCGATGAAGGACCTAAAGCTGCAGTCCACCGTCGACACGCCCGAACTTCAAAAGAAAATTGAAGCTGGCATGGCGCGTCTGAAAGATTTTCAGCATGAGGACGGCGGTTGGGGCTGGTGGAAAGAAGATGAAAGCCAGGTCTTTATGACCGCGTACGTCATCAGCGGCTTTGGCCAGGCCCGCGAAGCCGGTTACGACCCCGGTGCCCACTCGATAGCCCGTGCGCTTGAGTATTTGCATGTAGCGCTCGGTCAGCATGCGAATATGCACGAGGATCTTCGAGCGTACGTCGTGTACGCTCTCGCGCTGAACAACGCCGCAAAGCCCGAAGAGTTGCAGGACGCATGGAAAGTGCGCAGCAACATGAGTACACAAGGGCTTTCCATGCTCGGCCTTGCACTACTGTCAGCGGGCGATCAAGCAAAAGCGCAAGAGATTGCCGCAACGGTAGAATCGCAAGCAACGGTCACTGACTTCGAGGCTAACTGGCCCGCTGTCTACGATCACCTGATGGGATTCGAAATTGACGATGCTGCGGAAACAACGGCCTATGCCGTCCGACTCATCAGCCTTGTGAAGCCCGCCAGTCCGCTGCTGCCCAAAGCCGCGTTGTGGCTAGTGAATCATCGCGAGGGCGGGTACTTCTGGTTCAGCACCAAACAAACCGCCATGGTTATTTTTGGTCTCACGGAGTACGTTAAGTCCAGCCACGAACTCGAGGCCAGTTTCCGAGCGGAAGTCTACGTCAACGGCAAACAGGTCATCGCTCGCCAATTCACTCCGGCCGATGCCTGGAATCCCGCGCAGCCGGCCATTCATCTCGACGCCTCGCAATTACAAAGCGGCGCTAACGAGATTCGCATCCACAAATCCGGCGCAGGCCGTCTCTATTGGTCCGCCGCCGGAGCGTATTATTCCAACGACAAGCGTCTCGTCCAAAACAACAAGCTCTCACTCAACATCACGCGAGATTATTTCAAACTAACACCCGAGCAATCGAACGGAAAAATCGTCTACAACCTCGATTCTCTTCAGGGCGACCTCCACGTCGGCGATGTTCTCGCTGTACGCGTCACTGTCGGGGGCAGCGAGTGGCGCTACCTGTTGATGGAAGATCCCATCCCGGCCGGCGCGGAGTTCATTACTCGCGACGATCTCTATGAGTTGAAGCAGCGACCATCCTGGTGGGAGTATTGGTTCACGCGCCGAGAATTTCACGATGATCGCGCCGCGATCTTTCAAACCTATTTCAGCGGCCGCCACGAGTACGTCTACCTGCTCAAAATCGTGAATCCCGGCAAATTCCAGGTCAGCCCCGCGATGGTTCAGCCGATGTATCAGCCATCCATCATGGCGACCAGCGATGCCGCTGTCGTGGAGGTGAAGTAATGTCTCGTCTAGAAACCGTCCGCGGCGCACTCACGGACTGCTTCCGCAACGGTCGTCTCTGGTTCATCCAATTTTTCGCCAACCCCATCCTCTTCGGCCTCCTGGTCGCCTGGCTCTTCATCCCGGTTGCCAGCAATGTGCATCTCATTCTGAATTTCGTCTTCGCGATCCTTCTGCTCGCCGCCACGCTCGCCCTTCATGCAGGCACGCTGAATTCTTTTGCCGACCGTCAAAGCGGTCAGAACGCTCCTCTCTGGCCCGCCTTTCGACGCGCTCTCGCCCATCTCATTCCTGTCGCGATCTGTATTGGAGTTTTCTGTCTCCTCTGGCTCGGCGTCGACAAGCTCGAATCCTATCAACCCAATTTTCCGCCCTATGTTCGTTCCACTCTTCCCGTTTCTCTTCGCCGCCACATTACCTTGCCAACACTAGACACTTTGTTCGCCCTCGCCATCTTTATCTGTCGGTGGATTCTTGCCCCCGCCTTGATTCTGCCTCTCCTCGCACAAGCCGCAGACAGAGGTTTTCGTGGCTTCGGTGTTCACGGCCTCTCTGCTTGGAGAAAAACAATCTTTAGCTTTGCTTACTGGCTCGTGATCACTTTTGCGGCTCTCCTAGGCGTTTTAGCAACACAAAAACTCATGGCTTGGACGCCCGACTTCAAGACCTCGACTACTCATTCAGAAGCCGTCAGTCTTGCCTGGCGTCTATGCACCGCCTATTTGTTCGGACTATTTTCCTGGATGCTGGCTTGCTCAGTGGTGGGGCGCTGCGCTGCTGCCGCTGGAAATTTGTCGGACGTCGCCGGGAATTCCGGCGCTTAGCCAGTCCAAAACTGTTTCTTTTCCGTGTTCCTGGACCAGCGCAGCGACCCGGCCCTGTGCCGCACCGTAAGCTCTCTGCACTTCATCGCGATCCCGCGGTTGCCGCAACACCGCTTCCATATGCTCATCAGTCATCCCCGTGACCGTTGTTACTGCTGCGTCAGGGTTTGAAAGAAAAAGCACTACCCCCTCGCGAAACCAAAGTGGCGTCGCCGTTTTCGCCTTCATTTCTACCAGTACATGAAAAATCTCGTGCCGCAGCGTTGTTTCGACAATCGAGCGTTTCTGCAATTCCGCAAGCGGTTGCAAGCGAATCGTTTTCCCGCGCGTGGACGCAGCCACCCAACCTGGCTGCCCGGTTGTGTCGCGGTACGAATCTAATGTTGCGTAAACTTGCAGCTGGACGCCCGCGCTTGCCTTCCATCCAATGGCCTCTTCCTCTTCTTTCAAAATACGTTCCGCGATTAGTAAGAGCTTCGAATCAACCTCCGGCTGCGTACTCAAGAGAGCGATGTGTTCGCTGCTTCGCTTTTGCCACTTCGTCTCATCCGCCGTTCCCATCGATCCGAGTTGCGTTCCCGGATAGTAAAAGCTCAAAATCTCGCGGTAACTCTTCCCCTCGCGTGCCATCTCTTCGGCACCTGCCTGGCACATTCCGACACCATGGCCCGATCCTCGACCAGAAAACACAATCTGCTCTCCGGCATTTCGCACATCGTACAAATCGCTCCGAATCTTGTTCCAGCCCAATTCGCGATCCACTGCGAAGCGGAGTGTGGATGCCGAGATTGGCACACTGTTACCCGCGCCGTTCGAGAGCTTTAGCCTTTGAGCGCGCCCGCTCTGTGACCGAGAAACAACCTCGATTTCGTGCCAACCCGCGGGCATCGTCAGCCCCGCCGCGCGCAACGCTCGGTCTAAATCCGCCACACGAATCGGGCTTTCCCATTTCAAAATGCCCCGTGCCGCGCAGTACGTATCCGCATGCGAAGTGAGATATGCCTCCGAAACCGCGGGCCACAACTCGCGCGCCGCGGCAGTGGTCCCTCCGCAATTCTGGTGATAAAACGTCTGTGTCAGTTTTCCCTCGAACCTCAAAACCTCACCGCGCGTAACGCTTACGGCGGCAAGTATCGCCGGGTTCGCTCTTTTCCATCCAAACACCTGGCAATGCGTTGTATCGCAGAAATCGAATCCTTCTTGTGCATGTTGCCCTATAAACCGCATGGCATATGTCCGCGCAACGACTGCCATCGCCTTCTGTGATTCCGCATTCTCAAAGTCGCCGCTTTCCGCCGTCAGCACAGCCGCGACATACTCTTCCAGCGGCATCGTCACCGTCACCAAAAGATGCCCCGCCCGCCGCTCGATATGTACCGGATAAATGCCTGAAAAGATCGGCCCGCTAGCCGGCCGCAGCTCGTAATTCCCGGTCACAAAGAAATCCGTACCGCCGCTTTCCACCCCGGCGCCAATTGAAAGCTCACGGCCGCCGGTTTCCGCACATACCGGACACAGCTGCCAGTGCACTTCTCCATTCAGCGCACGTATCGAAAGCGCTGTCGGTGGGCGCGTCGTATACAGCCGAACCCGCACGTCCTGCGCCCAAGCCACACTTGGCGACAGAACGCACCACGCCAGAATGATTCGCGAACTTTTCACCGCGCCCATCCATTTTTTGCAGCTGCAGCAAGCACAGTCCGCGCAACCTCGGCCGCGTCCCCGCCGTTTCCCCGCTCGAGATAAACAACTACTACTATCT